>PJEL010000253.1_pt1 | contig 64262 bp, 56 predicted proteins | sample 1853271 | NCBI WGS metagenome assembly PJEL01 (sample SAMN08108733, study PRJNA415343) | Invertebrate metagenome, whole genome shotgun sequencing project. | host: Globobulimina | place: Sweden: Gullmar Fjord | collected 2015-08
TAAACGTGTTGCTTTTATTGTCGTACTTGGTATTCCAACAGCAATTTTAATGGGTGTTGTTTTTCTATCAATGACTACTTATAGCATTAATATGATTACCTTAATTGGTGCACTTTTAGTTTTAGGTATTTTGGTTGACGATGCCATTATTATTGCTGAAAATATACAAAGACATATTTCTTTAGGCGAAGACAAACTTCAAAGTGCAATAAATGGAACAAAAGAAGTTATCACACCTGTTTTAGCTTCATCTTTAACAACAATATTTGCATTTATTCCTATGATGATGTTAACAGGTGAGCTTGGTGAATTCTTAAAAATGATTCCAGTTGCTGTTGTTGTTTTAATCTTAGCTTCATTAGTTGAAAGTTTTATTTTCTTACCAATTCATGGTTTACATACACTAAATAAAGATGATAAAGAACTAGATTGGACTAAGGCAAATAATTTTTATAGAAAATGTTTAGAAGGTCTTTTAAAATACAAAAAGACTTTTGTTATAACTTTTACAGTAAGTATTACAGTTTTAACTATATTTTTAATTTCGATTATGAGATATCAAATGTTTCCTGATTTTGATGGAGATAGATTTTTTATTAGAGGAAAATTTGATATTAATCATTCAATAAAAGAAGTAAAAGATAAAACATTAGAAATTCAAACAAAACTTCTAGAAATAAAAAAAGAATTAGGATTGAAATCAATTGCTTATACAGTTGGATTAAGAACCGATAATCAAGAGAATATTGAAATTAAACCTTCTGTTTTTCAATTTAATATTGAAGTTGAAGAAAGAGTTCCTCAAAACTTTGTTGATGAATATATTACTCCTATTTTTTCATTTAATACAGATAATAAAAATAGAACAAGAGAAAAGAGTTTAGATGAAATAGTACTTTTTTTAAATGATCTTTTTAAAGATTATAAACCTGAGGGATTAAGTGAATTTGCTATAAAAAAAGAAGGTGCAGGAATTACAGCAAATGATATTGAAATTCTTATATCAACTAAAGATACAAAACTTTTAAATGAATCTATTAGTGAACTGAAAAAAGAATTAAAGAACATAGATGGAATAATTTTTGTTGATGATACTGCTAAAAAAGGTATAAAAGAATTAAAAATTGAAATAAATGAATATGGGCAATCTTTAGGATTTAATGAAACAAATGTATCAAATATACTATCAAGTTCATATCTTAAATCAACACAATCAAAAGGTTTAGATGAAGAAGGCGTTATTGAATTTATAAGTTTTGATATTAATAAAGATAATTTTGAAGACTTTGAAAGTTTTGAAATTCAAATTCCTAATACAAATAAACAAATAGCATTAAATGAAATTGCAAATTTTATTTATATTGAGAATTTTGATTCTATTTACAAACAAAATGGAGTAAATATTAAATCAGTTGTTGCTAATGTAAATAACAAAATTATAACAGCAACAGAAACATTAGAATTACTTAGCAAAAAATTTGAAGAACTTGAAGATAATGGTGTAACAATTATTTTAGAAGGAGAAGCTCAACAGAATAAACAAATGGCAAAAGAATTAACTTTCGCCTTCTTTATTGCAATATTTTTAATCTTTTTAACATTACTTACAATGTTTGATTCTTTTAAATACACACTATTAGTTTTATCTCTTATTCCTTTATCAGTAACAGGAGCAGTTTTTGGGCATTTGACATTAGATATGAACTTAACATTAACATCAATTATTGGAATGTTAGGTCTTGCAGGAGTTGTAATTAATGATGCAATTGTAATGTTAGACTTTATTAAAAGAGCTCAATCTTTAGATGAATTAATCACAAGAGCAACATTAAGACTTCGACCAATTGTAATCACCTCAATAACAACATTTTTAGGTCTTTCAACTCTGATATTCTTTGCAACTGGGCAATCTAAGATATTACAACCTCTAGCTATTTCACTAGGATTTGGACTTCTTTGGGGAACTGTTTTAACTTTACTTTTCCTACCAGCACTTTTTGCAATGTTAAATAATAAAATTAAAGGATAATTTATGAAAAAAATATTAACTTTTGCCTTACTTTCTTTTTCTACACTTTTTGCAAAAGAGTATATGGCACAAATAAAAGCATATGAAATGTATGAAATTAAGTCTCAAACATCAGGAATAGTAGAATTTGTAAATAAGACACTTGAAACAAGTTATATTCCAAATAAGACTTTATTACTTAAAATTGATTCAAAAGATGAAAGTATTGAACTTTTAGGACAAGAAAATTCACTAGTTGCGCAAAAAGAAATTGTAAAGATTAAAAAAGAAAATTATCTTGCAAAAAATAGAATAAAACAATTAAGTCAATATGATAAAAACAATGAAAAACTTTCTTTTTTAGAAGCAAAAAAAGAACTTATTACTAGTAAAAAAACTATCAATAAACTTCAAAATGAAATAAAGAAAAAAATATTTTATATTGAGAATAGATATATAAGTTTAATATCTGTAAAAAAAGGTGAATATGTAAATATTGCAGATAATCTTTTTACAATGTATGATATCTCAAAACTAAAAATCACTTTATATCTTTCAAATAAAGAAATAGCAAATATTAAGAATCAAACTCTTTATATTGAAGGTAAAAAAAGTGATTTTGTAATTGATAAAATAAGTAAAATAAAAGATAAACAAAAAGTATCAAGATATAAAGTTGAGTTTATAAAAACAAATACTAATACAAAAAACTATTTCTTTGATACAGTTGTAAAGGTTGAATTAAAATGAAAAAAACAATCTTAATTTTAGCCATAAGTACACTGTTTTTAAATGCACAAAATATTAAAAGTGATAAATTAGAAAATATTCAAAAAGAAAAAGAAAAAAGCATTTTAGAAAGTAAACTTCTTCAAGATTCATGGATAAATGCTCTTGACTTGAGCGCAGATTTTACTAAAAACAAAAGTATAAATTCAAACAAAAATACATCTAAAAAAGTTTACTTAAATTTTAATCAAGATATTTTTAGATCAGGAGGAATTCTTTATACGATAAAAAAAGCTAAAGAACAAAAAAAATTAGCTGATGAAGTTTATGATAATGAGTTAACAGCTTTAGATATAGATATAAATAGTCTTGTTTTAAAAATAAATAAAATAGATTTACAAATAAGAAAACAAAATTTTTTAATCAAAAATAAAACTCTAGAAGTTGAAAAGAAACAAGAACAATATCTTAATTCAACTATTGATATTGAACAATTAGATACAGCAATAATTGAAAAAAATAACTTATTAAATCAAATTGAAGATCTGAGAATTACAAAATATAGCTTGGAAAAAGATCTAAAAAAATCAACTATTTATTCTTATTCAAAAATAAAACCTGATAACTTAGAATTAATTAATTTAGAAGAATATTTAAACAATAATCAAAATCTAATTATTAAAGAATTAAATACAAATATTTCAAAAATAGATAAAGATATTATAGGCTCAAATTATCTTCCTAAAGTATCACTATTTTCTCAAGTAGGATATGAAAATGATGATTCTTTAAGAAAAGATGGAAATTATTATAACTATGGATTAAAATTTTCTATTCCTATTGATTTTAATATGAATAAAAATAAAGAAATCTCAAAAGTTAAATATAGATTATCAAAAGTTTCATATAAACTAAAACTTGATGAAGAAAAAACTCAATACCTTACACTAATTAAAAATATAAAAAGTATAGATAAAAAAATTATATATAGCAAACATACTATAAAGAAATATGAAGATATTTATTCTTTAACAAATGATTTATATAAAGGTCTTCTTAAAACAAAACAAGATTTAGAAACCATAGGAAATAGGTTAAGTTCAAGTAAATTAGATATAGATATTTTAAAAATAGAGAAACAACTTATAATCTATAATCTTCACAAATCACTAAAAAAGGGGCTTATATAATCTCTTATTAAGTTTATGCTAAAATGGCAAAAAAACTAAGGTAATAACTTTATATGAAATTTACAACACAAAACCCTACAAAATCTTTACATCTAGTATCTCTTGGCTGTACAAAGAACCTAGTTGATTCAGAAATTATGCTAGGTAAATTAAAAGATTATAAAATAACAGATGATGCTACAAGTGCTGATGTATTAATCGTAAATACATGTGGATTCATTGATAGTGCTAAAGAAGAAAGTATTAACACTATTTTAGATCTAGATGAACAAAGAAAAGAAGAATCTGTACTTGTAGTTGCAGGTTGTCTTACTCAAAGATACCAAGAAGAACTTCAAAAAGAAATTCCAGAAGTTGATATTTTTACAGGTGTTGGTGATTATGATAAAATTGATGAACTTGTAAATGAAAAAAGAAGTGCTTTTACAGATCAAGTATTTTTAGCATCAGATACAAATGAAAGAGTAATAACTGGTTCTTCATACCATGCTTATGTAAAATTAAGTGAAGGATGTAACCAAGCCTGTTCATTCTGTGCAATTCCTTCATTTAAAGGAAAACTTCACTCAAGAACTTTAATATCACTTGTTAAAGAAGTAAAATCATTAGTATCAAAAGGTTTTACAGATTTCTCTTTTGTATCACAAGATTCTTCATCATTTTTAAGAGACTTAGGTGATAAAGATGGATTAGAACAATTAATCACAGAAGTTGATAAAATTGAAGGTATAAATACAGCAAGAATTTTATATCTTTATCCATCAACTACAACATTAGATTTAATTGATAAAATTGCTGATTCAAAAATATTCCAAAATTATTTTGATATGCCATTACAACATATTTCTCCTTCAATGCTTAAAATTATGAAAAGAGGAAAAGGTGTTGAGAAATTAATTGAATTAATGGATCATATGAAATCTAAACCAAACTCTTTTGTAAGAACAACATTTATTGCAGGTCACCCAGGTGAGACACAAGAAGATCATGAAGCATTATGTAAATACATTGCTGATTATAAATTTGATAGAGCAAATGTATTCTCATACTCGACAGAAGAAGGAACACATGCAGCTAATTCTGATAGTTTAATTGAGCAAGAAATTATTGATTCAAGAGCAGATGAAATTGGTGAAATTATTGCCAAAACTACACAAGAATCATTAGAAAAAGAAATAGGTAAAACTTTTGAAGTTTATGTAGATGGAGAAAGTGACGAACATGAATATTTATTAAGTGCAAGAAAAATTATGTGGGCACCAGATATTGATGGTGAGATTTATATCAATGATAATGAATTATATGATGAAAACAATCCTAAAGCATTAGAATTTGGTAAAATTTATACTGTTAAAATTACAGAACTAGTTGGAGATAAATTATTAGCAACTGTAATTAAATAGTTATTATAAATATTAAAAGGAGATATTATTTTGAAACTAAATTTTTCAAGAATTAAAGAAACAAAAAACTTATTAGCATTTTCTGCAGGGGTTGATTCGACAGCTTTATTTTTTTTATTAGTTGAGAGTAATATTCCCTTTGATATTGCAATAGTTAATTACAATGCAAGAAATCAATCAGCTGAAGAATTGAACTATGCAATTGAATTAGCTTCTCTTTATGGCAAAGAAATTTTTTATAAAGAAGTAATTATAGAATCAAAATCTAATTTTGAAAAAACTGCTAGAGACATCAGGTACAATTTTTTTGAAGATTTGATATCAGAGTACAAATATGAATCTTTAATCACAGCACATCAATTAAATGATAAACTAGAATGGTTTTTAATGCAATTGAGTAAAGGTGCAGGATTAGTTGAACTAATTGGCTTTAATGAAATAGAAGAAAAAGAAAATTATTTCATATTTAAACCTCTTTTGGAAATAAAAAAAGATGATTTAGAAACATATTTGAAAGAATACAATTATAAATACTTTGTAGATAAATCAAACTATGATGAAAAATATACAAGAAACTATTTTAGACATAACTATAGCAACAAGTTTTTAAAAGAATATGAAAAAGGAATAATAAATTCATTTAGGTATTTAGACAATGATTTACTTTCTTTAAATGTATCTGCAAACCCAATCTTAAAAATAAAAGAATTAGAAGTTTTTAAAAATGTTAGTGATAATAATTTAAATATTAGAATAATAGATTTATCACTAAAAAGAAGAGGTATCTTACTTTCTAAAGCACAAAGAGATGAAATAATAAAACAAAAAGAACTTGTTATTTCACATAAAGTATCAATATCAATTTTAAATAATTTTATTTGGATATCGCCAGTATCGAATAAGGATATGACTAAAGATTTTAAAGAATTATGTAGAAAAGATAAAATTCCGAAAAATATAAGAGCTTATATTTTCCAAGAAGAAATAAATCTTAAAGAATTAGTTATCTAAAAACTTTTTAAGTTTATTAACTTTAATAATTTCTCTTCTTGCAATTTCTTTTTGTTTTTTTAAAAAATTAATATTTTTAAAAAACAATTCATCTAATTTATGAAGATCGTCAAGTTCTAAATCAAAAGATTCTTGAATATTACCAACTAAATAGTTTTCACCCCATTTTACTAAAGCATCAGCTTTTTCAAAAGAGTCTAGTGAATCAATATATATTAATTCACTTAAAGCTTTTATAGACCTGTTTCTTCTTTCCATGCTTCAATTAGTCCTTGAGTAACTTTCATTACTTGATTTACAGCATTAACATTATCATCAATCCCTGAAGAAAATAAAGTTTCTATTTGATAAAGATACAATCCATCTAAATAATATGCAACATCTCCACCATCAAAATCAAGCACATTTCTAAGCTCATCAAAAATAGCAATAACTTTATTTATATAAGTAAATTTTGCTTCAACATTTCCATCTTCCATCGCACTTTTTACAAATGAAAGGAACTTTATAACACCCTCGTATAATTTTAATATTAGAGCATACGGATCATCTGATACCGCATTTTGTTGATTATATATTTCTAATCCCATACATTATCTCCATTAAAAATTTATATAGGCAGTAGTATAGTATAGATTTCCTTAATTAAATCAAAAAAAAGAAAAATTATTATTCATAATTTTTCTTTTTTATTTAGTAGGTTTTTAGCTCTTAGTTGATTCTGCAATCATCAGTTTTAATCCACTAAAAGAAGATTCAAAACTACTTATAATAGAACCATATGCAGCAAATTGAGCAGAAAGATCTTTATATTTATTATTTAATGTTGTTTCTGCTTTTTCTTTATCTTGTATTAATGTTTTTTCTCTTTTTGTCAAGTTATCATCATAAGTACTTAAGATACCATCTGAAAACTTCATTTCATCAATAACAGATTTTAATTGAGTTCCTAACCCTTCTTTTGCAGCTGTACCAACAAGCATATCTTTTAAATCATCAAGGTTATTTTCAACAGCATTATTGAATTTTGTAGTATCTAAAGATATTTTTCCCGTTTTATCTAAATCTATACCATAATTAAATATAGATTTATCATCACCTGCTCCATACTGTCCAAATAGTTTATCTTTTAATTGGTCTAAAACATTTCGTAATGAAGATTTATCTCCAACAATTGAATCTGAATTGTATACTTCTGCATCAACTAGAGTAACTAGTTCATTATATTTATCTACAAATGCTTTCATTTGAGTTGCTACTTGTGACTTATCATCAGAAATATTTATACTTGATTCACCAAGTTTATTTGCAGTAATTTTTAAACCATCAACTTCAACAGTATTAGTTGAAACATCGTAGTCAACTCCATCAATTGTTGCATTCATATTTTGTGCCGTTAATATATGATTTGAAGTATTTACAGCAGTACCATCAGTAGTAAAACCTAATGCCTGACTTGCTGTTCCTGTAATACTTAGTGAATTATCTGCACCTGCTTCTTCACTTTTTAATATTAATCGATAAGAATCTGTGCCAACTTTATCAAAAGAAGCATTTATACCAGTTGTTGCATCAATAGCAGTTTTTAATTCATCATAAGTTGTATAATCAGCTGTATTAAAGTTATGTGCTGTTCCACCAACTGTAACAGTTAAAGTACCAATATCTCCTAAAGTATCTTTATCCGCACTAGTGACAGTATTTGACTGATAAACATCTTTTTGTGATAGCTGAGTAACATTAACAGAAGTTACACCTTTATTTAAACTTGCAATATTTGCAGCATCAAAAACAACACTATCTCCAGATGTAGTAGCAGCTTTTTGATCAAAAGCTGTATTTCCACCACTAATAAATAAATCAAATGGTTTTAAAGAATTTAAAAGTTCAGTAACTTTTGTATTCACATTAACCATAACTTCTTTTTCTTTTGTTATATTTTCGATATTTTTTTCAATAGGATCAACTCTGGCTTTTTTTTCTGCAGCTTTTAATTTATCAATTAATTCCTGATTTAACCCAGATGCACCTGAACCTAACCCTAATACGCCTTCAGCCATAATATCCTCCTATTTATCTTTTTAACCCAAGTAACGTTTGTAGCATTTCATCAATAGTTGTAACTATTTTTGCATTTGCTGTATATGCTGCTTGGAACTTAACTAAATTTAACATCTCTTCATCTTTATCAACTTTTGTAATCTGATCAAATGTATTTTCTAAAGAATTAACAATTGCTTTTTGAGTTTTTAACAAGAAGTCATTATTTTCTTTATCTTCAGAAACAGAAACTTTAATTTCTTGAAAAAATTCTAAAAAACTTGATTTTTTATCAGTATCATCAAATGATACATCTTTTTTAAATTGTAGCGTTCCTAAGTAATCTAAATCTTTTTGGTCTAAATCATTTACATTATTTGCATTAAATACTAAAGTTTCAACACTATTTCCTGAAAAAAGATTTAAAATAGATTTTGTACCTAAACTACTATCTGTTGCATCATCTCCTGATATATATAAATCAGTTCCAGTTTTAATATAACTATCTGTTAAATCACTTAAAGTTTTTGCTAAATTATCAAGTTTATCTTTATAAGATTGCAATTTATTATTAACTGAGTTAGAAGTTAAGTTATCTGTTTGAGCTTTTAAAGAACCAGTGCTTAGAGATAATTCTTGTCCATACATTGAAACAAACACTTTATCTACAGGTTCTTTACTGTCATCTTTTGAAATATTAATAGATTCTCTATTTGTTATTGTTGTTGGATCAGAAGCATTAGTTTGTTCAGTAATACTAATTCTTCCACTAAACTTACCATCTGTTCCAGGAGTTTTAGCTTCTAATACTAAATAATTATCTTGTAAATCATTTGTAGTTTTATTACCACTAGCATCTGTAGAATAATCACCATTATACGCTTTTACTGTCGCTGATATTTTTTCATCATTATTAATTTTATAAACAAGTGCTCTTGTAACATTTGCACTAGTAACAGTATCATTAGTAAAATTACCATCACCATTTAAATCAACATTATTTCCCAATGAATCTTTAACAGTTTCTCCAATAGTAACAGAAACTTCTAAACCATTCTCTAATTTATAAGAAATTTTATCTTGATTATCCAAAACTCTAGGAGTGATAACTCCCGTGCTAGGGTCTTTAGAATTTTTTATTGCATCAACAAAGTTATCACTTGAATCTCTAAGTGTAAATTTATCTTTTTGAGATGTAAGTTCTTCAGAAACTGCAATTTCTCTAACATTTGTATTTTGACCAATTGCAGTTTCTCCTGCAATTTTCAGCTCATAAACGTTATTTTCAACTTTTACATCAATTTTTACATATTTAGATAATTCTTTTTCTAAACGATCTCTTTTATCTAATAAATCGTTTGTTGTACTACTATATTTTAGAATTTTTTCGTTAATATCACCAATATCTTTAAGTATACTATTAACTTTATCAACATTATTTTCTAAATCATTTCGTTCAGCTTTTTCTTGTGATTCAATACCTTTATAAATATTTTGAATAGAATTTACAAGAATACTACCTTGATTTTTAGCATTTGTTTTAAATACTTCAGAATTTGGATTAGATCTTAAGTCTTCAACTGCTTGAAAATATCTATTTAAGTCAGCTGATAATCCACTATTATCTGTTTCTTTAAAAATTGCTTCTATATTTCCAAGTGAAGTTGATAGTTTGTCATAATGTTCTAATTTAGAATTTTCAGTAAGAATATTATCGTACATAAATTTAGATATTGTTCTATATGTACTGTTAGCAGTAACACCATTACCAGTTATACTAGAATTTAATTGCTCGTTTTCACTAATTTGAACAACTCTTTTTTTGTATCCCGGAGTATTCTCATTAGCTATATTATTTGATACATTTTCAACTTGAATTTTTGCCGCGTTTAAACCCGACTGTGACACATGTAGTGAATTTAGCATGAATACTCCTTATTAGATTAAGTCTAATTGTTACATTACAGTTCTTAAAGTTAGATTAAAAGGGCCAGATTTTTCTTAGCAGTTTTAATCCCCATGGCGTATCTAAAACATCGGTTTCATCGCCTTCTCTATTATATAATACTTTTAGATTGGCTATTTGAGTTGAATCAATAGAATTATCTGAAGTGATATCATACGGTCGTATAACACCTGCTACAGTTATTTCTTGTTTTTGTCCATCAATTAGTAATTCCTTAGTTCCTCTAATATAATAATTTCCATTTTGATATGTTTCTTCAATTATTGCAGAAATTGTAGTTTCAAAAGTTTCATCAAATTGTGTTTTTGTTGAACCTTTATCTGATGTAGAACTGTTAGAACTAAATCCAACACCTAAATTACGATTGAATTTATCTACAAGACCAGAAGTAGTTCCACCTAAAGTATTAGTTCCTGTTCCTGCTAAAACACCACCACCTAAACTATTTGCTCTTGTACTTGATAATTCTCTTTTATTACTAGATTTTGATTGGATATCTTCTTTTATATTAATCTGAATAATATCACCAATTTGTAAATCTTTTTTATCTGCAAATAAAGAAGCTCCTTGCATAGAATACAAAGAGCCTTTATTTTTTCTAGCTGCTGGTTGTTTTTTAGGAATTTGTATTTTTGGTTTTTTGAATGTCATATCTACTTTAGAATTTGTACATCCTACAAATAAAGTAGTAATAAGTAGTAGTAGAATGCTACTTCGCATTTACTCTACTTTCAACGATGTATTTTAAATCAATTGCAACAATAGTTTCTTTCATTGTTTCTTTTATTAAAGCCATAGAACCATATCTAACCATTAAAGCATCTAAATTAGTATTTGGTTCACAAATAATTACAACTTTCTTTTCAACAATTTTTATATGATTGATATACTTTTGTCCAATTAAATCAACCGTTTTCTCAATTTCAGATAAAAGAGAGCGTTCTAAATCTTTTTTCTTTTTAATATTGTTTTCAAGTCTAATTTTTTCTGCTTTTTTAACTTGTAATTCTTTTTCTTGTTTTATCTTAAATTCATTTTCCATATGAAAATAATAAGCTATAAACATGATAACAACAACAACTAAAGATGCAATCTTTATAATTTTTTGTTTTCTATTTCGTTTAACAGATACAATCATGATTATTTAATTACAAATGCTGTAAATAAGATAGTTTTTACATTGTTAGATTTTATTTCTTCATTATTTGATGTCATATCATTAATAACTAAATTAATTTCTTGAATCAGTTCTTCTTTTAATAAAGCTTTTCCACCAACTGTTAATAATTCTTCTGAACTTCTTGCACTAATTTGTCTAATAACAATATCAATAATCTCTGCTTTGTACATTTCAACTAATGCAGCAATAGTTGGTTCAACACTTTTAATAGCAAAAGATAATTTCATTAACTTTTCTCTACCTTTAGCATTAGTAATATTTAAAACTAAGTCATTAAGTTCTGCTTTAAATGTCTCTTTAGAATTTCCAGCTTCTTCTTTTACTACTTTTTTCTCTTGTTCTGCTGAATCTGCAGACTTAGGATCTAAAACACCCTGAGAATATAAAAAATATGCTCCACCACCAACTGCAAGTAATAATATAAATACTAATGCTATTAAAACAACAATTAGTCCTTTTCCTCCACCAGAGCTTTTTGCTTCTTTATTATCTTCATCTGCCATTTAAATCCCTTTATTTATTCTCTGCGTTATAATTCTTTAACATTATAGTTATTTTTGATGCATTAGGAATACTCAAAAACTTCATTAATAATGTTACATTTTTTTCTTTTAATCTTAAGATTATATCAAAAACATCTTCAATTTTTCCATTATTAATCATTTCATTAAAAATACCCGCAATTATTTTTGGTTTCATAGAATTGTAAATTTTTGCAGTTTTACTTTGCACAATTTGTTTAAGATCTTGTAATCTTGCAACATTTGAATCATGTAAATCTTTTATTTCTTTTTTCTCTTTTTCTATTTTTACTAAAATTACTTCTAATTCTTTTTTTCTAGCTTTATATTCTGTTTCTTTTTGATTATAAAAATCATTTAATTCTTTTTTTAATTCTTTGATTTCTATTTTTTGTTTTGTTAAATTACTGCTTGTAATATCTTGTGCAGCATTTAAAAAAGTAGTAAAAATTAAAATTATAAAAACTTTATTTAACAAGTAGTTTCCTTTATTTTTTTCCATATTGACTCTGTACATATTCACTTGAAGCTTCTTCTTCTGCTAATAACATTTTTTTTATTGCTTCTTGTTTTTCTTCTTCTAATATATATGCATATTGTTCTGTTTCTTTTTGTGATTCAACTATTTCTTTTACTAATACTTCTATTTGTTGATTTAAAATATTTTTTTCTTTTTCAAGTTTTGATATATGCATTTTCATTGTATTTTTATGCATTGTTAGAATTGTAAAATCGGATATTGCACCTAATCTTTGAACAGTAGTTGTATCAATACTATTTTGAGTTAAAAGAATTTCAGCATCAATTCTGTCAATTTTAGCGTTTAACTGACCTTTTTGTACTAATTTTTGATCAGTTTGAGTTTTTTTAAAGTTATATAGTTTTGAAATCATAATTAATTACCAAAAACCAATATTAGATCCCAAAGATCTTTTGTATAAGTTTCTATATTATCGCCAATCCAAGGCAAAGATATTAGGATAAAAGCAGAAACAAAAACCATTTTAGGAACAAAAGCTAAAGAAGCATCACTTACTTGTGTAACTGCTTGAAAAATAGATATCACAAGCCCAATTATCATACTTACAAATAATGAAGGTAACGCTAAAATAAGAATAATTTTTACAGTATTCTCAGAAATTCCTATTAAATCCATTTTTAGTCTTTTATTTTTACAGTGATTTCTAATGTTTTATTGTTTAATAATTTTGAAATTAACAATGCAATTTCATCAACATTTGAACCTTCAATTCCTATTTTTTCTATTTTTTTAGCTACTTCTTCTTTTACTTTTGGAAGTTCTCTTTTTGTAGATATCTCTACATTATCTAATCCACTTAATGCAGCTAAGATATCTTCTTCACTTATAGAATCTAATTCTGGGAAATCACTAGACATTTTTTCTCCTTTTATCGAATTATCAAATTCGCGTTCATCTTTTATATTAATAATTATATCTTCATTTTTAATTTTATTTTCACTTTCTATGTGATCTGTAATTAAATTCTTATCATCATAATCATATGAAACATTATTTAAACCTTGATCTGATTGAAAGTTCATAAGCTTTTCTAACTCAGCTGTACTTAATCCCTCATTTTCATCTTCTTCATCATTATCCATTAAATGTTCTAATTCATCTAAATTCACATCATTTTTTAAATTTTGTAAATTATCATCTTTTGTAGGAGTAAATGTATTATCAGTTAATTCTGGTTCATCATCAGAACTTGATAAAAGTGCAGCCAATTCATCGTCTAATTCAACTTCCTCATCAAATTCATATGCTTCTTCAACAATTTCCATTATTGATTCTTCTATATCTTGATCTGGTTCTTTTTGTTTTTCATATTGTTCTAAAATATATACTGGAATTTCGGCTAAAGAATCAACAGAAATATCTGCAATTCCATTATCAAATAAGAATTCTTGCTCAATACCACCTTTTGGCAATAAGAATTTCATTTTTTTTGTTAGTAAATTTTTTTTGATAATTTTTTCATCATCAATAAGATAAATATCTTTAGGATTATTTTGAATAGCATCTTTTAGGTCTTGAAGTTCGACTAGCTCGTGTATTTGGCTATCACCTAATTTAAATTTAATATTGGCGTGTTCTAAAGTTTCGTGTATTTCTTTTTTAAAACTATTATTACCATAAATATAAATATTCAAACCAGTACCCTATACATAAATTTATTATATTGATTATACCCTTTTTTATTAAATTTACGATAAAATAATATAAATTAAGAGCAAGGTACCATATTGAAATATGTTTTTTTTATAATTATTTTCTTTTCTTCAATGTATTCTCAAACGATCAAAGACATCTCAAATATTATTGGAATCAGAGATAATCAATTGATTGGTTATGGTTTAGTTGTAGGACTTGCAGGTACTGGTGATAAATCAAAATTTACGATGCAGTCTTTACAAAACTTGTTAAGAAATTCATATATTAAAATTCCAGCGGGGTCTATTAATTCAAAAAATATAGCAGCTGTGATGGTTACTGCAAAACTACCACCTTTTTCAAGACAAGGTGATAAGATTAAAATTAAAGTATCTACAATTGGAGATTCTAAATCTGTTGATCATGGTGAGCTTTTAATCACACAATTAAAAGGTGTTGATGGAAAAGTTTATGCACTTGCTCAAGGGACTATTGTTGCAACTACAAATAATACAACAACAGGTTTTATTTATGAAGGTGCTACAGTTGAAAATGAAATTCAATATAATTTAAAAGATGAAAAATCTATTAGTCTAAGTTTATATAAAAGCTCAGCAAAAAATGCTGATTTAATTGAAACAAAAATTAATAAAAAATTTGGAAAAAGATTAGCTGTTGCATATGATACTAGAACAATAGATGTTATCAAACCTAATGAAATTTCAATTGTAAAGTTTATTTCAATGATTGAAAATATTCCTTTAGATTCAAGTTTTAAAAAGAAAATTATTATTGATATTAATAGAGAAATAATAATTGCAGGTTCTGATATAAAAATTGATCCTGTGACAATTGCTAGAGATTCATTTACAATTAGAATTAAGAAATCTCCTTTAAATGATACACAATGGAAAGACCCTAAATTAAATAAGGGTAAAGATATCGGTGATGATGTTAAAATTGCTGATGGACAAACTGTAAATATAGATAACGCTATGATTAATACAAAAGCAGCTCCAACAGTATCTGACTTAGTACGATCAATGAAAGTTATGAAATTACCAATGAGTGAAATAATTGACACCCTTAAAATGATAAAAGAAATGGGCGCAATTGATGTTGAATTTGAGATAAGAGGATAAAATGGCTGAATTTTTAAGTCAAGATGAGATTGATGCACTTTTAGACATTGCAGAACAAGGTGAAGATATTGATGAATCACCTGTCGAAAAAGTTGTTTCAAAAGAAAAAAACTATTCTATTTATGATTTTAAGAAACCAAATAGAATCTCTGCGGAGCAATTTAAGGCATTTTCTACAATGCATGACAAAATGCTTAGAGATTTTATTACGGACCTTTCATCAATGCTTAGAAAGATCGTTGATGTAAAACTTTACTCAATTGAACAAATGACTTATGGGGAATTTATTCTTTCAATTCCACAAATCACTTCTTTAAATACTTTATCTATTAAACCAATGGAAGGTAGAATTGTAATTGAATGTAACCCCGGTATTTCTCATAAGATTATTGCTGAACTTTTAGGTTCAGGTGCTGTTAATACAAATGATAATTTAGATAGAGAATTAACTGAAATTGAAATTGAAATATTCGATCATTTTTATACAATGTTTGTAAAAAACTTATTTCGAACTTGGGATGATATTTCTACACTTAATTTCAAAATCGAATCAAGAGATACAAATGCAAATGCCATTCAGATTATTTCAGACCATGAAATTGTTTTATTAGTTGTTTTAGAAATTACAATTGATGAAGAATCTGGATTTTTATCTATTTGTTACCCTATTTCTTATATTGAACCTTTATTAAATAAAATTGTTGAGAAAGTATTCTCAGAAGGTAAAAACAGAAAGTCAAGTAGAAAAAAAGATATCACTACATTAATCTCAGGTGCAAGAATGAAAGTTGATTCTATCATGGCAGAAGCTGAATTAACAGTAGGTGAAATTTTAAATTTAAAAAAAGATGATGTTATTTTGTTTAATAAAAATGCAACTTCTTCTTCAGCAAAAATTTATATTAATAAAAAAGAAAAGTTCTTAAGTATTTCTGGAATTTCAAATAATAGAAAAGCTATTCAAATCCAAACAAACCTTGATAAAGAAAAAATGGAAACTCTTGATATCTTAAGAGTTATGAGAGAAGATAGATTGAATAAAGCAAGCGAATCAGCTGCTAATATTAAAAGATTGCTTGAGCAAAGAGGTACATAACCTCTTAGCTAACAATACTCCAAGCAATTGTTTCACCTGCGTACATTGGTACAACATTTTCATTTTTATACTCATAAATATCAGGCACAACAAAATCTTGTTTTACTAGTTTAATTGTTTTTTTAACTGGTTTTAAACCATAAAACTTTTGTGCATTTAAAGAAACAAATCCATTTAATTTATCCAAACTTTGATACTTATTGAAAAGTTCTGTTAATACTTGTAAAGCAATTGGAGATGTAAATACACCAGCTGCACACCCACAACATTCTTTTTTATGTTTAGGATGAGGAGCAGAATCAGAACCAAACATTAATTTAGGATGTCCTTTTAATGCAGTGTTTAATAAAGCTGTTCTATCTTCTGGTCTTTTAGCAATTGGTTTACAAAATAAATGAGGTTGTAATGAACCACCAGCTAAATCATCAAGTGTAATTAATAAATGATGTAATGTTACAGTTGCATATAAGTTATCATATTTATCAAGTAAATCAATAGCATCTTTTGTCGTTATATGTTCCATAATGATTTTTAAATCAGGGAAAGCAGAAGCAATTGATTCATAAATTGGCATAAATTCTTTTTCTCTATCCATTACAAAACCATTAGTTTCACCATGAATACATAAAGGAATTCCAAGTTTACTCATAGATTCTAATGTTGGTCTTAATACTTCAACATCCATTGAAGATACACCAGTTTGAGAATTTGTAGTAATTCCTGCTGGATATAATTTTATTCCAATAATATCATTTTTAACAGATTCTAAAAATTCATAAGAATAAGTAGTTTGGAAAAATAAAGTTACATAAGCTTCAAAATCATCTTCTGAACATGCTTCTTTAATTCTTTCTTTATATGCTAATAATGCTTCTTTCGTTGTAATTGGAGGCACAAGATTTGGCATAATCAATGCCCCTGAAAAAGTATTAGAAGTTAAAGGTCCAACAAGTTTAAGCATATCACCATCACGTAAGTGAAGGTGCATATCTAAAGGTTCATTTATTTCAAAAGTGTTAACAATACTCATCTAAATTGCTTCCTCATCTTCTTCACCTGTTCTAATTCTAACAATTTTTTCAATTGGAGATACAAAAATCTTACCATCACCAATTTTCCCTGTTTTAGCAGATTCAATAATAAGGTTAATTGTTGAGTCAACATCAGCTTCTGATACAATTAGTTCTAATTTAATTTTAGGAAGAAAATCAACAACGTATTCTGCACCTCTATAAAGTTCACTATGTCCTTGTTGTCGTCCGTAACCTTTTACATCAGATACAGTCATACCAGTAATTCCAGCTTCTGTTAAAGCATCTTTTACGTCTTCAAGTTTAAATGGTTTTATTACAGCTTCAATTTTTTTCAATTTCAATCCTTTTTTTATTGTTTTTATTTTATCAAAATTATTTATGATTCGTATTAAACACTAGATATTAAAATGCTCGTTTAAATTCTGGATATGCTTCAAGCCCACATTCTTCTACATCTAGTCCTTGCATTTCTTCATCATTCTCAGCTCTTAAAGGAGAAAATTTATTTATAATAAATAGTACAATATATGAAGAAATGAAAGCAAATGTACCTACAACTGCAATACCTTTTAATTGTCCTAATAATGTAATATCACTACCATTAGAAGCAAAGATTCCAACTGCAATTGTTCCCCAAATACCATTTAATAAGTGAACAGATAAAGCCCCAACTGGATCATCTAGTCTTAATCTATCAAAAAATGATACACCAAATACAACAATTGCACCACCAATTGCACCAATTAAAATTGGTGTATAAATATCATATAAATCAGGACCTGCAGTGATTGCAACTAAACCACCTAAAGCACCATTTAAAATCATTGTTAAATCAAGTTTTTTATATTTAAAATACATAATCACTGCAACTGTAATAGCACCCATTAAACCAGCTGTATTTGTATTCATAATAGTTAAAGCAACTAAATCTGCATTTTCTTTACTCGCAATTGAACCAACAGAACCACCATTAAATCCAAACCAACCAATCCATAAAAGAAAAGCACCTAGTGTTACTAATGGAATATTAGAAGCTGGAATTACTCTAATTCCTCCATTTTTTGTATATCTTCCTTTTCTTGCACCAATTATTAAAATAGCAGCTAATAAAGCCCATCCACCAGTACTATGAATAACTGTTGAACCTGCAAGGTCATACATTGATAATTCAAAAATTGTATCTTTTAAGAAGTTTAAACCCCAAGTAACATTTACAACTAAAGGATATAAAAAAGAAGCCATAATAACAGTGAATATTGCTAAAGGAACAATTTTTGCTCTTTCACTAACACCACCTGACATAATATTAACAACTTTTCCTACAAATGCCATTTGAAAAAGAAAAGCTGCATATTTACTCATACTTTCACTTCCTAATTCTCCAAAAGCAACAGAATAACCAATAAGTAAAAAAGATAATGATGCAATTGCATAAATTAATGTGTTGATTGTAAGTACCGCAGTAACATTTTTTGTTCTAACAATTCCTGCTTCTAACATAGCAAAACCTGGAACCATGAAAATTATTAGTGTCATCGCGAAGATTGCGTATAATGTGTCTATTACGTATGATATTGATTCTATACCCATTAAGATATCCTTGTAAATTTTATATTACAATTATATAGGTATAAAAAATATTTTTAAAGGAAAATATGTATATATTTTATACAATTTAAGAATTTCTACTTTCTTAAATTGTATCTTATTTTCTAAATAGCTTCGCTACCTCTTTCTTCAGTTCTAATTCTAACCACTTCATCTAAAGAAGAAACAAATATTTTTCCATCTCCAATTTTTCCAGTTTTAGCAGATTCTACAATTGCATTAATTGCAGTATCAACCATATTTTCTTGAACAACTAAATCTATTTTGATTTTTGGTAAAAAATCAACTACATATTCAGCACCTCTATAAAGTTCACTATGACCTTGTTGTCTTCCATAACCTTTAACATCATAAACACTCATACCAGTAATTCCAGCTTCAACTAAAGCATCTTTTACATCTTCTAATTTAAAAGGTTTGATTATTACTTCTATTTTTTTCATATTTATCCTTTACCTATGCTCTTTTAAATTCTGGATAAGCTTCTAATCCAGTTTCATGAATATCTAAACCTTCAATCTCAATCTCTTCATCAACTCTTAACCCAATAAGTAAATCTAATATTTTCCAAACAATAAATGATGAAATAAATACAAATGCACCAATAACAACTATACCTTTTAATTGAGCAAAGAATGTAACTTCAGGATTAAAAATACCTACTGCTAATGTTCCCCAAATACCTGCTACTAAGTGAACAGATAATGCCCCAACTGGATCATCAATTTTTAACTTATCCCATAAAGGAACCGCAAATACAACTAATGCACCACCAACTAAACCTTCAATACCTGAAATGATCATTCCTAAATCAGGACCTGCTGTAACAGATACTAAACCAGCTAAAGCACCATTTAATACCATAGTTAAATCAACTTTTTTATATAATAATTGAGTTAAAAATGCAGCCATAAGTGCTCCTGTACAAGCAGCCATATTCGTATCAGCAATTACCATAGCAATTCCATCAATATCAGTTTTTGAACCAAGTGCTAATTGAGAACCACCATTAAATCCAAACCATCCCATCCATAGAATAAATGTTCCTAAAGTTGCTAATGGAAGATTTGAACCTGGAATTGGTCTAACTTGTCCATTTTTACCATATTTACCTTTTCGTGCACCCAAGATAAGAACACCAGCTAAAGCAGCCCATCCACCAACACTATGAACAACAGTTGAACCAGCAAAATCACTAAACCCAGCAATTACACCACCAAGTTCAGTTCCACCCCAAGACCAGTGACCTTGAATTGGATAAATTACACCTGATAAAACAACAACAAAAATTAAGAATGGCCATAACTTCATTCTCTCAGCAATAGTTCCAGAAATAACAGAAGCAGCAGTTGCTACAAATACAACTTGGAAAAAGAAATCAGCCATTACAGGATAACCCATAGCTTCATTTGTTTTACCACTTAACATTGCACCACTTCCAATAAATGCACTACCATCACCATACATAAAGTTATAACCTACAAAATAGAACATAATACAAGAAATAGCAAATAACAACATATTCTTTGTTAATACTGTTGCATTATTTTTTGTTCTTGTTAAACCAGCTTCTAACATGGCAAAACCAGCTGCCATCCACATTACTAAGATTCCTGCAAACACGAATAAGAACCCATCTAATACGTATTTTACGTCTGCGAAATTTTCCATAAGACCCCTTTGTTAATCTAATTTTTAATTTATATAGAAGCATTATAAAATATTTAGCAAGACAAGTAAACATAAGTACTGTATATTAAATATACAAAAATTAAAACTATTTGTTCTTTATGATTTAAATAAGTTGATATAAACACCAATTATAGGAGTATATACATTAATATAGAACATTACAAAATTATAAATATTTTTATTAGTATATTTTATATATTTTTATAATATTTTAAATAGTATATTTTATATACATTTAAAATGATATTTTTTATTCTAATCAATATACAATTAGTGTAGATTTACATTAAAGGGTTAAATATGGCAGGATTAAAAGACTTAAGAGGACAAGGACATGCTCCAACATTATTCATGGCTTTCTTATATTTTGATATGAGTTTTATGGTGTGGACAATGTTAGGACCACTTAGTACTGAAATTAGTGAAGCATTAGCATTAGCTGGTCATATTATGACAGCAGGAGAAAAGGCTACTTTACTTTCTCTTCCAATTTTATCAGGTGCAGTTTTAAGAATTGTATTAGGATTTGGTGTTGATAAATTAGGAGCTAAACTTACAGCTTTAATTTCACAAGCTATTGTAATTGCCGCTTTAATTACAGCATATACATTAGGAGATAGTATTTCATATAATCAACTTCTAATAGTTGCACTTGGTTTAGGATTTGCAGGTGCTTCATTTGCTGTTGCACTTCCACAAGCTGGACAATGGTATCCACCAAAACTTCAAGGTGTTGTTTTAGGAATTGCAGGTGCTGGTAATATTGGTGTTGTAATTGATTTCTTATTTGCTCCAAAAATTGCTGAGATTTGGGGATGGGCATCTGTGTTTGGTGTAGGTGCATTTATGGCAATTATTGTATTTATTGCTTATATTTTCTTAGCAAAAGATGCACCCCAATCTGTATATAAAGCAAGACCTAAAAAACTAAAAGATTATGGAAAATTACTTAAAGATAAAGACACATGGTGGTTTTCACTATTTTATGCTATTTCATTTGGTGGATTTGTAGGATTTGCAGGATATATGAAAGTATATTTAATGAATACATATAGTGCTGATATGTCAGCTTTTGGTCTTGATGTATTAGATGAAAATAATGTTAAAGTAATTGCTGGTTATTTTGGAGCATTATGTATATTTGCAGGAGCTGTTTTAAGGCCAGTTGGTGGAAATACAGCTGATAAAATTGGTGGAGTAAAATCACTTTATTTCTTCTATGGAATGGTTGCTTTACTTGTAATAATTAGTGCAACAATTAAGTTACCATTTTTCTTAGCTATTTTTGTATTATTTTTAATTATGGCAAATTTAGGAATGGCAAATGGTGCAGTTTTCCAATTAGTTCCTCAAAGATTTGGTAAGGATATTGGTATAATGACTGGACTTGTAGGATGTGCAGGAGGATTGGGTGGAACAGCACTTATTAAAACACTTGGTTGGTCAAAAGGTGCATTTGATGGATATACAGCAGGGTTTTTAATATTTGCTGCTGTTGTGATTATTGCAATTGCCGGATTGAGTTTAGTAAAAACTAGATGGAGAACTACTTGGGGAATCCAAGCAGGTGGAAGAATATAAAAAGAGCTTAGCTCTTTTTATATCTAAATTAAGATTCTAAAAACTATTAGATAGTATTTTAATTTAGATATAAATGAAGGTAAACAATGAGTAAAAATAATATTAAAACATCAGGATTTACACTAGCTAAAAAACAAGAATTACTAGGTGATGATTTTTATGATATAAAACAATTTGATGATTTTACACTTGCTGTAGTTTGTGATGGAGTGGGATCTGCTCAAGAAGGTGCATTAGCTGCTAAAAAAGTAAGTAATCACTTAATGACAAACTTCAAAAATATACCTAAATCATGGAGTATTGAAAAAGCACTTAAAACATTTATTACTTCAATTAACTCTATTTTATATTCTCAATCAATGCAAGATTATGAAAGACCTGAATTAGTAACAACACTTACAATTGTAGTTATCAAAGGAAATAGACTTTATGGAGCGAACGTAGGAGATAGTAGAATTTATATTCTAAGAAATAAGAACTTACAACAATTATCTTTTGACCATAGTATAGATGAGTTGGGATATGAGAATGTTCTAAAACATGCTATTGGAATTGAAGAAAATGTTGAGATTCACTACTTTGAAAATAATATAAAACAAAATGATAAAATTTTACTTTGTAGTGATGGTTTGTACTCTATTATGAGTGAAAGTATGCTTTGTAAGTTTATGTTAAACGGAGCAAGTTCTTTGGTAAAGAAAGCAAGTTCACTTATGGATGATAATTTACCTGATGATACAACAGCAGTAGTTTTAAATATAAATGAAATTGATCAAATTCAGATGATGAAAAACTTACCTTTAGATATTCCTAAAAAATTAAAAAAAGGTGATGTAATTGATGGATATAAATTAACATTATCATTAATTCAAAATGATAGAACTTGGGTTTGTGAAAAGAATTCTAAGGAATATGTAATAAAGTTTGCACCTTATGAAGCTTTAGAAAATGAAGATATTTTAGATTTATATACAAAAGAAGTCTGGAATGCAAAAAGACTTAAAGCTGGTTTTTTTCCAAAATCTGTAGTTCCAAAAGTTAGAAGTGCTAGATATTATATTATGACAAAACTTGAAGGTATTAATCTAAAACAATATCTAAAAAAACGAAATTTATCTATTGATGAATCAATTTTATTATGTAAAACATTACTTTCAATGAATGAATATTTACTAAAATTCAATTTAGTTCATGGGGATATAAAACCAGAAAATATCATTATAATTCAAAGAAATGACAAAAAAATATTCAAAATAATTGATTTTGGTTCAATTACAGAAATTTTTTCAATTGCAAATAAAGCAGGAACTCCATCATATTTAGCACCAGAAAGATTTACAGCCTCTTGTATAAATGAAAAAACAGAAATATATTCAATTGGAGTAACTTTATATGAAAGCTTAACAGCAAAGTTTCCTTATGGAGAAATAGAACCTTTCCAAAACCCAAGTTTTAAAAGTCCAAAACTACCAACAAAGTATAATAAAAATATTCCTTCATGGCTAGAAAGTCTGATTCTACGTTCTATTTGTGTAAATGAAGATATAAGATATGAAAATTATTCTTTAATGAAATTCCAATTAGAACATCCAAGTGAGATTAAACCATTTTTTGATAAAAACACACCCTTATTAAGTAGAAACCCACTTAAATTTTATAAATTTGGGTTTTATTTTTTATTAGTATTGAATTTTATTTTATTTATAAAGTTATCTTTATAAAATTACTTAGAAATATCTATACTTTCAGGTTTTCCAAAATAATATCCTTGAGAATAATCTACTCCAATACTATTTAAAATATTAAATATTTCTTCATTTTCTACAAACTCTGCTACGGTTTGAATATTTTGTTTTTTTGCAAAAGATACAATTGTTTCAACAAGATCTTTACTATATTTATCATCTACAATATTTTTTATCAAAGACCCATCTATTTTTAATATATCTGGCTCAAAAGCTAATAATCTTTCAAAATTTGAATACCCTGATCCAAAATCATCAATAGCTATTTGAACTCCCATTTTTTTTACTTTTTTAATAAATCTTTTAATCAAAGTAAAATCTTTTGCATCTTCATCTTCTAAGATCTCAAAAATAATTCTAGAGTTATACTCTTTATATTCTTCTAATAACTCAAAAAGTTTTTCTTGTGTATCAAATTTTTCTATATCTAAAGATGAAAGATTTATAGAAATTTTTGTAGTAATATGGTCTAACATTTTAAAAGAATTTTCTAAAACACGATGAGTGATTTTATTGTAATAATTACCTTTTTTCGAAATATCTAAAAAAGTAAAAGGAGATAAAACATCTCCTTTTTCATCAACTAAACGAACTAAAGACTCATATTTTTCAATTTTTCTAGTTTTGTTATTGATTATTGGTTGAAAATAAGAAACTATTTTATAGTTATCAAGAGCGATTTTGACCATCTTTATAATTTCCATATTCTTTTTTGCTTCAATATGTTCTTGAATAGATAAATCATTTGAACATTTAATGACCTCTTTTTTTCTAAAAGCTTCATCAAGACCACATTTTGCATCTTCATATAAATTTTCTTTTCCAAAAGAATAACTAACGATAATATTTAAGTCATATTCAATATCATCAATCACTAAAGTAGAATTCCTAATATTTGATACAAAAAGTTCCAAATATTCATTTATATTAGTTTGTGTTGCTGAATAATCAAAGAAGTCAGTTAAAAGTGCAAACCTTCCATTTCCAATATTATAAATATTATCAAAAACATAACCATTTGGTAAGTAAGATAATAAATCATAAGCAAACATTTTTTCAATTTTATCAACTGTTGAAATATTATAAAATTTATCTAAAATATCGAACTCTTCTATTTGAACCAATGTTAAAATTGATAAATTTCCTGAATGAATTTTGTCAATTAACTGATTCTTATCACTCATAATTGTACTAATATTATTTCTAACGGCTATAAATTCTACTACTTCATCATTTGTATCAAGAATAGGTCTTATTGTAGTTTTTACATAATATGATTGTCCAGACTTTGATAAATTCTTTAATATCCCAGTCCATTCTTTCTTTTTACCGAAAATTGTTTGCCATAAATCTGCATATAATTCTTTTGGATTATCAGGATGTCTTACAATATTATGATTACTACCAATTAGTTCTCTTTTTGAGTATTCTGATACTTTACAAAAGTTGTTATTTGCATATGTTATTATTCCATACTTATTTGTCTTAGAAACAATAGTACTTCTATTAATAGTTTCATGGTATTGTTTTAAAAGCTTAAAATCATTTTCGATTTTTTTATTTTCATTTTTTTTATTATATTTAGATAAAGATTTATTAAGTATTTTAAAAAAAGCATCTTCATCAAAAGGTTTTATAAGATATCCATCAATAGATAATTCAATAGTTCTTAAAAAACTATTTTTGTCTTCGTTATCTGTATAGATTATTGATATAGTATTTGTAGCAATACGTTTAGTTTCTTTTATTAAATCAAAACCATTGATACTTGAAATATCTACATCAGTTATAATTAGTTCAAATTTATTACTTATAAATTTATTTAATGCAGTCTGTCCATCATTTACACATACTACTTTTTTAAAAATATTCTCAAAATATTCTAAGTTATTATTCATACAATTATCATTTTTAACTACATATAAGACTGTAATTTCTTTTGATTGTAATAAAATTTTATCCAACTTTTCACTATCCATAACTATTTAAACCTTTATATTTAAGCCATAACTTATAACATATTATAATGAATATATAACTTATTTATATCTATATTAATAAAAAAATAAAGCTTTTTTATAATATGAATATTATATATACTAGTACTCTTAACTTTACATTAAAAATCTGTATAATAAGTATTAATAGGTAGCTAAGGTTATAAAAAAGAAGGTTTTTACTAATGATTAAATCAGTTTGTGGATATTGTGGTGTTGGTTGTGGATTAGAATTTGATGAAAACAAACTTGTAGGTGATGTAGTTTATCCTACAAATGAAGGTAAACTTTGTTCAAAAGGAATATCTGAACTTATTAGTATTCAAACACCTACAAGACTTTTGAGACCAGTAATCAGAGAAGATATAAAAGAGTCATTCCAAGTTAGTACTTGGGAAAAAACTATCCAAACAATTGCAGAAAAAATTAAAAATGTTCCTAAAGAAAAAATAGGTTTTTATTTATCAGGACAGTTACTTACAGAAGATTATTATATTGCCAATAAACTAGGAAAAGGTTTTATAGGGACTAATAATGTTGATACAAATAGTAGAACATGTATGTCAAGTGCCGTTGTTGCTCACAAAAAAGCTTTTGGAATTGACTATGTTCCTGTAAGAATGGAAGATATTCATAAGTCTGATTTATTAATTTTAGTAGGTGCGAATACAGCAGAAGCTCATGTTGTATTTCACAATCGTATAAAAAAGGCTAAAAAAGCTGGTTTAAAAATAGTTGTAATTGATCCACGTTTTACAGATACTGCAAAAATTGCTGATTTACACCTTCCTATAAAAGTAGGTTCTGATATTGATTTTTTTAATCTTTTAGCAAAAAGAATTATTGATGAAGATTTATTAGACCATGAATTTATTAAAGAGTATGTGAATAACTTTGAACTACTAAAAAATAAGTTCAAAAGAATTCCTGTTACAAAACTGCTAAAAAGAACAGGTTTAACAAAAGAACAATTTGAAGATTTTTGGCAAATATTTAAAGAAAATGAAAATATTATATCAGCTTGGACTATGGGATTAAACCAATCTGTTCAAGGAGTTGATAAAAGTCTTTCACTTATAAATATTCATTTATTAACTGGAAAAATATTTAAAGTTGGAAATGGACCTTTTTCACTAACTGGTCAACCAAATGCAATGGGAGGAAGAGAAGTTGGTGGATTATCAACTATGCTTGCAGTTCATTTAGATTTTGATAGTGAATCTATAAAAAAAGTATCAAACTTTTGGAATACAAAAAATATAGCTAAAAAAGAAGGTCTAACAGCAACACAAATATTAGAAGCAAATCTTGATGTTTTGATTATTTGTCATACAGACCCAATTTATCATTTACCAAATAGAAATAAAATGGAAGAATTAATGAAAAAAATTCCTCTTGTTGTAGATATTAATGCTTATGAAAATTCTGAAACCTCTGATTTTGCTCATATTAAACTACCTGCTGCTCCTTGGGGAGAGAAAGAAGGTACTCAAACAAATCTTGATAGAACAATCACCAAACAAGAAAAACTAACACGTACTTCAATTGATTGTAAAGCTGATTGGGAAATATTTCAGCTAATTGCACAAAGTTTAGGTTTTAAAAAAGAGTTTGATTTTAAAAATGCACAAGAAATATTTGAAGAATATCAAGAAATGACAAAATTAAACCCTCATTTAAATATAAGTGAAACATCTTATAAAGAATTAAAAGAAAAACCTTTTATTTGGGGAGAAGAAATTAAAAATAAAAAACAATTTTTTACGAAAAATAAAAAAGCAAACTTACATTTTGTTCAAAATAAATTACTTAGTGAAAAAACTAGTTTAGAATATCCATTTATACTTTTAACAGGAAGAACAAGAGATCAATGGCACACAGGAACAAAAACAAATCTACCAAGAACTTTACTTAAGTATAAAGAACTTAATTTTTGTGAAATCAATACTATAAATGCCAAAAAATTATCTTTAAAAGATGGAGACAGAATCTATATTTCTTCAAAAAGAGGGAAAATAGAATCTATTGTTCAAATTAGTGAAAATATAAGAATCGATACAATATTTGTACCAGTAAGTAATAGAGAAATAAACTACCTAACAAATGATTTATATGATAAAGAATCTTTACAACCAGATTATAATCACTCTGCTGTAAAAATAGAAAAAATCATCGAATAATACTTTTAGTCTTAATTTTACATTAATTAAGACTATTAATTAGAATAGCTAAAAATAAAACTCCCTAATTGTCTATTTTTTATATAACATAACTTTAAACTTACCTAAAGTAAGTGCTAAAATTTAATCATAAATACATTTTGGAGTTATGATATGAAAGTTTTAGAAGAAGCATATAATTTAAGAAATAAGAAAATTAATAAGATTGAAAAAATGAAGTCAGAACAAAACCCTATGGATTTTATTAAATCTTTTGAAGAGTTTTGTAAGGGAGAGTATGAAGAAGTTGTAACAGACAGTCATACAAAACACTTCTTAAAATGTCTTGGATTATATGATAAAGGAACAAAGGATACTTTTGTAATTAGAATCAGAATTCCAGGAGGACAATTATCAAGTGAACAAGCTCTTAAACTCTCTGTTGCTTCAAAAAAATATGGAAACGACTATATAGATATTACAACTAGAGGACAAATTGAATTTAGATATTTGAAATTCAATGAACTTCCAGATTTATTAAAAGACTTAAACTCTGTAGGAATATCTGCAATTCAATGTGCAGGTGATAATTTTAGAGGGGTTGTAACATCTCCACTTGATTCATATTCTAAAACATCTCCAATTGAAACTATGCCATTACTTAAAGAAATTCAATCAGTATTTTTAAAACAAGAGGCTTGGATGGGAACACTTCCAAGAAAGTTTAATATTGCAATTTTAGGTGATAGTGTAAACACTTGTAATATTTTTGGTAATGACTGTGCTTTTGCATTAGCAAAAAAAGATGGTGAGTTTGGATTTAACTTATACCTTGGTGGTAAAGTTGGCGTTCAAGCAAGACCTGCTAATCTTTTTGTTAAACCATCACAAGTAAAAGAAGTATTTTCGGCTGTAATTTCATTATATAAAACTTATGGATTTAGAGATAATAGAAATAAAAATAGATTAACTTTCCTTTTAGATGCCGTTAGTACAGATGTATTTGCAAAGTCTATTAAAGAGTATTCAAAACTTGACTTAAGCGACGCTGGTGAACTACTAGTAAAAGATGAGTTTACACTTGATGATTCCTCATCAATTGAGTTAAAGAACAATAAAAGTGCTATTCATTTTGCTATTCCTTCTGGAATATTTTCTGGAAGTGATTTAAAAGAAGCTGCTTTATTAGCACAAAAATATGATGGTGTTATTAGATTAACATATGAACAAAGTTTTTATATCATTACTGATTCTTCTAATATTGAAGCTATTAAACAATCAAATTTATATACAAAATACGATTCATACCACAATATTTATTTTAACAATCAAATTGCCTGTGCTGGAAAAAATGAATGTTCTTTTGGAGTAATTCTTGGAAAGCCAGATGCTATTGAAATGGCTCATTATTTAAACAAACACATCCCAATAAAAGATGGAAAAGTAAGAATGTATTGGTCAGCATGTCCAAAAGGTTGCGGTATTCATGGTGTTGCTGATATTGGATTTGAAGGGGCAAAAGCAAAAGATGAAGATGGCAAATCATGTTTTGGAGTTAAAATCTTCATTGGAGGAAAAGCAGCCTCTTCTATTTTAGAAGCTAGACAATTAACAAAAGCTGTAACAATACCAAAAGCACAAGAATTAACACGAGAACTTATAAGTATCTATAAAAATGAAAAAGAAGAAAACGAAACTTTTGAAAGTTTTGATACAAGAGTTTTATCTCATTTAGATATAGAACAAATTCAAATAAGAATTGGTCTTTAATCATGAATACAAATGAAACTACTCCATTAGAAGATTTTATAAACTACAAAGCAGATACAAATATGCAATGTGGGAACTATAGTATTGATATTCCTAAACCACAAGAAGGGGAACAATATAGATTTCACTTTGATGCAACTGCTTGTGTTGGTTGTCACTGTTGTGAAGTTGCTTGTAATGAACAAAATAACAACCCTGCAGATATCAAATGGAGAAGAGTTGGTGAGACTCAAAGTGGGATTTTTCCAAAAGTAACTAATCACTTTAACTCAATGTCATGTAATCATTGTGTTGACCCTGAGTGTTTAAAAGGTTGTCCCACAGAATCTTATATAAAACTTGATAATGGAATTGTTTTTCATGATGATGATACCTGTATTGGATGTCAATACTGTACATGGAACTGTCCTTATGAGGTTCCAGTGTTTAATGAAGATAGAGGAATAGTAACTAAATGTCATATGTGTCATGACAAACTTGAAGTTGGGCAAACTCCTGCATGTGTACAAGCTTGTCCAGCAGGTGCAATTGCTATTGAAATAGTAAATGTAAAAGACTGGGAAGAAAAAGACATGGCACTTCAAGGTGTAGCACCTCATCTACCAAATATAAATATTACTAAACCAACAACTAGGTATACAATTGATAAAAAAGAAAATGAGCAAAAAGTAACTCCTGCTGATGCTCATATTATTAAAGCAAATCATTCAGAATGGCCTTTAGTATTTATGACTATTTTAACTCAAATATCTTTAGGTGGATTTACTACTTTAGTATTAGCTGAGTTTATAAATTTACTAGGATTTAACTTAGCAATGCCAAATATATGGATGATGATTGCTATATTTATTCCTGCTGCTATTGGACTGCCTTTATCTGCACTTCACTTAGGACGTCCAGCGCTTGCATATACTGCTATGAAAAATATCAAAACCTCATGGTTAAGTAGAGAAGCTTTAGCACTTGGTGTTTATGCAGGTGGTCTTACACTACTAATAGCTATATTCTTTTTTGAGTTTTCACAAGGTTTTAGATTTATAGTAGAACTTATTGTACTTCTTATTGGTATATATGGTATTTATGCACAATCAATGATTTATAGAATCAAAGCACGACCTTCTTGGAATAAAAAAGAAACAACAAAAATATTCTTTTACGTTTCATATATAGGTTTATTAATAATCACTCTTTATCTAACACTAATCCAAGAATATACAATGGCATCTATAATATTGCCATTTGCTTTAGCTTTAGCATATTTTCAATACGAAGAGTTTTTTAAACAAAAAAGTTTTTATAAGACTTTAGATGAAGAAAAAGATGAAAATTTCTACCAACTAAATAAAACAAAGATTCTATATGAAGAAAATTTCTCTAAACATAATGACTATAGACAAAGGTCTTTGATTATTGGGGCTTTAGTATTACCTTTATTAGCAATATTATTACTAGCTTCAGGAAACTACTCAAGTACTATTTTGGTTTTAGTTTTAAGTATTGTGATTTCGTTTTCAAGTGAAGTTATATCAAGACTTTTATTTTATAAAACAGCAGTAGCTTTAGGACTTGCTGGAAATTTCTTCGCTGGGAATCAAAGGACTTAATATGTTAGAAAAAATTAAAAACTTCAATGTAAAAGATTTTTTAGGACTAGATATCAAAAATGATAAATATGCACTAGTTAATGATAAGGTATTTGGTAAAGTTGCAAAACAAAAAGCCCCTACTTCATGGGTAAGGTCTACTTGTGGATATTGTGGAGTTGGATGTGGTTTATACATAGGTGTTAAAGATGGTAGGCCTACATATACAAAAGGTGATCCTGCTCATCCTGTAAATAAAGGAACACTTTGTCCAAAAGGTCTAAGTGAACATGAAATGGTTCAAAGTGAAAATAGATACACAAAACCAATGATTAGAAAAAATGGATATTTACAAGAATCCTCATGGAATGAAGTATTTAAAACTACAAGTGATAAATTCAAAGCCATTCAAGCTAAACATGGAAATTCTGCAGTTTCAGTTATATCAACGGGACAACTACTAACAGAAGAGTTTTATACACTTGGTAAGTTTGTACAAATGGGTCTTAAAACAAATAACTATGATGGAAATACAACTCTTTGTATGGCTAGTGCTGTTATGGGATATAAACAAACATTTGGAAGTGATGGGCCTCTTGGATGTTATGAAGATTTTTCATATGCTGATACTATTATGTTAATAGGGGCAAATATTGCAGATAATCACCCTATTTTGAAACTGCATATTGCAAAAAATGAAAGTATTACGGGTAAAAAACCTAAGATTATTGTAATAGACCCAAGATTTTCTAAAACTGCAAAAATGGCAGATATGTTTGTACCTATTAAACCTAGATCAGATTTAGCACTTATGAATGGTCTTTGTTACATCATTTTAGAACAAGCTTGGCAAGATGAAAAGTTCATAAATGAAAGAACAACTGGATTCAAAGAATTTAAAAAACATATCATGTCTAACTACACTCCACAAGAAGTAGCAATCACTACGGGTATTGAAGTAAAAGACCTATATGAACTTGCACGAGTATATGCTAAATCACCAGCTGCGATGAGTGCTTGGACTATGGGAGTAAATCAAAGTTCAATTGCAACGGATACTGTAAGTGCTATATGTAATCTTGCACTAATAACTGGAAACTTAGGAAGAAAAGGAGCAACAGCATTATCTATTACAGGACAATGTAATGCAATGGGTACAAGGGAAACTGGGTTTACCTCATCAATTCCAGGATATAGAAACTTTGCTTCTTTAGAAGATAGGCAAGAGTATGCAAGTATTATAAATGTACCTCTAGAAGATGTACCTACAAAAAGAGGTTATTCTTATCCTCAGATAATAGATGCAATTGAAGCAGGTGAAATAAAAGCATTATGGATAGTTGCAACTAATCCTTTAGTATCTTTTCCAGATCAAAAAAAACTAAGACGAGCTTTGAATAAACTAGAACTTCTAGTAGTTCAAGATGCTTTTAAAAGTGAAACATCACTAAAAGCTGACGTTGTATTTTCAGCATCTACTTGGGCTGAAAAAGAAGGTACTTATACAAATTCTGAAAGGCGATGTAATAGAGCTAAAAAAGCAGTAGCGCCATTAGGGGATACAAAAAGTGACTTTGATATTGTATTAGAGTTTTCTAAATACTTTGATGGGGTAAATGAAAGACTATATCCTAAATGGTCTAAACCTATAGATGCTTTTAATGAGTGGAAAAAAGTAAGTAAAGGAAGACTATGTGATTATACGGGTATGACTTATGAATTAATCGAAGAACTTGGGGGAATCCAATGGCCATGTAATAAGGCCAATCCAAAAGGAACAGCAAGACTTTACAGCGAAGATATGCCTTGTCCTACAGAAGATGGAAAAGCAAAACTATTATCTCTGGATTGGCTTCCTATGAGTGAACCTCAAAATTCTTCTTTCCCACTAATACTAAATACAGGTAGAACAGTAGAGCAATGGCATACAAGAACTAAAACAAAAACTATTTCAATACTAAATGATTTAGCACCCGAAGCATGGATTGAGATTAATCCAGAAGATGCAAAAAAACTAGAAGTAAAAAGTGGTGATAGACTTGATATCTCTTCAATTAGAGGAAAAATCAAAGATATAATTGTGAGAGAATCACAAAACGTAAGAGATGGAAATATATTCGTACCTTTCCACTATAACGAACAGTTAATAAACACTATTACAAAAGCAGAGTTCGACCCTAAGTCTTTTGAACCAAACTATAAACAATGTGCCATTCAACTTCATAGTGTAAAAGTACCAAGTGGTATAAAGTTTGAAGAAAAAGAAATAGCTGGAGAATTGGAGCATGTGGTAGTTAAGAATGAAGAAGTTTTTACAAGGGAGTTAATCAAAGAAAAAGAGATTTGCAATTAATCTCTTTTCTTTTTTAAATATTTAAATTTTAATAGGAACATAATGTCCCAATACCACTATATTTGACAAATAACGGAATACTTTGTCCTTTTATCTTGATATAAGGTACATAGTTTGTGTCTTTTAATAATAAATTTTTATATTAATTGGATATAGTGTTCCTTCAATAAATAATTAAAATTATCGAGGAGATTATATTGAGTCCAACTGAAATACCAAAAGAAATACTAGAAGCATTTAAAGTTCCTATTCTATTTAAAATAGTTGCATGGTCTCTCACTATCCTGATTAGTATTCTTGGTATTTATACAAGCTTTCAGTGGAATGATTGGATTAATTTTGCGAGGGCTGGAGCAGTGATAGTAGTACTTTCACTGGCACTTGAAGCATCGGGATATATCGACAATTATTTAGATAAGATTTTAAATACAGTTAACAAAATTTCTTTTGAAGTTGTCTTGAAACAAGTAATGAAAAACAATCATATGTATGGTCTAAAAGGGAACGAGTCGAAAGAGCAGTTAGTCCAAATCGCACAAAAAGAAAACTCAAGACGTTTAACTGAAATTGGTAATATTGCTAGTAATCAGTTCAATAAAAACTTAAGAAGAACTGAGTTTACGATTGCAACTATCGGGACTTTGATTTGGGGGTTTGGTGACCTAGTAGAAGTTCTTATTCCACTTTCAGCACAATGATAACAAAGTATTCAAGAGTGAGTCACAATGCTTGGTGTTTTCGTTTCGCTAAAGTATAAAATGTTCTTTTCAACTTTATAAACAAACTTATTAATATATATCAGTCTGATATAATCATCTAAAAATATTAAATAATACAGGAGAAAAATAGTGTATAAATTTTTTGAAGAAAGCCTTAAATATATATACAGTGCATTATTTTTTATTGCATTAATATCAATAATCATAGTTATGTCATTTATAATAAGCGCAATAGTTAATAATCATGGGATAAACAATAATACAGTTATTCAATTATTACCTGCTTTAGGAATTACATTATCTGCATTGTTAGCTTCAACTAGTATAATGAAATCAATTCAAAATACAAATAAAATTGAAAAAATCAAAGAACACAAAGAATTAGAATTGAAAAAAAATAAAATATCATTTTATTTAAATCTTGTTCAAAGTTATATACACATGTATTTGGTTGATTTTAAAACAATATTAGATGATGATTTAATGGAAGATTTTAAAATAAAATTAGAAGAATATTTAGAACTAATATTAAATGATAATGAACTTAAAGCGCTTAATGATAAAGAAATTAGAGGTTATATTGTTTTACTTGAGATGAGTATAAACTATACAGATAGATATTTAAGAAAAAAAGATTATCCCAAAAGTATAGAAGACTTAATGGAAGAAATAGAAACATCTTATAATAAAATGGATTTGCTACTAGAATCACTTGGTAAAAAATATGACATTAATTTTTCCAAATAATGTCATATTATATATATTCCTGGGACAGTTTACTTAAATATCCTATCCCCGAAATTTTTCAATCCACACTTAAAAAGTAATTTTATTTATTGCACTTAGTGCTTCGTTGATTTCAAATATTTTTGTTCTTATATCACTAAATCCAAAAGCTTCTAATCTTTTTGTATGTTTAGTAGCATATCTATTTGCATCATTTATATTATCAAATACATATACTCCTCCACCCTCTTTAGTCTCTTCATTTTCTGTCCAAATTTTCCATATTAAACCCTCTTCATTTGCTATATCATGGGCTAGGTCTGTCATAGTTTCTGTGAATTTTTCTTTAAATGGTCCTTGATATGGAAAATCTACTTGTAAAAGGTATTTCATGTTATACTCCTATTGATTTTGTATAAGAAATTATATATTAAATTCAAATTAATGTCAACTAGGTTTACAATGTCTTTATGTTTTTTATCTATGGAAACTAGTAAAGTTTTCAATAAACGAATCTTAGAAAGTTTAGAAAAATCAGGTTTTGAAGGCCTAAGCGAGGCACTTATCGTTCTTTTTCCATATATTTACGAAGAGCAGATTATCACTTCTGCAAAATTAGCAAAAAAAGTTGGTTATTCAAGACAAGCTATGCACAAAAATATAAAAAAACTTGTAGATTTTGAATATATTATCTTAGTTTCACACAATGAAAAAGAGAAAAGTATAGAGTTAACACCTAAAGGCTTAGAGTTAATTAATAAAGCAAATGAGTATATTTCAAATGTTGAAAAAGACTTATCCAATCTAATTGGACAAAAAGAGCTAACTAAATATAAAGAGACTCAAAGTAAGATTTATGAGTATTTAGAGAATACGAAATAACTATAATAAAAAGACAACTCTTTCTACTATCAAATATAGATATACCTCAAAATAAACTAATTATTATGATTTTAAAATACCTAAAGTAAAATATCTATTCACTCCTATTTTTAGAAAGTATTCCGTTAAGATAACATTAATATGAGATTCATAAATGATTAAAACACTCATGTCATAATTCTACTGTATCAAATAACAAAACATTAATTATATAAAAGGTTATGAAATGAAAACAAAATTATTAGTAGCAACAGCTTTAACAGCAGTTTTAAGTACAGGTCTTTATGCATCATGCAATAGTAAAGCACAAGGTATGAACAATGGTAAACATATGATGATGAAAAAAGGTCATCATAAAGGTCAAAAAGGACCAATGTCATTATTGAGACAATTAAATTTAACAGCAGAACAAAATCAACAAATTGTTGATATCAAAAAAGATTTAATGAAAAATAGAGTTACTCCAGATGTAGCATTTACAAATAATTCATTTGACAAAGCAAAATTCATTTCAATAATGAAACAAAAAAGAGACAATAAAATAGAATCTAAAGCTGAGATGATTGATAGAGTTTATAAAGTTTTAACTCCAACACAAAAAAAGCAGTTTAAAGTATTAATGGATTTAAAAAAAGAAAAAAGAATGACAATGATGAACAATAGAATGAATTCTAATAACAATACAAACAAATAAGAAAGAGCCTCTTGGCTCTTTCTTAAAATCACAAAAACAAGATTTATCTCTAAATCTTTTGAATCAAACTATAAACAGTGTTCTGTTTTACTTCATAAAAGTTATTAATATATATCAGTTTGATATAATCACCTAAAAATATGCCTTTAATTAAATAATACAGGAGAAAAATAATGTATAAATTCGTAGATTATTTAGCATATAAATTTATAATGTTTTGTAAAAAAAGTATTTTTAGGATTGTTGTCATAATGATCAGTACTTATTTTCTAGTGCTTTATCTGTTTGGAGAAGTTGAAAGAAGTACGGGAGAGGCACTACCTCCATACTTTAATTATGGATTAGTTTTTATTTATATGGTTTTTCATTTTAGAATTACTTATGTACTTAGAAAAATTAAAGAACTTGAGGAGTAATCAAATACTACTATAATAATTTAATGTAAAATAAAGTATAAATCTCATTGATTATTGCCTAAAATAAAAATAAACAATCAAATTAATTAAAAATTAAGTTATTGAATATTTAATATACACCTTCTTTCATCAAAAAACAATCATCTCTGTCATAATAGTTTCATAAGAGGAAGAAGGAAGACTTATGAAAGAGAAACTAATAGTTATTGGGAACGGAATGAGTGGTTTACGAACCATTGAGGATTTGTTTGATATACAAAAAGATAAATATGATATTACGATTTTTGGGGAAGAGCCTCACTTAAATTACAATAGAATTATGTTGTCTTATTTATTATCTGGTGAAAAGACTTTTGAAGATACTATTATCAATCATCAAACTTGGTATGATGAACATAATATCACTTTATACAAAGGTGATAAAGTAATCAAAATCAATAAAGATGATAAAAAAGTAATTTCACAGAGTGGAAAAGAACTTTCTTATGACAAATTACTAATAGCTACGGGTTCAAACTCTTTTATACCTCACACAATTGGAAGTAACCTTGAAAATGTTATTGGCTTTCGAACAAAACTTGATAGTGATACTATTTTAGAACTAATCTCAAAAGATAAAACAGCGGTAGTTGTAGGTGGAGGTCTTCTTGGACTTGAAGCTGCTTATGGTATTGCAATGCATGGAATTAAAACTATTTTAGTTCATAGAAGCGGTTCTATTATGAGCCAACAACTAGACTCTACTGGTGGACGACTTCTTCAAAAAAATCTTGAATCTTACGGAATAGAGTTTAAACTAAATACTACTATTGAAAAAATAGAAGGTAAAAGAAAAGTTGAAAGTGTGACTTTTACTGATGGGCAAACTGTTGAGTCAAATATTGTGGTATTTGCTACTGGAATTGTTCCAAATACTGCTCTTGCAATTGATGCTGGACTTGATACTAAAAAAGGTATTGTTGTAAACGATTACCTTCAAACATCAGATGAAAATATTTTTGCTATTGGTGAGTGTGCTGAACATAATGGCAATACTTATGGATTAGTAGCCCCACTTTATGAACAAGCTAAATTTTGTGCAAAAAAACTAGCAGGAAAAGAAGCTCAAGGATATTCAGGTTCTACACTTTCTACTAGACTAAAAATCTCAGGAGTTGATTTATTTTCAGCTGGGGATTATTTAGGTGATGAAACTACTGAAGAGTTAATCTTACTTGATGAAAAAATTGGAGTTTATAAAAAGCTTGTAATCTATCAAGATAAAATCATAGGTATTGTGCTTTATGGAGATACAGCCGATGCTTCATGGTATTTAAAACTTCTTAAAGAACATACTGATATTAGTGATTTAAGAACTAAGATATTATTTGGTAAATCAGCTCTTTTGGGAGATGCTGGTCATGGTGGAAATGATATCAATGATATGAGTGATAATGAAGAAATCTGTGGTTGTAATGGTATTACAAAAGGTCAAGTAGTATGTGGTATTAAAGAAAATGACTTAAAAACATTAAGTGAAGTGAAGACTTGTACAAAAGCTGGAGCTTCTTGTGGTTCATGTCTAGGCTTAGTTGAACAAATACTTGTAAATACTTTAGGTGATGAATACAACGATACAGTAGAGGGTATTTGTGATTGTTGTGATGTTGGACATAAAGATATCAAAGAGTGTATTGATACAAATGAATTTGATAATGTTTATGATGTATTTAAAAAACTTGATTGGAAAACAAATGATGGATGTATGAAATGTCGTCCAGCTATTAACTATTACTTACTTGTAAAATACAATGACGATAAATACAAAAATGATAAAAGATCAGCATTAGTAAATGATAGAGTTTTTGCAAATATCCAAAAAGATGGTACATACTCTGTTGTTCCACGAATCTGGGGAGGATTAACTTCACCTCAAGAGTTAAAAGATATGGCAGATATTGCTGTTAAATATGATGTTCCAACTGTGAAATTTACAGGAGGGCAACGACTTGATATGCTTGGAGTAAAGAAAGAACAGTTAGAGCCTATGTGGAAAGATTTAAATGACGCAGGTTTTGTATCAGGTCAAGCATATGCAAAAGGTTTACGAACTGTTAAAACTTGTGTAGGTAATCAATGGTGTAGATTCGGAACTCAAGATGCAATGCAAACTGGTATTGATATTGAAAAAATGACTTGGGGTTCATGGACTCCACATAAGTTCAAAATTGCAGTATCAGGATGTCCAAGAAACTGTGCAGAAGCTACTATCAAAGATATTGGTGTTATTGCTGTTGATTCTGGGTGGGAAATACATATTGCTGGAAATGGTGGTATTAAAGTACGAGTTACTGACTTCTTTACAAAAGTAGAAACAGATGAAGAACTATTTCACTATATCAAAGCAATTATGCAGTTTTATAGAGAAGATGCATACTATTTAGAAAGAACTGCTCATTGGCTTGAAAGAGTTGGACTAGAGTATGTAAAAGATGCTTTATTAAAAGACAGAAGCAATTTAGATCTTTATGCACTAAGATTTGATGAGTCACAAAAAACAGCACAAATTGATCCATGGGAACAATCAAGAAAAGATGGTTTTGTCAGAGAGTTTAGCCCTATTGTAATATCACCCGAACAATCACTTAGTTTTGAAGCAAAGGAAACAGTATAATGGCAAAATGGATTAAAATCACAGAAACAGAAAATATCCCATCAATGGGTTCAAGAGTAGTTCATTATGGAGAAATTGAAATAGCTGTTTTTAAAACAAGAAATGGCTCAGTATTTGCTATTAACAACCAATGCCCACATAAAAAAGGTAAATTAAGTGAAGGATTAGTACATGGTGCAAATGTAACTTGTCCTATGCATAATTGGGATATTGACCTGAAAAATGGTCAAGCTCTTGGAAATGATAGTGGATGTACCAATGTTTATGAAAGTAAAATAGAAGACGATACTATTTTTATTAGTTTATAAAAAGAGCTTTTGCTCTTTTATTGTCTTTTTACTTCATCTAAAGTCTTTCCATCAAGAAATTTCCATTCACTCCACCCATTAGCTCTTCTTCCTAAAACTACTGCTGCTGCCATACTAGGAGAAGAAAATATATAATCTTTTGAAAATTCATATATCTTATCTTTTTTAATCAAAATATTTTGATTTATCAATTCTTCTCTTTTATTAATAATACTGCTTCCTGCTGTTTTAGTTTCTTCTAAATTACAAATTGAACCTTCAAATACTACTAATCCTTCTTCTGTATATTCACCTTTGGCAAAGGCCTCTTTCCCTTTACATTCAATAATTTCTTTCTTAACTGGTTTTTTGATTAAATCAAAGATAGGATAACCTAAAGTTGATGTCAATAATTGCATAGTTTCAAAGTTATCATATAAATCTGATTCTACAGATTCCGATATATGTGCTTTTGAAGGAATATTTGTATTATTTATTAAATACCTATTTGATTTTTTTGCTTGTTCATAAGAAAGCCATTCTAAAAATTTAATATGACTTTTAGTAAAGAATTGTGTTTTTGAAATAAATACTATTGCATGAGTCCAAAAATCTTTCTTTATATTATGTTCTTTTAATCGTTTAAAACAATTTTCTGTTTCCCCAATATAAACTTGAGATTTATCATCTTCCAAACCAAAAAGTAAATACACACCAACATTATTTAACTCTTCTCTTTTTAATGCTTCACTTAATATTGATCTAGGTATCAAGATAGCTTGTATTGTTCTACTTGTAACTTCTGCAATCTTTAGACTTCGAGGATTACCATCTGGTAAATAAATTTGTATAGTTTTGCCTAAAGATTTCATTATTTACCTTATTATTTTTATAAATTATTTTAGCTCAAAAGAAATTTATATATTATTAATTATTATCCACCTGTCTAAAAACTAACCATATAAAATACCATTGTTTTTTTCAAAGTAGTATAATAATAAAAAATACAATAGGATTATAAATATGAAAGAGTTTTTAGAGATATACAATCAACACAAAGAAGAAATTGAGTTTTTTGTACAAGAAAGTATTAAAAATATTGGAAATATATCTTCTGGAAAAAACAATAAATTTCATGAATTATTTAAAATATTTCCATCATTAGAATTAATCTATTTAGTAAACAAAAACTCTAAACTTCAAGTATCATCAAACTATTATAGGCAATCAGTTGATGCTAAAGCTGAAAATAAAAATAGAGCTTACCTAATTTCAAAACTAGAATTTAAAGATACAAATATAGCTTTTTCAAAACCATATATTAGTTCAGCAACTAGAAGTAATTGTATTACTGTTACTATTAAAGAAAATGATGAAATTATTTTTTTAGATTTTAGAATTGATATATTATTGGAAAAGTTAAATCTTATTGAATTACATAAACCTTTTCATTCTTTAACAAAAGGGTTTTATATAGTCGCAGGTTTTTCGATGATGATTCTTTCTATGATAACAATACTATTTTCTTTATATGATTTTGGATATTACATTCTTATAAAAAGTCATATATCTTTAGAAATGATATTTAAACCAATTATTGCATTGACATTAAGTATAGCTATTTTTGATCTTGCAAAAACAATATTAGAACAAGAAGTATTTTTTAAATCATATTCAAAAAATTCTAAAGTAGAAACAAAAGTTTTAACTAAATTTTTAAGTACAATTATTATTGCTTTATCTATAGAAGCACTTATTGTAGTATTTAAAATTGCATTAAATGATTATGAGAAAATGATAAATGCATTTTATTTAATAGCTGGAATTGCATTAATATTAGTATCTCTTACTACATTTATTCATTTTTCAAACAAAAAAGCCAAGTAATATTTTAAGGATTCCTATTCTTTTTCAATAGGAATCCTTAACTCAAATACAGCTCCTGTATATAATTTATCTTCATATTCAAAACTTTCATTTTTTGTAATAATCTCACCAAGTAAATGTTTTCTTACAATTTCATCTGTCATATAAAGTCCTATTCCTGTACCTTGTGACTTATGTTTTGTAGTAAAATATGGTTCAAAGATTCTCTCCATTATATCTTCAGGAATTCCACCAGCTGTATCTTTTATACTTAAAATCATAGTTTCATTGTCTTTTTTTAAATCTATAAAAATAAATCTTTTATTAATATCTTCTATTTTTACTAATTCATCTCTTGCATTATTTAATAAATTTATCATTACTTGTAATAATTCATTTTCAAAAGAATATAATTTGATATTTTCAATATTCTTAATTATTTGAATATTTTTATTTAAATACTCTTTTCCTAATAAATTAAAAACTTTTTGGAATAAATCATTTGAAATAAATGTATTTTTATCTTTAACTGGTGAAAAGAAGTTTCTAAAATCATCAATTGTTGTAGATAGATGATTTGCAGCACCAACAATACTATCTAAAGAATTTTTATACTCTTCATCACTTAACATATTAAATTCTTTTTTTAACTTCATTCCTGAAGCTGCTGTTGTAATAAGAGATAATGGTTGTCTCCACTGATGAGCGATATTTCCAATCATTTCTCCCATTGCAGCCATTTTACTTTGCTGAAATAGAATTTTATTCTTTTCATCATTTTTTGCAACTTCATTTTGTATAGTTTGTTTTAGTGAGTTATTTAAATTAGCTAGTTCTTCTTGTTTAACATCTAACTTAGTATAAACCTTTGTAAGTTCTCTTGAATATAAATAATAACTAATAATATAAAGAACTAAAGCTAATACTAGAATAAATAAACCTAAATATAATAGTACATTTCTTTTATAGTCTTGAATATATGTTAAATCAATTTCTTCAATTCTTTTACAAACAATAAAACTAGCCAATTTCTTATTATTAAAAATAATAGGAGTATTAATCAATAATTTATTATCTTTAATAATATAATCTTTGATTGATAATATCTTCTCAAAATCATTATTATCCAAATATTTAAGTAACTTTTGAGATACTGATAAATTTGCTATATAATAATCTCTTAAAAATATATTTGTAAAACCTTTTTTACTTAATTGTTCAGTAAACTCTTTTTCTACAACTATAATTGGTTCAACATTATTATTCTTTCTTAAACCCCTTGATATCGAATTAAAATGAGTAATTGATTCAATCATTCCAATAAATTTATTATCTTTATAAATAGGAACCATTGCTTTAAAACTTATATCATAAATCCCTACACTAATAGTACTTTGAATTTTAGGATTTTTAATCATTTCACGTATATCTGATCTAAGATCATACATATTGTCATTTTTTTTATCAGACCAACTTCTATATAAACTAATTCCATTATTATCTATAATATGAAACCAAACATTTTTGAAATCTGTTTCTTCTCTTAATACTAAAGACAAGTCTTTTAGCTTATCTTTTGTCTCAAAATTCTCAAATTTACTTAAAGTATCGTTATTATTTGCAAGTGTTATAGTCAAGGCTAAAGTAGAGTTTTTTTTCTTAGAGATCAAAGAGTTTATTTTATCATGCATTGTTAATGAAATATTATTATATTTTTTATCCAAAAACTCTTTCTCTTTTTTAACAATAAATTCGCTTGTATAAATAATTGTAAGAAAAGAAATAATAAGAAAAATAATGATTGTTGTAACACGATAAAACTCTTTGTGCATAAAGCCCCTTTTATTATTTGTAAATAAATAATATTTGTTTATATATATTTTATACAAAAATTAATTATAATAAAATAGAAAAATAATATTTAAAGATATTGTTTATTTTTTATACAGTTTTACTTAGAAATATTAAAATTATACAGTATAATATTTTTAAATAGTAAATTTTTTATATAATTTATTTATATTAAAAAGGTTAAAAAATATGCAAGAATATATAGCACAAGATGAAGTTTCAAAAGAAATTTTAAACTCTGCACGACTTTTACAAGCTGTTAATGTAAATGCTTTAATAAGTGGTTCTATTGGTGTAGGGAAGAAATCTTTAGCAAAATTTATTTTACCTAATTCTAAAATTTATGAAGCAAAAACATTACAAAAAGATATTTTAGATGATGTATTAAATATACAAAATACAGCAATAATTATTGATAAAATACATGATATTACCAATATTGGTTTATTATTGAACTGGATTGAAACAAATAGTATAAGAATTATTGCAATATCATACAATGACAATTTAAACAAAAATTTAAATGAAATTTTTTCTATTAATCTTGAAATTCCAAATCTAATAAAAAGAGATTTAGACACAAAATCTTTAATCAAAAAGTTTTCTAAAGAAGCAAGTCTTATTTTAGATATGGAAATACTTTCTTCATCTAAACTTATTACAAATATTTCCAAAAATACACACTCTTTAAGAAAATCTATTTATTTTTCATATTTATTTGAAACAATAGGTGAAGAAGAGATATTAATGTTCCAAGAAAGATATTTAGCAGAACATTTAGAAGGTGAAAATTCATATAAAGAATTATTATATTTATTTGAAGTTCCATTATTAAAAGCTTCTACAAAAAAATATAAATCTCAAGTACAAGTTGCAAAACATTTAGGTCTAAATAGAATAACATTAAGAAAGAAACTAGAAACACATAAAGAGTTATTATGAGTAATTTAAATTTACAAGTAGAAGAATTAATATCCAATAATGCAAGTGATTTTGAGATATCAAAAGTTTTTAAAACATACTTTCAAAACTATGTTAACTCTATTGATACTACCTTTGAATTAACAGGTGGTAAAGATTTTTTTATAAAACATACTAAACACACTGACAAGTTTTTAATCCAACTATACAAATATATTCTTAGAAAAAATTTTGGTTCTTATCAACCTATGAGTTCATCAATTCCTATTTCACTTGTTGCTTTAGGTTCTTATGGAAGAGAACAGCTTTGTATTTACTCTGATATTGATATTATGGTTTTATATGAAGATATCAAAGGTTATAACCTAAAAGAAATTATGGAAGAATTTATCACCCTTGCTTGGGATTGTGGTTTAAAATTAGGTTCAAGAGTACATGAATTAAAAGAAATAACTAGTGCTGTAAAAGAAGACATTACAATTAAAAGTTCAATGATTGAATCAAGATTAATTTTTGGTTCAAAGTATTTATGGTTTGGGTATGAAAATATTTTAAATCAAGTAAGAAGAACAAACCAAAAAGAATTTGTTTTAGAAAAACTTCAAGAACATAAAGACAGACTACTTAAATATCCACTAAAAATGGAACCTAATATAAAAGATGGTTTTGGTGGAATTAGAGAAGCCAATATGCTGTATTGGATGGCAAATGTTTTATATGGAACTACTCATACAAAAAACTTAATTGGAAAAGATTATACAGAAGAAGAGTATAGAAAATATAGACAATCTTTAGAATACATTTTTAGAATTAGAAATGCCTCTCATAATATTGCAAGAAAGAAACAAGATCAAGTTACATTTGATATTTTACCTGAGTTAAGTACTAAATTAGGATTTAAAAATTCTCCAAGACATACGAAAGAACGTCAATGTATGGCTAAATTACTTACTTGTTTACATACTATTCATAACTTTACAGCTACTATGATAAAGAAGTTTACAAGAGCTGTATTATCTGAAACAGAAAATATTCCCTTATTAAGAAAATATAGATTTAAAAAGAATTTATATATCGTAGATAATACTTTATATACATCATTTAATGCAAAACCAAAAACGTTAAACTCTCTACTCAAAGAGTTAATTTCATTACCAAATGAAGTAAGTAGATTTGATAGATCATATATTTATTATGCATCAAAAGCAAAGTTACCAAATACTCAATCAAAAGAACTAAGAAAAAATATCAAACTTTTACTTTATAAACCATGTTTATATCCTGTTATAAAACTAATTTATAATGCTAGATTATTTCAAGCAATTATTCCAATTACTAAAAAAATAATTGACCAACCACAATTTGATGGATATCATCAACATCCAACAGATATGCATTCAATTAAAACATTGAAGTTTGCACAAAATATTGAAAATGAACATGTAAAATCTATTTTTGTAACTCTTTCAAAACAACAACAAGCACTAGTAAGATTAGTTGCCCTATTCCATGATATAGGAAAAGGAAGAACTATTGATCATCATTTAGTTGGTGAAAAGTTATTCAAGAGTATGGCTTTATCTTTTGGCTTTGATGAGCAACAAGGAAGAGTAGGAGCAAGATTAGTTAGGTTTCATAACCAAATGTCTTATGTAGCAACACATGAAGATATTTATTCTGAAAAAGTTATCTTAAATTTTACAGGTTTAGTAAAATCAGAAGTTGCATTAAAAATGTTATATATAGTTACTTATTGTGATGTTTCAGCTGTAGGAAAAAACATCTTCAATAGTTCAATGTCTTCACTTTTAAGACAATTATATATAAATAGTTTACCTGCATTTGAAAACGAAGAGTTATTAAATGAAGGAGCAAGAAGAGTTGCTAAACAAAATACAATCAAAAATCTTACTAAATATAAAGAACTACCAAATATACTAAAAAAGAAGATTATGTATATTTCATCTAATCAAATATTTTTACGATTAAAAGCTGAAGATATTTTGGATATTGCCATAAAAGCAAAAAATGTTGATAAATATATTTATAAGATTATGAATACAACACATTTAACAATAAGAATTATTCGAAAAGCACCTTTAAATTTAGGCTTTTTACTTGGTAAACTAGAATTTCTAAATATTGCATCTATGAATATATTTAAACTTTATGATGATAAAAAAGCTTTTTATATTTCATTTGAAGAAAAAGTTGCAGATGATGATTTATACTTTATTGAAGAAGTAATTAAAAATTCTTTTGATATGAGTAAAAAAACAAAACTTACTACTCCAATAATTAAAAAAGAGAATATAAAAATAAACTGTAATCATACTTCATATCTAGCTTCAATGACTATTTCAGTAAAAGATCAAAAAGGTTTATTTGCCTATATTTCAAGAATATTTGATGATTTTAATATTGAGATTGAAAGTGCAAAACTACATACAAGTAGAGGTTATGCAAAAGATTTAATTTTAATAGAAAAAAATGGTAATTTTTGTTCAGAACAAGATAAAATCTTGTCATTATTAACAAACACAAATTAAATATAATATATTTAACTCTTTTTAAATTATTTTTTATTTAGTATTTTTATAACTTATGATATCATTTCGTCAAAATTTTATGATATTAAGGTTAAATTATAATGCAAGAAAACTTTTCAATTTTAGCTGTTGATGATGAGCCTTTTAACTTAGACCTAATTGAAGCTGCATTTATGGATTATTCTAATATAAAAATAACAAATGCAGTAAGTGGTCAAGATGCTTTAGATAAGCTAAATGATAATGAATTTGATGTAGTTTTACTAGATATAAGTATGCCTATTATGGATGGGATTGAAGCTCTATGTAAAATTAGAGAAAACCCTAAATTCAAACAATTACCAGTACTAATGGTAACTGCAAATTCTGAAAAAGAAGGAGAATCACTAAGACTCGGTGCTAGTGATTTCATCTCAAAACCTTACGATATTGAAGTTCTTTGCGCAAGAACAATCAATTATGCAAAATCAAATCAATACTATAAACAAATAAAAAACCATTCAGTTATTTTAGAAAAAGAAGTAGCATTAAGAACTAAACAATTAGAAGATGCATTAGCTCTATCAAAAGAAACAGAATTTGAAATTTCTATTAGACTTGGAAGAGCAAGTGAATTTAGAGATATTGAAACAGGTGGACATATAAAAAGAATGAGCCTTTATTCAAAGGTATTAGCAAAATTATATGGTTTAACAGATGAAGAATGTGAACTAATTCTTTATGCTGCACCTTTACATGATATTGGGAAAGTTGGTATCCCTGATAAAATTCTTTTAAAACCAGGACGTTTTGAAGAACATGAATTTGAAATAATGAAAGAACATGTACTTCTTGGAGCACAAATGTTAGAAGGTTCTGAAAAATTTCCTGTAATAAATGCAGGAAGAATTATCGCTTTAGAACATCATGAAAAATGGGATGGAAGTGGTTATCCAAAAGGACTAAAAGGCGAACAAATACATATTTATGCAAGAATAGTAACAATTGCTGATGTATTTGATGCCTTATGCTCTAAAAGATGCTACAAAACAATAATGCCAACAGATGAAGTTCTTGAAATAATCAAAAAAGATTCAGGTACACATTTTGATCCTAAATTAGTTGATTTATTTGTAAATAATTTAGATGAGTTTTTAAAAATTAAAGAAGAATATAAAGATGAAAATATTCAAATGAACAAAGGAAATTAATGAAGATATTATTTGTTGATGATAATGAATTAAATAGAATAGTTTTACAAGATATGATGGAAATTTTATTCGAAGAGATACCTACTGAAATATATGAAGAACCAAAAGAAGTATTAGAGTTAAACTTAAATGAATATGACATGATTTTAAGTGATATTGATATGCCTGAAATTAATGGCTTTGAATTACATGATATCCTTAGAAATGATCATAAGTTTACAAAACCTATTATTGCTGTTACTGCACTTGCAGTTTCAGGAGATAGAGAGAAAATACTAATGCATGGATTTAATGATTATATTTCAAAACCTATAGATATGAATGCACTAGAAGAAACAATTAGAAAATATATTTAGGAATAAGAATGACCCAACTTGAAATAGATAATACACTTAAAGATTTTTTCTTTAAAAAAGAAGAACTTGATAAAAGATCAGTTTTTGAAGAATTTGCACAAACTCTTTCTAATATTATTGTAGATGATTTTTCACAGAATTATCTTCTTCCTAATCCTGAATTCTCTACTTATTTATCAAATACCGATACAAATAGATTGCTTAAAAATACAAAAGAACTTATATCTTTTATCTTAACAGCAAAAGTTGATGAAGAATATGTAAAAAAGATTTTAGATATTGGAAAAGCTTGTTTTACAATTAAATTTAAACCTTCAAAAATCAGTTATGTTTTTTGGGCAATTAGTGAAATACTTGATAAAGTATCACAGGTAAATACTTTAGTAAAAGAAAACAAATCATTTATATTAAAAATATTTAGATTTATTGAACATCTAATAAATACATCTTTTTACTTAGAAAAAGATAGAAAATATAAAGATTCACTTGAAAATCAAAAAAGTTTTAATGCTCAAAATGATTTATATTTAGCCTTTCAATTTCATAAACAAAATATGAAAAAGATAGAACAATCTCTAGACCCAAAAGAAGGAATTAGAGTACTTGATAATATTCAAGAAAAGTCAGATAAATGTGCTTTAGGAAAACTTCTAAAAACATTAATAGATGACAATAAATATCAATATATACTAGGACTTGATATTGATCATATTAGTAAACTTCACGATAATTGGCATAAAGAATTTGTGAATTTTAAAGAAGCTAGCAAAACTAACAATAAAGAAGAAATGTTATTTTATAAAGAAAAAATTGCAAAATTAACAGATGAATTAAAAAGTATATTAGATAGTGCACTTCAAGACTCTTTAAAAGATGGTCATACTGCATTAAATTCTGGAATAAAAGCAATAAAAAACATCACAGAATTATTTCAAAATAAAACAGAGTATTCAGATTTTGACACAATGTTTAATTCTACTATTGAAAATACTTTTAGTGAATTTCATTGGGCTATAGAAGATATATATATTAACTTTTCACAACCAGCAGATGACTCTTATGCTATAAAAACAATATTAAACCATGAATCACAAAATATCTTTGTTGCAATAAAATTAAAAGATACTCAAAATAACGAATATATCAATAAAATGATTACTATATTAATTGAAATATTAGATCTTCATCTTGGGGCTAAAGAAAGAGAAGCAGCGTTAATATCATTTGCTGATAAAGCAGAACATGCAAATAAATCAAAAGATATGTTCTTATCAAATATGTCACATGAATTAAGAACTCCATTGAATGCAATCACTGGTTTTTCTCAAATTATTATGATGAAAAAAGATACACCTGAAACAATAAAAAACTATATTAGTAAAATAAATATTGCAGGAAAAAACTTATTAGATTTAGTAAATACTATATTAGATTTTGCAAAACTAGAAGCTGGGAAAATGCAATTTTCACCTAAGCTAAACAATATTTTAAATATTTTAAATGAGGTAAAAACATTAGTTTCACCTCTTGCTTCAAAAAAAGATATTACACTAAAAATTCCTAAAATATCATCATTAAACCTTTATATTGACGATAAACTATTTAAACAAGTATTAATAAATCTTCTAACAAATGCAATTAAATTTACACCAAATGGCGGAGAAGTAAGTCTTAGTATAATTTATGATTCAAAAACACATAGATATCAATTTGAAGTTAAAGATAATGGTATAGGTTTATCAAAAGAATCAATATCTAAACTATTTCAAGCCTTTTCTCAAGTAGAAAACTCATACCAAAAAGTAGAACAAGGAACAGGACTTGGATTAATGATTAGTAAAAAAATCATTGAAAGTTTACACAAAGGTAAAATATGGGTTGAAAGTGAAGAAGGAAAAGGAAGTAGCTTTATATTCAATATGCCTACACCAATAGTAGAATCACATACTTATACAATAGAAGTAGCTCCAAAAGGCTCTAAAACAGTACTAATTGTAGAAGATTCAACAAGTTATCAAAACCTTTTATCTTTAAAACTACAAGATGATATGAATTTAGTATTTACAAATACAGTAAATAAAGCTAAAAGTTTACTTTCAAAAAATACTTATGATTGTTTAATTTTAGACTATTTCTTAACAGATGGTATTAGCTCTGAAATATTAAATTTTATGGAAGAAGAACAAATAAAAATACCAACTATTGTAATTTCTTCTGAAGATGAAATTTTTATTTCCTCTTCTTTAAATGAAACAAATAATTTAAAAAAGATTATAAACAAAGATAATATTGACTTAATTTACAAATCAATTAAAGGTGAAATAAATGCTTAATAACTTTTTAAAAGAAAAAATGGCGACAGCAGTTATTATCATAACAACAATAATGTTAGTCGGTCTTTTTTTCTTAGTTCCTTATTTATCTAAAGTTCAAGATGAAAAAGATGCATTTATTGAATCTCAAAGATTAGCAACATATATTAGAATGTTTAGATCATATTACAATTCAAATATTCTTTCGAAAATAAAGAAAAATACTGATTTAAAAGTAAATTTTGATCACAAACAATTTGACAAAACTGTTCCTTTACCTGCAACTGTTGTTCATGACTTAGGAGGTATTTTTACTCAAGGAACTGATATTGGTGTACAAATGTATAGCAATTTCCCTTTTCCAAATAGAAAAGATAGAATATTAGATGACTTTCAAAAAGAGTCATTAGCTTACGTATTAAAAAATCCTGGAGAAACTTATTCAAGAGAAGATATGAGAGATGGAAAATTAGTTTATAGAACAGCTTTTCCTGATTTATTAACAGCAAATTCTTGTGTTAATTGTCATAATACAAGACCTGATACTCCAAAAACTAATTGGAAACTAGGTGATATTAGAGGTGTAATTGAAATCAATGTTCCAATTAATACCTCTGCTAGTTCAGCACAAGAATTAACAAAAAATATTCTTTTGTTTATACTTTTAAACTTTGTTGTTTTAGCAGCTTATTATTTTGTAATTACATATAGAAAAAATAAAGAACTTGAAGATAGTAATATCGATTTAAAAGATAAATACGATTACAAAGAAAAAATTCTCTCAGAATACAAAAAAGCCGTTGACTTGGGAGCTATCGTAAGTAAAGCTGATAAAAAAGGTATTATTACATATGTAAATGATTCCTTTATTAATATCTCAGGATATACAGAAAAAGAACTAATTGGTCAAAAACACTCATATGTAAGACATCCAGATAGTTCAAAAGAGTTATTTAGCTCAATGTGGAATAAGATATTAAACAAAGAAGTTTGGCAAGGTGATATTAAAAATAAAGCTAAAGATGGAAGTGATTATTATGTATTTGCAACTATTGTTCCAATTCTAGACGAAAAAGATGAAATAGTAGAATTCTTAGCAATTCGTTATGATACAACAGATTTACATACTGCAGTAAATAAAGCAAATGAAGCTGAAAAAGCTAAAGGACGATTCTTAGCAAATATGTCACATGAGTTAAGAACTCCATTAAATGCAATTATTGGTTTTTCTCAAATACTTCAAAGAAGATCTGATTTATCAGATAAAGATAAAACGTATATTGAAAAAATTAATATTTCAGGACAAAACTTACTTACTCTTGTAAACTCTATTCTTGACTTTTCAAAAATGGATGAAAATAAAATGGAGTTTCACCCAAATGATATAAGTATCAAAAAAGTATTTTCAGAAGCTTTAATTATGGTAGAAACTGCAATTGAAGATAAAAAGATTAGTGTTTCAATGTTTGATTACAATGATGACATAATTTTAAAAGCTGATGAGCAATTATTAAAACAAGCAATTTTAAATATTCTTTCTAATGCAGTTAAGTTTACAGCAGAAAATGGAAGTATAAAAATAACTCATAAAAAAGAAGATGATAAAGATATTTTCGCAATTAGTGATAGTGGAGAAGGTATTTCAAAAGAAGAAATAAGCACATTATTTACACCTTTTAAACAAGGTAAAAGTGCACATAAAAATGCTGCAAAAGGTACAGGTTTAGGTCTTGCTATTACAAGTAAAATTATCAAAGACTTACATAAAGGAAATATTTGGGTTGAAAGTGAAATTGGAAAAGGAACTACTTTTTATATTTCATTTTAAACATTAAAAAACAAAAAGTCTTATGACTTTTTGTTTATACTTCTATTACTTTTTTTGCTAATTCTTTAGCTGTTTTAAAATCTTTTTTACCCGTTCCTAGTTTTGGAATATCATTTACTATTTTTATTAAAGATGGAATCATAAGTTTATTATCAAATAAAGTTGTCATATCTTTTTTTAGTTTTTCAATAAAATTACTATCAACATTTGAAATAAGTAAAACTATTTTTTCACCTTTTTTTTCATCTTCTAAAGATGTGGCAATATAATCAATTGAACTATTCTCATCTATTTTAATTATTTGAGAAACCTTATTTTCAACACTTGTTAAACTAATCATTTCTCCTGCTATCTTAACAAATCTTGAATATCTATCAACAATAGTTAAAAAACCATCATCATCAAGTTTCCCTTTATCACCTGTAACATAATAAGTGTGGTTATCTATTACTTTTAATACTTCTTTTGTTTTCTTCTCATCTTTTAAATAACCTTTCATTACTTGAATTCCTGAAATTAAAATCATTCCTTCTTCATTAGTATTTAGTTCTTTAAAAGAATCTGGATCTACAATTTTAACTAAAGTTCCAGGTAATGGCATACCAACAGTGCCATTTTTATTACCTTTTTGAATTGTATAATCAGGTGTTAAAACATCAGGTAAATTACAAGCAGTAACAGGAGTTGTTTCTGTAACTCCATAACCTTCTAATATATCTTTTCCAAATTTCTTTTTAAAATCCAATCTTACATCTTCTCTTAGTTTTTCTGCTCCTGCAATTGTTAATCGTAAGCTTTCAAACATTAAAGAATTTACCTTTGCATTTTTTGTATAAAGCCTGAAGAATGTTGATGTTCCTGTCATAATTGTTGCTTTATATTTATAAATTAATTTTCCTAAACCTAAACCATCTGTTGGATCTGGATGTGAAACGCATTTAATACCTTCAATTAATGGTAAGAAAACAGTAACTACAATACCAAAAGCATGAAAAATAGGTAAAGAACCTACTAAAATATCATCATCATTTACATTTAAAACATTTGCTGCTTGTTGAGAATTTCCAAGTATATTATCACTACTTAATTCTACCCCTTTAGGACTTCCTTCACTTCCTGATGAAAATAGAATAACTACAGTATCTTCTTTTTTTACTTTCTTTAAATGTATTGCTTTTAAAATAAAACTAGGTAAAAATTTCACTGATAAGAGAGTCAATAATCCATCCACTTTAGATATTTCTTTTTTAATATCTTCTACATAAATTACTTCTACTAATTCAAATAACTCTGAAAGATCCATGCCTTTTGTTTTTAACTTTTCTATGAATTTTTTGGATGTTACAATAGTTTTAATATCTGCTTTTTTTATTCCAGATTTTAAAGAATCAATATCTGCTGTATAATTTAAATTCACAAGTGTTTTACCCATCATTAAAATAGAGTAATTAATAAATGCTCCAGCTGCTGTTGAAGGAATTAATAAAGCAATATTTTGACCCTTGATTCTCTTTTGAAGTAATTTTTTAAATAAAATAGAAACTGTTAAAAACTTATTTCCACTTAATTCTAAACCTGTAGAATCTGCAAAAATTAGTTTATTTGAAACTTCTTTTAATCTATCAAAAATCGTTTCACTTAGTGTTCCTAAATTTTTAATATGTTCTTTCCATGATTTAGTAGATAAACTTATCACTTCTTTTTTGATTGTTATAACATTTGCTTTCTCTTTTCTAATCACCTTTGAAAAAGAAACTGTAACTGTATTTGTTTTATAAGATTTTTTTAATTTTTTATTAGCTCTTGAAAACATCGACTCCCATAAACCTCTAATATAAAAAGATACAACCTTTACATCAGTATTCGTAAGTTCAAGTATTTTTTCAAAACCTCTTTTGAACTCACCTAAATGTCCATTTCTAGTTATGTTTCCTTCAGGGAAAAGTACAACAACATTTCCCTTATCAAGTTCTTTTGCAATAGTTTGAAGTGTTGATTTACTAGAAGCATTTGAAATAGGTATTGCCTTAAACATTTTTAATAACCATGTTAAATACCATTTATCATAAATTGGTTTATGCATTACAAACTTTACTTCTCTTGGAACTGACATTAAAATCACAGCCCAATCAATCCAAGATACATGATTTCCAAGAAGTAATACTCCACTACTTGAAGGTATATTTTTTACATTATTAACTTCTAGTTTATATTTTAATCCTACAATTACTTTTAAGAACAATAAAATCATAGATTGAGGTAATCTAATAACTGTATAAATAGCTCCTAAACTCGCAATTAATAAAATTAAATAAATAGTATTTAAAGGGTCTAATGCATAAAAAGAAACAATAGTTGTAATACTTAACATTAAAAACATTGATAAAGAATGAAACCAATTATTCCCAGCTAAGATTGTTCCTAAAATCTTTTTCTTTGCATTAAATTGAATCAATGCATTTAAAGGAACAACTAGTAAACCACCAAATACTCCAAATAACAAAAAAGTTCCTGCTAATAAAAGCGCTGATTGTACAATTGTAGAAATATAAATCATTAAAGCCATTCCAAAAGCTGCTATAGGAATAGTTCCTATTTCAATATAGTTTCTAGAAAGCTTTGAATAAATAAAAGCTCCTAAAGCAATACCAATTCCAGAAGAAGCAATAACTCCATTAATAATAAATACATTTGTAATTTCTAAATATTGTTTTGCAAAAGATGGAAAAACAGCCATTAAGCCTTGTGAGATTCCCCAAAATATTGAAAGACCAATAACAGATAAAAAAATTACATTATTTGAATAAATTGCTTTGATATTTTTTATTAATAATTTGCCTTTAAAAAAGTCTTCTTTATTAAGAGATAAATCATTATTTTGTTTATAGGAAGTTTTTATTTTTTTCAATACAAATAAAGAGGCAATCATTTCTAAAAATGCTACTGGCAAAATATAATATGTTAAAGGTAATATTGAATTAAGTAACTGTTCTTTTGTACTTAATAAAGAAAGGTTATTCGCATTATAAAAATTTTCAAAGATAAATGAAGTTATTCCTATAGCAAATAAAATCGCAATTATTGAAACTGATTGTAAAACAGAATTACCTTTTGCTAAGTTTTTTCTTCCATAAATATCTAAAATTAAACCAAATTTTGCAGGTGAATAAATAGCACTTTGAGCTGCTAATAAAACTAAGGTAATCATTGCAAAATAGAAGTTTTCACTTAAATAGGCAAAAATCATAAGAGCAGATAAACAAAATGAAGAGATAGCACCATATATAAGAATATTTTTTTTATTGTACTTATCAGATAAATAGCCACTTAAAGTAAAAAGGAATAAAAAAGGAATAATAATCATAGCATTGATAATAGATATCCAAATAACTTGTTCACTTCCATCAAATACTTTAAATGCTATATTTTGTAATAATACTTTATGTGAAACATCAACTAAAGCATTACAAAAAACAACAAACAAAAATGCTAATTTAATAGCTGAAATACTTTTCATATTTTTCAATAATTTACTCATTACTTATCCTTTTTGAATTCTTCAATTGTATGACGATTAAAAATAAAAGGTTTAAAAGAATTTAAAATATCAAGAACTAATATCTCAGGTAAAAAACCATCTTTTTCTAATACTTTTGTACTTAATTCTCTTTCTAATAAAGCTAATCTTTTGCTTGTATTTACATATTCATTGATAAGTTCTAGTGAAATATCATATTTAAGTAATTGAGAAAAAGTTTTTAATACTTCTACTTCTGTTTTAAAATAAATTTCTTTATTTTCTACTAAGTCTAGTTTTATTGCTTCTTTTAGATTATATTTTTCTAAATCTTTTTTTAAAATTGGGTTTTTAATTTCGCTTGAAATCATTTGAATAGATTGAATAATTAACTCTGCTCTATTCTCAAAATTTATATTGTAGTAATCAAAAAGTTCTTTTATATAATCAATTGAAAAGCTCAGATTATCTTTGAAATATTTTATTAAGTTTAAAACAGTGATTGTAATTTCAGGATAGTATTTCATATTTTTTGAAGTGCTTAGGCTATTTGGTAATAAACCTTTTTTAAAATAAAATGAAATAGTATGGTTACTTAAACTAGTTAATTCAACTAATTCAGACATTTTATAGTAGTTTTTATTTTCTATTATTTTCATAAATCTTTCCTTTTAAAAGTAAAGAGTTAAACTCTCTACTTTTAAAAGTATAGATTAATTAAATTAAAAAGTCAAGAGTGCAACTCTTTACTTTGTATTTTTTTTAGATTTTAATTTTTTTAATGCATCAAAGGAAAAAACAAATAATGCTAACCAAATTAGAGAAAAAGTGATTAATTTATCAAATGTCAACTCTTCTTTGTAGACAAATATTGCAATTAAAAAAGCAACACTTGGTCCAATATACTGAAAGAACCCTAAAGTTGCAAGTTTCATTCTTGTTGCAGCTCCATTAAACAAAAGTAATGGAATTACAGTAATTAAACCACTTAGAGTTAATATAAAGAATATATATGTACCATTATTAAATAGTGCGATACCTTGTGTATTTGATAAATAAATTATATATATTAATGCAAAAGGTAATAAAATTAAAACTTCTATAAATAAGCCTACAATTGAACCTACATTTACTTTCTTTCTTAACATTCCATATATTCCAAAAGTAATAGCTAAACTAAGAGATAATATAGGAATTGAGCCAAGAGTAATAAATTGATAAACTATTGCTAAAAAGGCTATAAAAATAGCTATATTCTGATTTATACTCATTCTTTCTTTAAAGAAGAGAAAACCAAATAGTACATTTATTAAAGGATTTATATAATATCCAAGAGATGCTTCTATAATTTTATCATTTGTAATCGCCCAAATAAAAATAAGCCAATTAGCAGACGCAAAAAATGTTGAGAAAAAAAGATATGTTAATTTCTTTTTATCACATACAGTAACAATAAAACTTTGGAACTCTTTTTTAAAAAATAAAAAAGGCAATAAAGTAATTATAGAAAATAAAACCCTATAAATTACAATTTCAAAAGGTTCTACAATTGAAATTTGTTTAAAATATATAGGTGAGATTCCACCCCAGAAAAGAAATGCTAATACTGCATAAATTTGACCTAATTTTTCATTAGTCATTAACTATTCCTTTATATATTTTATTGAACACTTCATAAACCTTTAAAGTAATTCTTTTATTTCTTCAATATCAAGAAGTTTACCTGTTGATTTAACTTCTCCATTTATTACTAAACCTGGAGTATTCATAACTCCATAATCCATAATCTTAACTAAGTCCTCTACTTTTTCTACTTGAGCAAAAATACCCTTTTGAGCAATTGCTGTTTTTGTATTTTCAAAAAGTGTTTGACACTTTGCACAACCTGTTCCTAAAATTTCTATTTTCATTTTATTCTCCTATAAAATTGCATTAAAGATATAACCAATTAAGACTATACCACTTCCAATTATTAAAAAAAATGTAACAATTAGTTTTGTATGTAACAATCTTTTTAATATCATAGCTTCAGGTAAAGATAAAGCTGTAACTGCCATCATAAAGGCTAATGCACTTCCTAATAACATTCCTTTTGAAGTTAAAACCTCAACAAGTGGCATAACACCTGCTGCACTTGCATACATAGGAATTCCTAGAATTACGGCTAAGGGAACAGCATACCATGCATCACCACCTGTATATTTAGCAATTAGATCCGTTGGAATATATCCATGAATAAATGCTCCAACAGCAACCCCAATAACTACATATAAATAGATTTTCTTGAATATATCTTTTGTATACGTCCAAGCTTCTTTTGCTCTTGATTTTGCATCTAATTTTATATCAGGATTCTCACAACTTCCATCCATTGGTTTAATATCTAATAATACATACTTTTCCATTTTTAATTTCCCAATTACAAAACCACCTACAATTGCTATTAATAAACCAAAACCAATATAAACAGCAGTAACTTTCCAACCAAATAAACCAAATAACATAGCAATTGCTATTTCATTATTTAAAGGTGCTGATATTAAAAAAGAAAATGTTACTCCAATAGGAATCCTAGCTTGTAAGAAACCTAAAAAAAGTGGTATTGCAGAACAAGTACAAAAAGGAGTAATAATTCCAAATAAAGATGCTAATACATTTCCTGTAAATTCAGATTTACCTTGTAAATAAGCTCTTACTTTTTCTACATTAAACCATGTTCTTAAGTAGGAAACAGCAAAAATAATAGAAAGTAAAAGTATAAAAATCTTTACAGTATCATAAATAAAAAAATGAATAGAAGCTGCTAAATGATTTGACTTATCTAAAGCAAAAAAAGAATAAATCAACCAATCAACAAGTTTCTCCCAATAGATAAACATATTACTTTAAAGCCTTAATAACTTGTGGTAATAAAATTTCTTCTATTTCATTATATGTATCAATAAAAGCATCAAAACCTTTTCCATCTGGATCTTCGAAACTTATGTGAAGAACTTTAGTTGCATTTGGAAACATTGGACAAGTTTCATTTGCATGGTCACAAACTGTAATAACCAAATCATATTTATTTTCTATTACAGTATCAAGTGTTTTAGAATGATATTCTTCTTTCCAAATACCTTTTTCTTCTAGTAACTTTTTAGCATTTGGATTAACTTTCCCACTTGCTTTTACTCCTGAAGAGTCAGAATAAATTCCATCTAATTTAGCATTTATAAGTGCTTCTGCAATAATACTTCTACACGAATTTCCTGTACATAAAATTAAAACCTTTTTTTCTAAGGTATTTTCCATTTTCTTCCTTTACATTATATTTTTATTTTAAGCTCTAACGCTACTATTTGTCACTCTTTGCATTTCATCATTATGAAATACTTGAAATTTTTCCAATCTTCTTTCTTGATTTTTTAACTTCTCTTCTAATTCAATAATTTTCTTTTTACTTATATCTAATTCCCATAAAGTCTGTTGAGTATTATCTACTCCGTCATCTATTCTTTTTTGATATTCTTGTACAAGACGAGAATATCCTATTTCTTTTTCATGATATTTTTGTGCAAGCACATCATATTCTGTTTTAATATGTTTATTTTCTTGATCACTTTTAAAACTACTAGTTTTCATAGATATAATATGTTTTCTTAAATTTAAAATCTCACTTTTATATTTTGTAGTTAATGTTGCAAACTCTATATATTTTTGTATATTTCCTTTATTATCTACTATTGGTAATATAATAGAAAACGTATAATATATTTTTCCACTTTTTGTATCTTTTTTACGCTCACCACTCCAAACTTTTCCTTTTGAAGTAGTTTCTTGCATTTCTTCAAAGTCTTCAAACCCTGAATCTTTTTTACTTATCATTTTATGACGCATTTTTGAAAGTTCATCTAAATTATATTCAGAAGTTATCAAGTACAAATCATTTGCATAAGTTATATAACCATCTAAATCAACTTCACAAACTAAGTTTATAGAATCTAGTATTGACATAAACTGTTTTAATTCATATTCATGTCTTTTAGTGTCTTGTTTACGTTGTTTCTCTTCCATAAGCAAAGATATGATTTTAAACGTAGTGTTTAACTGTATTGGTTTTGCTATATAATTTGTTACATTTAACTTTATCAATTTTAAAAGTATTTCTGATTCTTCAAAAGCTGTTGAAATAAGTACTGGGATTTCCCAACTCTTTTTTCTAATTTCTTTTAAAAGTTCAAGTCCACTCATTTGAGGTAGTTCAATATCAGTAAGAATAATATCAATTTCATTATGAAATTTTATAAACTTCTCATAAGCCTCTTTTCCATCAATTGCAGTAATAACATTTGAAAAAAATCCCTCAAATATCTCAACAGCTTCTGTTCTAATTTTTGGATTACTTTCTACATACAAAATTGTTGTATTTTGTAAAAATTCTTTTTTAAAACTACATTCTAAACTATTTTGCATATTAAATTCCATCATATAAATTTTGTATTAAATTATTTTTAAAAAATTGTAACACATTATAAATTAAAATAATTTTTAAACTTAATATTTATAAGACTATATTAGGTATTAAGATATTAATGTCAAAATTAATAATGAATAAATTTTAATTATTATAAGCCTTCTAAAAGAATTTTAAAGCCTAAAATAATTAATATTATACCGCCTAGATATTCAGCTTTATCTTCTAAAAAACCACCTAAAAACTTACCTATATAAACTGCAAGAAAACATAATCCAAAAGTAATAAAGGCAATTAAACTTACAGCATAAAATATATCAACATCAGAAAATGAAAATGTAATACCAATTGCTAAAGCATCAATACTTGTAGCAAGTGCTAGAATAAGTAAAGTTTTATTTTTCAAATCCTTTACCTCCTCTTCAAAATCACCTTCTCTTGATTCTTGTATCATTCTATATCCTAAATAAACAAGAATTATAAAAGCAATATAATGATCAATACTATCTACAAAAGTAGCAAATATATTTCCCATAAAAAATCCAAGTAATGGCATTAAACCTTGAAACACTGCCATTAAAAGAGCTATTTTTAAAATATCAAAAATATTAATATTTTTATATTTACTTCCACTTGCAATTGATACAGCTACACTATCCATTGCTAATGCAATTGCAATTAAGATTAACTCCACTTAAAGAGCATCTTCTTTAATTTGTTCTTCACTAGCTTTTAGCACATATACAAAAGTATCAACATCTAATTCATCATATCTTTCAACAACAACTTCTTGACGTTCAAACTCTTCACCTTCAAATTCATCTAAACTATCCCAATGATTAATCAAGTTATTTGAATAAAATAAATACCCATGAACAGTATCCCCTTCTTCATTTAATTTAATTCCTGGATAACCCATAGAAGCTGACCATCCAGCATCTTTTAAATACCCTCTCACAGTTGCAGGAACAAACTTACCAACAACATTTTCTAGTACATGTCCATTTGGACAATTTGGCATTAATGTTCCATATACAAATAAAGTTTCAGTCAATTATTTTCCTTTGTTTCACATAGTCTTTTTATTTGAGGTAATTGTATATCTAAATACATAATTTCTTTTATACATGAACTTCTAAATTCATCAAGTGGTGAACGTAAACTATAATAAGCCCATCGTCCAACTCTATCAACTCTTAGAAATCCTGCTTCTTTTAATATTTTCAAATGTCTTGAAAGTCTAGATTGAATCATATCAAATGACATCTCTAAATCACAAACACAACACTTGCCATGAGTATTAATAAATTTTAATAATTTCACTCTCGTATCATCATTTAATGCTGATACTGTTTTTAAATAAATATCTATAATAAATCCTTCTTTATTTTTACAAAAAAAATTCTTCTGTGTATTATATATCAATATATCTTGATATATAGAATTTAGAATACAAATATTAAAAACTTATTTCTATTTATTAAATTAATATAAAAAAAATATTCTGATATTCTTTTTTATACTTAGTTCCTAATTTTTATTATATACTAAAGGATAATAAAGAGGTTTATCATGATAAAAATATTTATTAGTATACTTTTTTTACTTTTTATTACTTCAACAATACATGCTAAAACAGTTAGTTCATTAAATAACAATCTAAAAAACAATATTGATTTATTAGCTGAACAATTAAAACATATAGTTATTAATAAAAAAAATAAAGAAATTGACTTATCAAATATTTTAAAACTTTATTATGAAAACTACGAAAAAATAGCTGCTTTTGAGTTAAAACAAAATAAACAAACTTTATATAGTTCTTATAAACATAGTGATTATATGGCTGTAATAAAAGATGTTCCATTAGAAAAAAATTTTAAAAAACCTGCCGAATTTTACAAAAAAAATATTGTAAATTCAAAAGGCAAGATACTTGCAGTACTAACTGTCTATTTTAAAAGTGACCTAAATTTTACAAAAGAAGAATTACTTTATCTACAAAATAAAAAAGTATTAAGAGTACAAAATGACTTAAGCCTTCCTCCTTATAACTTTATTGAAAATAATATTGCAAAAGGGTTCTCAATTGATTATATAAATTTAATTGCAAATAAACTAGCTTTAGAAGTAGAATATATTCCTGGAAAATGGAATAACTTTATAACAATGTTAAAAAATAATGAATTAGATATTATGCTTAATATTTTAAAATCAGAAAAAAGAAAAAAGTTTTTTTTATTTTCTGATTTACCTTATGAGTCTTTAGTTCCTTCAATGATTACAAGAATAGAAGAAAAAAAAATAAATTCTTTTGCAAAAGTTAAAGACGAAACTATGGCTTTAGTTAAAGGTTTTCATAGTTATGATAGAGTAAAAAAAGACTTTCCTAATATAAATATATTAACAACAAATAATACTTTTGAAATGATTCAAGCTGTATCAAAAGGCAAAGCAGATGTTGCTTATGGTTTAAATACTATTCTTGAATACAATATAAATAAACATTTGATTTCAAATTTAAAAATTAATAGAAATATTGATGATCAAATTATGCACTTTTATTTTGCATACAATAAAAATAATATTATGTTAAAAAATCTCATTGCAAAAGCTGAAAAATCTATTCCCCAAAGTGATATTCAAGCATTAAGAAATAAATGGTTAAAAAAGATAAATTTAGCAAAACAAAGAAGTAAATCATTTTTATTCACACAAAAAGAATTAACCTATTTAAAAAAGAAAAAGAAAATTACTATGTGTGTAGATCCATATTTTATGCCATTTGAAAAGGTTGATGAAAATGGTAAATATATAGGTGTGATAGCAGATTTGATTACAACTTTATCAAAAAACACTTCTATAAAATTTGAACTTATTGGAAAAGATTCATGGACAGATTCTTTAAATTTAGTAAAAGATAAAAAATGTGATATTCTTCCTTTTGCAGCAGAAACGATGAAAAGAAAAGAGTTCTTAAATTTTTCACAACCTTATTTTACATTTCCTCTTGTAATAGCTACAAAAAGTAGTGAAATGTTTATTAATAATTTAG
>PJEL010000254.1_pt1 | contig 64187 bp, 45 predicted proteins | sample 1853271 | NCBI WGS metagenome assembly PJEL01 (sample SAMN08108733, study PRJNA415343) | Invertebrate metagenome, whole genome shotgun sequencing project. | host: Globobulimina | place: Sweden: Gullmar Fjord | collected 2015-08
TGTTACGTTGGAGCCATGTGATCATTATGGGAGGACTCCTCCGTGTATTCAGGCGTTGATTGATGCTGGGATTGTTAGGGTGGTTGTGGGGGTGGGGGACCCGAATCCTCTTGTCTGTGGTGGGGGTATTGCGAGGTTGCGTCGGGCTGGGGTGGAGGTGGTGGTTGGCTGTGAGGAGGCGTTGTGTTTTACAATAAATAAAGATTTTATGGAACGGATGATGCGTTGATATAGTATACATGTAGGTGCTTTTTAAAATCTGTCTTTTTGTCTGCAAGCATGCTGTGAAAGGAAAATCCTTGGACATTGTCCATGGAGGAATATATATGCTGATAGATGCTCGAGGTATCATACTCTGCAGTGCATATGTGAGACACGCCTGTTGTCATGTATTCTATATAGAGTGGGGTGGTGGATTCCCAAAAGCGTAGCTTGTCTTGTAGAGTCAGGCGGGGGAGTAGCCTGTATGCAATATCTGACATGTACTTGAATAGCGCAGACGATCCTCTCGAGTATGTGTATGCAATTGTGGATTCGAGGAGGAGCTTTCTCCTGTCGAGTTCCTTGACGTTGCATAGAATGTCATACACAATGTCACCATTGACATGGTCACCAAGATGCTGTATGTGAGATTGGGCATATTCTCCCAGGTACTTGATGACGTATTCAGAGATGTTTGTATTATATTCCATACACCGTGCATACGAGTCGCTCACGTTGGTGGATGTATCATCCCACCAAAAGTTAACTGCAAGAGAAGAATTGCCATCACTGTACACCTGATGCCATGTTCCCTCTGGAATATAGACGGCATCGCCTGGGGACATGACACATTCATGGCAATCTCTCTTCTTCTCAAATCCATTACTGATTGGATACGATTTGTCCATTTCATATTCTGGAAACAATGTGATATCTTTCGTACAGTGATTTCCATACCCATGCTCAAAGGGACAGTCTTCCAGACACTGGGATCCAATGGTATCAAACGGACACCAACGGACAATTTTGGTTCCTCGCACTGTACACAGGAGATTATCGTGGCAATCATAATGAAGCGAGGATAGAGACGGTTGACCGACGCTGCACCAGAGATTCACTGATACGGGGTGACATGTACTCGTGGTTGGAATACGCTCTGGCAACGTCATCCCTTGCGCAAGATGATACATACACCCCGGCACCATGCTCCCAGATACATATGTAACAATTGGAGCCTGAGCTAGGTAATAGTGTCCCTCTGTTCCATCCAAGAAATCCGACACGGGGATTTGAAGAGTTTCTACATCTTCTGCCCATCCAGCAACGTAGTGGACACCACCACTGCATGTGTTGCCATGCGATATCATGACATCAACAACCGCATCGTTGTCAATCATCATAGTATGGAGAGTTTCATCTGATACCTTGTACAATGTCCAATCCCGTACCAGACCCTTGTAGAGATGACACGTGTCATCTTCTTCTTCTGGTGGTGGTGGTGTCTTTTCCTGGCAGTCCTTCACCCAGTCAGATAGATGCCTCATTGCTCGTAGTAGGAGTAGGAGTATCCTGGTCAGTCAGGCATTTCAAGGGTTTATGATGGGGGTATACGTTGTGCTTGTTTTTTTTTTTTAATTATTATATTGGTTGTTGGATTATGGGTCCATTATCATATGCATATGCGCATGCATGCATGCAGGGCGAGAATGGAACTTTTTTTTTCCACTGGTGAAAAAAAATTAATATTGCCCGTACGTTTCATACGCGTATGAAACGTACGTAAACAACAAAGATATGGCAACGATACCCACCAAAAAAATAAAATAGGATAATAAAGACTACATACGTCGTCTTGATAGAGTCAAGAAAAAAAAAACCAACCAACCACATGTCATCATCACATTTGTTCCAAGAATATGAGTCTCAATACTGTACTGTGTCGACTTCTGTCGCACATACGTTAGAAAGTTTACATACCCTATCAAATAATGATATAAAGGTGTCGAAAGTGAAACAGATAGAGCGTCAGTTGAAGGATGTGGAACCGACGCTGCAACGGTTGGATATGGAAGCTCGAAGTAGTCCTGGTCCTCAGTCTGTCGTTCTCGTTCGGAAAGCCAAAGAGTATCGGAAGGATTGGCAGAAGCTCATGTTGGATGTGAAACGTGTTGCTTCGGATGTGTCACATGATCAGGTAGCGAATAGATCAGAACTGCTTCATGAATACCAGACAACGTCTCAACAACAGCGGGATCGGTTGCTGTCTGCAACAGAACAATTACAGCAGACTGGGGATACGATCCGGGAAGGGAGGAAGCAGTTATTAGAGACAGAGGTATGTATATATTTTTGTTGTAGTGTATATGATGTCATGGTGTTCCATGTGGTGTTGCCATTTAGGAAACTGGGGCACGCATTGTGGACGAATTGCAACGTCAACGACAGACGATGGAACGCTCTCGGCGGCATCACGATGATGTGGTAGAGAGTGTCGAGACGTCTGATGCGATTTTGAATACAATGTCGAGTTGGTGGCGACGATTTTTCTGACTCGTGTACTGTGTGATCCACAGGAATTGGGAGTTGCTGTCTTGTCTGATTTGCAGAGACAGAGGGAATCCATCATGCATTCTCGTGAGACTCTGTCACATGTAGATGCAAATGTAGGAAAGGCTCGACAGGTGTTGGCGACAATGTCGCGGCGTATCACTCAAAACAAGTTGATCATGTATGGTGTGATTGCATTGCTGGTGGGATGTATCGGCCTGTTGATTTGGGCCAAGCTGACATGAACGTAATCTTACATGACATGTAGTATTGTTTTTGTAATAGGAGAATTTCTCGTTCCCTATACTGCAGTAATCAGTTTACTGCATAACGAATCACAGACGAGGCCAAGTCCATGATGTGATCCTTGCTTTGTTGGGGCATTGGCAAGTGCTGCACGGACCTTGTCTGCATCAATCACATCTCCACCAAAGACAATATCGACATCCTGGCAAACCAGGTTCTTGATATTCAGAGTCAGTGAGAATTTCACACCGAGACGCATGCCGAGGCAAACAATCTTGACAACCATTTCCGATCTTTGGCCCATGGCGGTATACTGGGATGATACTGGAGTAATCTTGTAAATGTTACGGCACTCTGCACGTATTCCTTGTACCTCTTTCGCTGCAGATGAGGCTTGATAGAGCTGAGATGTCAATGTCTGAATTAGACACGATATTGCCTTCTTGTCGCATGAGAAGGAGCACGACTCGTTTTCAGAAAAGAGTTGCATGGCAAAGGTGCTGGTGGGATGCTTTGGCTTCACATTGATTGTGATTCCATCTGTGCCCTCTGCACTCGTTATTTCCATGACAAAGACATCAGCTACGCTCATGGTACATGTAAATGCACCGGCATATAAAGAGCAAGATTGAATCTTCATTCCACAACATCTTTCATAGAGCTGCAATGAGCCAAGAGCCTCACCCACAAGATCAGCATGACCTGGATCCACAGTTTCAGGCACCATGGAGGCACTCTTGAGCATTGAGCGACCATGCTGTATTTCTGCTTCGATTTCAAGCTTTTCTGCCTGTAATTGATTCATTTCAGAATCTAGATTATTGGCAGTCGATTCGATAGACATGAGTTTCTCTTCTCGGTCCTTGTTTGCTTGAATTCTATCCCTTGCAGCAATCCTTGCTGCCTCCAAACGCTTTTTCATCTCTACACGTGCAGCGATTTCTTTTCTCTTTGCATCCATCTGCGCTCGCTTCTCTGCAGCAAATGTCGATACAGCTCTGGCAATGCCTTTTGTATGCCTGTCAACTTCTCTCAACCATGCCAAATCAGCTTGCAGGCTCTCCCACGCTCTGCAAAGTCTTCCATGCTTGCTTTCCTCCATTTGGCATCGGACATCTTTAAGGAGTGCTGTAGCTTTTGCCCTACATGCTTTTTTAAGCGATGCGACGTTGTTCCTCAGCGCTTCAAGCTGTTCATAGGAAGCAGTCTGAACATGCCTAAATATTGCAGGGTTTGTTTGTCCCAACATGACTTCCAAATCGGCAGCACTTCCCCTCAGCCTTGATATTTCACTCTGTAACGTGTGAATGGCAGTCTCAAGTTCCGCAACATTCGGCGACGTGATGCACAACAATGCATACGACTCTTTCATGTTGCTTGGTATTGGGTTTGGCTGCAAGTCTGCATAGTTGATGGAGGCCCCCCTTCTCAGATTATCTAAAAATTGGACTTCAACAATTTTGGCAAAGTCTTGGAATGTGATTGGTGCGAGACGAGATGGAGTGAATCCCTGGCTCAAACGTCCTGTTGCAACAGCAGAACCTGGGTATCGTGCTGCAATGGCAGACCCTGGTGGTGCTAGCGAGTTGCTATTGGCTGGGTTGACAGCCCCTGGAATAAGATCATTTGTGCGGACAGGTGTACTCATCACAGACTTTGAGACACTTCCTGGTGTATTTTTGCCACCTATGCTGTCCCTCAGGAATGATGGTCGCCCTCCAACTGACAGACTTTGTCTTCTTCCAGACAGGGCTGATGCAGGCGGAGATTTGTTCAAAATTTGGGCTTCGCTCACTGTAGGAGAATGAAACGACTCTTCAGGCATTTCCATATCTTCTGGAACCAACGGAAGACTCCTACGTTTTTGTGGAGATGACTTTGTGACACTGGACAATCTACTTTTCAAGCCAGCCAGCACATCAAATGATTTTGCATTCATACTGTTGGGTGACTCTGCCAACAAATCCTCTTCCTCGTCTTCTGGTATTTCAGGAGCCGATGGAAGATTTGGGATATTCCCTGCCATGGACATTCGGCGAGAGGAAACACTCATTCTTCTTGCATCCACGCTAATGCGCCGGGTGCTCACAGTACCAATACTACTGTCAGTGAAGTTTGGGCTGTGCTGCTCAAGGGCTGGATGTCTTCCAAATCCTGGAGCATTCCAGGTGGGACCCTTGGCATTTTCTTCCAGAGTATCCCTTCTCTCATTGTGTATTGATTTCTCAGCAGAGACAGGGGCTTCAATAGATGCCAGAGAATTCATTGTGACATTGTCAGCATACATTTTATTATAGGTCTTGTCACCCATAAACATACGCCCGTGTCCTTTCAAGTCCAGTTCCATGGTGTCATCATTTCCTGGCATGAATCCCCACTTGTTCTCCTCTGTGACTTCAGGTTTATCATCCAACTGGATGTCTTCTTCCACCAATGCCCCCAGTCCAGGAATAGCCGCTGTAACGTTTTGAGTGATATCCGCAGTCTCAGGATGACCAATAATACCCTCCTCTTCCACTACTTCTTCTTCTTCTTCAGCAAGCTCACCCAGTGTTGGCAATCCGGCAGTAATATCCCCAATAGAAGCCCGGTATCCAGCCACAGGTTCTGTTGGTGGAGAAATCACCATTGGCTCTGCCTGATAATTTATCAACGTATTTGGCATTGTATTCATCGGAGATTGTCCTTCATCCTTCTCAAACTCTCGAATCATAGTTAGTTCTGGATCTGGTGCAAAACTAACCCTCCTATTCTTCATGCTCATCCTCCGTTTAGACATTGTCGTCACTGCAGTCGCTGTCGTGGTTGACAGAACCCGCTTTTTCGTCCCTTCTTCCTTCCCAGCATTTACCTCTTGCAATGGTAGCCCTGTAGGGTCCATGGTTCTTCCTACTCTCAACTAGCCAGTACCAGTGACCAGGTATCTATTGGTGCGAAATTCAAGGATCCACCACGCTACAAAAACATACACACATATTATTATGCAACATCAAGAACACGTATAGATCAATATATCATGGGATGAGAGAAGAATCATGGAACGACCAACCAACCAACCAACCAACCGCGACATCTCACGACCGCACGATACATATATCAGCACACCTGACGTACATGTGATACCACTAAATAATAAGAATTATTTTGTATGTTTAATTGACGATGGCGTTGGTACCATTCTTGGTTTGGTTGAAGAGAACGTTGAGTAGCTTCGATGAGCGGAAACCAATTGTAGAAAAAGAAGAAAAAAGTAAAATACACCTGTACAGGTTCATGCATGAATACATACATGAATGACGAGCATTCGGCCATAAAATAGTATTTTATATATATTGTACATTATACCCATTCAAAACTGTCGTTGCTTGGTCTCAATGTACCGTATACTTCGTTGAAAGGTAAACCCTTCCTTTGCAGTGACTCGGTGAATATGGACGAGCCATTGCTATCATCGGATCAAGAGCAGAAACCAGGAAAATCTCAAGATATTCATAGTGTGACTCAGGGTGGGGAACCCAACAGCCGTGTGGGGCCCAAGGCCAAAGTTGCTGTTCAGAAAACCCTGCAGAACCAAGATGGGAATCTGAGAAAGCCAGTTATTAATCGGGAACGGTTGTCAAATTTGAAACCCGGAAAGCCGATAGCTCCTGGTCAACCACCTCCTCAGTATAGAGTTAAGGATCGATTTGTATCATTGCCAGATGCTGACCTTGACAAAGACCATGATGGGGCATTTTATCATCGCCTGAGTGATGAGTTTCGTCGAGAGGAGGACTACATTAGCCAAGCAGTCTTTCAAGACATTGAACAAGGTAATTTTGGAGATGTAAGGGGTCGAATAACGTCGTATTGTGTCGCCGAGACGATTGATAGGGCATTGCTGACAGAGTCACTCAGAAAGAACAGTGTCACGGGTATCCAAATATTTCCAGAAGTGGTATATGCTCGACATAAATCGATATCGCTTCGGAGTGGAAGGGAGATATATAATGATGTATTTTATTTTGACTACGGTACTGTTGTGATTTGGAACATGTCCCTGGAGGATGAGAGGATGTTGATTGAAACCATTGTGAAACCGGCATGTGTAGACCTTTTGGACAGTTCAGAAGTGGAAGTGGACGAATTTTTATTCCATTACACCATGTCCGAAAGGCCTCACATTCAAAATGATGTTTTTACGATTAATTATAGATATGCTGGTGATCACTTGGTAAAACTGTCTGTCAGTCACGCACTCGCTCAGAGCACCAAACTCAGCGTGTATGAATTTAGAGTGGTTGCTATCGTCGAAGAAACGAAGGATCTACCTGTCATTTTGGCGTCGACAGGAAAGATAGTCATGGGAAGAAAGGAAGTTGCACAGCTCATGGGCCGTGTATTTTTGCAAAAGAGTGATGTCAATCTTTTATCAAGCGTTTTGGATACTCCTGACTTCTTCTGGGAATCTGATATTCCTGATTCTCTCCAGCACTTGTATGAAGGCTGTACAGAGTATTTAGAATATCAAAATAGAGTAGAAGTTTTGAATCAGCGTTTTCAGGCCCTGCAGGAAATGTTGGACATGATTCGTGATCATCAGAACAATAGCCATACAGCCAGGCTTGAATGGGTGGTGATTTGGCTCATTTTGATTGAAATAGTGATAGGCATTTTCTCTATTCTAGCTCATGTGTAAAAGGATTTATTCTTCAGATAAAAATTCTTCAATTGCGGAAACTAATGCATCTGGTTGTTCCAATGCAGGGACATGACCACATTCTTCAATCCATGTCAATCTTGCATCAGGTAGCACCTCGAGAAACTTGTCTGCATTTGAAGGGTCTAATATTTCATCATTCCGGCCCCAAGCAACCAAGCATGGCAACGATATATCTTTTAATTTACTACTGACAGCATATCCGCCGCTCTGCATGAATGCGACATTGGCGTCTGTCCAGCCATCCAAGTGAGTATGCAGTCTACCAATTCTCATGGCATCATCAGTGGCATATTTTTCCTTGTCAAAATACGCCATTTTATTCGCCATCTGACGCAATCCCACTGATTTGAGAACTTGTACTCCTAAAACTGACAAAAATCTTGGCATTGATGACATTGGTCCGATCCCATCGATGAAACCTTGAGCGTCCACCAACACGAGTTTGTCCACCCATTCATTCTGGTATGATGCTGCGAAGTCAATTGCAACAGAACCCCCCAATGATGTCCCCAATAATACAACAGGACGTCCAACGACATCTTCCACGAATTTTTGCAAATGTTCCCTCTTCTGTTCCGGGCCTAGAGTAATGTTAGAGTTCTCTGAAAATCCACAGTCTGAAAATCCCCATCCTGCTAAATCAACTGCATATACGTCCCCTACTTTGATTGCTAATTTTGAAATAAATCTTCGGAACTCTAGCATAGAGCTATCAAAACCATGAAGAAGTACAAATGCAGGAACCTGTCCATCAGAATCACTCCTTGCAGTTCCAGAGTATGGCTCAAATACATATGCTGTCTTGACCAGTCCCATACTGGGCACCATCAGATTGGCCATTTGCATTTTCTTCAATACATCTAAAGCTGCAGGCTCACGAATTTCATCCACATATTCCTTGGGAATGAAGGAAGGAAACCCGTCTTGATTCTTCTCGAGAGGGAAATCAAGTGTGGTGGTATCAGTCGAAGCCCTGCAAGTTGTGTTCCTATGGAGAGCACAGACGCGCCCCGTAGTGGGACATTTTGGTACGAATAGCACCGATGATTTTGAAAAAATATTCAATCGAACCATTTCTGAATGTTTTTTCCGGGAGATAAGCGAGATGTGCACCCAAAATTATCTGGATAACATTTAGATTCTTTTTTTAAATTCTCGGCGGTGCTGAAACCATTTACAGCCTCGATGTATTCAAATTCGAAATTTGAACTTGTTCAAACGCATTTATACCTCCATGTCAAACAACAGAATAGTATTTACCGCGATAATCATTAAATACTCGTCATTTTGATATCTTAATGCACGTACTGTGTGGAATACGGAGAGAACGTTGACTCGTGAGCAAGACATTGCTCGGAACCCTCGCGAGCTCGTAGAGTTACTGCATCTTGCGGTGAGAAGCGTATAGCTTCTACTGATAGTATAGTATATATTTTTGCACCCTCGAGTGATATCTGCTACGATGTTTATCAAGCAGGTCATTATTGAAGGGTTTAAATCCTACAAAGATCAGATTGCTGTGGATCCTTTCAGCGAGAAAATAAATGTGGTCGTGGGCGCAAACGGTTCTGGGAAATCAAATTTCTTCCATGCGATTCGTTTTGTTTTGAATGTGCTCAATGACTCTTCTGGAGCCCTTAGACAGGAGGAAAGACAGAGACTCTTACATGAAGGTGCTGGTCATGCTGTGATGTCTGCCTACGTAGAACTCGTGTTTGATAATTCTGATGGTCGTCTGCCTGTTGATAAGGATGAAGTACGCCTACGAAGATCCATTGGTCTGAAAAAGGATGAATATTACCTCGATAAAAAGCATATGACAAAAACAGAGGTTATGCACTTGCTGGAAACTGCAGGATTCTCAAGGTCAAATCCATATTATGTGGTTCAACAAGGTAGGATTATGGAGATGGCACATATGTCTGATGCAAAACGCTTGGATCTTTTGAAGGATATTGGTGGTACAAAGGTGTACGAAGAGAGAAGGAAAGATTCTCTCGACGTCTTGCGTGAGTGTGAAGGTAAGAGAACGAGCATTCAGGACTTGATTGAACAACTTGAGTCTCGTCTATCCTCTCTAGACGAGGAAAGGGATGAATTAGCTGCCTATCAGGTTGCTGATAGAGATAGAAGAGCGATTGAATACACTATCCTTGATAGGGAAATCTCTGCTACAAAAGAGGCTCTTCAGAAATTGGAATCTATCAGGCAAAAGGCCAATGATGAGATGAACAATGTCACTGACGAAAAGTTCAATTTGCTAGCCGAGGTCAAGGCGGCAGAAAAACAGTTAAAGAAGTTACGCTACAAAAGAGAGGATGCCTCAAAAGTCTTGAAACTTGCCATGAAAGATAGCGAAGATGCACTTATTAAGAAGACTAAATTAGAACTGGACGTGAAAGATTTAGAGGAGCGTGTATCATCTGGGACTGGAGCTCAATCTGCGACAGCACATGATCTTGCTACTATTGAGACTGAGATCCAAAAGAAGGAAAAAGAATTGGAATCTGCCATGGCACCGCTGAACTCCACAACGGATAAGGAGACACAAGCATCTGCATCTCTATCCCAAAAGGCATCAAGATTGCAGGCCCTGTTTGCATTGACTGGAGGAGAAGGTCAGTACAAGTCAGCCCAAGATCGAGATGCTGCTTTGACCATAGAGATTAATAGGCTTGAGGATGCATTGAGAACAAAGGTTCAAAGCAAGGCCATAGCAACAGAGCAGATTGAGGAAGCTACATCAGAAATCCGTAAAATTAATACAATCCTTCAGAATGCTCAAAAGTCGCTGGAAGAATTGGCTTCTGAAGATGAGGCCACAAAGACTCAAGTATTTGAGCTCACTTCAAAGAGGGATGAACTCCAGAATAGGCAGAAAAGCATGTGGAGAAAGGAGGATGAATTAAAGAGGCTCTTTGATCAGCAAAAGGAAGATTTAAGGAAATGGGACAAAGTGATGGAATCTGCCGCCCCGCGAGAAGTAACCAGGGGGCTCAACTCTGTAAAGCGATTGGTCAGGCAGTATCAAATCAAAGGTGTGCATGGCACTCTGATGGAATTATTTTCTTGTCCCCCTGCCTTGAACACTGCAGTGGAAACTGTGGCAGGAAATTCTCTCTTCCATATTGTCGTCGATAATGACCAAGTAGCCACGAGGCTTACAGAACTTTTGATTCAGGAAAAGAGTGGGAGAGCAACTTTCATTCCTTTGAACCGCCTGTCGGTTGAGAATGTCCAGTATCCAACCGAATGGGGCAAGGATGTCATGCCATTGATGAAGCGATTGTCATATGACGACAAATTTGCCCCGGCTATAAGTCAGGTATTCTGTAGATCTGTCGTTTGTCGCTCTTTGCAGTTAGCGACAGAGGTTACAGCTGCAACAGACAGGGTGACTTGTGTGACGATGGATGGTGATCAGGTTGAGCGTAGGGGTGCCCTTCGAGGTGGCTATGTGGACTCCAGGAAAAGTCGCTTAGAAGCGATGAGAGAATACAAATCAGTCGCAAGTAAGGTGGAAAAGAATGAAAGGGACATCATGTCGATTCAAAATGGCCTGACTGAAATCTCTCAAGAAATAACCGATACAACCAGTGAGCTTTCACAGCTTCGAGCAAAGGTAGTTCATCTCCAAAGTCAGAAGGATCCTATACGTAATGAAATGAGCCAGATGCACGATCGCTTGGAGCTGCTGCGATCTGAAATGAGGGCAAAAGAACGATCAATCAAAGAGATGGATGCTGGTATTGCTTCAGTGGAGGAAGAGATCTCGGTGAGAAAGAGTATTATTGGAACTGCTTTGCGCAATAAATTGACTTCCTCTGAGTCAAAAGAGATGGTAACCTTGCAGAAGGATATCCAAAGTATGAAGATGGAGCTAACAAATCTGCGTACATTGCGATTAGATGCACAAGCAGCTGTGGATTCATTGGAATCGCTGCTCAATAGCAATCTGAAACGCAGAGCAAAAGATATGAGAGAGAAATTATCCAGCAACACATCTGATCCAGCAACATATGATCTGGCATCAAGAAAGAAGGAGCTTGAAGCCATAACCAAGGAGCTTGTTGTGGCCCAGTCTAGAGAAAAGGAGGCTGAGGGTGTCCTGGAGGAGACAGCAAAGGAAATGAAAGATGTCGAAGCTGCCAAGGATAAAATGCTTGAAAAGTCTGCAGTCGATGAGAGAACGGTCGAGGATCGTCACAAGCAACTTGAAACTCTCACAAATAAAAAATCAATCCTCCTCACAAAGCGATCTGAACTTGAACATAGAGTGAGGGATCTGGGAACGTTACCCGCGAATGCATACGAAGCACATAGAGATTTGAGTTCTGAAGAGCTTCACAAAGCCCTCCAGAAGGCAAATCAGGAAGCCAAGAAGTTTGCACACGTGAACCAAAAGGCTCTTGATCAGTATGTATCATTCTCAGAGCAACGAGAAGAACTATCCAGAAGGAAGCAAGAGAATGACGCGGCAGAAGAAAAGATCAAACAACTGATTGAGACTCTTGATATGAGGAAAGACGAAGCAATTGAGCGAACATTCAAGCAAGTTGCCTTGAACTTTAGGCATGTGTTTGGATCCCTTGTACCTGGTGGTAAGGGCGAGCTGGTGATGCAAAAGTCCCTCCCAATGATGGCCGGAAATGACGAGAATGACCATTCTGATGAGGAAAGGAGCACCATTGAGAGGTACTCTGGAGTCAAAGTGAAGGTATCATTTGGGTCTGGAGAGATCATGTCAATGAAACAGCTTAGCGGTGGACAGAAGACATTAGTAGCCCTGGCCCTCATCTTTTCAATTCAAAGGTGTGATCCTGCCCCATTCTATCTGTTTGATGAGATTGATGCTGCGTTGGACCCTCAATATAGAACCACTGTCGCAAATATGCTTACCCAGCAGGCAAATGATGATCAAAATCCTGCACAGTTCATCATCACCACGTTCCATCCTCAGATTGTCCAAGTCGCAGACAAAATCTATGGAGCTTCCCATAGAAACAGAATATCATCTGTTGTACGTGTAGAAAGGGAAGACGCCCTTGAATTCCTTCAGGCTGAGGAGAAGCGTGCTGTTGCTGATACAAAAGGTGACGGTAAGAGGAAACTTGCAGAATCGGAGGAAAACCAAGAAAATGATCCATCTGTTGCAATGGATCTTGAATAGTGTTTCCTCTTGTATTCCTGTCCCTTTGTTAGGACATACACTCCCATAGATGCATGCATAGAATTTGTAACGTAGAGATATTGTCACCCAAAATGTATTACAATTACAATCAAATAACAATCCTTTATTCTTGCATAGCATCTTCTGCCAGAATTTTGACACGTTCCTTTTCTTTTGCAAGCGCCCCTGGAGCCTTGACCAGGTGAATCTCTTCTTCCAACTGCTTCCTATCTGCAGCCCTCTGTCGATCCTTATTCCCTGCCATACGAGCCTCCCAGAATCTATCTTGACGAGCCACCCGGATCTCTTTGATTCTTTTCATAGCCTTGACAGTTGTTGCCACTAATTCTCTATTATATTTCTCAGGACGATTCCTCCTCCTCTCCATCTCAAATGTAGCATCCTCAGCAAGCTCCTTTCCTGCCAATTTTCTATATGCCTTTGTCCACTTCACCTTTCGAGGATTTCTCTTCATTTTGAAGTTTTTATGACATTTAGATCTACAAAAGCGAAACACGGTCGCATCGTTTCGAACAAACGTGATCCCATGCCCAGGGTACACTGTGCTGGAGCAAAACCAGCACTTTTCTAAACGCACTGCAAATATTGATCACACGAGGTCATTAAATACGTATATATTTGACATTGTATCACAATAATCACGCCTGCACACTGGTAGAAAGGCTCAGACGAGCCAAGGCATGCATCTTCACGTACTTGTGTTGAAGCCTCTTTTCTACACAACACCTTGATATACTGGTAGATTACTACAAAATAAAACAATTCTTTTCAATATTTATTTATTTTCAAGTATGAATGGACATGCATAGGCTTGCTGATCAAAGTACGATGCATTCACCCTGTTTTGAAGCAACTTTGAGTTCAGGAGAGCTCCAGAGTTCCTGATGACATTCACCAATCATATCCTCTCCCCACGTTCTGACAAGATTCTCTGCCATCTGTCCATGGAGACTTTGAGGAATAGAAAACGAGATGAGTGTAGTATCACCAGGATCCATCCCTCGAGGTCTTGTGTGCAGAGAATACAGGACAAGGGTATTGCAGGATAAGCATCTGGATACCTGTGCAGCATGGTCTGCACTCGTCACGTGATATGTCACTGGGTATCCCAGCAGCCACCCATACAAAGTTGGAGGACAAGGGGACCCATTCACTCCTAGAGCAATACCCTTGTCCGATAACACGTGTTCCAAATCTAGTCCATCAGTTTCTCCAGAGCTCGACAAGCATCTAACAATGCTCTGGAATGATGCCTCCAGTGCCTCCTGTTCTCCATCTGTCATCCACGCTGGACATAGGATGGAAACTTTATGGTTTCTATTGTTGTTATTTGGAGTAAATGAAATGCCGCGAGGCATCATTCGATCCTCTAACCGATCCACCCGAATCAAGAGCAGGCATCCATCAAACACCATGATGGAGACATTTCCCGTTTGGATATTTTCTATATTTCCAGGTGGAATATTCTTACCCATCATATTGATTACCTCACGCAATCCAGTTATTGTGTTCTCACCATGTCCATGGAGGTAATTTAGGAGAACAGCAGACCTTGGACCCCGAACAAGAGCCAGAACATCTCTCACCACCATATCAAGTATTCCACTCGATACATGTTTTTTTCTCGACAAACCCTTACTCTGTGATCTAATACTATCGTTCAAAATACTCTGACGTAGGATAGTGCACCATGTCTGCCAATAGTGTAGAAAATCTTCCTCTTCCCTGTTGTTGGACATTACTTAACCAATAATAATACTACAGTAGTGTGTTATCGTCGTAAGAGGGTCTTCATGTAGTATATGAATCTATCATGGTAATAAAGTAAATCACAGTATTTTCATTCTTTGAAAATCCACGAGAATGTGTAACGATCGATGGTACAATCGTCACAATTGAAATCTGCCGTACAGAGAACTGTACGGCAGATTCTATTTTGGAATCTATTTGAATACACCGCGTTAGACAGCGTCATTTGCATTTCTCTTAATAACGTATATTTTATTTACATAGGATCGGACATTATATCTGTAGCTCAGAGGAACCCTTTGTGTGTCGATTTGAAACGACACTTCTGGTCCTTTGCAGATACTACGCAATTTTTTTATTGAGAATTCGTTGATCCGTCGATCGACTCTTTAAAAATACAGAAATGTCGAAATCTATGGAATCCTGGTCTGTGGATGACGTGGTGAAGGCTTTTGACAAGGAGTTTGGTGGTCTTTCCACAGAAATGAAAAGTGCACTGGAGACAAATGCAATAGATGGGCCATTTTTGTTGACGTTGACGGACGACGATCTTGAGAAAGAATTAGGATGTACAAAACTTCAGGTTAAAAAGATTCGCCGGATGATTGAGCAGAGTCAAAGGCTGATGAGTGTAGGTTCAAGCAACAACCCTCCACCTGGCCAGACAGCAACACCAGACATCCCAGAGCCTCTCCCTTCCCAGCCTCCGCCTCCTGGGGGAGCATATGGACAGCCAATGCCTATGTATCCTGCGGGAGCATATGGGCAACCTCCCTCAGGGTACCCTTCTGGTGGGATGGGGGCACCACTTTACAGTGCACATGCTCCAGCATATGGTGGTGTGCCCTCGTCACCATTCAGCCAGGGCACTCCTCAACAGCCTGTTCCACAGAATTATGGAGGCCAGGGCTCTGGGATGCCCCCTCCCATGTATTATGCTCCACCCAACTATAATCAGATGGGCCCATATGATCAATATGAGCAGCAGCAGCAGCGGCAGGGATGTGCTTGCTCAATTATGTAAAGAAACTCTATACTTACAAAACGTGATTTTCGCTATATGTAACACTCCCAATTGGGATATTTCTGGACGCTGCTATCGATAAATCTCGCAAGTTTTGTCTCATGACAACTAGGAGGAGGGAGGTAAGCACTTGATGCGGAGCCTCTGTTGCCATCTTCTGAATCCCAGATTTGGACACAACTAGGACACGGCAAGTTGTACTTGAACAGTATGCTTGTGTGCTATGAGAACGCCCGAGGAAAAAGTCTGTGGAGCCACCGAGACAGCCTGGTCCCAGTTCAAAAGTTCGTACTGGCTTGGAGTGATGATGTGATCCATCTACCATTGCAAATTCTGTGACTGACACAATTCCCTCTTCGACGATGATGAACTCTTCCGCAGATTCACCCAATAACCAAATAACATCTCCAAATGAATATTTGTTTATGGATGCATATGCCCTAATGTGGTCTGCAAGATGCCGTATTGTGTGCATGGTGATTTCATCAGACCCTGTTGTTGGCTCATGCGTGCCTACAATTGACTGCAATGGAGCATTTTGTAAATGAACACGAAGGACATCCTCCATACTCGAAGCTGGTCTTTGGAACATTCCACTATAATATAACAGCATGTCCTCAGCAAACCGAACAGCTGCTTCCAACCAGGGTAAGGCGCACACTGCACCTTCTCGTAGGTTCATGGCTTGCTTGAAAATATCATGAGGATTTGCCTCACCGGGTGCACCTTGACGCAAAGGTGGATATGAAATGCGATGAAGATCGAGACCGTTGGCCATCAAGAGTCTTTCTACACTGCCGTTTTGGTGAATTCCCGTCAAGATGGCAGTTATTCCATGTCGATACATGGACCTTGCAAGATTTGAAATGGTGATGGCGCCAGAGGATTGAAGACCTGTGACCTGAGAAAAGTCAATAATAAAGATTTTGCATGTAATATCTTCATTATCAAAATGCTGCTCCATGAGTTTACTAATCTCAGCACCAATCGATGCAGAACTCCCAAAGAAAATGAATCCCTTTAATTCCACAACAACCAAGTGTTTCTTGCAGAGCTCTGTCAATGCCTCCTGATGATCAAGCTGACGCACGACATTCGATTGACATCCAGACAATGGTTTCAAGTTCTCCACCTGAGTTTTTGCATATGCACGAGCAAAAAACGCGGTAGAAACAACCATACCAACAACAATACCCCCCTCAAGCCCAAGATGCATGACTGAGGCAAAGGTAACCCACAGTGCTATATACTCAATTCGCGTCATTTTATCATACGAAAAGAATAACCAATCTCTACAGATTTCGTATCCAAACCACATCACAAGCGCAGCCAAAAAGTAGTTTGGAATAGCAGCCAGGATTGACCATGGACTGAGGACACACAAAAGTTCTGCAATACTAATTGTCCAGCCATTGAGCCTATTGTATATACCACTCTTTAGTGTAAAGATTGTCTGACTAAATATATAGCTCCCAGTAAACCCGACACCGAGAGTTCCAGTAGCAATATTTGAAATTGCAACTGTCTTCAATTCACGATTAAAGTCTAGGCGAACAGGAACGTCATGTGATATTGCTATGATATCGATCGAGCTACCAAAAACGACCAGCAATGCCAGTCCTGTTACTTTTGCCGCCTGTCTCCAAATTGCACTGATACTGACAGGAGAATCGTAGAGTGTCCACAGCTTCCAAAACATGATTGTTTCTGTCTGTTTCGACACCCACCCGGCATCAGCTGCTTGGTCTAAAGACGTTCCTGATATAAATAACACGACGTGGAATACTACTATCAAGGAAATCAGTAATCCTGGCAAACCCATTGGATGAGACACGCGCTTCATTGTCATAACCATCATGATACACGACACAATTGCAGGCAAGAGCCTGACAATGGCACGAGGATGAAACAGTTCCAGCCATGACAACAGGGAATCTAAATCTCGATTGATCGCTAGGGATAATCCGGATTGAATACAAAAGAATCCGACATATGACAGATATCCCGCAATCACAGGCAATGGAATGTAATTCACAAAACCGGCCCATCGCTTTTTGGCCACCACCATCACACACAATCCTACAATCAACGTGGACAGACTCATGCAGACAAGTGATGTCGATACTGCACTCTTGACGTTTTTAACATCCCCTGCAATAGAAGATGCAATGGCTTTCAAGAATACCACCCCTACGTCTTGCACTTGGCCCATGGCAAATGGAAGTGTACTATACACGTTGAACACAATCTGATGCAAGGCACTGGACAGAAAGAATAATCTGCAAAATGATTCCAAAAATGGTCGATATATCTCGTGCTGAAATACAATAGATGCAAATGCGATGAGTGCAGGTATTCCTGCAATCGCATTGATTATTCCAAATACTACTGCAGGCCCAGCAGGAGTTTCAGGAAAACTGGCCTCCTCCTTCACTCCCATGCCATGTTCACCAGAAGGCCCACCCAAAGGTTCTAGCAAATCACCTAGAGGGGCTATCCCATGATCAGCATCATACATATTTCTGACATGAGCATCATGTAGAAACGAATCAGATCGTTGTGGAACTGAACCATCATCAAGGAGAATGTCCTTGTGTGACATCGACATGCGATGCATCATGTGCCCATGGCCATGGGTAGACCACCGAGGCCCAAAGGAGCCATTTGAGCACAATGAACCTACACTGAAATTCTCTCCAAAGATAACATTCTGTTGCTGAAAACTACTTGCATTGCTTGCCGTGGCAACACTCTCTGCATCTCCAGACCCTCCCTCTTGTATGGTATCAACATGAGGGTCTTGCCCTCGAGATGTCTCAGGACCGGTCTGCCGCAAACTCTCCGACAAGGCAGATCTCAAACGACCCAATGGCATGGGGTCAGGAAGGAAAGAAGAAGGTTAGAACCATAGACGGCGGGTATCTCTTGTATCTCGGACACGAACAAAACCCCACCCACTACCTGAGAAATAGGCTCTCTTGGGTGCAGTATTCTCGTCTTTCGTGTATGAATATAATAATGTAGTATATGAAATTATATAATGAGACGTAGGCGTGATGCGCCGGGTTTCCCTTTATTCCTTTTCTATTTTTTATTTTCCATTTGCTTTTTTTCTTTTTTCGACATGGACATATGTCCATAGTGCATTGCGATGGCACCAATGCATCAATTGAAATTCACAATTTACGTGGTATCCTATGAATATAAGAATATCTAGCCATCATCAGGATCTTGCATCCACCATGCACGTCGTCAAACCAAGCACTCTCTGCAGTCTTTGGCAGGACAGCACCATACAGAGAAAAAGTAGACAATTCCAACCATCTCGAGGAGTCGTAGTACATGCACAGAGTAAAGGGAAGAAGGCATCATCGGGAGGAGGTTTCGGAGCCCAAGTGGATAAGAAGGCGACGCAGAAAACAACATGCCCATGTGGATCCAGAAAATTGTATCATGACTGCTGTGGAAAGTACCACCAAGGCCTGTCCAAACCACCAACTGCAGAGGCATTGATGCGAAGTAGATACTCTGCATATTCAAAGGGATTAGTAGACTATGTGGTGGATACCACACACCCCAACAATCCATTGTTGCAAAAGGATGATGGAGTGAGCTTGAGGAAGGATGTGGTTGCCACATGCAAGAAGATCAGTTGGGACAAATTGGCCGTTCTCGAGACAGAGGATGTAAATGATGAAGAGGCTTTTGTAACGTTTCAAACATACTTCAAGGTGCGAGGACAGCAGGGTCAGAGAAGTCAAGGTTTCCATGTGCAAACCTTTGTAGAAAAGTCCAGGTTCTTAAAGGTTGATGGGGCGTGGCTGTATGAAAATGGAGAGCAAGATTGGGACCAAAATCAATGGGTTGGAGGAATGTAGTACTACAGTATCCATGGCACTATTCTCTAGTAATAGCACTATTATGAGAGAGAGGTTTCTAGATCTAAATATTTTAAAAGTAGGTAATTATAACCTGTTTCAAACTGCCTGCATGTATCTTCAAAACAACAAAAGGTCCATTACTGATCAATCAACCAATCAATCAATTGATTGATTGATTTTTTATATCCGTATATAGATATCTTGACATATAGTAGATTCTTCAATCCAAAAAAGGATTTGACAGACAAAAAGAGGGGGATGACGATGAACCAAGCAAGTTGCCCATTCACACCTGAAGCATCGAATTGGCTGGTCGTCGGAGCATTAGCATCTCCTCATATTTTATATGCATTTATCTGGTACTTTCCTCAAGTGTGGAGAAGCATCTATGGGCGATGGAGTGTTCAAGTTTTTGAATCACTTGCTTGGATTTTAAAAGGTGCGATGGATGGGATTCAGTCGTAGATTTCATTCGTATATGATATATTTACTCTCTTGCAGTATTTCAATTCACATCTGTGGCTGCGTGGGGATATCTCCGTGGAGGGTTTGTCTCAGTTGACGTCTTGGTGCAGTCATTGCATCCTCTCCAGTTGATTGTTGCTCTTGGCTTGATGATCTTTGGGCAGGTTTTAAATGCTGGTATTTTCAAAGCCATTGGTCACACTGGTGTATATTATGGATTCAAGCTTGGTCACAAGGTCCCATGGGTGGATGGGTTTCCATTTAACGTGGTGAGGCATCCACAGTATGTGGGAAGCGTGGCAACAATCTGGGGAGCTGCCATGCTGGCAGCAGGTGTTGTTCCGTTAGCCGATGTGAGTCTTTTGGTATTCTATTGGACTCTTTTATATATATTTACAGGAATTATGGAAAGTTGAAATGTAACTATGATTGCTTTTTTGATGAGAAAAAGGCTCTTGCCGCCCTTCCACTCTCCACAACAGATTTGGCTGTTGTTACCAATGGGTCGGGCATGGCGCTCAGGACCGCTGGAGACGAGTACATGGCTTTTCTTGCAAGTAAAGCAAATGAGTTCATGCTCTTGAGCTCCTGGTTGCCCTTTTCCATCATCACTTTGAAGAGCTTGGTGGCTCTGTCCCATTGTCGTCCACGTTCACATGCATTCAGCACACTGGAATACACGTAAATATTTGGTTCAATACGCGGTGATTCTTCTAATAGTTCATCATATAAATCCAATGCTTCCCTCCATTTCCCTGCCTTTTCAAGGGTCGACAGCAATGCCCCATATGTCACCACATCTGGTTCAATATCCTGCTCTTGCATTGCTTTCCATGCAGCAACAGCCCGTCTCCATTCCAAGTTATCCCCCAGGATGGAAATAATCTGATTATAGACTACAACATTTGGTCTAACACCTAGGCTTTTAAATTCTTGTACGAGAGACAAGGCTCGTTTCCAGTCTCCAGCCTTGCCACAGGCAGAGATCAATCCAGTCAGGGTAAAGACATCTTCCCTCACCCCTGCATTCTTCATGTCCTGGTTAATCTCCAAGGCCGTGTCATACTTACCTACTTTACCACAAGCAGATATAAGTGTATTATATGTAACCTGATTACACGCAATACCTTTTTGCTTCATGTTACGAAACACTTCTAAAGCTCTATCTGCCTGACCACAGCGTTCACATGCAGATATCAATGCATTATATGAAATAATGGATGGTTCCACACCTTCTCGTTTCATAGAACTAAAAATAGACCACGCTTGCTGCCAATCCTCTCCCTTTGCACAGGCAGTAATGGCAGCATTGTATGATACCACATCTGCCTTGACACCTGATGACTCCATCTTGTGAAACACATGCATTGATTCTTCCCATGCTCCCGCCCGCTGAAGTGTCGTCATCAGTGTTGTATAGTGAAATACATTTGGCTTGACGTACATAGACTGTTCCATTTCGTGGAACCATTTCCATGCCCTCTTCCATGCTCCATTTGCTTTGCATCCATCAAGGAGGCTACTGTAGGTAAATGCATCTGCACAGATTCCAACCCTATCCATTTCGGCACGAATCTCTACAACTTTTTTCCATTTCCCAGATCTACTAGCAGCTGATATAGCTGTGTTAAAAGACACGACATCGAGGGGAACATTGTATTCCTGCATCAGGTCATACACGTCCAGAGCACGTGCTGCACCACCATGCCGTTTCATCTGCATCTTCATAGTTTTCGTCCACAACACCGTCGATTGATCCATAATCCATTCGTTTCTTGCCGTTTGCCACTGTACTACTTCAATAGCGATATCAGGAGCATCCTGGATATCAAGATATGTCAACAACTGCCTACTGATTGACCCATCAGGTTCAACATCATTCAACACCACGACACGGGCCTGAGCATCTTTCGCCCTCAGCAACGCTCGGGTGATTTCTACAATTTTAGGATCTGCCCTGTACATACCACGCTCTGTACCCTTTTCATGTCCTCCCCTACTGGGTCTACCCACTTGGAGACCTCCCCTATGCTGTCCCCGTCTGCTATTCTCCGTCACAGACATTGGTTCGACTCTGGACAAACTCGCCTTCTGTCGCACGACAGAAAAGAGCATTCTTCGTATCTTTTGATGGTGCACGACTCGACGAGACTGGAGAACGGGTCCCATGGAACGGTGATACATGTGGAGGACAGGCATTCCAGATATACCTCGTTGATATCCATCTTCTCCTCGACAGTATTGCATTCGATTCATATGTAATCGAGAGAGAATCCTGGGATACAAAGATGTTGACATGTCATACGTTGCCATTCCAGACATGGTGGTGGTGACCCATAACCTTTCTTTCAATCTACGTAGATACCCTAAACTATAGTATATATGCTACAATGAATTAGTATATGTAGTAATCAAATGCAGTGTCTGTGTGTATGCAAAGATGTTTAATCTTCTCTTTCATTCATGCCTTGATATGATTCTTGAATATTCCTAGCAGAACCACCACGACGAGAAGATACATTCTTCTTTTTCATCTCTCCATGATGCATCGTATCAGGAATACTCGTCGTATCAGCAGCAGGAAGAGACTCTGGTGTACGATGATGATTCTCCATATTCTGGTAACTAAATGATGTCAAGGAATTGACATTGTTTCCCCTCTTGAGATGATCTGGAACATATGTCTTTCCAATCGCTGGGTGATCATCCGTACTGGAATGAGTAGTCATGGAACCAGTCAAATCTCGGATATTCTCCTTGTTAAAGGTAATCCTGAAAGAATGCACGTCCTCTGTGATGGATTGAATCAATCCAGTCTTCATATCCACTCTACGTGGAACAATCCTATCCTCCACAAAATGTGCTACATTAAACCCTCTGTCCGTCAAAATATCAATGAGAATATCTACAGCAAGGTGCGAGGAAAGAAGCAGCGGGTGGCGAGACCTATACTCTGCATGACCTGCCATACTACATTGTCTCAACACTGGCATGATTTCTGTATCAATCAGGCTAATAATATCAGTGAACAATTTATAATGCTTTTTGCAGTACATATCTAGTCTGAATACGAGTCTCTGACGAGCTACACGAACTAAATCCCTGGCCAAGGGTAAATGACGAATGGCAGCGTACGTCTTTTCATCCAAATCCAGGCTCGACTGGTATCTCAGCTCCCTCATAATCTGTGCCCTGCAGTCATGCAGGGTACCCATGGCATCAATCAGCGAGAATGGAAAATACGATTTGAGTCTAAGAATAGTATTATAATGAGATTTGAAGACCTGATACCGCCTTCTACAAAGAGCTTCATTCACATCCGTTGCACGAACATTCCACACATCCCCAGTTCCAGCATCCCTCACCCGCTCATTATGCAACGACGTCATCTCCGCCCTCTTCATCTGACGATTCACACTTTCTGCCTCATCAACATACAAGATAACTACTTTAAATGACGGCCTAGGACATTTCCATTCATCCGGCTCTTCGGCATGCAGCATGTGCCGCTCCATGAGTTTATCAAACAACAGTTTAACAAAGTCCACCTGTGTGGCAGTGCGAGGAAACCCATCAATCACCACACCAGCCCCATCATTCATCTCTGGGTTCAGTATGCTATCCAACAATGCATCTAAAACCATAGCATCCGGAACCAGTTCACCCCTATCCACAAATGACTTGATCTCTGGAGAATTCAAAAGCTGAGACATGCCAACACTCTTTGACAGCCCTCTGGACCTCATAATGAAGGGGACATTCGTCCCCTTCCCAGACCCAGGAGCCCCATTCAACCACACAATCTCCCGTGGAGAAACATACTTTGTTCCAAACCGTTCCTCCATGGTCTTCCACGACGCATCAAAGATCAACTGCGCCTTGAGCCCAGTCTGTTCCTTTGCAGTCAGTGTCGAACCCCCCGAGAGTATTTTCCCAGGAAGGCTCGACCCTTCCTCATCCACACGTTCTTCTCGATGCATTGTCATATTTCCATTAGAAGGAACCACAGCACCGGTGAAGGAACGACTGATGGTATCCAAGACCCATCCACAAGACCTCGTTGACGCGATCACAAACCCTTCCGAGCCACGCAGGGCACGTGAGATGTTCAACATTATCTCTATGTAGATATATATCTATCTATGTATCTTGTATGAATGATACCCTATGTACTGTCGTGTGATTCGTCGACTGGTAGAGTTGTCATCATCATCGTCAAGGTAACAACCCACTCGAGAATGTACGTATATCCATTCCTACAGTAATTGTATTTTTATATAGAATATTATTATAGTATATCATAATGAAAGAAACGCCATGCAATGACTCCATGAGTTGGTTGGTTGGTTTCTTGTCATGTCAAGGTTGCCAACTTCAGTTGAAGAGAGAGAGAGAGAGAGAGGGAATCTTTTTCTTTTCATGTAGCGTTCGTACGTACGTACGACGTTTGGATTGATGTTGCTTTGGTTTGATTCTACGTGTTGCAATGGTCATACACCAACTGTGGAATGGATTTCAATGCATGACTCATGCATGCATGAGACTGTCTGTATAGTTGACAACCATGTACAAGAATATACAAGAATAGATGTAGATGGCATTCATTCATTCATTCGTATTAAATGTAATTATGGTAGTATAGGAGCATTAATAGCAGCAGTAGTGGTAGTATCTGAGATGAATGGTACCAAAAAACAACATTCCACCTTGGGAGTGTCGTCCCAGGAACGTCGACATCAAAAAGGAAATGTGGTCGATGTAACTGCTGGATTACTTGAGAAAATACGTCTTTTATTCTGTCGGAAGGATGGGATGGTAGCAGTGGGCAAGCAGGAGGAGGGAAAGGCTCGACAAGTAGCAGAAAAGAGGGTGGATGTCATGGTGGGTTTGAAACAGTCCCTGGTGCTTTGTATGGAAGAGGTTGAAGGGCAAGGTTTTGAACAGGGGCAGGTGGAGGACTCGGTGAGGTTTGTGGTGGATATGTTGGGTAGAGATGTGGAGAAACGGCGATATGTGTTGTATGAACGTGGGGTGGTGAAGAGGAATGTGGCAAGTCTTGCTCAGATTGTGACCATGTTGGTGATGAATGACTTGTTGAGTAGATTGTCGCGGGACAATCTTCCTGTATATTATGCCAATATGTCGAAATCTCTAGATCAGGCTCGGGTAACGTATGTGGTGGATACTGTAGGTGATGACGTGGTCCTCACTGGCTTGGACAGTGAGGAGGAGAAGGAGACACGGAAGAATCATACGCAGCAACAACAACAACAAGACAGGCAAAGACAGAAACAACAAGAAGAAGAAAAGATGAAGGAAGAAAAGATGAAGGAAGAAAAGATGAAGGAAGAAAAGATGAAGGAAGAAAAGATGAAGGAAGAAAAAGAACGTATGAAAGCGTGGGTTTTGCAGAATGCATATTCTGAAAGTGAAGAAGAGGATGGTATGTATGATGAGGACACAGATGATGATGGGGGGAGTATTGAAGATTGGGAGGTTTGGGGGAGTCCAGGGGAAATAGAACGGAAAAGAGCGGAAAAGGCGAGAAGTATGATGTCGAGGGAAGATACAATAGCTCTTATAGCGCATGATATGCGTCATGCAATGAATGATGCTGCAGTTGCAAAGGCCAAGAAGGACAAGAATGGGCAGAAAGAGGCAGGGGCAATCATTGGGAGGCTCAAGAAGGATATGCAACAGCTGGGTATTTGTGACGAGGATCTAGAGGCATATTCAAACGATATAGAGAAGGATAGAACTGTTGGAGTGGAGGAGACGTCGGCATACAAAGAGGAGCACACGGCTGCTTGTTCATCTGAGAGACCGTCATTGTCTTCTGGTGAGGATGCGCCAGAGGCTGCATTTGATTTGTTCGGGGATGATGCTCCTGACCATACTGAACCTACAAAAATCCGTAATTTTGCATATGCATCAATCATATTGAATAAAACGTTGCGAGAAAGCGTCAGAGGCACAATGAGAGGGACCCAGAAGAAACAGGTCAAAGCCCCTCTGAAAAAGCATCCCAAAGCCATCCTGCAGCAGCTGGTTAACAAGCAAGGGTGGGGGGCACCGCGGTTTCAAAAGCTATCAAAGGATGATGATATATACCGTTTTCAGGTATTGGTAGATGTGAAACCCTCCAAGGGCAAACAGTCCCTACGGTCTGGTATTCACAAATTTGCAGTGCCTGCAGAGCTTGATGGGTGGGATACCATACAAAAAGCACAAGATGCGTGTGCAACCAAAGCTCTCATGGATCTTTATGGAAATACAAATGAAGTGGAATGGGAATTGCTGAGTGAGCCATTTGATGCTCTTGTACTTGATATTGCAGAACATCAGGGACAAGAGGCCTGTCATTCTGAGATAGCATCGCATGCCCGGGAGGAATTTCTAGACTCTTTGTTGAACACGGTATATCTCGGGGACGAAGGCTATGAAAAGGAAACCTTGAATGAGAGTAGTAAATCTACTCTTAGACACAAGGCATTGGAAACTATATCTGCAAAGGTGGCAGAACTTGCAAGCACACATGTGGAACAACAAAGCAAAATCCTAGAAAGAAACTTCATTCAGTGGAAAAGTTCTGATGATGGATCATACTGGATGCAGAAAAGATATTCATTACCGGTGAGTCAAATACGAGAGTCCCTTTTGAAGGCGTTGGAGATACATGACGTGGTGTTGGTAAGTGGAGAGACAGGAAGTGGGAAAACAACCCAAGTGCCACAGATTGTGCTCGATGAATGTATCGAGTCTCTTAAAGGTGCTGCGTGCAGAATAGTATGCACGCAACCACGTCAAATAGCAGCTATTAGTGTAGCAGATCGAGTATGTGAGGAAAGGTGTGAGGAAGGACCAGGTAGGAAGGGCTCACTTGTTGGCTATTCTGTGAGGTTTGACTCGGCAACAAATGCTGGCACAAGGCTTGAATTCTGCACGACGGGAATCCTTCTCAGAAGACTGTCGTCGGATCCCTTCCTCGCCAAGTTTTCCCATATTATTGTAGATGAGGTCCATGAGAGGACGATGCAAAGTGACTTTTTGATCGCCATGTTGAGAGACTTGGTGGATGTGCGGCGACAGGCAGGTTTGCCCCTCAAAGTAATCTTGATGTCTGCCACCATGAATACGCAAATGGTGTCAGACTACTTTTTTGGATGTCCTATCCTTAATGCATCTGGAAGAACCTATCCTGTGGAACATATGTTTTTGGAAGATGTCTATGAAATCAGTAATTATGTGTTGGATATGGACTCTCCAGCAGCATTAAAAGCCAAGGGATTGAGAGGTGGTCAAAAGAAGTTGGAAAACTCGTCAGGCTCAAAACATAAAGCTCTGATTCAGGGAAACTGGGGAGACGATATCGCTGATGTGGTTTTGAATCAATATTTTGACGAATCCCTGTATGAGGCGTATAGGTATGTTTTGGATATTCAATGTACAGGTCCAAGATGGACAAGTTTTACTTGTATGTTTTTCATGCAGCCCCCAAACTATAAGGAATCTTTCCCGTGTGAATGAGGACAGGATTGATATGGATCTTTTGGAGCATACAATTATGTTCATTCATGAAACGAAGGATCCCGGTGCTATTCTCGTATTTGTTCCTGGCATGGGAGAAATTGACAACCTTTGCAAAAGGCTTGTATCCCAGAGGGCTTTGAGGGGCCATGTGGTTGTACCGCTCCACAGCTCAATATCACCGAAAGAGCAAAAAAATGCGTTTAAAATTCATCCCGAGGGTGTTCGAAAGATTGTGATATCAACAAATATAGCAGAGACGTCGGTAACGATCGAGGACATTGTGTATGTCGTTGACACTGGAAAGCACAAGGAACGGAGACATGATTCATCAAGATCAATGTCCATGCTGGTGGAGGATACGATTTCGGTCGCGAATGCAAATCAGCGAAAAGGAAGAGCTGGAAGAGTTCGAGAAGGGTTCTGTTACTCGCTATATACAAGAGCATGTTATATGGACCGAATGAAAAAGTATCAAACACCTGAAATCATGAGGGTCCCGCTGGAAGAGATGATCTTGCAGATTCATCATCTACATTTGAGCAATACAGCGGATGAATTTTTATCCAAAGTCCTTCAGCCTCCACAAAAGAAATCCGTCGATGGTGCCATATCGAACCTGATACAGGTAGGAGCACTGACCAAGGAAGAGGACCTGACTGCACTTGGAGGTCACCTGGCACAACTGCCTGTGGATGTCAACGTGGGCAAAATGTTGATCATGGGTGCTCTTTTTCACTGTCTTTCACCAGTTCTCAGCATTGCCGCGTGTCTATCACACAAATCTCCTTTTCTTTCTTCCCAGGACAAGGGAGAGAGTAGAGCAATGGCTGCCCCATTTCTATCAAGGGAGAAGGCATGTGTGTCATCTGAACAACAGTCAGATCACCTCGTCCTCGCAGCTGCTTTGCAAGGCTGGATTGATGCCAAAGCATCCGGAGGAATATCTGCTGCTAAGAAATATGCCAAAAAGTACAGTCTTTCCATCCAGAATATTGACATAATTATGGACATGAGGGACCAATTTGCAAGCATGCTTGAGACTGTTGGTGTCGCACAGAGAGGCAAGACTCAGGCAAGCGGCCTGGCATGGTACGATTCAGATTCATGCCCCCAAAATATCCACAGAGAATCTTCGAATGTCATCAAAACCGTCCTTGTAGCTTCCCTCTATCCTAACATTGCTGTTGTTGATGAATTTGTCCCTGGGTCACTCCCTACATGGCATGATGGGGCAGGATCTGTTGCCATCCACCCCACGTCCTTGCTGTCCACTCTAACAGGTGGATCTCTACAACGATCTTTCATTGTTTATAGTGAAAAAATGAAGACGACAAGGGTTTTTGTCAGGGACTGTACCGTTGCTTCCCCATTGTCCATCCTTTTATTTGGGGAAAATGTTCAGATTGATCACAGAAGTGGCTCAGCTATCATTGATGGATGGATTAGGGTTAAAATATCAGGTAGATGTGCAGCAATAATGCTGCTGGTTCGAGAGAAACTTCAAAATCTATTACACAGTACTGTAGAAAAGAATCATTTTTTTTGCGACACAAATAAGGAGACAGTTATGAACATTATCTCAGAACTTTTAGAGCAGGACCAGGCCATGCTATCTTGGAATAATGTATAAGAATTACGTAACTCTAGCATATATCTCGAGTATTCAGTATTCGACAATAGCTGGACAAGTACTTGAAATCCCTGCTGCCGACCGTTTCACCAGTTGCTGCAGGGCTACAATTAAATCTGGTTTGTACTTCATGTCTGCTTCTCTCTGTGACAGAGGAATGTCCATTAGATTATCCAGTGGCGTAACAGTACACCAGCCTTGACTCATCAAAAAGTGATCCGCGTCTGGAGATCTATCAACCACAAATCTCAGGTTGTGATACCTGAAAGCACGCACTGTAACATCTCCCATATGAATGGACCCATCTTTATGAGAATTATTTGCAACAAAATCCACATCCCCATCAATCTCTGCCAAATCACTGTTAGTTGTATGCCTACTCTGTCTGCAAAGGTGGATTCCTCGAATATTGTCACCTCCAGGCATATTCACATTAAGGACAACCCCTCTCAGAATCTCCCTCTCCACAGGAGCTATACCAAGATGCTCCTGTATTATGCTACACGCGTATCGAGCTGCAGTAGCATACTGACTTTCAGATCGTGCAGAATGATCATCAATAGAGAATGCCAGGGCATAATACCCTGCAGTGCTTGCCTCCCTTGCAGCTCCAACTGTTCCACTGTACACCACATGCACACCAGCGTTATCTCCTCGATTGATCCCGCTGATAATGAGATCAAAATCTTTCGTTTCCAATAAAGGAGATCGCAGTGCGACAACTATGCTATCTGCAGGAGTGCCGTCCACGGCAAACGCTTGTACAGTACCAGGAACGTTGATTTCAAAAGCATGGATACGTTTACCGAGAGTTATCGCATTTGATTGCCCACTCCTCTCTCCAAAAGGACCACATATGTATATATTACAGTCACATCGCACATTCAATTCCTTCACAAGAGCCTGAAGTCCGGGAGCGGAGACTCCGTCATCGTTAGAAATGAGCACGTTCTTTCGTCTCACCGAATTCATTTGGTGGATGGTTAAATTGTCATAATATACGACAAAGATTTCAAACTAAATGATCTTTATAACAAAATGATCTGTCTTAGTGTCAAATCAAGTAACCTTTCAAACAAATGAGATTGTCATCAAGCTTGACCTTAAGGTCTCATGAGACCTGAGATCTGATCAGATCTGACATGTCAGTGTACACGAAAATGACGTCATGAATGAAAACTTGATTGATAAGACGCATTTTCTCTACTCTAGACATGGATTAGGAGCTCGTTCGTTCAAAAGGGCTTGTAATTTCATTTGCTGATATAGGATTGACTGGTCTAGAGCCAGAAGCGCTCACTCTGGAGCCCCATAAGTGTACTGGGGCTCCTGGGTTTGTCTTGAGAGCTTTGAGCAGGTATGGTGGCAGAGAACGAGATAGTGATGCTTTGTTGACACGAGTCATACAAAGGTTGTCAACAAATTCGTCTGTTTCGTCAACAATCTCGTCTCCTAAAAGCTCCTCAAGGACATCCTCAATCGTGATGATACCTATGGAGACTACGTCTCCCCTAAAGTCTATAGAATACAATGTTTCCATCTCATCCATGATACTCGCCACACTGCTGGACGATGTCGATGATGGGCTTTCATTATCACTGGAATTTGAAGGTACAGAATCAACATGCTTGAAGAGGCGTGCCGGGGAAACATACTGGCTGTCATTTGCCATAGAGATAGCCTCTTCCATCTCCTCCAAGTTTGTCACAAAATTCCTGCCAGATTTGCTACCTATATCATATCCAGCCTTTGTTATGGCTTCTAGAGTTGGTTGTGTCAATACAGCCATATGCGTTCGGCCTGTCTTGAAGAGTCTCAGCATGTCATACATTGGTGTCTCTGCCAGGAGATGAGGAACATGTCGAATCTTCATGGATGAGATTGGTTGATTGGCATTAGGATCCACGAGAATGAGCTCCTTCACGAGAATAATACCAATAATCTTTGCCCTGTCTCCCTTTTTATGAACTAGTATCCTACTATGACCACTTTTTAGGATAGATTCTAGTGTACTGGCATCCAGTATAGCATCAATCGACAGCATAAACACCATGTCCAAAGGAGTCATGGCAGCCTTGGCCCTCTTATGAGTCATATCAAGCGCACCCTTGATGATCGTTACTTCTTCTGTCGATAAATTTCCTCCATAGTTCTTGTTCACGTCGTGTAGATCAACAAATGTGCGAAGCTGCGTTCTCCTAAAGAGTGCTGTGTGGCGCTGTCCCAAGAGGAGGTCCAATATTGCAGCAATGGGAATCGAAATTGGTTGCGTTATAAAAATAAGCACATTAACTAAAGGAGAGAAAAATGCTCCGATCGCTAATCCATGATTTGAACAGAGAGCTTGTGGTATTATCTCTCCAAATAATAACACCACTGTCACAGACAAGATGACGGCAGTGATTGGGTCTGTCATCCTATCCAACACAAGGGGAAGTGCTTCTGCCGCTATCGCGTTCCAAACCACCAGCGTCACCAAGAGCTTGTGAGGATTCGATATTATTGACCGAATCTTCTCTGCGTGCTTTCTCTCATTGGATTTCCCACTCTTTACCAAAATTTCCATTTCTACTTCATCCAGAGACATGAGACCAAGGGTCAACCCTGACATCAAACCAGCCATTACTACCAGACCCATTGATGACAGAAGATAAACCAAATACTCTGCGTCCGTCAAGCTTGAAGGATCGTCTCGTACTGTCTGACTATGAAAAGCACCTACTGCGAGGGCCAAGACTGACCCAAAGGGTGTCATGGATGGTCCTTGCTATGATACAGAGTATAGATGTACCTTGAGGTTTATATCTGAAGGTTTCCTTGCTGAAGAAAGGGATTACAGAATGACGAGGGGATTGGCATGAGATGCCATTCGTACCATAGTCAAGACAGTCCCATCCCGGATCCCATCGATTCCAGTAGAAATCTTCTCTACTAGTTAAATAATATTTTGTGAACAAAGAGTATAATGATTGGGTCGCGAACACGAGGGAAATTCAATTTTTAATTCATACATTAAATTGTATTTTTTTTCTACTGGAAAATAAAAATCTGATTTAAGCGTCGTCGGGTCGTCGAACCGTTGAACAACAAACTCAACTGAAAATGGTTGACACCTGATCCAACAACAGAACACATTATATTCTTAGAATTACAAACAAAGTGAATGCATTATACTATATAACATTGTCGGTTGGATTCGTTGTGTGTGGGAACTTGCTTGTGAATCATGATTTCGTCTGGTCAGGCCACTCCAATTCTGGCTGGAAGTCCCCAGAAAAAGCATCAACGAGGTCCTTCCTTCTTCTCATCCCCAGAGAAGGCTCCTGTTCATGCAAGTCCTACTCGAGGAATGCTCATGGGGGATGGATATGACTCTTTTGATCGCCGAAAAGGATTGCAATCGTGGTCTAGAGCTGATAAGTTTGTGTCCATGCTCCAGTTAGTTGGAGGGATATTTATTGTACTTTTGTCCATGAGATATGCATATAGATTTACAGAGACGACAGGAATCTTTCTTGGTCTCCTTATAGCTGGTTCCGGAGTGGTGGGATATCTTGGTGGAATGAAGAAATCGTCCAACCTGATCAATGCACAGGTTGTTGCATCGATTGTTGGGATCCTCCTGGCATTCCAGTTCATGGGTGAGGTGTCTCGCGATGCCCAAGTCGACTGTGCGCTGGCAGAACTATATCATAAATCCAAGCAGACTGAAAAATCTCTGAAGAGTACCCAGGGAATAGAGACAATGCAAGCAGTATTTTCCACCTTGTCAGAGCTTCAGGATTCCATTTCCATGGTGAAAGAGGACGCAGTGAACATGATGGAACTTCGCAAAGAACAGAATAACCTCAAGTTTACGGATTTGAATTACATACGAGCCAAAGTATCTATGGTCAAAAAGCATGCCGAAGAAGTGCTTGGAAGTGTTTTGAACAATGATACTGTCAGTCCAGAGAGTATTGCCCAAATGCCCCAGGCTCAAAAGGATATTTTGAGGAGGAAATTGGACATGGCAGATTCAGTCCTCGAGAGGATTACAAAGGCACATGAGGATGGTAGTGAAGATTTGAGTATCGAAGAATATAGGGAAATTTTGCTGGCATTGACAGATTCCAGTGTGGTGCCCGAGTTGGCTCAAAACCATGAGCTTAGACAGGCTATGGCAGAGCTTCCAAACATGGAAGCCGCATTGGACAGGAAGAGGAAGAATGAATATAGTGTTTTGATGGTTGGTTCTGCTGGTCAGCAGGTTAAAAAGGCTGAAATGAGACAGATGGAGAGAAGTAAACGATTTGAGAATGATTTTGAGCGGTATATGCAAAAGTCTGCCTCCAGAGGCCTGGACTTTGTCGCTGATCTTCCAGAGCATTGTGTCCGTGAGACCAAGGGAGAAAGCATGGTTATGATGTCTGCAGCCGCAATGATTTTCTTGCAGTTTGTCGCCGTGTATATCAGTTTAGGGCTTACTATCCGCTTCTCCGTAAAATCAGATTGAAATTCTTGTTGTAATCTTTTCTATACTTTACTACATTATCTCTTTCAAGGTACATTAGAAATCCATGAATCAATTATTGTACATTACTTGCTATTGATATGGTTCAACTTGTTGGTGAAGCCACTGAATCAGTACATAGGCTGAGGTCTACATCATCTTCATCCCTTGTGGAGTCTTGTTCGTGAACAGTCGACTTTTCTTCCTCCTCTTTTCGAATCATCGATCCTAAATTTCTAACGGCATTCAACCATGTGACAATAACCGCCATAAACACAGTTGCTATGATTGGCAGGGAAGCGGTCATTGATCCAGTGATTAATAATAGTGCTTGGGTCACCCATGCACCACCACTCTTTCCTATCTGACTGCCTATCAAATCTACTGCGGCTTTTCCTTTGCTCTTCTCTTCTTTTGACATTTCAATATAGACCATTTCTTTTGCTGGATCGAATAGAGAAAATTTCGAGGATCTTGCAAATACTTGAGTTACTGCTCCTGCAGCCACTCCGACAAAAGCCAGGGATGCTGGATCTAATCCGAAAAACAGTGTGGAGCCACCAGTTGCTGCAGCAGATCCAGCTACAAGGGATAGAGCAAAGAATACTCCTCCAGATGTAAGCATTGCTACAGGAGTCGCAGATGCTGCTGCACCCCATCCCAAATACTGGAACACAAACTTGCCAAGAATCATAAATGTAATTGTTGCCCATCCTGTTGCAATGGCCACCTCTGCCAGCACTGTTTGATATGCTTGAGCAGTTGGGTAGAGAGCCCGTAAGGAAGCTTTCCAAGCGAATTCAAATAATCTATGAGAGATACCATAGGACATCACCAAAATGGCGAGGTTTGATATCTTGGGAGACTCCCGAATGATCCCAAAGCTTTGAGCCAGGTTACCCTTCGTTTTTCCTTTTGGCTTGGATGCCGTCGTAGGATCTAGACTGCAGTAGTCGCCAATCACAAATTTATCCAGTACAGCCTTTGATAATGCCATAAAGGAAGTCATGACCAAGATACCACCCACGAGCCAGCACAATGATACATATGTATTTCCAACTGCAATTTGAGTGTTGACAAGCTTTACGAAATTTCCTGACAAAACCAATGCCACATTTGCAGCTATGCCCATCAAAGGATATACTGACTTTGCTTCTGATATAGTACATACTTCATTTGCTAATGACCAGAACAATACGCTGATAACCACTGAGCCCCAGAGCTCTGCTGCACAATAGAACAGTGAAAAGGTCCAATACTGTGCAACCTTGACAAGTCCCATGAGTCCTTGAGGGACAAATTCCGCCGCTGCATCCACCATCCACATAGGATGAAGCGCCATATGATTAGGGTATAAAACAGTAGTGAAGAAAAGATAAAATGAAACCAAGGGCAGAATTGAGACATAGAATATCATTCTGGAAGGCAAGCTCTCGACCATTTTACCATATAGGAGGAAAAACCCAAGAGATGTAGGAAGCACCACAAAACTTGCCAAGAAAGGAAGTGTCTCTGCACCTGCTGTTGTTACCATGATACTATCCTTTAAACTCTGAAGAATTGCAAGGTTGAAAGAGGCACCAAAGAAAATTGCTCCCAGAGGAAGCACTTTGAGCCACAGTGACAATGGCGGGGCAGATTCGTGGGCTTCTTCCAGCGTATCCGTCGGAACTTTTGGAAAAGACATTCGTTTCCACCATTTTCTCCTTCCACGCTTCTCCAGATAGTGTGCATCCTCTTTGCTCAGCGTGGATGCTATCTCTAGAGGAAGTTGGAAAATATTTTTTATAAACCCATCCCCCTTTTGGTCATCCATCTGAGAGGACTCATTCTTTTCTTCCTCAGCCCTCGTGATTTGGATACGTTTCAGATTTTGATGCAGGAAAGGCCCTCTTCCCCTGCCCATCCAGAGTCTTCTGGGGCAAAGGCTGGAACGGACATGTCTGACACCATGGCCAAGCCCTGTGCCCCCAGTCTGAGAAGACAATACCCGATGTTCAGACAGTGATGTCCTAAAGGTATTCATATATGCACAGATGTATCTGCTAGTGGATCAGTAGCGCCGGAGAGCAACAAAAGACGTCGATTCCGAGACACAAGAAGGTTGTCAAAACTGATACTGTACTCGATGCTCAAAATCCTTTCCCGAATCTGACTGATTTAACGCATTAATCTGGAAATTATGCAAAAGTTAATGGCTCTGGATTCTCTTGGAATCGTGAAATTCAAAGATATTCGAATTTCGAAAATCTTTCGATATCCGTTTAACCAAGATGGTTTCAGCGCGTGTAGATAGGTTGAATAAAATTGCCTCATTGAGACATTGTTGGCAATAAGGATTAAAATAAAACCATCTAGTATGAATTTATGTCAGATAGGTATGGGGACACAGCCCATTCGTTCTTGCCAAACGAAGCATTGTGTCCTTAGTCAATTTGGGTGGTGTAGAACCACAAGGCACGTTGCACGGTTGCAGGCATGTCCAGGAAATGCACTATACGGGTCAACAGCATTGAAACTGAATAAATTAATCTATTGTTCGACTATCAAAAATGGATCACGCCGTGGCAGTGCGATCGTGGTGAAATCGTCGAACGACCCACAAGGGTCCACAGAGGAACACTTGTTGCCAATCTTTCCGTTGGGTATCGTAGCCCTGCCTGCGTCACAATGTCCCCTCCATATCTTTGAAGCTCGTTACAGAGTCTTATTCTCGACATTGCTTGATGGCGATGGTGGAATCGATGAAGGTCTAGTGTCACCAGATAAGCCCTGGAAAGGAACTCGTAAATTTGGAATGGCGTACTATGATCAACAAGCGGGTGGCTTAGCATCTGTTGGAACTGTCCTTGAGATTCAAGAGCATTCCACGATGGACGATGGAAGAATGCTGATTGAAAATATTGGAAGGGAGAGGTTCAAGATTGTGGATGTTGTTGAGGAGAAACCAGTCCTTGTATGCAAGGTGGAATATCTGGAAGATGAGGATGACAACGACAAAGAATCCACGAGTCGTCTGGAGTCTTTGCGGGAAGAGGTCGCCACACTCTTCAAGGATGTGGTGAAACTGAGTACAAAGCTCAAAGATTTTAGTGAAGCAGATAAGGAGGTGTTAGAACCAAAAGAATTGGAAACATTAAATCCCAGAGATTTGTCCTTCTGGGTCGCCTCATTGTTTGCAGGAAGTCCTTATAATCAACAAGCTCTCCTTGAAGAGAACTCCAGCCTGAAACGATTGACTGTGGAGAAAGAACTCTTGGAGAATACTTTGAAATATCTCAGTGCACAGAGTGCACTGCAATCTCTGAATTTCAGTAGCACAAATGAACAAGATGAATAATGATTACATGTTATTACAACATCACATTCTCGATGATTTCGATACACCTGCTTGGAGCTTGGTGCCAGATTCTGCTGCTGCCTTAAGATAAGGGCACGGCTTGAAGAAACCACCCAAGCCGGTTGATCCGAAAGCATTTGACCACTCTTCCAGCCTTTTACAAACATATGCGGCTCCAAGCAAGTCAGCCCAGAATATCAGGCCACCCCTAGGAGCAGGGAATCCCATAGACATGACTGTAGCAATATCCAAATCTGCAGGTTTATCCACTATACCCTCTGCAATCACTCTACAGCCTTCATTCACCACTGGTAGCATGATAAATTCTGTAATATCTTTTGGAGACATTTTCGAGAACAAAGGTGACTTTAACAGCGATTCCACTCCCGATGCAGCTCTACTTTCTTGTAGAATCTCTTGCAATGCAGGGTCTGGTAATGCCTTTCTGTTTGCCCCAAATTTGTAAAAGCCAGAACCCGTCTTTTCCCCCAGCCTTTTGCGCTCGTTCAACAACAAAATAACTCTTGCTGGATAGCAACGTTCTGGAAACGAGTCTAAAAAGTTCTTCCCAACGTGAAGGCCAATGTCAGCCCCTACCAGATCACTCAGTCTGAATGGTCCCATAGGCATGCCAAAACCAGAGATGACCTTATCGATCACATACGGGTCCAATCCCATATCAACCAGAAGACATGCTGCTTGCGTGTACGGAAAGAAAACTCTATTCACTGCAAAGCCTGTACAATTTCCAACAACCACAGGTGTCTTTTTAATTCCAGAACCAAATGCGATTGTATCCAAAACAACCTGAGGAGATGTCTTTGAAGTCCTCACAATTTCCAAAAGAGGCATGATATGAGCTGGAGAGAAGAAATGAGCCCCGACAATTCTATCCTGAGCTTGTGGGACCTTGGACCCTATAAGCTCGATGTCTATCGTAGACGTGTTTGTTGATAGAATACAATGAGGGGGGCAAGCATCTACGAGATCCTGGAAGATCTTTTGTTTCAATCCGATATCTTCAATGACTGCTTCTATGACCATGTCCACAGATTTAAATGGATCGTACGAGACTGTCCCGCACAACAAGGAGAGAACCTTTTCTGCCATTCTTTCCTTCATCTTACCCTTCTTCACCCTCGACATGATGTTTGACCTGACTCGATCGAGACCAGCCTGCATGAATTTCTCATTGATTTCCTTTATAATAACTTCATGTCCAGCCAAGATACACGCTGTTGCGATGCCACTTCCCATTAAACCACCTCCCAACACGGCAATCTTTTTCATCTTCCTGGGTGACAGACCCCTATCTGTTATTCCAGTCACCTTTTTTGTCGCTCTCTGGGCAAAAAAGATATGGACCAATGCTTTATGTGTATCCAGAGATGCTGCGGCAGCAAAACATTCGCCCTCCTTCTCAAGTCCTCGTAAACCCCCATGTTCAATACCATATTGAATAGAATCCAAACACAGTAAAGGATGAGAAAGTCCAACTTTTGCAGCCTTTTCCCGTGCAAAGTCCAAAATCGCCATCGACTCTGCATAGGAATCAAGTCTATCTGTACGGAAAAGACTCTTATTCCGAGGAACCAGGCCGAGAGCCATGTCCATTGCCATTTTCTTTGCAGCCCTCAAGAGTTCCTCTGGTCCCACAACGGAATCCACCAAACCTGCATCCATGGCAGCTGGCGTCTTCAGAGGCGTGGATTTCAACATCATTTCTATGGCTTTAGCCACTCCTACCAAGCGTGGAAGCCTTTGCGTCCCCCCAAACCCAGGGATGATACCCAACTGCAGTTCTGGAAGACCAAGGGATGTCCCAGGTGTTGCAACCCTGGCATTGCATGCAAGAGCTACTTCACAGCCCCCTCCAAGGGCTAAACCTTGCACAGCTGCGACAGAAGGCTTCTTACCATCTTCTAGAAGACGAACAAAAGCTTCATTGATAGAATTATCAATCCCTCCTCCACCTTGCTTACCGAATTGATTAATGTCAAACCCAGCACAAAAGGTTCCACCATCTCCACGAACAACAATAGCCTTCACATCATCCTTCGACTGGCATAAAGCAAGATTATCAAACAAACTCTGCAGCACTATAGGTAAAAAAGACGTGTCAAGCGACGCCAGGGGGAAATCGACAGAGTCGAAACGAACACGGATGATCCGAGACACAAAAACCCATCAAACCCGACTCACCTTTAGGGTGCAATGCATTCACGGGAGGATTTTGTAATGTAATAACCGCAATGCCATCGGAATCTATCTCCAGAGTTGTCGTTGGCATGATTGAAGAAAATGTGGGACGAATTAATTTGACCTTGTCGTGTTCCTTTTCTGATATCTCACGCCACTACACAGTGAATGATATCATTAGAATACATGTAACATCAAGTATTTTTCAAATTATGGAATGAGATCACTGGCATTGTTGCATTTCATCAAAACTTCACTCTCTCTGAATCTTCTACTCCAGACTCTCTCCAGTCAAATCCATATGATGGTCGTCACTATTAGAATCTGAGAGCATTAAATTTTATATAATGATCATTTTTACGTGCCAGAATACTCTTCAATGTGTGTGAATGGCAGTAGTTGGGTACATAGTAAAGGAGATTTCATGTTGAATGGTTGCGAGTCGCGTTTGTAGGCGGATGAATACCTTTCTCTCTGTGTGGAAAGGTTCGCTATGCAATGATAGATATCGTTGTTCTGGGGTGATGCCGATGAGGGCTATTGGAGGCGGAAGGATTGGCCTTGGAAGAGGTGGTGGTGTGTACTCTGTGGATGGAATTCGTCAGATACAATGCTCAGGGACGAAGAAGGGCAGAGTTATAGTGGAAGACTCTGTAAAAGAGTACTGGGATGATGTTCTGGAGAGTGTTGATCGGCCATCTGCGAGGAAGCTCTTGGGGTTTGTGGATACATCAGCACCACTTGGATTGCCTCACCTCTTTGATTCTTCAAAACTCAAAAGTTCCAGACCTCCAGCGTTTTCATTCTTTTATGAAACAAAGTTGCAGCATCCAGATAAGGTTGTCCTTGTGCGTGTTGGGGAATTTTATGAGACTATTGGTATTGACGCAATACTGATGGTGCAACATGCTGGATTGAATCCCATGGGGAAGGAGGGGAACCCTCCCCGGGCTGGATGTCCGAGAGGAAATCTAAGAAGGACTGTATCTGATATGGTAGAAGGAGGAGGGTTGTCTGTGGTGGTGTGTGAAGAGGCACCAGAACCATACACCTATGGCACCATGAGGCGTACTCCCAAGGAACGATATGTAGCAGCAATTGTGACACCTGCTGCTCCTCATTTCTTGCATGGTATGGTGGATGAGGAAATTAACATACCTGTGGAGAAGACACCTCCATTGCTTGGTATTTCACCAGCTGTAGGGGGATACTCTGTCATTGAGGTTGATGCAGAACTGATGACTGTTCGAGAGACAGAAGGTTTGACAGAGGATGCTGTCTATTCAAGACTGCACGAGGGAGGGCTTGTACCTCCTTTGTATCTTCATTCTCCACCAACCTTAGCTGATGCGGACACAAGAATACGAGATTCAATCCCAGAGGCGGAATGGAAGCAGAGGATTGGCTCTATTTTTAGAACACAAGGAACATCACTAGTGCGCTACTCTGATCCAGATGCTGTTGCTGGGATGTTAGAGAGAGTCAAGAGGCACCTAGGGCTACCTGCTGAAGCTGAATTCACACATCTTCCAAGTTCTTCTCCAAATACTCGGCCAAGACCTCTGTATTTTTCCACTGCCTCAAACTTGGGTTTGCACAAGACTCGAGGAGTACCCAGCCTCTTGGATTATGCACTACCCTCTGGTGCCCCGTTGGCAGCGAGACGTTGGCTGAGATCATTGTTACTGATGCCACCGGCACCTCATGTTTCTGTTGCATTGCACCAAGCCTGTGCAGAGCTCTGGGGTGACCATGACTCCTTGCCAAATTTTGTAGCCATGTCACCTGCAAATGTTGTATTAAAGCTCCGTAAGAGGGAGGGCAATTCTGATTTCTTTAATGAGCTGAAAGATTTATGCCATGTTGTTTCTACTTCATGCTCTACAAGTACATTGGAAAAGATGGCAGATAGCCTTTTGGTCGTGGTAGCAGGAGAGACTGGAGTGTCACTTGGCAGGGATGACTTGGCTACAACAGCAGTGCATGTTTCAGAGGCGATCAGCGCAGTTGTGGTCGATGGATCTCTACACACACTCCAGCATAGCCCTGATATCCCTGATGAGCTGGATTCGCTCAAGAAAATGAGGGAAACAAACGAAGATTTTACAGGAAAGGTAAAGCCAGAAATCATCCCAGAGGTTATTGGTCAGGTTGAAGATGCATGGAATCGGCTCGTGATCGAGGCAGGCGCATGCCTTGCACTTTCTAGAGAGGCTGTTGAATCTGTCTCAGACTCGACGAAAAAGGTGGTAGAGCCATACCTGTCGTATGATGTCAATAATAATGCAGCTTGGATTAAAATTCCTAGGGGGAGGAAAGTATCATCAACAAAGGCTGAAACGCTTGGCCTGCAGCATCCTCGTGATCGGAACGGACGAATTGAGTCATCTGTATATTCAACTCTTGCCCTGGAGGAGGCACAAGATGAATATCGAAGGTCGTGCGTCGCTGCTCATGATGCCGTGCGGGACACTCTCAAAGAACTTGCAGCATCAATGTCCCCAAACATACCACATCTTGTTGGAGCAGCGACATTTTCCCTGATAGCCTGCGTTTTAGAATCTCATGTTAGAGAATCCAAGAGGAGAAATTGGGCGTTGCCAAGCCTCGTAGATTTTGATGCATCCAAGACGTCGAGAAAAGGCTTGCACGTCAGGGAATGCTGGCCATATTGGCTAGGAGGCTCTGGGGGGAATGACCCCAGAGTGGCCCGGAATTCATTTGATATGGATGGCATGTTTCTAGTAACAGGCCCGAATATGGCAGGCAAGTCAACGATTCTACGCAGCACGTGTGCTGTGGCCCTGCTTGGTGCATGTGGCCTGGCTGTTCCTGCTGCTCCAGAAACTCAAATCCCATACATTGACGCATTCATGCTCCGGAATTTCTCATCGGACTCTCCACTAGAAGGGAGATCAAGCTTTGCAGTGGAAATGACCGAGATGAAGTATGTTCTTCAAGATGTCACATCCAGAAGCTTGGTCCTTGTTGATGAACTTGGCAAAGGAACAGAGGCAAGAGCTGGGTCTGCACTTGCAGGAGCAATGCTAGAGGCCCTGGACAAGACGGGATGTATTGGTGCATTTGCCACCCATCTTCATGACCTTTTAACCATGGATCTGAAATTATCAGAGAATACAACGAGGATGAAAATGGACATAGAGACAATCACAGATTCGAAGACAGGGGAAAAGAAGAGACGGCCCACCTGGAGATTGGTCCAAGGATCTTCAACAGAGAGCCTTGCGCTCGAAGTTGCTCGAGAATGCAAGCTACCTGAGAACACTCTTCTTCGTGCACAAGAGTTATACCAATCACCAGGGTCTGAGGGTCCTCAACGTTTATTTCTACCTTCTGAATCTGAGGATGATGACATGCAGCAACATGAGACCACAGAGACCATTGGCACTGCAGAATGCCTCCAAGATTTGGTTCCCCTCTTTGAGAGAACGTGCACCCACGTCTTAGAGAGACTCAAAGACAATCCTCCATCGTTTTCAATCAAATATATTCCAAGAGGATCACTCCCAGGGACCAGTGCCGTCGGCAGATCCTGTGTCTATATTGCACGCCGTCCCATTGACAACAGATATTACATAGGTACGCAAGCTGGCAATTCTTTCTCATATCATCACATTGCACTGATAACATATCTTCCTCTAATGTAGGGTCGTCAGATCAGATCAGGGAAAGGATTCTGACTCACAGGAGACCACCATCAACATCGAATGGATCCCAGGTCCATGATCCCAATGCAGAGTTTCTTTATGTCACCATTCCCCAAGGCTACCAAGGAATATCAGCAGCACGTGCTGTGGAAGCAGCATTGATTAGAGAATGTCTGGTAGAGAGGATACCACTACTCTCCACCCATGACATGAATACATCTTCAACTCCCAAAAGAATGTAACAAGAACTTTCAAGTTCCCAAGGCTTGAGCTACTGCATGCATGCACATTCGATCTCGTTCCCCCAACGTCCTTCCAAATTGTCAGATAAATTTCAATGTAAAAATTGAAATTTATGCATACCATTCCAGCCTCGTAGAAGTTTAGTCGTTTGTCTCGTAGAGAAATACGCTGGCGCAGGACGATTACCAACTTTATCCCAGAGAACCAGTGTCTGCTTTCACCGAGATACTCCAGGTATGTCATCTATTTTTAAATTCGTTTTTATGATCAAAGGCATGCGTGTGGATCGTGCTGTGTCTTGGTAGAACAAAGACATTTGTGACGACAACAGTGTTTCGTAGTATAGGTCATTCGCGTCACTCGACAGGAGCAGTTTTCTCGATTATTTTACGTCAAAAAACTTTTTCAGGCTAGAGATCCTGCTTTGGGTAGACAGGGCGTTGTTCACTGTGGAGGCTGCTAGACAACCTCGACAATCACCCGGCGAAAACCACAGCTCGAATCGTGGGGGCGTTGCAGATTAGAGTAGTGATTGATTGATATTGGTAGAAAACGATAAAATGGTGCGTGATCGGTTGCACGTGGTGGACTGGGGGGTTGCCACGGCAGTTTGTGAAATGGTTTTTTCTGTCCCATGAAAAACGTTTTTGATGGGACAGAACTGTCGTATATTCATTGGGTTCTGTCTCTCTGGTTTTGTCTTGAATAACTTTTGTGTATGATACCTCGTAGGAGGAAGCTGTACTTGATGGTATTATTGAGAGGCTTCTCGATGTCAAGGGTGGCAGACCAGGTAAATTGGTCCCACTGACGGAGGCTGAAATTCGCCAACTCTGCTTGACAGCCAAAGAGATTTTCATGAGCCAGCCAAACTTGTTAGAATTAGAAGCGCCAATAAAGATCTGTGGGGATATTCACGGTCAATATTCAGATTTGTTGAGATTATTTGAGTATGGGGGATTTCCTCCAGAAGCAAATTATCTCTTCCTCGGCGATTATGTAGATAGGGGGAAGCAGAGTCTGGAGACAATATGCCTCCTGTTGGCATACAAGATCAAATACCCGGAGAACTTCTTTTTACTGAGAGGAAATCATGAATGTGCTTCCATCAACCGCATCTATGGGTTTTATGATGAGTGCAAACGGAGATACAATGTGAGACTCTGGAAAACATTCACAGACTGTTTCAATTGTCTTCCTGTTAGTGCTTTGATTGATGAGAAAATTCTGTGTATGCATGGAGGCTTGTCTCCGGAGTTGAAGAATTTGGATCAGATCAAAAGAATTCCACGTCCCTGTGATGTTCCTGATCAGGGCTTGCTTTGTGATTTGTTGTGGTCTGACCCTGATGGGGCAACTGTTGGCTGGGGAGACAATGATAGAGGAGTATCATATACATTCGGATCGGATTCTGTGACGGAATTTTTACAGCGTCATGATCTCGATTTGGTTTGTAGGGCGCATCAGGTGGTTGAAGATGGGTATGAATTCTTTGCACGCCGGCAGTTAGTAACAATATTCTCCGCCCCTAATTACTGCGGAGAATTTGATAATGCGGGCGCTATGATGAGTGTCGATGATACTCTCATGTGTTCATTCCAGATTCTCAAACCAGCAGAGAGGAAAACACGGTTTGCCTTCCCAATGGGACAGCGCCCTGCGACCCCTCCTCGTGGTGCATTAGAACAGTCTCTCCAATAAATGGAGACAAGAAAAGATATATTTTTAGTTACAATGGCAATGTTTACATTCCTGGAATCAACTTGTTACGTTCAGCTTCCTGGATTTTGTCCTGTTTCAATTTCCATTCGATGAAGTCAGCATGTGGCTTTGGGTGATGGGCCCAGCACTCTTTTTGGAAAAAGTCTTTGACCTTGGGGACATGGTCCTGTACAAGCACAAACCCATGCTCACGCTTTGCTCCTGCCTTTTCCAGCAAGCTCATGACGCCTGTGTGTCCCATGTTTTGGGCCCAGTGCCAGGGTCTATCCCCAGCATTATTGCTAGCATTTACCTTGGCTCCCAGGCTCAAAAGAAGTTCGCATCCTTCCTCCCAGCCAGCATACGCTGCACAATGCAGGGGTGTGTTACCTGCAGCTTCAACTTCATTCACATCCTCCCCAGCCTCAACTGCCTTTTGAATTGCTGCAACATAAATATGCCACCATCAGAACTAAACAAAGCCCCTTGTACCAAGAGATATACACCGTACCTTCTTTGTTCTTATTGAATGCGGCCCTGTGAACCACCATATTTCCCACTCGGCCCTGTCCCCTTGTACAACCTCCACCATCTTCCTTCACCCCGACGGGTCCCTTCCATTGAAGAAATGGTCCTTCAACATTCTTATACCAGGGATTTTTTTCCATTTTAAGCGTAGGGAACCTATGGAACAAAGATACGAGAGATTATTAGTGAAGCGTAATCAACAACAAAGATGGCCAAGGTGAAAAGACGATAGACGCAACCGTATCATCTGTACTACATCATTATGATACTATGTAGTATAAAACTTCATTTACATACCTTTTTAATATCAAAAATAATTTATTTTAGGTGAAAGGGTGTCAGACGAAGACTCTTGTTGGTCAGACTGGTCAACGTTTGGATTTGGTTTCATCTTTTTATGTCAATTTGACCTTTTACATTTCATTTACGTACATGATTAGTCACTCACACATTCCTCTGTGTAATCTTTGCTTTGAAGAGAGAATGCCTTTGCAAATTCTAATTGAAGTTCGGGTGTTGGGTCAAATGCAACAATGTGCCCCAGTGGAAGGCCTCGACCTCCAGGGCTAGCGCATAACGACATGATTCCCATCAGCGTTTGTGTTGCATGACGGGCAGCTTCATCGGTTGGAAAGCGTACAAGACTTGGATCACACCATGAGTCTCCATCCGCAACGAGACAGCAGCCATCTGGACCTGCCTGGATCAGACCATCAGCAAACAACTCTTCTACTGCTTCAAAGGAAGGATAAGCTTTGCGAGCTGGTGCAATCTTCCATCTATAATGCCCCGAGTATTCATTCGTCGAAGAAGAATCAGACGTTCTCCATGTAAACCATTGCCTACCCAGGATCTCCGCATCATTCATGTAATCTACTCCCACAGAGATCATTGACTCTCCTGCTGGGTAGAAGGAAACGAAAGAACCGCCTTCTCCCATTACAGATATTGTCTCTCCAGGTGCTGGTGCCTTTCTTTCTAAGGATGTGGAAGAGCTGGGAGCTGCAGGAGCATCTCGAATCCCCACCTTTTGAACTTCAAGAGCCCACGTCAGCCCTGACCCATCACCAATAGGAACTTCAGAACCCCCTTCGATTTCGATGCGAGCGTTATCGACACCGCAAGCTTCAAGGGCAGATAGAATACTCTCCGGCGACATGACGTAAAAGTTGCCATTTCTCAAAATGGTTGTCGTCTCACCATAAACCTCTGCCACATTAATGTTGGCTGGAACCCATTCTTCACCATCTTGCCTCACACGTGGTTCCTCCACAGTTGAATCGAATACAGGATCAAATAATATATCCTCTTTCAACACCTTTTCAACGCCTTCCTCCCTCAAATAATCCCCAAAACCCCCATCAAAATCATCCTCTTGCAAAAACTTTAAAAAGTACTGAGCTCTCTCTTCAGGTTGCAATCCATCTTCTGCACCGTAATTTATATCTAACTGCTCTCTGGATACAAATGCTGGAGTTGGAGCACTATAATTTTCCGCGTTCGTTCCTTCAGGAACTCGTACAAAGTACCTGCCTTGTCCAGCATACGCCGGCTTGACTGTGACAAAGGCATAGTCCCCAGTGTGAAGTCCAACACCACCAATCGTGAATGACTTTTGTAACGTCTGCTGATTCTCTTTGGGCTGCATGTACATCATCTGGTAATGGAAATGACGCAAGCGAAGAGCAAGAAGACATACTTTAACGTACCGAAGGAAGCGGTGGAACTTTGATTTTCTTTGTGCTAGAACGCCTCTTTTGAGTAGCACTGGCACTCACATTTCGAATGTCATTCGTAATTCTTGCACGAACACGAGAATCAGGGACACGAGCATGGACGCCTGGTCCGTGAGAGTGAAATGCCATGCACACGACATGGCACACGTTCCTCGTACATTGTACCTGGAACATTGTTACTATAATTATTTTAACACATTTAATTATGAAAAGATTGCAATCAGCTAGAGAACTACCTCCCAGAGGTGACATCCTGGGCAAGAGGCAATTAAACTGTGCAGGGTGGGGTCATCTGGACCCTGTTGCCGGAAGTTCAGGCCTCCCTCGGGACATCCAGAAGCTGAATGTTTCTGATGAACCAAGATAAGACGTTCCTCCAACCCAGTCAAGGTGATACCTTCGTAGGATACATCAATATGAAGGTCACCCGTGGGGCAGGTGATGACTCCATTCCACTCGTTGAGCAAGACAGACCTGCATATTGGGCACACAATATCGCGAGCGTTCTTCTCTTGTTGACTTTCAGGGAAGTGGGTCTGCATCATGTCTTGTATTTCTTGGGTTTCTAGTGCAGACAGGTAATCAAGTTCGTGGTGTCCCTCATTTATACCATCATACAGTTCTTGTTCCATTCTCTGCATCAGCTCTATGTACTCGTCTTCCGATATATTTGCTGAATCTTGGCTGTTATTCACGGCTGAACGCACGATTGTCCCTAAATCATGTTGCACCAACGAGGCATTTCCAACCTGCCGTGCAGAGCGGGCCCTTTGGAGCAACCAATCGCGTTGTTCCTGCACCCGCTGCAAGCATTGACGTACAAGCCTCTTCTTTCTTGTATCTACATTCCGATCTGACCGTGCAGAGGATTGGGTGTACTTTATGTCCCGGTGGTGACGACGGGAACCTGGTCTTCCATCCTCAGAGTTTCCCATGGTGGTCCAGTGGACCATGCAAACGGTTATCCTCGATCAAGTGGCCAGGCTATGGTATTAAACGTCGATAAATCTGTCTATATCATCTCGCTGCTTATTCTGTGGTGCCTCGCAGCGTGAAAAATGGGTTCTTACGACATGAACCATTGAGAACTCTCATTGAGACTTGTCCAGCATTGTCCAAATTCATTTCTATGTATACATTATATAATATAAATGATTTAATTCCATGATACGTCTTGAGAAGCCGTGATGTTTCATCCAACTGAATCTAAATCAGATTTTACATTTTCCCGTTTCAAATTTGAGTTTTAAAACTCGAACAACGCCACAGAACGGAGTGTGCGCAAATCTGGAGCAATTATTTGTTTCTACAAGACGTAAATACAAGATATAGTGACATTTCATGGTGGTTTTGAACGAACCATAGTTTGAAAATCCCTAAACAGGAGCTACACAAAATGACTCAACAAGCGGTTCCTCCAGCCCTAGCGGATGCCCTAGGGAATTCGTTTGTTAGATGGTTTGAAAATTTGCCATCAAAGGTATGTATTGTGAGTCCTACCGAGGTGGGAAACATGACTGTTGAAACAGCTCGAACTCTATTCTCAACAACTATGCTTGTTGTTCAGGAGGAAGATGCGAAAACCGTTCGATTTTTTGATAGAAAGACGTGTATCTCTGTTCATGGTGATCCCGCGCTGGTTGTAGCAAAGATGCTTTACAAGAGTACTGCTCAAGTAACATATTCTGGTCAAACTTCTCTTGCAAGTATTACCCTGCCATATACCTTGTTTCCGGTGGCTTTGAAAGAGATTTTGGTACAATCAAATGAATATAATGTCGAATATTATATGAATGAATCTGGTGATTCGTGGACATGTGTGAAAAAAGCATCGCCTGGGAGGTTGGCAGACTTTGAAGCTGAATTGTGCAAAGTGGGTGATCTGGAAGAGAATCCAATTGTCGTCGCCGTTACTGTTGGATATGTGGAAGGGGCACGGACTGTAGGCCTTGCATATATAGATGTAACAGGTCATAGGATGGGAGCGTGCGAGTTCGCGGATGATGAACACTTTTGTAGCTGTGAAACTGCCCTGACACAGCTGGGTCCCAAGGAAGCTGTAGTTCCAGTAGATGTATCACAAGAGGGGGATGGTGCGGGCTCCATTAGTCGCGCAGATAAGGCGCGTTTATCGCATGTGCTTTCACAGTGTGATGTATCTGTTTCGAGCAGGCCCAAGCAGATTTTTTCAGTAAAGAATATTTCCCAAGATTTGGCACGGCTGTTGAAGGGATCTCGAGAGGATGTGGAGGCAAACAAGTCACTGCTGGATCTCAAGCTGGCGTCTTCTGCATTGTCGGGGGTGATACAGTTTTTGGATATCATGTCAGATTCGTCATCGCATTCGAGATATACTTTGGAATATTACAACATGGGGAAATACATGAGACTGGATTCAGCTGCCCAAAAGGCGTTGCATGTTTTAAAGTCCAAGACGGATGCAAATGACTCTTTCAGTTTGTATGGATTGATGAACAAATGCAAAACGTCCATGGGGAAACGTCTCTTGAAAACGTGGCTAAAGCAACCATTGACTGAAGTGGATGCTATTGAAGCAAGGCTTGACATTGTTGAGACATTTGTGCATGATGCATGCATGCGTGCCGATATGAATGGTCTGCATCTGCGAGGAATGCCTGATATTGAGCGACTGGCGAGAAAGCTGGATAAAAAGACAGCAAGTCTTCAAGACTTATGCCAACTATACAGAGTGTCATCGAGGCTTCCTCTCATTGAGGAAGTTTTATCTTCTCATGAAGGGAAATTCAAGGTTGCCCTGCATGCGTATGCCACATCGCTTGCCAAAGCCCACGATTCCGATCACCTGACAAAGTTTGAGGATCTGATCGAAACGGCTATTGATTTAGATCGCATACCAGATGAATATCTCATTTCACCTGCATATGACACGGAGCTGGGCACCATCCAAAGCAAGAAGAAACTTGTAGAGCAAGACATTATGGAGGCTGCTGAAGCTGCTGCAGATGACCTCGGTCTTGTTTTGGATAAGAGTATCAAACTTGAGTGGCACAAGGTATCTAATCAGAAGACAAGATGTCTGCGTATTACGGCAAAGGAGGAGAAGGTGGTCAGGAAGAAATTACAAGCAAAATACATTGAACTTGAAACGAGAAAGGATGGTATCAAATTCACGAGTCGGAAGCTTCGAACCGCTGCTGAGGAATTTCAAAGACTTTCTTCGGAGTACAACTCGAAGCAATCTAAACTTGTACAGCAAGTAGTTGCAGTGGCGGCCACGTTCTCTCAGGTGTGGGAAACTGTTTCGGGCATACTTTCAGAACTTGATGTTTTATGTGCAATGGCAGAACTATCCACGACGGCACCAGTACAGTACGTCAGACCTACTATATTGCCAAGCAATGGGGATAAAATTATTCTGAAAGGCAGCCGGCATCCATGTGTCGAAGCACAAGAAGGGATCAGCTTCATACCAAATGATGTTTCCCTTGTCAAGCAACAGTCCTGGTTCCAACTAATCACTGGTCCCAATATGGGAGGCAAATCCACGTACATCAGACAAATTGGTATCTGTATACTTATGGCTCAGGTGGGATGTTTTGTCCCTTGTGACGAGGCGATTATCTCTGTCCGTGATGCCATCTTTGCACGTGTCGGGGCAGGGGATTGCCAACTTCGAGGTGTATCCACATTTATGGCAGAGATGCTCGAAACCGCATCGATACTCAAGGGGGCAACCCCTTCATCACTTGTGATAATTGACGAGCTAGGCCGGGGGACATCCACATGGGATGGCATGGGACTGGCATGGGCCATCAGTGAACACCTGATGGAAAAGATTGGGGCAGCAACCCTATTTGCTACTCATTTCCACGAACTAACATCACTCAAAGGAAGCGTCGGGGTGAAGAATTTGCACGTAAGATCAAAAATAGATCCATCATGTGGTGGTCTGACAATGCTATATCAGGTGCACGAGGGGTCTTGTGATGAATCACTTGGAATTCATGTCGCTGAATTTGCACGCTTTCCACCAAAGGTTATCGAAGATGCAAAAGCCAAAGCAAAGGATATGGGACACCTCTTCATCGATATCTCTGCTGCTACTGAGCAGAAGAAACGTCCGTCGAATAATGATGCCAGCATCCGTGAAGCATTGATAAAGTTTGCTTCTGTCAAATTTGACCAGATGTCAGAGGAAGGCATGCAACAAGCAGCTGCGTCTTGGCTCGAGGAATTTTCATGTCTTGTGGGCTCCCAGCCAAAGAAAATTAATGCATGAAAAAATAGTGTAGTTTGTAAAACATCTACAGGAGTATTAAACTCTTTCATCCTCGAAAGAGTGGACACCAAGGGCAGACCCTGTAGGAGAATAATGTCTGCAGTTCTCCCAAGAAATCAGTCAGCCAAGGCTAAATTCTCTAAAGGAATATCACATTCTAGTGAAGAATGTAAGAAGAAGAAGAAGAAGAATGCATTCGTAGGGACGGGAGTGTCCCAGACAAGACGGTCCTCTACCTGCAACGCTGAGGAACCTCTTCAAAGTCATCCATTTGCTGGATTTTTGGATCGCATATTGGCACCATTGCCCAGTGACTGGAGATATAACATTAGCCGGGCGGTTGGATCTTTTGGGGAGGTCGTAGGAAAGCTTTTCCCGGATCAAAACAGTCAGAAACTGCGTGTTGGCCGAAGAGGCTTTTGACATTTATTTATTTTAAATAAAATATATACACTGTACATTGTGTTTACATGTAAATTACCATGCCAAGTGTGGTACGGCTTCATCCCAAGGCCCATTAATGTGGGCTTTGAACTTTTCAATTCTAACAAGCCACATGGGTCCAAGAAACACCACCAGGAGCAGGATGGCAAGCAGCCAAGATGTTGCCACGACTGATATCTGACCAACAAGTGTAATCGCCACCGTCACTACCAATACACTACAGGCGTATCTACCACCCGGAATTGCTTGAAATATGCTGTGCTGAAGGTATGGTGATCCAATGTAGAGCTGTAATGACAGGAGTATCATGGAAACAACATCCGACAAATGCTTCATTCGTGTAGCCATCAGTACAGATGCACACATACCACATGCAATGCCCAAGCTTCCTAGAAGAGATGGTTTCTTCCAGGGATCGTTTGCTCTCGTATAATCATACAAGTAAAGATGTGCTACGAGCAAACCACAGATGCATGCAATTGTCGTGTCTGGGCTGATTGATGTAGTCAATGTTGCATACACAGGGGACAATAGACACGCCAATACAGTCAGTATGAAAGATTTGGTTAATATCAGAGAAACACTATCGTCGGTCTTGTTTTCATCGCCGTGTTTGACGAGAACATGAAGCACCAATCCAAGTATGAACAACCCTGCCTCGGCAACAAACACTTCCTTGGATGACAATCTTCCCGAAGATATATGCAGTTCATACGACACGCCAACCAACACAGATACCATACAGATATGATTAGATACCAGCAAAGCCCCACGAACTACATCCAGGTATCTTCTTGCAGGGACATCAGCATTCACAACAAGACTTTCTAAAAAGTGAGGATCTACGTAATTGTCGGGTTTAGACTCACATGTCTTCCACAACACTTTATGATATCCACCGTTATATACTCTTCTATCTCCCTCATCCTCTGTCGTTTGATGAGATGCAAGCCCTTTTCTTCTGAGAGAATGGCCTCGCCTTCCAAGGTCCATGGCAAATGCTGTCCCGTATTGCGTTACATTGTACAATAATATCACAAATACAAATGAATATATCGATTGTTATTCAAATGAAAACAATCGGATAGCAATGGAAGTTTGTCAGGATCTCTCTCCTTTCTGAAGGCAAGCTCCTTTCATCATCATGAATGGCATACCCATCCAACAACAAAGCAGTTGATCTGTACATACTTCATTCACGTAAATATGTTCTTATTCTCTCTCCTTTGCATCTCACTTGGATCCGGGATTGAATGCAATATTGCTCAATGTAAACCCTGACCTGTCCAAAGCTTCTTGAAGCTTGGGAAATCTTTGGTGAACCTCTGCAAGGTTTTCGGGTTGCCTTGCGAATGAAGGCATCTGCCCAGTCTCCAGGAATCTTTCGCATTCTTCGACATCTTTTGGAGAGGCCCTGAGCCTTTCACACGCATCTTGTATTCTCTGATCTTGTGGGTCAATCTTCAATGCCTCTTCATACACTTTCAGTGCAGACGTGCTCTTGCCAAGCCCTTCTTGAGCTACACCCTTTCTATAAAGCGCCGTCACATGATGAGCAGGTTTCAGATCCTGTTTCAAGAGCGCATCGATCAGTGAACTTGCATCCCGATACCTTTTCCTTTTCAAAAGACAGAGGGCCCCGTTGAGTCGACACGTGACCTTGGCATCCATACACCGTTTCTTATCTTCCAAGGTAAGATCATGGGTATCCACGAAGGAACCTATGGTATCAGCGAGAGCCTGGTACTGGTTGAACGCATCTAAGAATTTTGAGTTTTGGAAAAGTTTATTCACGCCTTCTCTCGTGGCGTGTCAACCATCCAGTCTTGTTTGAATATCCATATTTTATGTGCAGATATACGTATTCTAAAATGATTTTGGTGAAAAGAGTCGGTGTCTATCAAGATATGTTGGGTTTGGCCATGGTCTTGCAACTGGTCAAACCAACTAGGTTACGTCTTGATTTGGTTTTGACCATGACGTTTTACCTTGGACGTACGTATAACAAAGACATATACTACAAGTTTTATAAAAAGTATGGAACAGCAGCTCGAGGGGCCATCATTGTGCTATTCTGATCCGTTTCTGTAAAGTATTTGACCTCTCTATTCAGGTCAGAATCAAAGCTCAGCATGCTGGCAACATTTCCACAGCGGTAACAATAATTCGGTGCAGACCAAACAGTCACAAGTGATTTGTCAGAGAACATGTATTTTAATCCTTCTTGTACCAACTGATGGGCTCGGCATATTAACTCGAGACCATTGACATGGTTGAATTCCTGAGCCACCTGCTCCCCAAAGAGCCACCCTGCACCTCGTGGGCTCACTGCCCACGTTCCTACATCTTCAGGATCACTCCACATGAGATCACAGAAAGGACCTTCATGGGGAATTTCACAGAGTCTATCGATGATTCGTATTTGATCAAGCGTCCTAAGATCGGGACTGAGTCCACCATGAACACAAAGAATTTTATTATCAATAAGAGCAGACAGTGTCAGGAAGTCAAAGACTTCTGTGCAGTATCTCCATGCATTCGCATTGCCGTATTTCCTATGACACTCATCGTAAAAGCCATATACTTGAGTGATTTGCCGTGATTCGTGGTTTCCTCGGAGAAGAGTCACGTGAGCCGGGAACCTTGCCTTGAGGAGCATGAGCAGAGTGAAAACTTCAAGAGAATTGTATCCTCTGTCCACAAAGTCACCCATGAAAATATAATTTGTTTCAGGAACTCGACCTCCCTCGTCAAAGAGTTTGAGAAGATCGTGAAACTGCCCGTGAATATCTCCGCACACAGTCACAGGAGAGTTCACTGGCTGCACACAGGATTCCTCCACTAGAATCTCTCTGACATATTCACACAGCGATTTGAGTTGGTCTTCAGTCAAACATTCTCCTTTTCTAACATGCTCTAGCCATTGGTCCAACTGTAATGCAGAGTTCAGGGCCATCGCCATTTCTCTGCGGCCAAAGGAAGGTACACACCTACCGACCTACCAACGATATAATCAACGTATTCTCACATATATTGAAAATTACAATACTATTGGAGCGACCGTGAGAGGTTTCCCGAACATATTCAGTGGATCGTAGAGTTGTCGAAGTTTTGCAATCCTCTGGGCATTGCCACCAAAATACAGTCCTGAGAAATCTCTGGAAATCTGGTGACCTACATAATTGTAACACCCTTGTACGGGTTGATATGATTGTATAATCTTTGATACTTGTTCCCAACAGGCCTGTTGATGGGTCCCTGTGATGACAAGGACAAGAGAAGCATTCCTCCATGGATAGGCAGTGTCGTTTGACCTTGCTGCATTGGTCTGGCCACCAGCAAGGTGCGGAATGGTCCATCCACACTCACCGCGACCAAAACTCTTTGGGATCTTGATAATAACTTCCCATGCTTCAACAGGTATCCAATTGATTAGCTGTCCTGGTTGATGAAAGTGCCTATAGAGGTTGGAACTGTCATGTAGCAGTGTGGACTGCTGATCATTGTAGAGCAATGATGATCTGTTGGTGGACATTGCAAGGAGCATATCATGGGCCTTTTTGGACATGGGGTTGGGTAAAGTTTCAATACAGTCAATCTCCTGACATATCCTCGCGTTATTCATGGCTGGGCCGTCGATCAGCAACATTGGAGCCATGGCATAGGGATAGGAGCTGTACTCTGTCACCAGAATGTTTGCATGAGAGGGCAGAGCCCCCCATGAGAACCTTGGGCTGTGGTTGACAATAAGGACCTGAGGAGGTGCGCCGAATAGACTCTTGGCTGGCCAAGGATACAAATCTTTATCAAGAAGACCATTCTGCTTCATTGTGGAGACGGCTTCACGCCAGGGGCCGAGGTACAAGAAGAAGAACTGTACCATGGAATCATCTTCCAGGTCTGGAGTGATGGAAGGTCCGTGGGCTCCAAACTTTATACGCTTTTTATCGGTTACTAATGCATTCTGCAAGCGAACCAATACTTTTGAAAGGGTTTTCACAGGATATGATATAATCATTCTCGTGAAATGGGATACATCTGGGGCTATTGTGAGCCTGATGGTGATCTTTGTTATGATCCCAAATCCTGTCCCCCCTCCACAGCTGGCCCACATGAGGTCATCGTCACCTTTTGCATGCACAATAGTTCCATTATATAAAACTATCTCAAGCTCTTCAAATTGATCACATCCGAGGCCAATGTAGGGTGCTGCGTTTCCATATCCCCCTCCAATGGACCACCCCCCATATCCCACCAAAGGCATTGCTCCAGTCAGTGCCATGGCCCCTGGAATTGGATTTGAATACAGTGCGCCAATCACATCTGCATGCAGACATCCCCCACTCATTGTAAGAGTTCGCTTTTCTCGATCGACATATGGTGGATTGCACGTTCTGGACAGGTCAATGACAAGATACCCGCTCTGGATGGAAGCACCTTGGAATGAGTGCCTGCCTGCTGCAACAGTTATAGGAACCCCATGCTTGTAAGCGCATGAGGCAATTTTAGTTACCTCAGAGGTATTAGAAGGATAAGCAATGGCAAAGGGAAACTTTTTCCACTTTGATCCGATTGCCTGGCTTGCAGCATCATACTCTGGTCCATCATGAGGTAAAATGAGCTTGTCTCGGCCTGGCCCAAGGACTTTTCTTAGACAAAGTACGCCATCATCTACACGGAAACTAGAAACAATATGTAAGCTGTCATCGCCCTGATACCCACGGACCGAGAGGATCAGTTTGACAGAAATGGCCAAGAGTATGCCTACTCGCATGGGGGTATCTGTTGATCTATTGAGATACACTGGGAATCATGACATTGATGGTGTTTCTGTTATTATTACATGTGATAAATGAGTACGTGCCATCTTTTTATTGGTTATCCTTTGATACAATGAACAGCCTAGATTGTCCCCAGATATTGTGAATGATAACTTCAAGGTCAGAGTGGCTGATGGCTCATGCAAGATAGTTGTAGATTTGAGCATCTGATGGATCACGTTCAATGTACTCACGATCAATCAGACTCTCGACTCGCTTTTTCAGATCGGTCGCCGAAACTGGGAACCTGAGTTGTGTCATTAATTCATTCATCAATAACTTGTGTGCCAGAGTTTTCCTTGTTTTCATCACTCTAACAATCGCCGCATCAATCTGATGTTGCCTGTCTTGCATGACCATCTCATTAGTCTTTTTGGATTCGTCCGACGTTTCCTTCATCTGTATAGCATTAATTCTAACTCTATATTGTTTCGATGTGTACTTTGTATTGAATGTAAACGTGTCATCATCGTTCACATCTTTGCTTTTTGGCTCCTTTAGCAACACACGCTCCCTTCCACAGGCAAGACTTTGCAGTGTTCGTCGAAGTTCGCCATCTTCGATACCAGTCAAAGAAGCAATCGATTTAAAGCTCAAACTATCACAGTCTTCAAATGCCATCAGGGTGGCAGCTTGGAAGAATGATAGAGCCAGTTCTTTTGTGCCTGACGAAAATGTAACCTTCATAATGCAGGTTCCCAAAGAATGAAGCCACATCAATTTCCTGCCATTATGCTTCTCCAAATAATGCTTCTTAAACGTCTCCAATCCATTCGAGACATTTTCAGGAAAGGTACACTCCAGTTGAGGGTACGTGGGCCATAGGCCCGAGGTCAGCACTTGCACATTGATTTCTGTTCCTGGGCAGACGGTAGCAAGTTCGTCCATAGCACTTGATGACGTTTTGAATGACGACATCAGATCCTTTGATAGGTCCATATCTTTGAACATGCCTTCTAACTTTGATGTGAAATGGGGTCCACATTCATTCTTGAGTCGTGAGATGGCTGATTTCTCGATATCCAAAGAGAATGAGCGATTGAACAATAGTCGCTTTGCAAGGTCTTTCTTGTAGAAAGCCTCGAATGCATCCTTTCCTGAGATGAATCTAAATATAGAAAGGCATGAATCAAGAGCACTTTCAACATCATCTTCGGCAGCCTGACCACCTTTCGACCCAGAGCCTACAATCTTGCCTCCACCCCGAAGGATTGCATCCATGTGTTTTGCAAGCAGTTCAGCAGGGCGGTTGGACCTCATGTTTACAAAGTACCCAAAGGCATCCTTCAAAGCATCCTGGAACATAATATCCTCGAAACATTCTGATACTATTTTATCCATCTTCAGCTTCAAGTTGATTATATTTTTTATCATATCACTGTCCTTGTCTTGATTACCAACAATTCCACTGCCAACATTCTTCAGGTGGTTCTTGAAGGCAAGGCACAGAGCTTTGTGTGCCTTCACGCGTCCGAAAACTTTATACATTCTCTGTAAATCCTCTAATTTATAGTCTTCTATCAGATTATTGAATCCATGCTCAAGCATGTACCCAACGTGTGGCTCAATGATGCAGGCCTCGACAGTCTGTATCAAAGGAATCCCTGTCGTAGGCTCCAGCATGATGTTGCACCTATCAAGCTCTTCAAAAATCCGTGTATCCACGTATTGTAGGTATTCACTTAAGGATAGCGTCTGGATATTTCTGCTTGCCTCTGCAGAGTAAAAGTTTTTCACCCTAGACAAGAACATTGGCATGAAGGATATTTCATACAGTCCCAAGAGAGAAAACATTCTCACTAGATTCTTCAATAAATCTCTGCGGATAGAGAAACCATCCCTCTCTGCATCTATCTTTCGCATCATTTCTTCCAGAATAGTTCCTTTTACCTGTGCATACTCCTTATCCAAATGCTCTCTAAAGTAAAACAATCCCATATCAAACAGAGACCTGTGTTCAGATTGCGACAGCAAGTGTGTCCTATCCAAGTATAGGAAAATATGTCTGATTAAAATCAGCTGCGAACAGTATCTGTTCCATTTTTCTTCTAATAGATCTAAATATCGCTCATCTTGCTGTGATACATTCGCCAAAGACCCAAGCACCCTCACAGCATGCCCTTCACACTCTTCTTGCAGCCTGCTATATAACCATTCCGAATTTCCCTGTACACATACATCCTCAACGCGGCGATACAGCTCTTCCAAACTAGTTGAAACGGCAGATTCACTCTGAATAGCGTATATTGCCTCCTTAAGACAGTCCCAACTAGAGTCCCTAAAATCTTCTGGGAGAGTGGTCCTGGAGCGCAAAGGCTTGATAACCAGCTTTTTCACCGGGAGATTCGACCCCTTCTCCACCATTACCATACTACATCTATCGAAGAAGAATCCTCTACTAAAATATTGCTAGTCTGATACGAGGAAGCCTCCAAACGTCCCAGTGATCAGACAAGTGGTTGATGGCAACCAAGGGTCAATGCAGCGGATTATCTTCCTTGACGATGATATGGGAACTGAATTCTATTGTATTGTTTAATCTATAGTTTCCTTGAGCTGGATACGGGCTTTAAACAGAAATTCTTCAACGGTGTCTCAATCTCTCCTCATTCGCTTGGTTTCCGCTATTTATTTTTTTCCGCCATTTCATGGCGACACAGATAGTCACCAAACTTAAAGTTTTACCCATAGTTTCTATATTTAAACTTTTACATTACAAACTATAACCTCGTGTTGAGTGTCGGAAAGCGCCTAGCCCACCAAATTCTCCTCACGCTCATGCAGAATACCGGCATTCGGTACTTTCGTTTCTGTTTGTCGTTCTTGTCATTGTAGATAAGCATATCTATCTATTATTTTATTTTTCTCTTTATACACCCAAGGCAAAGCCCTGCTCGTATTTGAATCGCTGAGATAGGCCTGCTGCTTTTAAGACTGCCCAACAAGTCGTCCATATAGATATGAGTTTCTCGATTGGCATGGACTGTCAGCACAAAGGTATATGTGTACATTACATTGGATGCCATCACGTGGCTCGGTTTGGTCCAAAAGCTCGGAGGGCTGGTTTTGGATCTGGTCATAGAGGTCTGAAGGGTATGGTTCTGTCATCGTCTGTAGATGAAGCGGCAACTGGTGATGCATCCATGGATAGTGTTAATATTGCATACGGGTACATGAAAAAGGCTACAAAAGGTGGTGTGATTGTGGAAATGCTGAGTGAGTCGGATAACGTGGAGGGTTTTCTCCCATGGCAAGAGGCTCCTCTTTCAATAAATAAAAAGGTAAAGAAACACGAGACCATGAAGGAATTGATGCCTCTCGGGTTGAAACGTGAATTTTCCATTTCTGAGATTAATGGAGAGAATGCTGAGGAGGGTGAAGAGCATCGTGGTATAGTGCTTTCAGCGAGGGATATTGATAAGGAGATGTTGTGGAAAAGAATGGAACAGATTTTTAGTCAATGTACATATGAGAAGGAAAATTTTTCGGTTGTTATTAATGGTGCTAATAAAGGAGGGCTGACAGCATACATTGCTGGGTACCCAGTGTTTATTCCAATATCTCAACTTCAGAAACGAGAGGATGGGAAAATGTGGGATGTGCAGAGCTTGCAGACATTCTACATGAAGAAACGAATTCGTATAGCTCTTCTTGAAGTTAATGCAGATGATAGAAGAGTTGTGTGTAGTGAGTTACGTGCCATTGAAAACGACTTGATCAGAAAACTGGAAGTTGGGCGCATTGTACAAGGCCGCATAAGAAAAGTTGAAAACTTTGGCGTTTTTGTCGGAATCCAGGGTACTCGTATGAGTGCTTTACTCCATGTGTCCAACATCTCTCGAGATCATGTTGATCATCCCGAAGATGTGCTTACCCAGGGGGAGCAGATTAGTGCAATGATTATTGGTATGAATGAAGACTATTCCAACATCTCCCTGTCTACAGCTGTGCTTGAAGAGACTGATGGGGATATGCTCAGGGATAAAAAGATTTTGTATTCAAATGCTGAGGAAAGAGCAGCAAAGTTTATGGAAGAGAGCAAGTAGTGTACTGGCCCTGGAGCCGTATAATCTATAAAGATGCAGAGCCGATCCTGTTGGATCATGATCCAGGATACATACCACACATGTGTGTATCGTGTACACGACCACGTCGCGCTACAGATATTTATCTTAGTGTACCGGCATTAAAAATCAAGCAGCGTTCATCAATTTGAATGAAAGAATGTAAAAAATCACATGGAGTTTGGCAAGACCTTGCGCTGAATGGCAAACAATGGCTCCTCTCCTTCAAAGTCGAATGGGACGTAGTTATTCTCCTCATCATAGACGTGGCATTCTGTGAAAATATTCTTCATCATTCTCCAGTTGAAATCACACTCCGTCATATACTCACCCCAGTTTTTGCGGAGAGAGTCGTTGGCTGCACGCAAGTTGTACCAGGGAATCTTTGCATTCACATGATGTGGCACATGGACACTAATATCGTGGCAGAGGATCTCTACCCACCTTGGGAAGTCGCAGTGGACAGTTCCAGACAACTGAGCCTTGGCAGCATTCCATGTCTCAGCTGGCTTGAATGGAATGTGAGGAGCAGTGTGATGGATAACTGTAAAGGTACTCATCCAGAAATGGTATCCAAGCCATGGCATCACCCAGTACTTCAAGAAACCAGTGATTCCGGTGTACTTGATCATCAGTGGCCAGCCAATCAAGATGAAGGCAGACACAGCAGCAATACTAATCATGACGCGAGTTTTCTGGTTATCAGAGTACTTGCTCAAGTCAAAATGCCAGATGGCCCAGTGACCAATAGATGCCCACAGCTTCAGAGGAGATCCCAGAAAGGTCTTGTACAACCAAGCCATGGTTGGGTTCCACTTCTTCATCTCCTCACGTCTCACTGGGTGCCAAGCAGTATCCTCAACCAACTTGTTAGTGTGAGCATGATGATGGTTGTGCTTGATTCTCCATGGATCGAATGGATAGATCAATGGCATAAACATCAGAGTTCCCACAATATCCTCCACCAATTTGTTCTTGGAGAATGATCTGTGGCCACAGTCATGACCAACGACGAAGAATCCAGTGAATGCAGTTCCAGCCAAGGCCCATGCAAATGGAAGCAAGTACCAAGGAGAAATGGAAATGGCATACAAGGAAGCAGCAACAGATGCAAGGGTGATAAACACAGCAGACCAGGCCTTGACTGGGTTGATCTCGAAGACCTCCTTCGGAAGACTCTTGATAACATCAGTCAAAGTGACGTCATCTGGGAGCTCCTTACCAATCTTTCTGTATCCCAACTGCTCGGCGAGAGCGGCGCGATCCTCGTCACTCAACTGACCAACGTTGGACATCTGCTCCACGGTGATTGGAGCAGCGGCGTGAACTCTGACAACATTCCTGTTTGCAGAGAAGGCCCCCTGTAATTAAAAATCATTTAATAGTTATATTACGAGCACCACATTGACCAGAACCGTCATCTCAAGGACGTTCGCCTCCTTGCGTCGACTCAGTGACATGTCGAGCCAAACAGACACCAACAACGACCAAGAAACAAATGTGGCCACTAAATGGCTGTTTTATAGTAAAAAATCAGCAAAAATGCAACTGCATTCAACATACCACGCGAGTAATGCCAGAACGGCTTCCCAGGCTACGTGCGCCACGCACTGTACATGTCCTTGGTGCTACGGCAATCATGTCGATACAATTGAAATGATTCCTGTTCTTCGGATTGGTAATGAAATTAATGTTTAAAATCGAAGAGGATGAGTCTGGTCACGAACGAACGTTATCACTTGCAAGCGTTGCTCAATGCACGCGCTCCCCTTGATTGACCAGATACGTTATCAGATTCGACACGTCTGTCTCTCGAATGAGTTTGCAAATCCACTCGGAATCTGGTTGTTGATGATACTCAGATCTTTTAAATGGGGATGTTACACACTCAGAGTATAGAAACAGTCATACAGGTTACAGTAGTATCAGTATGGTATGGTATATCATTGTGGCATTGAACTCATAATCATCTCAATTATACCACGGAGCTCCATGAAATGGTGACATGCCACCACCTCTTCATTTGTTCTCTCTCTAAGAACTGTGAATGCATGTATCAGTTCTTTATCCTCATCAGTCGATAGATGCATTGGATACATGTCTAGTAGTATATTTGATATCGCAGTAGCATCGTTGCTGTATCTAGGGTCCCTGATATGCTTTCCCAAGAAGTAGACAATTGTGGCAAGAGAATCGCTGTCTCTTCCTCTCAAAGCCAGGTTCAGCCCTCCACGAGCATTAAGCTCTTCAATGACAGCAAACACCACTTCCGGTCTCTGTCCAGCTATAGCTTTATCTAGTGCGTCAGCATATCTGAATTTTCTCAACAACTTGTCATGTTCTGCCAGGGCAGCCTTTTTCTGTTTGGCCACCACAAGGTCTCCCTCTGATGCAGGTACAGACTGATTCCTGAAGAAGTATCTATAGTTTCCAGCATTTAATTTAGGAACATATCTTGATCCTTTCTCTTTGGGAGGAGGCTTGCGCTTGCGGAATGAGAGCGTTCCATCTGCAAGTCCGACTGCCAGCGTACTGGCATCTGGAGCAAGATCCAAGCTCATCACTGGAGCATGGTACTTGCACGAATACACCATTTTGAACGTTGCTGGATCAAATACCTTTATGTTACCATCTAAAGACCCTGTCATGACACGTAGCTCGTCCTCAGCCTGCAAAATTTTGACAACTGACACAGTCTTCTGGTGTGCTTGAAACTGGTGCAGCATCCTTCTACTGGAGATATCCCAGCAACAGATCTTCTGACCTCCAGCAGTAAGAATGAGAGACTCTGAAGGAAAGAATGCTATACTTTCTATAGGAAGGCCATGATCAAAGCTTGCTACTTGCTCGTTCGATCTCACATCCCACAATTTACACATGTGATCATATCCTCCGGTGGCAATCAACTCCTCAGACTGTGGGCTAAGGGCAGCTGTCCTCACATAGTCCGTATGACCATCTAATCGAGCTAGCTGATTTCCAGATGCTACATCCCACCATCTAACTGTTGCATCATCTCCTGCAGACAGGAGGTGAAGCTTGTCATGTGCAAATGTGACACTATGTACTGGCCTCTTGTGAAGAGTCATTTGTCGAAGCAATGATCTACTACCCGCATCAAAAATCTGCACAATCCCATTCTCTCCCCCTGCTGCTACAAGCTTTCCATCTGATCGCAATACACCACAGTATGCTGTATCTTTAAATCGTGATATAGTCCGCTGAAGACTCAACCTGGCATCATACAGGTGGACCCTCGTGGAAGCAGTCACAGCGTAGCTATACGGTGCTTCTGGGCAACAGTGTATATGACTAACGGCCCCAAACTACACAAATAATTGACGTTCATTCGTAAGATCCCGGGCACTACTCTCATCCGCGAGAAACATGCCAGTGCGATTTCTTCATGCATGGACACAAGTCTCCCCAAGCATCTACTGATACGATATTCTACTATATTTCATATGCATACCTGTTTCTCAGATTCTAAAAATCGAAGCCGCTTCCAAAATTTCCCCTCTGACGTTTCTTCTTGTGTCCTAGGTGCAAACTTTTTTGGCTGCACTTTGAGATAGTCTGTCGACTCCATGATGATGCTACAGAATGAAAATTTAACTATTACTATGTTTTTTAAATGGGATTGTTACACACAGTCGAGAAGCATGACTTGTTTCCTCCTTGAAATGGGAAAAGAGGTGGAAACCACAAAAGTGGTAAAAACCACCTCTTCATGTATTTCAAGTC
>PJEL010000255.1_pt1 | contig 64131 bp, 65 predicted proteins | sample 1853271 | NCBI WGS metagenome assembly PJEL01 (sample SAMN08108733, study PRJNA415343) | Invertebrate metagenome, whole genome shotgun sequencing project. | host: Globobulimina | place: Sweden: Gullmar Fjord | collected 2015-08
TGTGACAACCGGGGACGTTGTCCCTGGGTGGATGGTGTGATTGGTTGAGCCCTCCGACGAGACTGTGGGTTATTGGACTCACGGCTCAGAAGGAGGGCTCGTAGTGAACGCTACAACACGTAGGCAGCATCCGAATGCGCCGCTTACGCCCGTAGGACGCCGCCGTATGGTGGCGTGTGTGCTCGATCAGGGATGGACGATCGTTACGACGGCGGAGCGGTTCCAGGTTGATGCCAAGACGGTACGTAAGTGGAGGGATCGGTTCCTCACCGAGGGTGTTGCTGGGTTGGAGGATCGGTCGTCAAAGCCGAACCGGTCGCCGAATCGGACCTCGAGACGGCTCCGCCTGCAGGTGCTTCATCTGCGCAGGAAACGTCGGTGGGGTGCCGATCACATCGCCTTCAAGGTCGGGCTGGCCGGTTCGACGGTGCAAAACATCTTGAACCGTGCCGGTGTGGGACGCTTGGATCGTGGTGACCGCGCAACTCGCCGTGAACCGGTTCGCCGCTATCAGCGTGACACTCCTGGGGAGCTGATCCACGTCGACATCAAGAAACTCGGGGCGATTCCTGACGGTGGCGGGTGGCGCATCCACGGAAGAGGCAACGACGGGCACCACGGGCATGGAGGCTATGGCTACCGCTATATCCACACCGCCATTGACGACCGTACCCGTATCGCGTATTCAGAGATCCTCGATAACGAACAAGCCGTCACCGCAGCAGGATTCTGGAAGAGGGCTGCAACGTGGTACCAATCGATCGGGATCACACCTGAGCAAGTGATCACCGACAACGGATCCTGTTACCGCTCAGGACTCTGGCACCGTGCCTGCGCCGACACCGGTACAGCCGTCAAAAAGACGAGACCGTATCGGCCCCAAACCAACGGGAAGGTAGAACGGTTCCACCGCATCCTGCTAGAGGAATGGGCCTACATCCGGCCATGGGCCTCAGACAGCCAACGCCAGATCGCATACGACGGATTCATCCACTTCTACAATCACCACAGAGACCACGGATCGCTCGGATGGGCAACCCCAACCAGCATCCTCAAGGACAACCTCCCCGAAGAGCACAACTAGGGACGCAAGGTAGCGACTGCCCACGTCGGTGGCTGCTGCGCCGCGCGGTATGAATACCTCAACGCCATCACTGGGACATGTCCCGTATGCGTGAGCCTTCAGATGCCTTTGTATCTCGACCACGACGGACGCCGCACCTCGCTCAACTCCATTTGAACCGATCAATGGAGGAGGGTCGCCGAGGGCACCGATGTAGCGATATCGTTCACCGTCGGTGCGTCGTTTCTGCAGCAGGACCGGGGTGCCCGGAGTCAGGAAGCTGTTCGACGCGTATGCTCTGACCTGAGTCCCTCCAGTGATCTGGACGGTGATCCGAAAGAGGCTGAATCGACCAACGACGACTCCAGGTACCAGGTCTCTGGCCGCCGCGGGAGTCTCAGCAAGTTCAAGGACAGGAAACTCATTGCTTTGGGCTGGAAGCACGCCGATCGTCGCGAGATCGAAGAGATCCCCTCTGTTGGGATTGCCCAGTTTGGCCGGGTTGCAAGCACCTTGCATACCATGGCGATGTTGCATCCATGCTCGGCTGGTACCGCCCCAAGACCTGAAGTAGCGGAACTCCCATGAGTCAGCGATCGGCGCCATCGCCGCGTCGGCTATTTGTCTCCTCAGGGTCTGACCGTATGGTGGAGTGCCGCCGCACAGTGCAGCCATCGCGGTTTCATCAAGCACCAGAAACGGATATCCACGCTGATGCACTTTCCCCGGGGCGATGGAGAACACAGGTACGTCGAACTCCTGAGCCAGGCCAATCCCGGGCCCAAGGTCGGCATCTTGGGAGAACAACAGCACACCCTCTGAATCCGTGTCGACGGTGCTGTCGGCTATCTGCTTTGCCTGACGAATCGTCTCCACAGCACACAGCACATCCACCAGCTTCTCCTCAACAGTGTTGTCTGAGCGGACCTGTAGCTCGCCTTCGAGTATCGCCGCCCGAGAGTCGCGGGTGAGTTTCGATATGTAGCGCTCGTTCTGTTCGAGTTCACGGCTGAGTCGACGACGATCACGCTCGCGTGGCAGTGCAACGGAAAAGAATGCCTTCTCCAGCTCGAATCCGAGTGGCTCGAGCGCCGTGTCCAAACCGGTGACGGTCGGATTGCGAGTGACGCCGAGAAGTGAGCCAGCGAGACCACGCATGTTGCGGCTATCAACAATGGCGGTCACGCGCATTTGGTTCTCCATCCCATGCCGCTCGGTAGCGGCGCTTCAGCGTACCTGAGGATCCGTAGCGGCGTCCTGGCGGTTCCATCCCGCGCTAGGTCTTGGTGCTCCGAACGGCAAGAGGAGTTCACTCCCCAAGGCGCCAGCAGGCTACGGACGGGCTGAGCGCACGCGACCTGCCCGATGCATCGTTCGGAATCAATCGGCGCCCATGTGTCTACCCCGTCGATTACCAGCGTCGAGCTGGCTGGTTGACGTTGTTCCGAATCCACTCCCATGCCTCCTCAGGTAGCCACCCGCTGTAGGTGTCTCCAGATATGTCGACGATGAAGCAGTGATCTGAAGCGTCGAAGACATCCTTCAGCCTCTCCCACGCCTGGTTTGGTGACTGTGTTGTGGAGACAATCCACGTCGAGTCGAGATGGTGCCACCATGCTCCGAGGGCCTTGATGGCCTCGTACAGCTTGGCATAGTTCTGACCTGGCTTGTTCAGATCGTATGTAATCAACAGTGCTCGCTTCACGCGAACCTCCAACGCGAGGGTCATTGCTCAGCAGGGAAGTCCGCTGGTCATCCCAACCAGCACATGTAGGCTGGTCGGCACACAACCAGATGGATTCGTCCAACGGACACATCCTCTGCGGTGAGGCCTCGGTGACCCAGTCTCCGGGGCCTCATTGGTGAGGACGTTAGACACGAAACCCCTCGAAGTGATGGATCTGAATTGGCAGCGACACGACAGCAAGGTGCTAGCGATACGCCAGCGATACATCCACGCGCGCGCATCGCGCGCTGCTTGACATCACAGTGCTGTAATTACTATCATGTAGTTTATGGCGAAGAAGACACGACTCACGACAGCAATCCGCTTCCCCGAGGATCTCCATGCTGCGCTGAAGAGGGCAGCTGAGGAGAGGGATCTCTCAATCAACTACCTCGTAGTCAAGGCAGTCGAGGACCTGATCGAAGATCTCATTCCCGTCGAGGAACTGCGTTTGACGCGACCCAAAACGGGCTCACATCAAACCTGAAGAACCAGGAATCTCCTCGGGGGCTAGCGTGTCGTCGCTGCTCTGGGCAGATTCAAACAGGAAGGCCAGTGCTGACGTTCGGCGCAGTGATCCCCCTGGTTGGAGTCGTTGGGACGCTTCTTGGAGTAGTCCTCGGCGGTGCGCTGAGTCAGGTCAACGGATCACGCTGTGTGACATACGGCACCTGACAGCCTCGCGGGATCCTCGAGATCGTCCGAACCGAGGCCCTGTCTCGTGCGCCAACCGGCCAGGACGTCCTGACTGACGGTTGATTCAGACCCGAGCGGCTACCGGCTACCCGCGTGCACATCGCGTGCACACGAGAGTGCAAAACAATGCGAAACGGTGCAAACCAGTGAGAACTGATTCTCCGTATGCCGCAACGGTTTCCAGCGATTCCGCATGTATGGCCACACCCCTCGTTCATCCCTGATAAGGATGAGGTCCCTGGTTCAAATCCAGGTAGGCCCACGGAAACCCTGCGGGTTCCTTGGGAGTTGAACGACACTCCGTGTCCCCCTCCCAACTCCATGCCACCGCTGGACGACCCGCACACGCGTGGCGCCGACCGATCCACCGAGCAACTCGCTCAGCTTCCCAGTCGGTGCCTCGGTTTCAAGTCCAAACAAGACCGAGCCTCCCAGACGTCAACCTACCGATTGCAGCTCTCGTTCATCGACCCGCGTCGGCTCGGTAATGGCCGCTACCTCGTGCGTGAGCAGCATGAGCACGCTCGGCAGCACCACAAGAGCAGACAGCAACGCGAGGGCGATCATCACCGCAGTAAGTACTCCAAAGGTCGCGAAGATTGGCATCGGAGCGAACGCCATGACGGCGAAGCCAAGCACCGAAGTGAGCGCCGACAGAACCAGTGCGCCGCCTGTTCCTTCTCCTGTGCGCCGTAGCGCAGCAAGCCTGGTCGGCTCGTTCTCTGACTCTTCACGGAACCGTGCCGTGAAGTGTGTCGAGAAGTCAATGCCAACGCCGACAGCGATCGCGGCGATCGTGGCCGTGACGATGTTGATCGTGTAACCCGCAACAGCCATGAACGCGTACAGGCCGACCACTACAAACAGGATCGGGATCACCGATGCGATCGCGTACCTCAGCGATCGGAGCAGCGCAGCTGCGATGAGCAGGGTCAACAAGATCGCGAGGGGAAGCGAGACAAGCATCGAATTCCTGAAGGCTTCGAGCGACTCGTAGTTCGCGATTACTTCACCCGTCGCCCCAACCGTCTCAAGATGCGGAGCAGACTGGCGCAGCGATGCGGCCGCGTTGTCGAGGGCTTCCCTGGCGGGGACAATGATCGATCCGTCGGTGAACGACCCGATCTGGACGACAAGCGCCGTGGCCTGATGGCTTCCACCGTCATGGGACAGGAAGCCTCGAACCTCGTCTGGCTCGTAGGCCACCCCACCGTCAGGAGTGGGGATGCCGTTGGCAAGGACGAAGTCGTACACCGCTGTGACCTGACGACTGTCGTCTGGGAGTCCGTCTCCGTCGATGTCGGTGATGTCGACTCCACCTGCGACGATTGACTCGACTGCGGCAGGCGACGCCATCGTCATCCGGACCACATCGGTCGCATACGGGGCGACGATCAGCTGCCCATCCTGCAAGCGACCGAAATCGGCACCACTGCTATCGAGCATGCCTATGGCTTCGTCGAGCGCGGCGAGTGTTGCGGGATCGGTGAGATCACCCTCGACGTAGACAGAGCTACTTCCCTCCCCGTTCGAAGGGAAATGCTCCCCATACCGATCGATGGACTGGACAACGCTGGTGTCGCTGGAGAGAAAGTCACGCAACTCGAAGCCCGACTCAACCTGGAGGGCTGCAACCAGGCCGAAGACACCAATTAGCAAGACCACGGGAACCGTGATTCTGCGCCATGCAGCGAGCCCATGGACCACGCTTCCTACGGAGGTCAAGCCGTGGGCAGCACCCTGGACATCGGCGCTGACAATGCGTCCCATTGCAGCAGCCCTGCGATTGCGTCTCCGGGTGAGCACGGCCGGTATCGCTACAAAGAGGGCGATGACGACCGCAACCGCAGCTGCACCGATCTGAGGCGCGACGGCTGCGAGTGCCACGGCCAGCCCACCGATGACCGCCACAGGCAGAACAGCCAGGCGATACAGGGCCTTGCTGCGTCCCTTGATCGGGTCGGCGCCGACCATGGCTTCGATGCCGACGAGCGCCTTGGGAGCGAGAAGACCGAGGATCACGTAGGCGAGCATCAAGGCGATGGCGGCACCAATACCGAATTGCACGATCGCCTCGGTACCGGCGCTGGCGTTGGACAGGAACGCTGCGACCGAAGAGGAAACGGCGAGCAACATAGCCAGGAACACTGCTGTCATCCCGGCGGGATAGGCGGTATCTCGGCTCATCGAATGGTCGACCTGCATCTCTCTGACGCGGCCGGAACCGTGAATGAAGAAGTCGACGCCAAAGCCGATCATGGCGATCGGCACAATGAATGCCAAGAGCAACGATCCCATCTTGAGACCAACGAGGGCTGCCACTCCGTTGTAGGCGAGCATCGTAAGCCCAAGCCCAGTGGCGATCAGGACCGCGGACCAATACGACCGATGCACCACGGCAATCAACAGCACGATCAGCGCAACGGCGAGAAAGATGAACGGGGCCGAAGCCTGGATGGCCTCATCGAAGGTCTGATCGAAATCGATCCCAATGCCGATAGACGTCGTGTGAACCGCATCGGTGCGGAAGTCTGCCTGAACATCGCGAAGCCACAACTCGGAGTCGATGTAGGTCTCGAAACTCGCCTCGTCGTAGATCACTTCGGTGATGAACGCAGGGGCAGTCCATATGCCGCCACTCAGGTTTACCTGCTCCGAAAGGGTGAACCGAAGATCGCTGGTCGGTGAAGCGGGGTTGAGGATCGTTGCCAACGCCGTCTTGACGTCAGCGTCTGTTGCGGTTGCAAATCCCCCAGGGATCTGCTCGGAAACCAGGTCAGCAATCGAAAGCACGCCGGGAATCGCAGATCCGATGTCGGCGTCGAACTGCGTGACCAAGTGTGACGCGTGCTCCTGATCGGAGCGGATTCGGTTCGAGGCCTCTTGCCACTCCCTGAGTGATGCGGCTGTGAGAACGTCACCGCCGTCTGCTGCCTCAACGATGAACGCTGCTGACCTGATAGTCGACTCGCTGGTCAGCGTTTCGTCAGCGCGGGCGGAGAGATCGAAGACCTCGCCCGAAGGATCGAAATTCGGGTCTTCTGTATTGGCCACCATCGGCGCCGCCGCGCCGAGGGCCAGAGCGGTAAGCACGACTGCGCCTATGACGAGCGCGGCATGTCGGTTGACCCACTCAAAGAATCGGTAGTTCTGTTTCATCGGATTGTCTTCCCTGCTGTTGGTCTCGCTTACAAGGGCGATAATGCAGAAAAGTGCCGCGTCCGAACATTGGGTATCTCCCCCGTTCCACCCTGAGGTGTCGGGGATGATCTCAGGGTTATCCCCTTGCTGTCATCGGTACCTCCTGGCAGACACCGCCCCATAGGCTGCCATGGAGACTGGTCCAGCATGAGGTTCGATGTACGAAGCGAGTGATGACCGATACGACCGGAGGTGTGTCATTGTTCGGGTCGACTTCGCACCATGAAGGCTGACGCTCTCCGGTATACGGGCTTCCTCAGCCGCTGGGTGGCCCGCGGTTGATCACTTCGTCGCGATGCCAGAGGGCTACCTACCGGGGGAGCATCAGCCCTCAGCTAGCTTCCCCAACAGGCTGTTCCTTGATGAAATCGATGATCTCGGGCACATAGGCGTGGGCGATTCCCACCACGGTGTCTGCCCCTCCGTAGTACACAGTGACCCTGCCCGTCGGTTCGTCGTACAGGGCGGCGCATGGAAACACGACGTTTGGGACATCGCCGACCTGCTCGTACACCACCTGCGGAGACAGGAGATAGCGGGCTCCTCTGGCCAGCACCTTCGACGGGTCATCGATGTCGAGCAGCGCAGCACCCATGGAGTACACGAACCCGTTGCACGAATTCAACACCCCGTGGTAGATCATCAGCCAACCGTGTTCCGTCTCGATCGGAATCGGACCCGGACCGACCTTTGTTGACTGCCACGACCAATCAACGGTGGTCATCACATGACGGTGCCTCCCCCAGTGGGTCATATCGGGGCTCTCTGAGACGAAGATGTCGCCAAACGGTGTGTGTCCGTTGTCGCTCGGTCGTGACAGCATCACATACGAGCCGTTGATCATGCGGGGGAAGAGCACGCCGTTGCGGTTGAAGGGCAGGTAGGCGTTGTCCAATTGATGGAACGTCTCGAAGTCGAAGGTGTAGCCAACACCAATGGTGGGGCCGTGGTATCCGGTGCACCAAGTGACGTAATACCGGTCTTCGATCCATACGACCCGCGGGTCGTATGCGTGCTCGAAGGACTCTTGGATCTTGGCCACCCTGGCATCTGCCGCAACCCACGTAATCGGGATCGGTTCGATGTCCCAGTCGACACCATTGGCACTCCGTCCGGCATAGATGTTCATCGTTCGGGTGGTATCGTCTATTCGAAACACTCCCGCATATGCGCCTTCGAGCGGGACGACTGCGGAGTTGAACACGCTGTTCGCACCAGGTATCACGTCATGGGGAATGATCGGATTGAGACTGGATCGCCACATGACGTCTGAGGACCCAGCAGGTCGATCCTCCCATGGCATGTCCGGCAGCGCTGCTGGCGGTTGAGCGAGTCGTGACTCCATGAGACTCCTTCGGGTATTAGCGGCGTGAGATAGCTGATCGGACGAGATTTTACCCCGGACGACGAGGCCGCTTACTTCGCTTCAGCGAGAAATCTGTCTAGCTCAGCTGTGCGTGGCATACCGACTCTGGCGCCGACGGACTCCGTCGACATCGCCGCCGCACCTTGGGCTCGCAGAACAGCATCGACCACTGAGAGCCCAAGGGCAAGACCGACAGCGAGCGCTCCACTGAACGCGTCTCCTGCACCCGTCGTATCAACGGCATCGACCGCGTACGGATCCATTCTGGTCCTCGCGTCGGCATCAACGACCAGTGCGCCCTTGGCGCCCAACGTGACCACAACCGGCCTTCCTGTGAGGCGGGACAGGGCACCGCCCGCAGCTTCGGGATCCGACTCACCGGTCAGCTGCTCTGCCTCGCCGGCATTCGGCTTGATAACAGGAGCGCATGCGAGCATCTCGACCGTCAGTGCACGTGCCGGTGCGGGGTCGAGAACGATCGTGTAGTCGCCTCTTGCCGCCCATCTCGCCGCGGCTTCGACGGCTCCATCGGCTACCTCAAACCCAATCAGCAGAACTCCGCCGGGCGCGAGGGCAACGGACTGAAGCGCAAACTCGACGACTCGTTCGTCGAGTCGACCATTGGCACCCGACGCAACGGCGATCTGGTTCTCGCCATGATCATCCACCATGATCAGTGCGATACCGGTTGGTTCATCCTCCATGCGCACGATGAGGGTGACATCGACACCCTCGGACCTCAGCTCGTCAATGGAGTGGGTCCCGGCCTCGTCAACACCAACGGCTGCAATCAACCCCACCCGAGCGCCGAGCCTGGCTGCTGCGACCGCCTGATTTGCTCCCTTGCCTCCTCCGTGACGTTCGAATGTACCTCCGGTGACGGTCTCGCCTGCGCCCGGGAGGACGGAAGCCTTCACAACCAGATCGACATTGACCGAACCGACGATCAGGACATCGAACTCCACTGACAGCTTCTCCTTGTCATGGCACAACTGGGCTCTGCGTCGCCAGCTTACGACCACGTCGCCGCACCGCTACCATCGCCCATCAATGGTGGATCGACGAGAAGGACCGGGAACGCTTGGAACGTTCACCGGCGTGTTCACGCCATCGATTCTGACCATCCTCGGAATCATTCTCTTCCTCAGGCTCGGCTACGTCGTAGGCAACGCTGGCCTTGCTCAGACCCTCCTGATCATCGCTATCGCGACAGCGGTCTCTGTGCTGACGAGTATCTCGTTGGCGGCGATCGCTACTGACATAGACGTCGGAGGAGGAGGCGACTATTACCTGATCTCTCGAACCCTTGGTGTCGAGTTCGGTGGAGCGATAGGCGTGGTGCTCTTCCTCGCACAGAGCGTGTCGGTAGCGTTCTACGCGATCGGCTTCGGCGAAGTCGCCGCGGACGCCGTCGGTATCGAGTCAGGGTTGGCAGTCCAGGGCATCGCCGTTGTGGCTGTCCTTGCGATCTTCCTTCTCGCATGGGCGGGAGCGGACATCGCAACCCGGTTCCAGTTCGTTGTGATGGCGTTCCTCGTCGCTGCGCTGTTGTCCTTCCTGGCGGGAGCGTTCGGTTCCGCTGACGGATCCGTACTCGGAGACGCCATGTGGCCACCGCCCGAGGCACTCGGTTTCTGGGCCCTGTTCGCGATCTTCTTCCCTGCAGTGACCGGATTCACGCAAGGCGTCAGCATGTCCGGCGATCTGATCGACCCGGCGCGGAGCCTTCCACGTGGAACGTTCGTCGCCGTTGGGATCTCTACGGTCGTCTACGTCGCCGCAGCTGCGCTCCTCGGAGCGTCTGTGCCCCTCGACGTCCTCGCTGTTGACACAGGACAGGCCATGAGATCACTTGCGGTCATCGGACCGCTCGTGTTCCTCGGCGTGATCGCCGCGACCCTCTCGTCGGCAATGGCGTCATTCCTTGGGGCACCTCGGATACTGCAGTCGCTCGCGGGAGATCACGTGTTCCCCATGCTCGATCTATTCGCACAAGGTCACGGACCTCAGTCGAACCCACGGAGGGCGACCCTTGTATCTCTCGGCATTGCGATCGCAACCATCAGCCTCGGAAGCCTCAACGTCATCGCCCCGGTGGTGTCGATGTTCTTCCTCATCTCCTATGGACTACTGAACTACGCCACCTACTGGGAGGCCAGGGCGGCAAGTCCGTCGTTCAGACCTCGCTTCAGGTTCTACGACAAACGTCTGAGCCTCGCGGGGGCACTCCTGAGCCTCGGCGCGATGCTCGCCATCAACGTGATCGCCGGGGCAGTTGCACTGCTCATGATCTTCGGCGTCTACCAGTACCTGGCGAGGAGTACGGCACCGAAGCGCTGGGCCGACGCTTCACGATCCCACCATTTCCAGCGGGCGAAGGAGAGTATCCGAGCCCTCTCGAACGAGGAGGTGCACGCTCGGCACTGGAGACCGCACATTCTCGTGTTCTCTGCTGACCCCAGGCGTCGCGAGCGCCTTCTCCGGTTCGCGACCTGGCTCGAGGGTGGAAGCGGTATTACGGCTGCGATCCGAATCCTCCAGGGTGAAGGAGCCCTGATGCGCAGGAAGAGGGACACGGAGGAGGAAGCACTTGAGAATGAGATCAGCGACCTCGGCCTCGATGTCTATCCACGCGTGGTCCTCGCCTCGGACGGATTGGAAGCGTTACCCGTGGTGGTTCAGTCCTTCGGGATTGGAGGGCTTGCCGCCAATGTTGCGGTGTTCGGATGGCCAGAGAACCCAGATGAGTCTCGCCGGATTCTCTTTGTAAGGAGCCTGCGCGACGTGTCAAGGCACGGAGTGAACATCGTCGCGATGTCGAGTGATGAGCAGCGGTGGGCAGCGATGAACACCCGCGAAACCTCCAAGAAGCGTATCGACGTGTGGTGGAACGACGACGACTCGAGCAGGCTCGCCCTGCTCGCCGCCTATCTCTTTACGAGAACGGAGTCGTGGGACAAAGCAAAGATTCGCATCCTGGCCGCCGTGACCAACGAGAATCGGGATGACGTCTACTCACGAGTTGAGTCGATGCTCGACGACGCCCGGATTCCTGCGGATGTCCTGTGTCTGGTGAATCCCGCCCACGACGCCATCGTTGCGACCTGCGCAGACGCCGCACTCGTCTTCATGACAATGAGAATCAAGAAGGCCCATGCGCTCGATCCGACCGGTGGCGATCTCGATTCCCTCCTTCGCAGACTTCCGCTCACTGCTGCGGTCCTCGCAGGCGAGACGGTAGACCTGCTTGCAGGACCAGAGTCCGGTCGTCACCAAGCGCGTACCGAAGCCGAGGAGGCCGTCGACGAAGCGACCGCACGACTCGTCGCGCTCTCCGATCGTGGCGACCAGATCGACGAGAAGATCAAGACGGCCGCGGCCCAACTCTTCAATGACCTATCCAGCGATTATGTCCCGCTCGCCGAACTCGAGAAAGAGCGAGAGGCACTAAGACGGAGAGTGCTCAAAGCACGCGCACGCGTCGAGGGCGCTCAATCAGAGCTGGACTCGATCAATGGCGACGGTTCGTAGCAGATCGTCAGTCGTCGACGCCTGTATGGGTGTGGCGGTCTGACCCGTACGCGAGCGCCGCAACCACAAGCACGAAAGCACATCCGAGCGCAAGGCCACCGACGACATCTGTGAGCCAGTGCACGCGAACGTAGGTGCGGCTCAGCGCCATCAGCACCGCGTAGACACCAGCGATCCACAGAAACAAGTTGTGTCGCCTCGGCCATATGAATCCCACCAGGACCGCCAGTCCGATCGCCATCGCAGCGCCAGACACCGTTGCGTGCCCTGAGGGGTAGGCGGCGGAGGACTCATGCACGAGTGCGTCCTCAGGGCGTGGTCTACCGACGAGCAGTTTGGTCACGGTCGTTGTGACCTGGGCACCACCGATGATTGCCGCCCAAGCGAGAGCGAGATCCCACTTCTTCGCCAGCAGAAACCCAACGCCGGCAGCAACCGCCATCGGAGCAGCGATGGGGGCAGCACCGACCACGTGGAACCACTCGGCCACGGAGACCAGCCAGGCCGACTCGACGCTCGCCATTGCAGAGTTCCAGACGTCATCAAGCGCCTGAGTCCACCCGACCACGACGAGTAGCGTCAGCAGACCGAAGAGACCGGCCAGAACGGCTCCCGCAATGAGCCTCGTCCGACTGAACTGGTCGCCCACGAAGCTCAGTAAGAGGTGCCGCTGGTTTGGCGTCGCTGCGCGCCCATGCCACCGCTCGTCCACGAGGCTACGTCTGCAAGAACACCCATGCCAAGGATGATCCAGTCAAACCCTGACACGCCGCCGGGAAAGACTGCAACGTACATCATGGTGGTCCAGGGAGCTATGAAGAACCCGACGAAAGCAACCCAGAAGCCCTCGAAAGCAGCTTCCCATCGCGTCTGATCGATGAGCCACCACAGAAGGATCGCAAACCGTGGGCCTATGAGGACAAGCGAGGCGAACATGCAGCACATTGCGGTCTTCCCTTTCGACTACGTCGCTGAATCTAGCTGTGCACGAGAGGCTTCGCGATCATCGTCCCCTTGGTCTGCCTGTGCCTTGATGAAGGCGATCACTTCCCCGAAGCTCTCCTGATACGGGGCAAGATCGCTGTGCGCACCGTCCGGTACCACGAGCAGTTCCGACCCTGGACTGAGTTCCGCGAGCTCATGGGAGTCCGCTACGGGCACGACCACATCGAGCGCACCGTGGACAAACATCAGTGGCGCTGTGACGTATTCGACCCTGGCGCGAGGTGCGATAACGTCAAACCCCTTTCCGATCATCGTCTCAATGGCCCTGAGCACAGCCCACCGGATGGGTCGCGGCAGCGGGAGGTTCTCGTTCATGAGCTCACCGGGGTGGGCGAACGAGGCAACCGACACAACGGCAGAGAGGTCATCGTGATACGACGCGTAGTAGATCGCTGCCGCCGCTCCGACCGAGTGGCCGATGACCGCAACATCGGTGACCCGCTCGCTGCCATGCAGATAGTCGACCGCAGTACCAAGATCCTCAGCGAATCTCAGCATCGATACGTGATCGTCGTGTTCAGAGAGGCCGTGATTCCGGGCGTCAAGGAACAGGGCGTGCAACCCGGCTCTGTGTATGGCTGGTGCGATGTCAAGCATGTGCGCCGCATTGCCTCCCCAACCGTGCAACACGATGACAGCCGGGCCAGGAGCGTCGCCGGGAACGAACCATCCGTGGAGTTGGATGCCTCTCGGATTCGTGAGCCACACTTGCTCCTCAGGCAGCCCGAAGTCCGCGGGTGATTGGTGGACCTCCCTCTGGGGTGGCCTCCACGCCCGCTTGAACACCCGTGGTGCAGCAGCCACGACTCCTGCACCGATGATGAGCGGCACCGCGATGGTCTTCCTCATCCAAACGAGGATAGGGATTCGTCAGCTGCGAAGCGCCTCGGATGGCGTACGAGTATTGTCTCTGGCGTGTTCGACTTCACAGGCGCACCCGTGCCCGTCCGGCGGGATCTACGCGATACGTATGCCAAGATCTGGCGCCATCTCGCATCTCCGGGTCCAACGCTCACCGCAGACAAGCGGATCGCGCTCGCTGAATACGTCCGAGCTTCGGCCGGTAACGCCCTCCCTCCGCGGACGGACCAACCTGAGCCACTGCTCCACCTCGCAGCGACCCTGTTCACCGATCCTGGAGATGTTGATGCCACGATCGTGACGTCAGCTGCAGAAGCCGTTGGCGATCCAATGGTTGTGGAGGTCATCTCACTCGTGTCGATGCTGTCCGCTGTCGACGGCGCCCACCAAGCACTCGCCGCAGATCCCGAACCCCTTCCATCGCCGGTGGCAGGCGATCCGACCGGAGAGATCTCACGAGGCCTCAATCGGCGCCGAACACACGTGCCGATGCCTGCCGGTGCGATACCGGTAGCACTCGATCTCTTACCTGCGGTTGGGGAGGCGTTCCGCGACAGCTTCGGACCGCAATACATGACAGAAGCCGAGATGGGTTCGGATTTGTTCGAACGAAGCCCAGGGCTCAATCGAGCCCAGATCGAGCTTGTGTCAACACGAACGTCGCTGCACAACCGGTGCTTCTATTGAACGCTGAGTCACGCACGGATGCTCAGTTCGAGCGCCATCGCCTACGGATTCGACCTCAACATCGGTGCCGTCGCCAATCTTGAGATTCCTACGGGCGTACCGGGTGGGACCGAGCTCCTGAGGCTCGTTGACGCTGTCATCTCGGGTGAATCCGCTGCCATTCGAAGCGCACAGACCTCCGTTATCAACATCCTGAACCCTGAGTCGATGGTCGATGCAGCGGCGGTGTTCGGCAACTTCGAGATGATGAACCGTGTCGCCGAAGGCTCAGGAATACCGGTAGCTGCCCAGGCCGTCGAGAGGATGGGCAGCACGGTCGAAGCACTGGGTCTCAGAGACTTCCTGAAATCCTGAGCGAGCGACTCACCGATTCGCCAAGTTGGCCAAAAGGCGCGAGAATTCCGGGTAGGAATCGATTAGGAGGTCCATGTGACTGATTCAGGAATCGAAAATCTGCTCACTGAGGAGCGGCTGTTCCCTCCATCGGCGGAATTCGCTGCACAAGCGAATGCGGCGGCCGGTCTCTATGACGAGGCGGAACAGGACTTTGAAGCGTATTGGATGAAGCAAGCCCTCGACAGGGTGACCTGGTTCAAGGAACCAACGGAGGGACTCGACGACTCGAAGGCGCCATTCTTCACGTGGTTCGCTGACGGCGAGCTGAACATCTCATACAACTGCCTCGATCGTCACCTCAAAACAGGCGGGGACAAGGTTGCGTTTCACTGGGTAGGCGAACCGGGTGACACCCGAACCATCACCTACCAGGAGCTCTCGGACGACGTAAACAAGTTCGCGAATGGGCTCCGCTCCCTCGGCGTCGAGAAGGGCGACAGGGTCGCGATCTATATGGGCATGGTGCCGGAACTCGCCGTTGCGATGCTCGCCTGCGCGAGGATCGGTGCGGCCCACTCTGTGATCTTCGGCGGGTTCTCAGCGGAATCCATCGTCGACCGCGTGCAGGACGCGCAGGCAAAGCTACTTATCACCGGTGACGGTGCATGGCGCCGAGGCACGGTAGTGCCGCTCAAGGCGAGCTGCGACACGGCAATGGCTTCGACGCCTTCAATCGAGCACTGCATCGTGTTCGAGCGCACTAGCCACGACGTATCGATGACAGAGGGACGCGACATCTGGTGGCAGGATCTCGTCGCGGACCAGTCAACAGATTGTGAGCCGGAGGTCATGGCGGCAGAGGATCTGCTGTACATCCTCTACACGTCCGGCACGACAGCGAAACCAAAAGGCATCATGCACACGACGGGCGGATACCTCACCAGTGCCATGACGACGCACTCCCAGGTGTTCGACCTCAAGCCCGATGACGACGTGTACTGGTGCGCAGCCGACATCGGCTGGGTAACAGGCCACACATACATCGTGTACGGACCCCTCGCGAATCACGCGACAAGCGTCATGTACGAAGGAACGCCTGACTACCCAGACAAGGACCGCCTGTGGTCGATCATTGAGGAGTACGGCGTCACGATCCTGTACACCGCGCCTACGGCGATCCGCGCTTTCATGAAGTGGGGCACCGAGTATCCAGAGAAGCACAACCTTTCGTCGCTGCGGCTCCTCGGCTCTGTCGGTGAGCCGATCAATCCAGAGGCGTGGATGTGGTATCACGAGAATATCGGTGGAAGCTCATGCCCAATCGTGGACACGTGGTGGCAGACGGAGACCGGAAGCATCATGATCACGCCACTCCCAGGCGTGACCTCAACCAAGCCCGGTTCAGCGACCAAGGCTCTCCCCGGCATTGAAGTAGCGGTTGTGGACAAGGACGGCAACCCCGTGTCACCGGGCGGAGGCGGCTTCCTGACCATCACAAAGCCGTGGCCGTCGATGCTTCGGTCGATCTACGGCGACGATGACAGGTATGTCAGCACGTACTGGTCACAGATCCCTGGTCGGTACTGGGCAGGCGACGGTGCGAAGCTCGACACTGATGAGTATCTGTGGATACTCGGACGTGTCGACGATGTGATGAACGTGTCTGGCCACCGGATCTCCACGATGGAGGTCGAGTCTGCGCTCGTCAGCCATCCCGCAGTCGCAGAAGCGGCAGTCGTAGGTGCAGCCGATTCGCTCACAGGACAAGCGATCGTCGCATTCGTGACGTTGCGCGGTGGATTCGAGGACTCGGACGAGCTCAACGCCGAACTCCGAAGCCACGTGGCAACAAAGATCGGTCCAATTGCGAAGCCGAAGACGATCATCTTCACACCGGATCTTCCGAAGACCCGGTCGGGGAAGATCATGCGGAGGCTGCTGAGGGACATCTCGGACAACCGGGACCTCGGAGACATCACGACGCTTGCAAACGCGGACACGGTCCAGGCGCTTGCCGACAAGGCGAAGGCTGTGACGTCGGGTTCCTGACACACAGCTCAGGCGGGCGCCGCAAGCGCGGCGAGGAGCGCCCCCTACTCGGGGGGCGCTCCCGTTCGTGTGGACAGGTACCTGTCGGTGGCGTACGCAGCGGCTCGACCTGATCCGACACAGAGAGTCATCCCTCCGCCCCCGACCCATGCCCCGGCAAGAAACAGGTTCTCGACAGGTGTCGTGGGCTTTCGGCGGTTCATCTGGCTCATGACCGTCTGCTCTCGTCCGTAGAGACTTCCTTGCGGTTGCATCACATACCGGACGTTGGTGAGCGGCGTTGCCACACTGCGTACAACAATCGACTCTCGCAGACCCGGTATTCGCTTGGCGGCCCGATCGATCAGCGTGTCTGCGACCGACTCCTTGATCTCCAGATACTGCTCATTGTCACCGTACCCATCCAGGTCTCCGCTGGTTCCCCACACATCCTTGTAGTCCCAGGGAGCAAGCACGGTGAGCACGATCACTGATCCTCCCTGAGGAGCACAGCCTGGGTCGACAACGGTGTAGTTGGAGATGATCATCCCGGCTTTGTCAAAGTCGCCAGCGGTGATCGCCTCATACTCGGCGTCGAAGTCGTATCCACCGATGTCAAAGAACTCGTGATGGTTCCACCCCTCGGCCGCGACGTCTCTATCCAGTCCGAGGTACACAACAAAACTCGCCAAAGCCGGACTCTCAGATCGGACCTCCGATGCCCAACCCTCGTCGACCACCGTTGCGGGCAAAGCATCGGCAGTTGCTTGCGGGCTTGCATTCGAGACGGCGGCCTTTGCGTGAACGACCAGTCCTCGGTTGGTTGTGACCGTGACACTGCCCGGTCCGTCAGGGATGATGGAGGTCACGGTGTTGCGGTAGTGGATCGAGCCGCCCCGCTCGATGATCGTCTCCGCCATCGCCTTTGTCATGGCGCCAGAGCCGCCGGTTGGGTACCAGGCACCTGACGAGTGATAGCTGAGCAGTGTCAGCCCGAACTGACCAGCCGACACCGTTGACGGTGGCAGGCCGAGGTATGACCACAGCGTCGACAAGAGTGCCTTCGTTTCATCCGACTCGATGTATTGATCCAGGAACACATCCCACGACGATCCAAACGCCATCGACATGTCGGGATACCGGTCGATCATCTGGTCCATCGGTACCCGTACGCCGTTTCTGCGGTCCTGGCCGTATCTGGCCATGTCGTGGCCAAGACGCCTCAACGCCGCGAACAGATCGGTGACCCCTTCACGTTCGTCTGGAAAGACGTCACAGATCTCGGCAAGATAGTCGGGGAAGTCGGCTGAAACTGACACCTCGAAGTCAGGAAAGGCAGCCGTGTAGAAGGGGTCGAGTCGGTTCATCTCGACCTTGTCGAAGACACCGAGCAGATCGAACATGGGATAGGCCCAACCGCCCTTCTCCATGCCATCGAGCGCATGAAGCGCCACCTCGAATCGGTACCCGCGCTCCCTGAAGTTGTGGGCGTACCCACCGGGCTTGGTGTGATGCTCCACCACCACGACTTCATGGCCTTTGGCCTGCAGGTGCCCTGCGGCCGATAGGCCACCCAGCCCGGCACCAATCACAACCACGTCTGTTTCGATCGGTCCGATCATGAGTCAGACGGTATCGGAACCTCTTCGGCATCCGGCCACGGATCAGCGTCAATCAGCTTCCGCCATACATACACACCGACATCTCGTATCGATGCGATGACAGGGACAGCGAGCAGCGAGCCGAGGAGCCCGCCGACCTGGAATCCGACCATGAGACCTATGAGCACGATGGCAGGCCTGAGATTCACGGCAGTCCCCATCACCCTTGGGGCGATGATGTTCGCCTGGAGTTGAACAACAAGCAGATATATGACCACAACGATCAACGCGAACCAGTAGGTCTCAAGTTCAGGCCATCGGGTCGAGCCCGAGAGAAGGGCTGCGAGAACACCAGGGATCGCGGCGAGAATCGGCCCGAACGTCGGGATCATGTTGAGCACAACCATGATCATTCCCATCAGGAATGCTCCCGGTAGGCCGACGGCCCACAGGACAAGGAACACGAAGAAGCCAGTGATGAGGGAGTTGACGAGTTGGCCATAGAGATACCCCCTCCACACACTCTTCTGTTTCGCCATCATCATGTGGCCATCCCGCTCGTACCCCGCAGGGAAGCTCGCCAGCGTTGAGTCATGCAGTCGACCGCTATCTGCATTCAGGTACATCGCAACGAGGGTCGTGATGATCGCCGACGTGATCAGTGCCGTGACTATCCCGAGAACCGTCCTGACGCCGGAGAACCCTGCACCGAGATACTCCAGTATCCGCTCAGCGTCGAGGGCTCCACCCTCACCTTCGCCAGGGAGCACGGAACCCTGCAGCGAATCGACGAATTCGGAGATGTCGATGGTGAGGCCGAACAGAATGACGTGCCCGTTGGCGTCCGCGTTCCGTAGGAGCCACAGCCTCACTTCATCGACCAGACCGATGGGATCGAGCTCGACAACTGACTCCACGATCGACCTCGCCAGCATCGCTCCGAAAGCAACAGTCCCGATGAATACAACGAGATACGCCAGAAGAAGTGCGAAGCCTCTCGGGATGTGCAGATGCTTGACCCCGAGACGGATCAGCGGTGCCACGAGAAAGGCGATAAGCGCAGCCAACGCGGCGATCGCAAGCACGTTGCGGATCAGGTATACGCCGACAACCGAAAGCATGAACACAATGCCAACAACCATCAACTTGGCGTTGTCTCCCCATGGCTGGGAAGGTGGATAGAATCTCGGTTCGCTGGTCTCGGCAGCCTCGGTTGAATCCATGCGACCACGCTACCTGATTCCCCGTCTACTACGCTCGCACACCATGAGCATCTACCAACGCACGATGCAACGCCTGAGCAAGACGCGTGGGCTCCGCTGGGTGCTCTCCAAGACCCTTACACCACTCGACATGAAGCTGAAGGGCAGCAGATTCGCACCGTCGACGTTTGGGCTCGACATGCCGCTGTGCTTCCTCACGACCACAGGCCGAAAGTCAGGCGAGTCACGCACAATCCCTCTCCTCTTCATCGAAACTGACGCCGGTGCACCGGCGATCGCAGCAACCAATTTCGGGCACCAAACACATCCGGCGTGGGCGCTGAATCTTGAGGCAACTCCGGCAGCGATCTTTGAACTCGACGGCGAGTCCAGAGAGGTCACGGCAAGGCGTGCCTCCGCCGAAGAGGCTGCCGACCTCTGGCCACGCTTCGATGGCATCTGGCCCGCATATGAGGACTATCGCGAGATCTCGAACCGGAATATCAAGGTCTTCATCCTCCAGTAGGCCACCCACAAGCGCTTCGATGCTGTCCCGACATGGCCGTAGACTTGTCGCGTGGCGAACTTCGAGCATCCAGCGGAAACCCCTCCCGAATATCAACCGCACATCGGCGGCTCACGCCAGTACATGCGCGATGTCATCCTCGGCGTCAATGACGGTCTTGTATCAACCTTCCTGCTTGTATCCGGCGTGGTGGGCGGTGGACTCAGCTCCGCGGACGTGTTACTCACAGCAGTCGCTGGTGCATTGGCTGGCATGATCTCAATGAGCATCGGCGAGTACTTGGCGACGAAGTCACAGGATGAGGTATTCGACGCAGAGATCGCCCTCGAGAAGACTCATCTCAGGGATCATCGCCAGCATGAGAGGGATCAACTCTCTGACATGCTCGGCGACATGGGCCTCGGGGGTGATGACCTTGAGACGGTTGTTGAGATCATCGATGGCAATGATGAAGCAATGCTGAACATGCACGCTGCCCTCGAATTCGGAATCGTCGACAACGAGCGAAGGAGCCCCTACGCAGCGGCCATCGCTTCTGGACTTCTGTTCCTCGCCGGCGCTCTTCCTTCGGTTGTCCCGTTCGCAATCTGGGATGACACGACAACAGCGATCCTTGCGGCTGCGATCCTCTCCGGCATCGGGTTGTTCCTGGTCGGAGCCGTCAAAACGATGCAAACGAAGAAGCGTTGGCTGCTCTCCGGCGCCGAGAACTTGGTACTCGGTCTCGCCGCGGGTGTGTTGTCATTCTTCGTCGGAAAAGCATTCGAGGCGTTCATCAACAGGTAGACCTGTTGATGAGTGCTTGCTAGAAGTCGAGACCCCTCTTCGCGCTGATGCCCTCGTCAAACGCGTGCTTGATTTTCTTCATCTCGGTGACTGTGTCGGCGACGTCGATGAGTTCAGCGCTCGCATCACGCCCTGTGATGATGATGTTGACGCCGATCGGTCGCCTCCTGATCGTCTCCACGACGTCGTCGGCGGAAACCCAACCAAAGGTGACCGGGTATGTTGCCTCGTCGAGGATCACCAGGTCATACTCGCCGGCGGAGATGATTTCAGCAGCGTTCGCCCATGCATCCTGAGCTGCCTTCTCGGTTGCCTCCATGTCGTCGGACTCCCATGTGAAACCGTCACCACCGGTGATCCAATCGACGCCGAGCTGATCAGCCATCTTGCGCTCGCCGGTCTGCCACTTGTCCGACTTGATGAACTGGATGACCATCACCTTCCATCCCCTGGCGGCCGCACGAAGCATCACGCCGAACGCAGACGACGACTTGCCCTTGCCATCACCGGTATTGACGATGACAAGGCCACGGTTTCGATCTTCACTCACGACGATGACTCCTCGGTTCGCACGGACACAATGACGGTACTCCCATCGACGTCAATGACCCGAATGGACGGCTCGAACACCGACCCGAGCCGTTCTTCGGTCAGAACCTCGCTCGCGGTCCCCGCACCAACGCTACGGCCCTCGTCGAGCAGCATGACCTTCTCACAGAATTGTGCAGCAGCAGTGAGGTCGTGGATCGCTGTGATCACAGTCATTCCTCGTGAGGCCCTCAGGTGGTCGATCAGTTCAAGAACCTCGTGCTGGGCAGCGATGTCGAGGGACGCTGTCGCCTCGTCCAGAACGACGATCGGCGCATTCTGGGCAAGCACCCGTGCGAGTGAGACCCGCTGCGTCTCACCGCCCGACAGCGTTGCTACATCACGACTGGCGAAGTCAACAAGATGCAGCGCCTCGAGAGAACCCCACACCGCAGCGATGTCTTCCTGAGACTCCGAAGCGAGGGTGCCGAGGTACGGCGTCCTTCCGAGCAGGACGTAGTCGAACACAGCCATTCCCTGGGGGTACAGAGGACGCTGTGGCACATAGGCAACGACCTTTGCTCTTTCGCGATGCGAGAGATCCTCTATCGGTTGCCCATCGGCAAGCACAGAACCACCGTATGAGATCGAGCCAGCAATCGTGCGAAGCAGCGTTGACTTTCCCGCTCCGTTCGGACCAACAACACCAAGCCACCCTCCACCTCTGACGTCGACGGTCACACCGTGCAGCACCTTGGTATCGCCAAAGGATGCCTCGATATTCGAGAATTCAAGCGCCGATGTCATGACACAACTCCCTTCGAAGTTCTCAGGACAACAGCGAAAAAGGGCGCGCCAATGATCGCTGTCACGACACCTATCGGAATCTCAGCAGGGGTGACAGCAACCCTGGCGATGATGTCAGCGAAGACCAGAAAGGCACCGCCCAGAAGTATCGAGAGCGGGACGACGACCCGATAGGACGCAGAGGTCGCAAGCCTCACCGTGTGAGGCACGATGATCCCTAGGAATCGGATCAGACCGCGGACAGCCGCCACGGCCGCCGTTCCCAATGTCGCGAAGACCACGAATATGAGCCTGATGCGGCCTGGGCGAATCCCAAGCGTCCCAGCCTCGGTATCGCCGACGGAGAGCACATCCAAGAGACGCCTCCCGACAAGAACTGCCACGAGACACACGAGTACATACGGCGTCACCAGCAGCACCTCATCCCATCCCGCGGTATTGAGGCTCCCAAGTATCCACCCGTAGACCTCGCGAAGCGTGTCAGACTCACGCTGCTGCAGGAAGGTCTGGAGAGCGGTGAGGAACGCTGCGACAGCGACACCAGCAAGGATCAGCGTTACCGAGGTACGGCCCGATCGCACCGTGTAGCCAAGGACGTAGGCGAGAGCAACACCGCCAATAGCACCGACAAATGCAGCGAGCGGAAGTGGATCAATGATCCACCCACCGGTCGAGGAACCGTACGCGATCGCAATCGTTGCGCCAAGGCCCGCACCAGCACCCGCACCGAGCAGATACGGGTCGGCAAGAGGGTTCCGGAACACACCCTGATAGGTCGCCCCCGCAGCAGAGAGCATCGACCCAACGAGAACTGCGAGAACAACCCTTGGCATTCTGATCTCCCACAGAATCGCCTCTGATCTCTCGTTGAGGCCGGTGTCGACATCGATGAACGGGAGCCTGTTGGCCATCGATCCGATGACTTCGATCGGAGCGATGGAGATCGGCCCGACCATCACCCCTGCGACCACCGCCGCGAACAGAGCGAACGCCGCCCCTCCGACCCACCACCAATGGAGGCGCGTGGCTGACGGGCGACCGGCGTTCATGCGTTCGCCAACTCCAACTCGAGGATGGCGACCACGACATCCTCAACGAGGTCTGCAATGCGTGGACCCCATCGAGATGCAATGTCGTCATCGAGCTCAACCACCGAGCCACCGATGACCGCCGTCAGCGTGCCCCACCCTGGCCGCTCCGCAGCTGTCTCGACACTCGCTCCGCAACATTTGGTGTCTGCAAGGAACACAAGGGATGGATCGGAGTCGATGATGTACTCCGCCGTCAGCTGCGGATAGCCGAAGCCTTCCGGATCGGAGACGTCAGCGATGTTCGTCATCCCCGATGGCGCAAGGAGCTGGCCGATGAACGTCACCGACGTCACCGAGTAGAACGTCGGATCGAGCTCGTAGTAGTACGTGAACGCCTCGCTTCCCTCAGAGAGAGACGCGAAAGCAGACTCAATGTCAGCGGTGGTCTCCGCAACAAGAGCAGCCGATTCCGCAATGTGCCCCGTAGCGGCACCAACCTGCTCCCACTGCTTGTATGCGTCATCAACAGTGAACGCGGTTCCGTGGAGGATCACGGGGATTCCGATCGCCTCAAGCCCAGCGACAATGTCCCCAGGGTCAAAGCTGAGAAACACGAGGTCAGGTTCATAGGAGGCGATTGCCTCCACACTCGGAGTGAACGCCGACAGATCGGTGACGGGAGCGTTCCCAGGGAAGTTCGACATACTGTCAACCGCAACCACTTGGTCTCCTGCACCCAAGGCAAAGAGCACTTCGGTCGATGTGGGGGAGATGGACACGATTCTCTCTGGCCTTGACTCGATGATCACCTCGCCGTTCGGTGCATCGATGGAGACGGGGAATCCATTGTCAACTGTCTCGGTGGTGGTTGTCGTCTCTTCCGGCATCGAAGACGTGGTCGGACTTGATGACGAGGTTGTCCCAAGCGTCGCCGGTGGAGACGAATCCCCTGAGCTGTCTGAGCCGCAGGCCGCTGCAATGAGAGCAACAGCTACAACCAGTGGAATGAACCTTCTGAACATGAGATTCTCCTCTCTGTGGAGGAGAACGGACCGCAGCCGGGAGACCTCTCCTCCGAAGGCTCACCGCTCACCAACAAAGAGGCGATCTGGCTACCTCACTGGGAGGATCACAGTTGCGGGACAGCGCCGGAATCTCACCGGACTTCGCTCATTGTCAGATACCCGGGTTCGAACCCGAGGCGTGAGCGCAGCATAGCTGGGTCGCAGGGACGAAACCCGACGTCGAAAGTCGAGTTTCGTGTGGTCGGTAGGATTCCGTACATGAAGAAGCTCCTTCCGGTCATCGTCACCGCAGCAGTCGCCGCAATCGCTGTCGCCGCCGTGCGCATGCTCGACGAAGATCCACTCCCTGAGCCGCCCGACGGCACGTGGGAACTCGACGAGGACGAATCCGCGTCGTGAAGTTCGCCCTCGACTCAGGCACAGAAGTTGGTCAGCGGGCTGCCCGTATTCTGCTCGGAGACCCTGATTGCACAAGCCTCGTGATGCTCAACCGGGGGTGGCTCCCTGATGACCCCAGAGCTACGCAGGGTTCAGGCAACAGCTCAGACGTCATGGGAGTCGATGCCGTCATCTCGGACGGCACGTCGGCACTCTCTTCGCTCATCGGAAAGGCGTCAGTTGCGCAAGCACCGCTCGTTGTGTGGCAGGACGCTCACGCGTCTGAGCTCGGCCCGGCGTCGATCCCAGTCATCGTCGGTGCAAACGTTGGGTCGGCACTCGTAGATGCACTCCTCACCCATCCCGCATCGTCACCAACGGCAGAGGACTCCGTCACCGTTGGGTGGACGGAACCAGGGAAGCCGCAGCGCAACGGAGCTCCGATCGCATTCCCCGAACCTGTCGGTATGGCATGGTCGGACGAGCGGCAAGACGGTCACTTCGTGGCATACAGGGACGACGAGTGGGCAGGCGCTACAACGATCGTCGAAGGACCCTCAGGCCAGCGAATTGTTGGTGTTGCGGACCTCGGAACCCATCTGGAGGCGCTGACGCTTGTCGCCGTGTCGCTTGCAGCAGCACGAGGATCCTTCGAGACAGGCATCCAGCGGGCGAGACATGCCTCAGCTGTCATCCTCGATGAGGCACGGGGTCTGGAACTCGACGTCGCCATTTGGCGTTCTACGTTCTGAAGACCAACCGATGACCCGAATACTGCCATTCCTCGCACTCACGCTCCTCGCCGTCGCCTGCACTCCCAGCGACAGCGCAACCGACGCGCCCGACTCGACAGCGGTCGTCACTGCCCCGGAGCAGTCCTTCGCGGGAACGGTGGAAGCACCGGACTTCCCCGAAGGTCTTGAGTGGATCAATACGACAGAGCCCATCTCGCTCAACGACCTGCGTGGCAAAGTCGTCGTCCTCGACTTCTGGACCTATGGATGCATCAACTGCATTCACGTGATCCCCGACCTCAAAAGACTCGAGGCCGAGTTCCCCAACGAACTTGTCGTCATCGGAGTGCATTCGGCCAAGTTCGCCAACGAAGGCGACACCGCTCAGATCCGAGAGGTCGTTCAACGCTACGGACTCGAACACCCCGTCGTCAACGATGTGGACTTTGTTGTCTGGAACAGTTGGGGCGCCAATGCGTGGCCGACGACCGCCGTCATTGATCCCGCCGGAAAGGCAGTTGGCATCCGAGCCGGCGAAGGCGTCTACGACGCTGTCCAGCCGGTCGTTGCTGGACTCGTCGCGGAATTCGGTGCGGCGGGGGCCCTCAACACCGAACCGATCGAGTTTGCCCTTGAGTCCGACTCTGCACCTCAGCGAGCACTCAGCTACCCGGGCAAGGTTCTCGCTGAAGGCGGTCGGTTATGGATCGTGGACACGGGGCACAACCGCATCCTCGAAGTCAAACCCACAACCGGCGAAGTCGTTGCCGCCTATGGCTCAGGAGAGCAGGGGGCCAACGATGGCGCGGCTCTGGAGGCGTCGTTCAACGCCCCGCAAGGACTCGCATATCGGGATGACACTCTGTACGTTGCCGACACCGACAATCACCTCATCCGTGCGATCGACCTCACGACCGATGCCGTGACCACGGTGGCCGGCACAGGTGAACTCGGATATCCAGCGCAGGCCGGACTGACGAACGAGGTAGCCCTCAACTCCCCGTGGGCGGTACTGGTCAAAGACACCACGCTGTACGTCGCAAACGCTGGGAGCCACCAGATTCTCAGTATTGGCCTCGATACCGGTCTTGTTGCGCCACTTGTGGGCAACGCTCGCGAGAGCACAACCAATGGGTCCTTCGCCAACGCCGAACTTGCCCAGCCGTCCGGGCTGGCTCTCTCCGATGACGGGGTGCTCTACTTTGCCGACTCAGAGTCCAGTTCGATCCGTGCGGCGGACCTCACAACCGAAACCACTTCCCTCGTTGTCGGAGGTGATGCAAACCTGTTCGAGTTCGGAGACATCGACGGCGAAGGCAACACAGCACGCCTGCAGCATCCCCTCGGCACCGCACTGGCCGGTGACACTCTCTACATAGCGGACACGTACAACTCAAAGATCAAGAGGATCGATGTCACCACGAACACAGTGACTGGCTGGCTCGGCTCAGGCCCCGGGTGGGCGGACGGTTCAAACCCGCTGTTCAACGAACCGGGCGGGCTCTCTATCGCCGACGGAACGCTGTACATCGCGGACACGAACAACCACTCGATCAGAACCGTTGATGTCGAGACAGGCGAGACGGCGACGCTGATACTCAAGGGTGTCGAGAGGTTCGATCCACCGGCTGCCTACAACGGGGTCGTCACCACACTCGATCCCATCAGCGCGAACGCGGGTGCCGCATCAGTCGTCATCAACTATGAGCTCCCGGACGGATACAAGGTCAACGAAGACGCTCCCTCGTCGCTCACGATCACGACCGGGGGCAACATCATCAGCCTGCAGACAGGGTCATCCTTCGACCTGACAGGCACCAAGCTCCCGGTCTCAGTCGCCGTGGACCTTGCGGAAGGTGAAGAGATCGTCACGTTGGACGTCACCTTGATTTACTGCGAAGCCGTGGCAACGAGCCTTTGTCTCATCGACCAAGCGCGCTTTGTTGTGCCCATGGACGTGGGTCCCACCGGTCCCGCAACCCACATCACGCTGAAGCGGACGATCGGAGATCCGGGCTAGCGGTAAGTCGGTGAAGTGAGGTCTTTGTGTCCGTGGAGCGTCTATTCAAGCTTCTTCGCTGCGGCGACGATTCTCTCGACATTCGGCAAGGCGGCATATTCGACGCGGAGGGCTTCAGGAATGCTCGACGGTGTCGACCGAGCTGAGATCAGAGGTGCCATTGCTCGCAGGCACGTGGACGACAGGACGAGGCTGCGTGAGTACGGGGCCACCTGGCTCCTCGTACGTCTCTTCAAGCATGATCAGTTCGATCCCTCCAACGACATCTGAAATGAGGTTGTAGAGCACTGCCGCCAAGGTCATAGCAGCCGTCAGCATGATCACGCCAATGATCGCCATCATCAACACGACCCTGAAGTAGAGGTCTCCGTCCGGGCTCACCGCGATGGTCAAGCGACCGAAGAGATCGACAAACGCCTCAGGAATTCCCCTCTGGACAGAGATCGACCAGGCAACCCAAATACCGAGCATTCCAACGAGGCCACCAATGGTGTTCAGCACGAGACTGACCTTGAGAACGGTCCAAGCGTCGATCTTGCGAATGATGCGGCGCACGCGGCGAACCGGCATATGGCCTCCTTGCGCGGCAAGTGTACCGAGAGGTTCCTTTTCGTCCTGCTATTGAGACGTCGTAGGCCCCTGAATCGTTCCTACTCGTCCTCGCCGTTCGTCACGACGGTCAGAGCGGACAGGGACGCTCCATCGGAGAGGTTCATCACCTTGACTCCGGTTGAGGGTCGCTTCTGGCGAGAGATCGCCTTTGCCTCTGAGCGCATCACAATGCCGTCAGACGAGGTGACAACGATCTCGTCGGTCGCTGACACAGCCCTCGCTGCCGCAACAACACCCCTCACTCTCGTCAGCTTCATCGAGATGACACCAACTCCTCCGCGCTTCTGGACGCGGAACTCGTTCATCTTGATGCGCTTCCCATATCCACCAGACGTGAGCAGAAGTACCTCTTCGGCCTCGTCTGCAACAGCGGCAGACACAACTCTGTCGTCTTCTCTGAGCTTGATGCCCCGCACGCCTTGGGATGCACGACCGGTCGGGCGAACATCTGTCTCGTCGAACCTGATACCCATGCCTTTGCGCGTGAGCATCATCAGATCCGAAGTTCCGTTGGTTTCGCGAACTGCGACGACTTCGTCATTGTCGAGCAAGTTGATCGCCACCAACACCTGGTTCCGGGAGTCGTAGTCAGAGAACTTCGACTTCTTCACAAGACCATTCTTGGTGAACATCACGAGATACTTGTTCGTCTCGTAGTCCCTCATGTCAATGATGGCCTCAACAACCTCATCGGAATCTAGAGGAAGCACTGACTGGATGAGTTGTCCCTTGGCCGTACGATCCTTGCGTGGGATCTCGTGGGCACGTACCCGATAGACCTTGCCCCTGTTGGTGAAGAACAACAGATAGGAGTGCGCTGTCGTGTGAAGGAGATGTTCGATCACATCGTCTTCCTTGAGCCCTGCACCCTTGACGCCACGGCCGCCTCGGCCTTGTGTGCGGTACGCCTTCGAGAGTACCGACTTGATGTATCCGGACGCGGACACGCTCACGACGAGCTCTTCGTCCGCGATGAGGTCCTCAAGTGACATCGTTCCCAGGTCAGGCACGATGCGGGAGCGGCGTTCATCGCCGAACTTGTCCCGTATCTCAGCGAGTTCCTCACCGATCAACGATCGGCGCTGCGATTCATCAGCGAGAAGACCCTCGAGGTACGCGATCGTCTCCTCGAGCGCCTCAAGCTCATCACGGAGCTTGGTCGTCTCCAACGCAGTGAGTCTCCGCAGCGGCATGTCGAGGATGTGGTTCGCCTGGATCTCCGAGAGTTCGAAGCCATCCATCAGTCCCACTCGCGCCTCGTCGACGTTCGCTGAACCCCTGATGATGGCAACAACCTCATCGATGTGGTCGAGCGCGATCAGAAGACCACGCAAGATGTGCGCCCTTGCTTCGGCCTTGTCAAGACGGAACTGCGAGCGCCGCTCGATGACTTCAAGCTGGTGTTCGACGTAGTAGTGCACGAGCTGGGCGAGGTTCAGCGTTCGCGGCACACCGTCAACCAGCGCAACATTGTTCACCGAGAAGGTGTCCTCGAGTTGGGTGTGCTTGAGGAGAAGGTTGAGAACGACTTGTGCGTTGGCATCCTTCCTCAATTCAACGACCAGTCGAGTGCCCTGCCTATCGGATTCATCCCGAAGGTCGGCAATACCGATGATCGTCTTGCTGCGGACCAGATCGGCGATCTTCTCCATGACCCTGTCACGCGAGACCTGATACGGAATCTCGGACACGACGATCGCCATCCGGTTCTTCCGTGCTTCTACGATGTCCGTGACTGCTCGCATCCGAATCGAGCCGCGCCCTGTGAGGAGCGCATCCTTGACGCCCTTGTTCCCCACGATGTATGCCCCCGTCGGGAAGTCGGGTCCCTGGACGAACTGCATGAGGTCTTCCACGGTTGCGTCGCCATGGTCCAGAGCGTGCAAGACCGCATCGATGACTTCGCCGAGGTTGTGCGGGGCCATGTTCGTCGCCATGCCAACCGCAATGCCGGTGGAACCGTTGACGAGCAGGTTCGGGAATCGCGCCGGGAGCACTGTCGGCTCAGCCCGCTCGCCCGAGTAGTTGTCCCTGAAGTCAACGGTGTCCTCGTCGATCCCGTCGAGCATGTGAGCAGAGAGCTTTGCGAGACGCGCCTCCACATACCGCATGGCAGCCGGTGGGTCATCGACGGTTCCGAAGTTGCCCTGTGGGTCGATCAGCGGGTTCCGGAGGGCAAAGTCCTGCGCAAGGCGAACCATGGAGTCATATACCGCTTCGGGAGCGTGTGGATGGAACCAACCAACAACATCACCCACGACACGAGATGCCTTGCGGTATGGCGTACCTGGGCGAATACCGCTGTCCCACATCGAGTACAGGATGCGGCGATGAACCGGCTTGAGGCCGTCCCTCGCATCAGGCAGTGCCCGCGACACGATGACAGACATTGCATACTCGAGGAACGAGTCCTGCATCTCGCGTTCGATGTCGATTGAGACGTACGTTGGTTTCTGCTGATCGTTTGTCATCGTGAGGCTCCTACGCGTCCAGGAACCGGACGTCTTTTGCGTTCTGTTGGATGAATGTCCTCCGCGCCTCGACGTCGGTGCCCATGAGCGTCGAGAACGTCTCCTCCGCAGAGAACTGCTCCACGAGATCCACCCTGAGGAGCGTGCGCACCGCTGGGTCCATCGTCGTGTCCCACAGCTCGTCAGCGTTCATCTCTCCAAGGCCCTTGAACCGCTGAATGTTCATCTTGCGACCCTCGTTCTCCGCCTTGAAACGGTCGAGCTCATCGTCGTTCTGGATCCATGTCGTCTTCGTACCGATCTTCGCCGAATACAACGGCGGTTGCGCGATGTAGACATACCCGTGTTCGATGATCTCCGGCAGATGTCTGAAGAAGAACGTAAGGAGCAGTGTCCTGATGTGGGCACCATCGACATCAGCATCCGTGAGGATGATGACCTTCTGGTACCTCGCCTTGTCAATCTGCATTTCATCGCCGATGCCTGTTCCTATCGCGGTGATCAGCGATTGGACTTCGTTGTTCTGCAGAACCCTTGCCAGTCGATTCTTCTCAACATTGATGATCTTGCCTCGGATGGGAAGGATGGCCTGGTACTGGGAATTCCTGGCCTGCTTCGCTGAGCCGCCTGCAGAGTCTCCCTCGACGATGAACAGTTCGGAAGCCTCCGGGTCCCTCGATGAACAGTCCGAGAGCTTTCCGGGGAGGCCAGAGGATTCCAGAAGACTCTTGCGCCGCGTCAGATCCCTCGCTTGGCGTGCCGCTGCGCGGGCTCTGGCCGCTTGACTTGCTTTGTCGACGATGCGACGTCCTTCACCAGGATGTTTCCCGAACCACTCAGGGAGGGCCTGGTTCATGGCCTTCTGCACGAACGATCGAGTCTCTGTATTGCCGAGTTTTGTCTTGGTCTGTCCCTCAAACTGGGGTGAACGCATCTTGGCTGAGATAACGGCCGTGAGCCCCTCGCGGACGTCGTCGCCCTGTAGGTTCTTGTCCTTCTCTTTGAGGACATTCCTATCCCTTGCGAAGTCGTTCACCGCTTTCGTGAGGGCAGTTCGGAAGCCTTCTTCGTGCGTGCCGCCCTCGTGGGTATTGATGTTGTTTGCGAACGACAGAACGGACTCGGTATATCCAGCCGTCCACTGCATGGCGATCTCGACTTCTGCCTCATCGTCCTTGTGCTCGAAGTAGGCGACCTGCTTGTGGATCGGGTCCCTGGTGGCATTGAGGTGCCTGACGAAGTCGATGATCCCGCCCGCGTATCGGAACGTCTCGCTCACGATCTCGTCACCGCGTTCGTCCGTGAACCGAATCTCGAGACCCTTTGTCAGGAACGCCATCTCTCTGAGGCGGTTGATGACCGTCTTGGTGGTGTAGACAGTTGTCTCCTCGAAGATCTCGGGGTCCGCCCAGAACGTCACTTCGGTTCCGGTCCGCTTCATCTCTTTGACCTTGCGAATCTTTCCCGTGGGATTCCCGTATTCGAAGACCTGCTCCCAGAGGTATCCGTCCCGCACAACTTCAACGACAGTGCGCGTCGAGAGAGCATTCACAACCGAGATCCCCACACCATGAAGCCCGCCGGACACCTGATAGGCGCCGGATTCGAACTTGCCTCCAGCATGGAGCGTCGTCATGACAGTTGTGAGAGCGGCTTCGCCCGTCTTCTTGTGCTTCGACACAGGGATGCCTCGCCCGTTGTCGCGCACACGCACGCCTCCGTCTTCGAGAAGCGTTACATCAATGCGCGTACAGAAGCCTGCCATGGCCTCATCCACAGAGTTGTCCACAACCTCCCAGATCAAGTGGTGGAGACCACGGGGACCCGTGGTACCGATGTACATCGCAGGGCGTCTTCTGACCGCTTCGAGACCCTCGAGGACCTGGATCGAGTCTGCTTCATAGGACGCGTCTGCCGAAGACTTTGCTTTGCTCACGGGGCTCCTTTGGTTCGCCGCTGCAGCGAGAATTTGCGGCTTATAACAATGATGAAAGTATAGCCGAATACGGCCGAAAACCCTTACTCTGCGGTGCTTGTTGGCAAACTCATCGTCGAGAAACCCTGAGCTTCACTTCAGTGACAAGATCGTCGCCAAAGACCTCAGAAATCGCGTCGATCAACCTCCCGATCTGATACTTCAGAAGTGAGGCTGCCGTGCCGTTTTCGACCTCGACGAGCAGCGTTCTGTCGCGCACGCCAATCGGTGTCGCCACCTCACCCCAGTCGCCCGGCACCACCTCACTCCACCGATCGATCAGGTCTCCCTGTCGCACATCAATGTTCACGGATGCCTTCTCAATGACCTTGCCGAGGACGTCGCTGATCTCGGTTGGCTCTCTCCTGTTTCCGTACCTGAGGTACTTGGCTCTCGTCATGAGACGCTCCCATCTCTTACCGACCAACGGCGTCCTCTGATCGGAACCTCATCATCTCTCGCGGTTGTGACAAATACCTGGCCATCGTCGATCAGCGAGACCACTCGATGGGCTCGGTCGCTGTCAAGCTCGGAGAACACGTCGTCCAGCAAGAGGATCGGCTTGAGGTCCCTCGTCTCTTCGATGATCCGATACGCACCGAAACGAAGGGCAAGCGCCGCTGTCCTCTGCTCACCCTGTGAGGCGTGGGTTCTCGTGAGTCGCCCATCAAGAAGCAGGTTGGGCTCATCGCGGTGGAGACCAACTGTCGTCGTCCTGACCTCCATGTCTTTGCTCCTCTTCTCCTCAAGGGCCACCATCAGGGCCTGCTTGAGATCATCGAAGCTCCCCGCTGCCTCTGACCCCCACGTGGAGCGATACGCCCATGTCAGGCTCCCTTCCCCTCCAACGATGGTGTATGCGTTCTGAAGGTGTGGCTGAAGCGCCACAGCGAGGCTTCTGCGATGGAGGAGTACTCGGGCACCTGCATCAGCCATCCGAAGGTCCCACACCTCAAGACTCGCCTGATCCGTGTGGCGCCCCTCCTGTTTCAGCAGTGAGTTGCGCTGTCTCACCGTTCGCTCGTACTCGGTGAGATCCTGACCGGCCTGGGGCCACAGACGGGATGAGAGATCATCGAGATAGTCGCGACGTACCGCCGGCCCACGCTTGATGACATCGAGGTCATCTGGCACGAAGGCAACGATCGGAATCGTCAGCAGAATGTCCCTGAGCCGCTTCGGCTTCTTCCCGTTGACGAGCACGGTTCTGCGCCCCTCGACAGGGATCGAACAGGCAACCTCGGTCTCAGTGGCACCTCCGCCGATCCCACCACGGACAACAGCCTCTGTGGACCCTTCCCGAATGAGAGCGCCATCGGGAACGCCCCTGAAGGAGGCCATCATCCCCAGATATCCGATTGCCTCAAGCACCGACGTCTTACCGGCACCGTTGCCACCGACCAGGATGTTCACACCATCGGATGGATCGAAACGAAGCGACTCGTACGGCCGGAAGTTCGTCAGCTCCAACCACGTGAGGTGCATGTCACCTCACAGTCGTACAGGCATCAACAGGTATTGGAAGTCCCGCTTCTCTCCCCCAAGAAGAAGGCCTGGCTTGAGGGGGTCGCTGGTCTCAATCACAACCTTCTCGTCATTGACGGCGTTGAGACCGTCAGTGAGATACCGGGTGTTGAAGGCGATCGTCATGTCCTCCCCCGTGTACTCGCCCTCGAGCAGCTCGGTCTCCTCACCGACCTCCTGGCGAATCACGCTCAGTTCGACGCCACCAGCGTGCATGGCAAGTCGTACAGGAATGTGGTCCTCGGCAACAAGGGCGGCTCTGCCAACAGCCTCGAGGAATGCAGCCTTGTCCACGGTGAGCCTGTTCAGATGACCATCAGGGAGAAGCTGCCGATAGTTGGGGAAGGTGGAGTCGATGATCCTCACCGTGAGCCTGCCCTTGTCGGTGACGAACGACGCCTCCCTGTCACCGAGGGCGACCGTCATCGGACCCGACCCGATGGTTCGACCCAACTCACGAAGAGCTCGGTAGGGAACGAGCTTCGATCCCTCGGTCGCAACGCCTTCCACATCTCGCACTCCGAGGCGATAGGAATCTGTTGCGACAAGCCTCAACGAGTCGCCGTCACCCTCAAACAAGACACCTGTCAATGTCGGACGAGCGTCATCCGCGGACGCAGCAACACCTACCTGGCCAAGAGCGCCGATGAGCTGAGCACCATTGACGTCGATACCGCCTTCGATCGCCGCGTCGGTGACCTTCGGATAGTCGTCAACCGCCATCTCCCTGAGCTTGAACCGCGGTCCTCCGCCGATGATCTCGACCTCACCATCGCTCGACGACAGCGTCACCGCTCCAGCAGGAAGCTTGCGAACGGCTTCTGCCGCCAATTTCGCCGGAATCACTGTTCGTCCCTCTTCGGTGACCTCGACATCAAGGTACGTCCGCACGGTGATCTCATTGTCTGTACCGGTCACGGTCAGCTTGCTTCCGGATACCTCGCAGAGGACCCCCTGGAGGATCGGAAGCGGTGAACGCGTACCGACAGCCCTACCGGCTCTCGCCAGCACATCCGCCAGATCGTCTCGTTCGGCTCTGATTCGCACTTGTTCTTCCCCTGCTGTTGTTACTGCTGATTATTGATATATAAGAGTAGTGGTAGTAGTAGGCCCTGTGGATTGTGCATAGGTGCACGAAAGCGTTGGTACGTGGGCTTTTCCACGTCCACAGACGGTGTTGATAGATAGGGGGTTATCCCCGCACCGGCGCCATGTCCTCCCGAGCCTGTGGAGAACCCTCATGTTGTCCTCAGGTCCTGAGTGATGGCCGAGACCTCATCAAAGACTGCTTTGTCCGACTGGAGGAGGCCAGTGATCTTGTCGACAGCATGCATGACGGTTGTGTGGTCGCGACCACCGAAGGCCGCACCGATCTTTGGAAGCGAGAGGCCCGTGTGCTGCCGACACACGTACATGGCGACCTGTCGCTGACGGGCAAGTGGTTGACGCCGTGATGCGCCGACGACGTCGGTCTGGGGGATCTCGTAGTACTGAGCAACGGTTGAGATGATCGACTCGGCGGTGAGGGGGGTCGAAGCCTGGAGTCCGACGACATCTCGGAGAACGTTGGTAGCGAGGTCGAGTGTTACCCGCTCATTCGTCAGGGTTGAGAAGGCGGTGACTCGTGTCAGTGCCCCCTCCAACTCCCTGATGTTGTCCGCGACGTTCTCAGCAATGAACTCGAGAACCTCGGGAGGGACAGAGGTCGGGTCGTTCGCTGCGTTCTTGCGCAGGATTGCGAGACGGGTCTCTACGTCTGGGCTTTGGATGTCTGTTGTGAGGCCCCATTCGAATCGGCTCCGGAGGCGATCTTCGAGCGTCCTGAGCTCCTTTGGCGCCCGATCGGACGAAATCACCATCTGGTTGCCAGCCTCGTACAGCGAGTTGAACGTGTGGAAGAACTCTTCGAGGATCTGCTCTTTGCCTTCGAGGAACTGAATGTCATCGACGAGAAGTAGGCCGACTTTGCGGTATCTGGCCTTGAAATCGTCCATTCGTTTGCGGCGGATGGAATTGATGAAGTCGTTGAAGAAGGACTCAGAAGTGACATAACACACAACGCTCGTTGGATCGAGTTCGAGACGGTGCTGACCAACGGCATGCAGAAGGTGCGTCTTGCCGAGTCCTGCGCGCGCGTAGATGAACAGCGGGTTGTACTGACGGCCAGGCTGCTCGGCAACGGCTTGCGCTGCGGCGTGGGCGAAGCGGTTCGACTGTCCAACGACGAAGTTCTCGAAGGAGTACCTTGCCACCAGGTTTGCAGCATCCCTCCGATTCGTGCTCGCGATGTCCGAGGTGGGAGGTGAGACATCGAGCGCGGCCTGGTACGGCTGTGCTGGCAAGGGGTCAACGATCTCAGGCCGCGCCGTAACGGTGATCATCACGTCGAACGGCTCTGACCACACCGACCCCGCGATCTCGCGGACCTGGTGGGTGTAGTTGTCCCTCACCCACGTTGCATTGAAGTGGTTCGGAGCCACGAGTTGCAGCTCCGAATCGTCAAAGGATGTGTCGAGTGGCCTGATCCACGTCTCCCATTTCGCCACGCCGATCACGTCACGCAATCTGCTGTGGAACAGGTCAACCTGTGAATCCACCGTCTCTGTCGGGGTCTGTGTGACTCCCACGCCTATTCGTCTCCCACGGCCTACGCCCAGCCCAAAAACTGTCCACACATCTATCCACAGGATGTGGAGAAGATGCACCGGGGCCAAGGAATTTGACCTGCGGTCTGCCCCCACAAAGGAAGAGCGGCTGCCCGCCGTGTGAGCCAAGGCGAGCATAGGAACGCATCTTGTCGCAACTCAAGAGCGGCAAAACCGCCGCTACCCGTCGATGATCCAGAGGAGAGAGTGCGGCGCAATCCCTTGTGGCGTACGGGGTTTCGCAGGTCGGCGGACGCTGCTCGATGGCCGGCCCCGTGGAGACTTCCACGAAAACGGGCCTATTCTGTCTTTCGCGAGGCCTTGGGAGTTTTCGCGTGTTGCCCACGCAGTGTCAATTTCGCGCTGATCGCTCCTAGAATGCCTGCGTTCCGTGATACCCACGGATTTACCGCGACCTCCCAACCGGGGACACCTCATTATGAAGCGTACGTATCAACCCAACAATCGCCGCCGCAAGCGCAAGCACGGCTTTCGCGGCCGCATGCGCACCCGCGAGGGCCGTTCGCTGGTGAAGCGCCGGCGCACCAAGGGTCGCCACAAGCTCTCCGCATAGAGTGCGGCAATTCGCCCCGCTCCGACCAGGATCTCGTTTTGGGTCCATCTACCGCTCGGGGATACGGAGACGGTTGGGTGGAATCACCGTTCTGCAAGCCGACGGTCACCGATCGACGCCCGAAGTTGGTGTTGTTGCCGGCAAGAGCGTCGGAAACGCTGTTCAGCGAAACCGGGCGAAGCGACGACTGAGGGAAGTAGCGCAAGCAGTGGACCTTCAGCCACACACCGCCTACGTGGTGGTAGCTTCACCGCAGGTGTTGGATGCACCGTTCAGCGAGCTGAACGATTGGATGCAAGGCGCTGTTGAGGCGGGTGCCCCTGCAGATAGCCAGGCCAGGAACAAGGACGGGCAATGAACGGGCAGAATCCAGAGTCAAAGGGCCTCGTGGCCCGGGCGTTACTCGGGTTCGTGCGCGTCTATCAGAAGCTGTTGTCTCCTCTTTTGGGAGCGAAGTGCCGCTACCACCCGTCGTGCTCTCATTACACGTACGAGGCGATCGAGATACACGGAGCCCTCAAGGGCAGCTGGCTTGGGATGAGGCGCATTGGGCGTTGTCACCCCTTCCATGAGGGCGGGCTCGATCCCGTTCCCGGCTCGACCGATGCCATGACCCAAGAACCCCAAGGAAGTACCCAGTGAACCCGTGGACCCTGTTGCTGAATGCGCTGGGAAGCGCACTCTCGTTCTTCTACGACATTATTCCAGAATATGGAATTGCTATCATCTTGCTCACGCTTGCCGTGAGCCTTCTTCTGTTCCCGCTGACGCTGAAACAGACCCGCTCCATGAAGGCGATGCAGGAGATCCAGCCCCAGGTCAAGCGGCTGCAGAAGGAATACAAGGAGGACCGAGAGGAACTCAACAAGCAGTTGATGGAGCTCTATAAGGAGAAGGGTGTCAACCCTGCTGCCGGGTGCCTCCCGATGCTGGTGCAGATGCCGATCTGGTTTGCGCTGTATCGCGTGCTCTGGCAGGGCAATGGTCTTCCAGAAGGCTCTGATCTCGCCGAAATCACCACCGCAGCCAACGAAGCGCTGTACACCGTCGATGCTTCCGGCAATCTTACGAGCACGCTTCGCGACGGTATTGATATTACTTCGGCCCAATTCGACCATGTCGTCTTTCTTGGGATGAACTTGATGGTTCGCCCTTCCCAAGCCGTTGATCTGGGCAATATCGTGGGATCGCTCCCCTACATCATCCTTCTGCTGATCATCGTCGCCGCCGGGTTCTACCAGCAGGTCCAGATGACACGCAAGAAGCAATCGAACGGTGATGAGCCGCAGAGTTCACAGATGCAGGGCATGCAGAACGCCATGAAGGTCATGCCTGTGGTGTTCGGGTTCATCTCATGGAACTTCGTGACCGGGCTTGGCCTGTATTTCGCCACCTCGAACCTCTTCCGCATCGGCCAGCAGGCCCTCATCCTCAGAATAGGTGATGGCAACGGGCCTGGCGATGAAACCGGAAAGACAGTGAGAGACGACGCAGACTCGCCTTCGGATGACTCCAATGGAGAGTCTCCCAAGAGCAGTCCGAGTCAGCACGCGAGCAAGAAACGCAACCGCCGAAGAAAGAAGTAGCCCCATGGAATGGGTTGAAGTACAGGGGAAGACCGTAGACATCGCCGTTGACGTCGCGCTCAGAGAGCTCGACGTGAAATCACGTGATGACGCCAAAGTCGAGATTATCCAGGAGCCGAAGGCAGGATTTCTTGGCGTTGGGGGGCGAGACGCGATCGTAAAGGTCTCACGCGCACCCAAGAAGCGACGACGCCGCCGTGGCCGAGGACAGTCGAGCGGTTCGAAACCGGCATCCGGCGGCTCGGGCAACTCAGAGAAGTCAGGCGATTCTGCGGGAAACCGAGAGGGATCCGGTCAGGGGAGCCAGAAGCGGTCCTCGCAGAAGCCCAGTCAGAAGTCGAGCCAGAAGCCGGCGCAAAAGTCGCAGAAAAAGCAGTCAAGGAAGCCCCGTCAGGAGAAAATGGTGTCGAATTCAGACGCACAGAAGTCCGATGACCGCCCCGAGCAGGCGCCGATAGAGGAGCAGGCCGAGGTAGCGGCAGGCTTCATCACGGGACTGCTCGACGCATTCGGACTCGAAGGTACGGTTGAGACAACGATTGAGGACGATGTCCTGTACATCGAGGTCGAAGGATCTCAGACCGAAGCGTTGGTGGGCCAGAAGGGAAGCGTCATGCAGTCGGTGCATGAACTGACTCGAACGGTTGTGCAACGCAAGACGTACGGTGCGCCGCGGATGCGTATCGATATCGCCGGCTACCGTGCACGTCGACGGGAGGCGCTCAAGATATACACCGGAAAGCTGGCCACCCAGGTCATCGAAGAGCAGGACGAAGCCATGCTCGAGCCGATGAACGCTGCGGACCGGAAGGTAGTCCACGACGCCGTAGCGGAGATCGACGGCGTCCGCTCCTTCTCCGAAGGGGACGAACCACGCAGAGCCGTGGTAATAGCTTACGAGAGCCCGAGCGAGTAGCTCAGCGAGAATCCAGCCAGAACGAATCAGAAGGAGGGCTCCGGAGCGATCCGGAGCCCTCCTTTGTGTGGGTGCAGCAGGTGGGCTGGAGCAGCCTGGGGCCGAGGTGTTTCACGTGAAACGGTGCAGCGTCATGAGATGCCGCGTTTCACGTGAAACACCTCTGTATGCTCTCTGTCGATGATCCCAACACCTCCAACCAGCAAGTACGATGGTATCGCCGACTGGCTTGACGTCAAGTGGTCGGATCTCCAGAACGATCGTCTGGGACGCTACGAACAGTGGCTCGGCGACGAGGCTGTGGTTGCCGGCGGTATCGGTCCGGGTGAGGGACCACGACTCTTCGACCGGCATGTGGCCGACTCGCTCGCGTTTCTCACGCTGATCGACGGAAGCGCAACGTCGCTGATCGATGTTGGCTCTGGTGTTGGGCTTCCAGGAATACCGATAGCCATTGCACGGCCGGACATCGATGTCACGGTGCTCGACCGGTCCGAACGTAGGGTCCGGCTGGCTGCGAGAGCCGTCCGCATTCTCGAGCTGGAGAATGTCTCAATTGCGAACGCTGATGTGGCCCAAACGCAGGGTATTTACGACGTGGTGGCGTTTCGTGCCTCGCTGCCAATCGAGGTCGCCGAGCGGACTTTCCGGCGGCTCGCCGGCCCCGATGGCATCGGCATCTTCGCATGGAGTCGACGCGACGAACCGAAATCACCACCTGAGGCCCCCGCAGACACTATCTTCAGTCTGACACCCGAAGGCGTGGGCGTGCTTCAATCGCCGGCCTGGCTTCTTCGGATGCAGAGAAGTCCATAGATATCAGGAGTTGACACGCGATGTCCGGAGCCACGGTGGTCGCCATTGCCAATCAAAAGGGCGGCGTAGGTAAATCGACAACGGCGATCAATCTGGGGGCAGGTTTAGCCTTTCAGGGCGATCGGGTCTTGATCATCGATCTCGATCCCCAAGGGAATACCAGTTCGGGTCTGGGAATTGATCGGTCCGCGATCGAATCATCGACTTATGAGATTCTCGTTGACGGTTTCCCGGTGGTCGACGTACTCGAACCAACGTCAGTGAAGGGGCTTCATGTCGTGCCTGCCACGATCGAACTGGCCGGAGCGGAGATCGAGCTTGTGTCGATGTTCTCCCGGGAGCTCAGGCTCAAGCAGGCACTGGAGGCGACTCGCGATGACTACGACTTCGTTCTCATCGACTGCCCTCCATCTCTTGGTTTGCTGACGATCAACGGGCTCGCCGCGGCCGACGAGGTACTGATTCCGATTCAGTGTGAGTACTACGCCCTCGAGGGGGTAAGTCAGTTGACGCGAAACATCGAATTGGTCACGGGAAGCCTTAACCCTCAACTCGTAGTTGAGGGTGTGGTGTTGACCATGTTCGATGGCCGTACCACGCTCGCTGCCGATGTTGTGGAGCAGGTGAGGAGCCACTTTGGTGAAACAGCGTATAAGACGGTGATTCCACGGACGGTACGGCTGTCAGAGGCCCCGTCGTACGGAGAACCGATCGAAGCATACGATGACATGTCAAGGGGAGCGATCGCATATCGAGAGCTTTCCAGGGAATTCAGGAGGCGCCATGGCCGCACGTAAGAGTGGATTGGGAAGGGGACTTGACGCTCTGATTCCCCAGGAGCACCCGAGTGAGGGGTTCGCCAACGTACAGATCGACGCTGTTGCCCCAAATCCGAGCCAGCCGAGATCTGAATTCGATCAGGCGGCGCTTGAGACCTTGGCGGCATCCATTACCGAAATCGGTGTTCTTCAGCCGATAGTGGTGAGATCCGCTGGCGACAAGTACGTGCTTGTCGCTGGCGAGAGGCGCCTTCGTGCGGCGAAGCAGGCGGGACTCACGGCGATTCCCGCAGTGATTCGTGAGGACACGGACGACGGAGCGAACCTCACCGAGGCACTTGTTGAGAACCTGCAGCGCGAGGACCTCAACCCTCTCGAGGAGGCTGCTGCCTTCAACGAGTTACTGGAAGAATATGGAATGACGCACGATGCCGTCGCCAACCAGGTCGGAAGAAGCAGATCTGCCGTCACGAATACTGTGCGGCTGCTACAGCTTCCACCGAAGATCCAGGCAATGCTTGTTTCACGTGAACTGTCCGCAGGGCATGCTCGAGCTCTCCTTGGCTCTGAGGACGAGGCATACGCGGTCCACATCGCGCAGCGAGCCGTTGCGGAGGGGTGGACAGTGAGAAGGGTGGAGGAAGCGATTCGGCTCCGAGGCACCCAGGGAACAGCATCGAGCACACGTTCGAAGAAGATCAGGCCTGCCGCGATCATTGAGCTCGAGGAGCGGCTTCAGGACCGGCTTGAGACCAAGGTGAACATCGACTTCAAAGGCAAGGGGGGCAAGATCACGATCAAGTACTCGTCATCCGAGGACCTTGAGAGGATCTACCGACATCTCTTCGAGCCAGGGGCCAAATAGGTCACTCCTCGTAGAGGCTTGCAAGCGAGTTGGCAACGATCCTGCCAGTTCGCCGATTCATCGATCGGAGCGCGACGATCACCGCCGGAGAGCGGGTCTCTTTGAGCATGGGAAGCGTCTTGCCTTCGCGTTCTACGCCGAGGCGTTCGGAGAGAAGTGTCGCTATCTCCCTGCCTCCCTCAGAACTTGAGTGGGCAGACTCGAAGAAGTAGACACCCTCTGTGCCTCCCGATACCCGGAGAAAGCCAACCACGACATCAGCATTGAGCTTGTTGGCTCGTTGTGCCCTCAGTCGGGCCGGCGGGTCTGTGTCGACGCTTCTACTGAGTACGGGCGTTGCACCGAGGAGTTGCAGTGCAGAGAATGCAGCGGTTGCGGTTGACCATGTCTCCTCCTGCTCAGATGTATCTCTGCACTCCGGATCGAGATATACGAGTTGTCCAGCGATGCTGCCAGGGAGACCGGCGAGCCACTGACGTTCCCGTACAGCCTCGCGACCGTGCTTCTGAGTTGCCATTGCAATGAGCCGAAGTTCGTCGTGAACGATCCTGCCCGATATTCCATCTTCTGCCAGTTCGCGGTTCTGTTGGAAGTCGAGGAGGCCACTGAGCGTGTCAGGCCCGAAGACTCCGTCGACCTTGCCTGCATCGAACCCGAGTGAGTTCAAAAGGGCTTGGAGTTCGGCGACATCGTCGCCCCGCATCATCGGGACGCGTCGGTAGAGAAGTCTGTCTCCGAGCTCGTATCCCGCATCGACCAGGGCCCGCCAGGTCTCGGGACCCACGATCCCATCGTTCGGCAATCCTCGCTCGGTCTGGAAGTTCGAGACTGCCGTGAATGTTCCGTCGCCAAACACTCCTGGTTCGTCTGGACGGACGCCATGGTCGAGAGAGCCGAGCCGATCCTGAATGTCACGCACCGCTGCACCGCGGTCGCCTTGGTGAAAGAGCCTCACGAGCTCGATCGTGGCAGAGTCGCGTCAGCTAAGGAAGTCCGAGAGCTCAGAGGTGAGCTGCCCCTTGCTTCGAGCACCGACGAATCGACGCTTCTCTTCGCCTCCCTGGAATACGATGAGTGTCGGGATGCTCATGACACCGTACGAACTCATCGTCGCCGGATTCTCGTCGACGTTCAACTTGGCAACGGTCATCTTGCCTGTGGTCTCTGCACCGATCTCATCGAGTGGACCGTCCATGATCTTGCACGGTCCGCACCATTCCGCCCAGAAGTCAACGAGCGTTGGTATGTCCGAGGAGATGGCCGCCGCAAAGTCTGCGTCGGTGACGGTTGTTGTGTTCTGACCCATTACTTGTCTCCAGTCGTTTCAGGATTGTGGTTGTGGTGAATTGGGTGGGGCTCAGGACCGATCCTGGAGCCAATGTTGGGCGTCGAGGGCTGCCTGGCATCCCATGCCAGCGGCAGTGACGGCCTGTCGATACACCTTGTCCGTGACGTCCCCAGCAGCGAAGACGCCTTCGACAGAGGTCCTTGTCGTTCCTGGCTCTGTCAGAAGGTATCCGTCGCTATCGAGATCCAGGTGACCGTCGAATACCTTTGTGTTTGGCGTGTGCCCGATGGCGACGAAGACACCCTCGGCAGCGAAATCGGTGAGCTCATCTGTCTTTACGTTTCTGAGTCTGGCACCAGCAACAAGATCATCGCCGAGGATCTCGTCAACCACCGTGTCCCAGAGGACATCGATCTTTGGGTGGTCAAGAACCCGGTCGGCCATGATCGGCGAGGCACGGAATTCGTCGCGCCGATGGACGACGGTGACCTTGGATGCGAACTTGGTGAGGAAGAGGGCCTCCTCAAGCGCTGTATCTCCTCCACCGATAACTAGCAGCTCCTTGTCCCTGAAGAAGAAGCCGTCGCAGGTGGCGCATGCTGAAACTCCGAAGCCTCTCAGACGTTCCTCGCCCTCGATGCCGAGCCACCTGGCAGATGCACCGGTGGAAATGATGATGCTCTCTGCCGTGTATTCGTCGCTGTCGACGTTCACGGTGAATGGACTCTTGGAGAAGTCGACTGCGGTCACATCTGAGCTGATGATTCGTGTCCCGAAGCGTTCGGCCTGCTTTCGCATCTGTTCCATCAGGTCGGGTCCCATGACACCGTCGGGGAATCCGGGGAAGTTCTCGACGTCAGTCGTGATCATGAGTTGGCCGCCGCGTTCCATGCCCTCGATCATGAGAGGTTCGAGATCGGCGCGAGCTGCATATATGGCTGCGGTGAGGCCTGCGGGTCCGGAGCCAATAATGAGGACCTTTTCGGTCATGGTTACTCCTGTTGCGTGGGTCTGTCCTGGGGATACCGACGTGACCAGACGAAGGCTCCTACGAGGATCAGAATCAGGCCCACCACGGCGTATGCGGTTTCTGTACCCATCAGCGTTCCGAGGGCGCGGAATATTCCCACCAGGAGCCATATGACTGCGGTAAGTGCAGCTACGACCAGAACCACTCCGACGGCTGCCCATGTGATGGCGAGTGCAGCGCGGTCGACAGACATCTCCCTGATCTTGGTCGCGACCTGCTCGAGGCCGTCTGCGATGCGTGCCGAAAGGGGAGGATTCTGGTCAGACATAGTGACCATGAGCCTAGCGCGGGTGGCGAATCAGCCTTGGTCAGCGTGACGGACCAGAGAACAGTTCTCGAATTCGAAACTGAGCCCGTCCTCGACGCCCTCGCCGTAGTCGAAGCCGAGGTGAATGATTGTCGCCTCGTCTTCAACAAACGCACCGATGACCCGGATGACTGCAACGCCTGGAGGAATCTGGTCACTGAGTTCGTCGATGCAGGCGTTGATCTCAGCGGCATCGAGGTCGATCGTCGATTTCAAGCTCAGGTCAGAGAGTTCCCGCTGGATCTCGTCTGTACTTCCTGCGCCCTCAATTTCGTCGAGGAGTTGTTCGAGTTGGACAGCGTCGGTTTCGTACACCGAGATGCCTCCGGCTTCTGGAACTGCATCATCAGCCTGACCACCGTCAGTCGCTTGGTTCTCTTCGATAGAGGTTGGTGCTTCTGCGGTAGATCCTGCCGCAGAAGTCGTTACTGACACCAGAGCCTCACCGGCGAGCTCGGCACTCATGTCCGAGGATTGGTCGGACAAACCGCCCGGCAGAATCACCACGGCCGCAACGACAGCTGCAGCAGTAGCGAGTCCGAATGCTGGTGCCCACCATGGCGTCTTCTTTTTGACCGTTGCGGGAGCCGGTGCGGCGACGAGTCCGAGCTGTTCGGTCAGATTTGCGTGGAGGGTCGTACGTTCGGCGGAGGTCAAACGCGGAACAGCGCTCGAGGCCAGAAACTCGAGCGCTGCGACTTGGGTTGCATATTCGGCCGACAATTCAGGATCCGATTCGATGCGCGCGACGGCCGCCTCTGCGGCATCGGTGCCGAGGCGCCGTTCTGCGAGTGCAGCGATGAGATCGCGGTCCTGATCGTTCATGATTCTCCGTGGTCTCCTCTTTGATGCTCACCAGGGGGTCTGAGGTTCCCGAGACTTTGAGCGAGCTGTCTTCGTGCTCTGAACAACCTGCTCTTGATCGTCCCTGTGGGCACTTCGAGGGTATCGCTTGCTTGCTCTAGCGACATGCCCTGCAGGTCGACTAGCACAACCGCGGAGCGGAATTCCACGCTGAGGGCCGCAAGTGCCTCTTCGATATCCGGGCGAACCTCAACGGCGTTGAACGGATCCGTTGCTTGGACGTCAACAGGGTCGTAGCTGTCTGGGAGCTGATCGGCTCGCTTGCGCTTCTCTCTTCTGAGGTGGTCATAGCAGGTGTTGACCGTGACCCGATAGAGCCAGGTGGAGAAGGCAGCCTGGGCCTTGTAACGGTCGGCCTTGCGGAACACAGTGAGGAACGTGTCCTGCGTGGCGTCGAGGGCCGCCTCGCGACTTCGGAGCATGCGGAGGCAGATGGCGAACACACGATCTTCGTGCGCCGCCACCAACTCACTGAAGGCAGCGACGTCCCCCTCGAGGTACTGGTCGATGAGCTCGATATCACGATCGGCACGGTCAGTCATGTGGTTGGGACAGTAGTTGGCAACGCTCTACGAGCGTTGCTTGGGAGCTTTGCGACACTGCGTGTCGGAAAGCTCCATGGGAACCTATAGGACACGAGCCACACGCAGGTCTCGTGGAGTTGGAGGTACTGCGTGTCGGAAAGGTCCAAGGGAACCATTGGAGTAGGAGGTCATGGAGCGAAACGGACGTCGGTGATACGCGACTGATAGGAGCCGTCTGGCCGTTCGGCGAGATCCGTTAGCCAGAGCAGCCAAACTCCGCCGCCCCGTACGGGGAGCTGTATCCGCGAATCGGCTCGCTGGAGCGTGCCTCGTGCGATGTGTTGCCACTCGGTGGTGTTGTCGGGAATCGATGCTGCCCAGCCAATGGTGTACGCAGTGCCAGGTGACCCCTGAATCGAGAGGACCTGTGGCGTGCCTTCGGGATCGAACACAAGTCCGACACCGCTCTTCACGTCGTGCAACTGTCTGGAGTATGCCTCCGTCGTCCATGCGGTCGCGCGGTCACCGTCGATGACGTTCTGCACCGTGTCATCGCTCTCGGTGCCATCGCCCAATGGGTCGTACACGGTTGCGGTTGCGGGAATCCGGCCAACGTCGTCTTCGGGATCGACCACTTGCGGAGGAACCGTTGTCGTCGTGCTCGTCGGCTCAGCGGTTACGGGATAGAGCACCGGTGAGTCAGGGTCGAAGTCGGCTGCAAGGCCCACAGCCGCTATGACAACGATGAGCACGACGATCAGACCGAACAGAGCGAGGGATCGCCACGGACGAATTGGCCTGCCGTCGACCGGTGCAACGTTGGGAACGGCCTGGAGGGACCGCGCAAGAGATGCTGCATTGAGCGAACCATCAATGCCGCCACGGAGCGCGTCGTCGACGCTCGGATGGACACCATCGATCACATCGGAAGGAAACACGCTCGCATCGTGAGTGCCTGTGATTGCAGCGCGCAGGACTTCGGCGAGCGCCATCGTGTCCTCTTGGGCGTCTGTCCAGCGTCGGGTCCTTCCGAACGCCGCAAGCTTCACCGGATGTGCCGCGGAGTAGTGCACTGATGATGCATCAATCGCACCGTGGACGCCGCCGAGGTCGTGGAACCGCGACAGGGCCAAGCACAGACCGGACGCGTTTGGAAGGAACTCAACTACCGGCACTGCTTCCTCTGCTCGCAGCCGGTCGTCGATGGTCACGCCACCATCCCACTCAGAGACAGAGTATGCCGATGCCGTCGTTTCGGCTGCAGCAAACACCTTCTGGAGGTGGATGTCGTTGAGTGCGGCTGCTGCACGAACGCTCTCGAGAAAGGCCTGATGGCGGTCCGGTGACGACTCAGGTGCAAGGTATCTGATGAGCACGGGACGATCGAGTGTGTCGTCCTGTCCGAACCACTCCTCGATGTCTCCATCGCTTCCGAGGCGGATGTTCAGCCGATACCGCTCAGGGAGCCTGGGAGGCACGGTTCAACCTGACTTGAGTACCGCGAGCGATTCGGGGAGTTGGACGTATCCCTCGGCTTCGTAGAGGCCGATCGCTGACGTGTTGTCGAACTGCGTGTTCAGCAAGATGGCTCGCGATCCGTGGCGTCGTGCACTGCGGCTTGCCGCCCTCACAAGGCTTCTTCCCATGCCATTGCCCTGCCAGTTGGGGTGGACCGCAACACGCTGTAAATAGGAGATGGCGTGGCCGTAGCCGACAATGGCAAACCCGGCTATGCCGAGGTCGCCGTCCTTGATGACGAATACGCTCGACTTCGGAGTCGCTCTCGTTGATTCGATGATTGCAAGGCGGTCGAATCGCCAGAACGCGGGGAAGGCGCCCTTGTCGATCTCGAGCATCGCGTCGAGGTCGAGGTCGTCCTCGCGAACGACAAGGTGCTGAGGGGCAGGAACCGACGACTCAAGTCCGAGTCGCATGAGCGCCAAGTCGATGTAGTCGCTGAACCCAGCTGCTTCCCACGGCCTGCGAGCTGAGCGTGAGAGCGGTGTGGAAAGGACCGAAGGGGCGCCCGCGAGGCTGAGCTTCTCGACACATGCCCCGATGAATCCTCCCCCGCCGCGAATAACCCGCAGCGAAGCGTCGTCAACCGTGTCGTTCCATGGTCTGGCTTCGGCCCGTGCCCAGCCGCGTCGAAGCGAAACGGAACCTGGCCAGGTGCCTCGTTGAAAAACTCGATGCGGTGTATCTACAAGTGCCAAGACCTCTCCCGGGTCGCGCCACGCGGCATCAGGGTAGCCGCGGTTCATGGGGATCGAGTGCGTGGCACAATCCATGCGATGCCCATATTGCTTGTAGCCCATGAGTCAAGTCGCGATCACCGCAACCCCGAAGGCCATCCCGAACATGTCGATCGGTTGGATGCGGTCACCCGTGGGGTGTGGGATGCCGATGTGCCGATCCTCGAGCTCGTGGCGCCAGCGGTCGATCGAGATCTACTCGAACTTGTGCACGCACGACCGTATATAGGCGAGATGGAAGCCTTCTGCGCAGCTGGCGGTGGCGGGATCGATCAAGACACGTACGCTGTTGGAGGCTCGTTCAACGCGGCATTGCACGCTGCGGGAGCTGGTCCCGGTGCCGTTGACGCCCTTGCTGCTGGTGGTGCTGAGGCCGGGTTCTTGGTGGTCCGTCCACCGGGACATCACGCCGAACACAGCCGTGCGATGGGATTCTGTCTGTTCAACAACGTCGCGGTGACGGCTGCGTACCTCCGGAGCCGAGGCCAGCGGGTGGCGATCATCGACTGGGACGTGCATCACGGGAACGGTACGCAGAACACGTTCTATCGCGACCCAGACGTGCTCTACGTGTCTGCCCACGAGTTCCCCTTCTATCCGGGTACGGGATGGATCGACGAGATCGGTGCAGGACCCGGAACGGGTATGACGGTGAACGTTCCGCTCCCTGGAGGTACACCAGCCGAGGGATATCTCAACGCCTTCGGACGTATCGTGGTCCCTGTCGTCGAACAGTTCTCACCTGACTGGATCCTTGTGAGTAACGGATACGACGCACATCGACTTGATCCGATCGGGGGCATGCTGCTCGAATCCGAGCACTACGGATGGCTCTCGCGCTGGGTTGTCACCCAGGTTCCGCGGGCAAGGACGATCGCATTCCTCGAAGGCGGGTATGACCTTGACGCGCTCAGAACCTCATCAGCGGCCTCCGTTATTGGACTCAGCGGGATCGGTCAGTTGCCCACGTGGCCAGATGCGGTGCCCGGCTCGGCGTCACGGGTTGTGGAGCTGGTCGTCGACCGGCTCTCGTCGACATGGAAACTTCATTAAGGCGCCGGCCGCATCTTCCGATATCGGTTGAGGACAACAACCGAGGGAGATTCCGTGACCGACCAGCACCCAAGTCTTGACGAGCTTCTCGAAAAACTCGTGGAGACCGGCGGGTCAGATCTTCATCTCAAGGTGGGATCTCCTCCCGCGTACCGCATCGACGGTGCTCTTCACTCCGCAGAGTTGATGGCGCTGACCCCTGACGACACTCGTTCGCTACTCGCAAGTCTCGTTCCCACCGGCTTCGAACATGCAATCGACGATGTTCCTGATATGGACTTTGCCTATGGGAGAGCAGGACTCGGGAGGTTCCGTGTCAATGCGTATCACCAGCGTGGTTCGGTCAACATCGTGGTGCGTGCGGTTGCCGCAACAGCCAAGTCCCTCGCAGAACTGGGGCTTCCAATGGCCGTTGCGACTGCATGTGAGGAAACAAGCGGCTTGATCGTCGTGACCGGCCCGACAAGTTCGGGCAAGACCACAACGTGTTCCGCGATGATCGACCACATCAACGAGTCGCGCCGCAACACGATCGTCACGATCGAGGACCCCATCGAGGTGCTGCACCGTGACAAGAAGTCGATTGTTAGCCAGCGCGAAGTTGGCGTCGACACGCCATCGTATGCGGCAGGAGTGAAGGCGGCTCTCCGCCAAGACCCAGACGTGATCTATATCGGCGAAATGCGTGATGCAGATACAATCGAGGCGGCCCTCGTAGCTGCCGAGACAGGACACCTCGTCCTTGCCACGATGTACACACTCGACTCGATGGAGACCGTTCGTCGCATTCTCGACACGTTCCCGCCGTATCTCGAGAGACGGATACGCCAGATGCTCGCGACGAGCCTCAAGGCTGTCGTTTCACAACGGCTTGTTCCGATGGCAGACGGCACCGGCCGTACCGTCGTCGCCGAGGTGCTCGTCAACACAGAGGCGGTTCCCGAGAAGTTGATCGATCCTGACCAAACAGCAGAGATCTTCGAGATCATGGCGGAGGGTGCTTTCTACGGAATGCAGACGATCGATCAGGCGATTACCAAGAAGTACGACGCCGGGGAGGTCTCCTTCTCCGACGCCTTGATGTTCGTTGCCGCACCGCGTGACTTCAAGATCGCTGCCGGCGTGGGGCACGTAGCCGCTTCCTGAGCCAGTTTCGGCTTGAGAAATCGCCAATACGGTTCCCGCTACTCTCTCTCCCATGCCAGATTTCGTATGCCGCGACTGCGGTACCGCGTTCACGCTCCCGCAGAACATCCTCGACCGCTATCCGGGATGGACGCCACGTACGTGTAGAGATTGTCGGGCAGGCTCCAAGGCCAACGCGTCCTCGAGTTCTGGAGCCAACAGTGGTCCAGCGAGTGACCCGACGACAGGTGTATTCACAGACGGGAGTTCTTCTCCGAACCCCGGTCCAGGTGGTTGGGGTGCGGTGTACGTTCAGGACAATCACGTTATTGAAGAGGCATACGGATATGGCGGAGACACGACAAACAACCGCATGGAGCTTCTTGCATTGATCCGTGCTGTCGACCTCGTCCCTGAGGGAGTGCAAGAGACGGTGTATTCAGACTCCAAGTTGGCTGTGCAGACAATCAACGAATGGGCAGCAGGTTGGGAGAAACGCGGTTGGAAGCGTAAGAGCGGTCCCGTCGAGAACCTCGACCTCGTCAAGGAGGCATATGCCGCCTACAAGCGGCGTGGCGAACTCAAACTTGTCTGGATCAAGGCTCACGTCGGATTCCGATGGAACGAGTACGCCGATGAGCTTGCCAACCGAGGAAGGGTTGAAGGGAACTCATGATCCCAGACCGCATCCGAACGGTCATGTCCTCGGACGTGTGCGAACTCTCCGCTCTGTTCGCCGCTGAGGGACATGAGCTCTATCTCGTCGGAGGATCCGTTCGCGACGCTCTCCTTGGGCGCGATGGCGAGGATCTGGACTTCACGACCGACGCCAGGCCCGATGACATCGAACGTATCGGTGATGCCTGGGCGGACTCGAGCTACCTCGTCGGCAAGGCGTTCGGCACGATCGGTCTTGTCAGGAACCAACACACCTATGAGATCACGACGTACCGGTCCGAGCTGTACAGGGACGATTCGCGCAAGCCGGTCGTCACATTCGGTGACGATCTGGCAGAGGACCTCTCGCGGCGTGACTTCACGGTCAACGCGATGGCCATCAGGGTTCCTTCGGCTCCAGGCGACGAGCCGGAGATGATCGACCCGACCGGTGGTCTCGCGGACCTTGCCGCCAAGGGTTTACGAACTCCCATGGACCCGGCGGTGTCGTTCGGCGATGACCCTCTTCGCATGCTCCGCCTCTTTCGTTTCATGTCCACGCTGGGCTTCTCCGCAAACGAGGAAGCTCTTCGCTCCATCGAGCGAATGAAGGAGCGACTCCAGATCGTGTCGGCAGAGCGAATTCGGAACGAGTTCGACAAGCTGATGATGGGGGACAACGTTGTGTTGGCTCTTGAGACGCTCGTGGACAGCGGGCTCGCGAATGAGTTCATCCCTGAGCTCCCCGCTCTTGCGGTCGAACAGGATCCGGTTCACAAGCACAAGGACGTTCTTGCTCACACCATTGCCGTCGTCGGCAAGTCGAACCCCCGGTTGCATCTTCGGCTCGCCGCGCTGTTCCACGACATCGGGAAGCCGTCAACGAGGGAGTTCGGGAAAGGTGGCGTGTCGTTCCATCATCACGAGGTCGTTGGTGCGAGGATGGCACGCAAGCGGATGCAGGAACTGCGTTATCCAAAGGACGTGGTTGCAGACGTATCCCAACTCGTCTTCCTTCACATGAGGCCGCACACCTACAAGATGGGATGGACAGACTCCGCTGTTCGACGGTACGTCCGTGATGCGGGGCCACTGCTTCGGGACCTCAACGAACTCGTGCGGTGTGACGTGACGACGCGGAACGAGCGCAGAGCGCGCACGATCTCCAACCGCATCGATGACCTGGAGACGCGCATCGAGGAGTTGGCCGCCAAGGAGGAACTGGACAGTCTCCGTGCCCCGATAGACGGAAACGACGTGATGGAGTACCTCGGCCTCAAGCCGTCGCGCCAGGTGGGCGAGATCATGCACCGGCTCACTGAGCATCGAATCGAGCACGGCCCATACACAGAGCAAGAGGCGTACGCGCTGCTCGATACCTGGAAACAGGAGCACTCCTAGCCGTCCGTGGCGTGTCGTGCACGCCTATGCGTTTGCATCTGAATATGCGTATACTGATCCCGATGCACTCGGTAGCAATCCTTGGCGCCTCCGGTTATGCCGGGGGCGAACTCATACGGTTCGTGGACAACCACCCCCATTTCGAGGCGTCCTTTCTCGGTGCGAATCGACGCGCTGGCGCATCTCTCGGCGAGGTGCATCCCCATCTTTCGGACGGCGATCGTCTCCTCAAGTCATTCGACCTTGACAAGGTGGCCTCCGCCGATCTTGTGTTCATGGCACTCCCGCACGGAGCATCAGGATCGCCGGCGATGGAACTCTCGAACTCCGACGCCAAGATCGTTGACTTGGGGAGCGATTTCCGGCTCGACACGCCTGAGCGGTATGCAGAGGCATACGGCCATGATCATCCGTATCCCAACGAACTCGGTCAGTGGGCATTCGGCATTCCCGAGCTGTTCCACGACGAGATCGCATCGAGCGAGCGGGTCGCGTCGCCGGGGTGCTACCCGACGTCAGCCATCATTCCTCTGGCGCCGCTTCTGGGCGATGGCCTCATTGAACCGACAGGCATCGTCGTTGATTCGATGTCAGGTGTATCGGGTGCGGGCAGGGGAGCGTCAGAGGCGCTTCAGTTCGGAGCGACCGCCGAATCCGCAAAGGCATACAAGGTCCTCACGCACAGACACCGCCCCGAGATGGAGCGCGCTCTTGAGATGCTCACATCGGACCAGGTCTCAGTGCTGTTCACGCCACACCTGGTGCCCATGCATCGGGGGATTCTCTCAACGATCTATGCACGGGCTACGCAGTGCGCGTCGCTCGCCGGGCTCCATGCGTCTTTCGATGCGAAGTACGAGCCGGCGCCCTTCGTCAGAAGACTTGCCGAGTCTCCGGAAACGCGCTGGGTGGTCGGATCGAACAATCTTCTTGTATCGATCCATCTCGACGAGCGCACCTCGACCGTGGTGATCGTCTCCGCCATCGACAATCTGGTAAAAGGTGCGTCCGGCCAGGCTGTGCAGAATGCCAACTTGATGTTCGGATTCGATGAGACATTGGGGCTCTCGTCAGAGGGGTGGATGCCATGAGCGTCACCGCAGCCAAGGGCTTCGTGGCGGCTGGTGTCGCATGCGGGATCAAGCACGAAGCACTTGACGTTGCAGTGCTCATAGCAGACGAGTCCGCAGCGACCGCAGCCGTGTTCACTCGCAACCAAGCCGCGGCCCCGCCCGTCACGCTCAATCGTGCGAGCCTTGAGAGAGATACGAGCAAGAGGGCGATAGTCATCAACTCGGGGTGCGCCAATGCTGGAACCGGTGCCAGAGGCATAGTGAACGGGCAAGCAATGGCTGAGCGTCTGGCGACAGCGATCGGTTGTGGAGCCGACGAGGTGCTCGTTTGCTCGACGGGAACTATCGGTCCACAGCTCCCGATGGATCTACTCATTGATGGAATCGACCTAGCAGCGGCATCAACAGATGCAGCGCCTGAGTCGGCGACCCTCGCGGCCACCGCGATCATGACAACCGACTCGGTCCCGAAGCAGTCCTTCGTCGAGCGTACCGGGTGGTTCGTTGGCGGCATGGCGAAGGGTTCGGGAATGGTCCGCCCAGATATGGCAACGATGCTTGCGTTCATCACCACCGATGCAGACGTTGATCACGACAGCCTCGATGACGCGCTCAGGTCTGCTGTCGACGCTTCATTCAATTCGCTCAACATCGACGGATGCGAGTCGACGAACGACACAGTGATCGCAATGGCCTCTGGCGCGTCGGGAGTGGTCCCAGATCCGACCGAGTTCGCTGTGGCCATGGAAGATGTGTGCCGTGACCTAGCTCACCAGATGGCTCAGGACGCTGAGGGGGCATCGCGCGTCATCACGATTGACCTCACGGGTGCGAACGACGACGCACAGGCTCGTGCGTTTGGCCGAACCATCACCGATTCTGCTCTCGTCCGATCGTCGTTCTACGGCGGTGACGTGAACTGGGGGCGAATTCTCGGTGCCCTCGGAACATCAGACATCTCCATCGATCCTGAATCGATCACGATCAGCTACGAGGGAGTCGTTGTATTCACGGGCGGGATGCAGGCCGTCTACAGCGACGAAGCCTTGCTTGCTGGTCTCGAGACCGGCGACTTCGGCATCTCCGTGAGCCTCGGTGACGGGTCGGGTACCGCCCACATGGTCACAACTGACCTCACACCCGAGTACGTCATCTTCAACGGGGAGCGTTCATGACCGGTCACACATCACCACACCCAGCGAAGCCCCGAATCGCCTCAACCATGGGCAAGGCTGGCATCTTCTCAGAGGCGCTGCCATTCATTGCACGGTTCAGAGGATCAACAGTCGTGATCAAGTACGGCGGATCCGCGATGGTCGACGACCTCCTGCGTGGGACCTTTGCTGATGATGTCGCGATGCTGCACTACGTGGGCATCAAGCCGATCATCGTGCACGGTGGCGGTCCCCACATCTCCAAGGCGATGGGTCAAAAGGGCATCGAGCCACAGTGGATTGAGGGACTCCGAGTCACAGACGAACACACGATGCGGGTTGTGCAGGCCACGCTAGTTGGAGAGATCAATCCGGACATTGTGAGACTCGTCAACAACCACGGCTCGGTCGCCACGGGTGTCTCGGGGCTGGATGCCAACCTTTTCGTCGCGGAGCCAGAAGATGAGCGCCTCGGTTTCGTCGGTCGTGTCACTGAGGTCAACGTCGGGCTGATTGAGGGGCTCCAGGCACAGGGCTACGTCCCCGTGGTCGCACCCATTGCCCGTGGCGAGGACGGGGCGACCTACAACTTGAATGCTGATATCGCGGCGAGCGAACTGGCTTCGGCGCTGCAAGCCCAGAAGCTTGTGTATCTCACGGACGTCGAGGGTTTGTATCGAGATCTAGGTGATCATGACAGTCTCATCTCGCGCATCACGACGCCTGAGTTGGCCGAACTCATCGAAGGTGGCTCCGCATCTGCAGGAATGCTCCCGAAGCTGCGGTCAGCGATTGATGCTGTTGACAGCGGCGTGGACCAGGTGCACATCCTTGACGGTCGTATGCAGCACGCTCTCCTCCTTGAGATCTTCACTCCTGAGGGCATCGGAACGATGATCACAAGCGAGCCAAGGCCATGAGGGCGGACACAAATGCCAGACGCAGGGAGATCCGGAGTCTTGTTGGTGCGGGTACGGTCACGAGTCAGCATGAGCTTCAGGTCCTCCTCGTCGATCGAGGGTTCGACGTCACGCAAGCCACCATCTCGAGGGATCTCGATGCGATCGGGGCCGAGCGCGTCAGGGAGAACGGCGGGTTCACCTATCAGATCTCACGCGACCCAGACGCAGTGAGTGCAGCCTTCGCAGCATTGCACGAAGCCGTAGATGAATTCGTCGAGAGTGTTGCGATATCCGGAACGCTCATCGTCATGACGGTGCCGCCGGGCGCTGCCCAGTTCGTGGCAAGCCGCATAGATGGCGCCTCGGTTGCCGGAGCGATCGGAACCATCGCGGGCGACGACACCATCCTCGTCGTTGCAGATGAGCGCATAGGGGCTGAAACAGTTTCGAAGAGAATCACTTCCGCAAAGAACACTGGAACGGAGTAACCGATGGCGAAAGACATCAAGAAAGTAGTGCTTGCCTACAGCGGCGGGCTTGACACATCCATCATCCTCAAGTGGATCAAGGAGGAGTACGACGCAGAGGTTGTCGCGTATACCGCCGACGTCGGACAGGGCGAGGAGGTGGAAGAGGCTCGCGTCAAGGCACTCGAGACGGGGGCGATCGAGGCTATCACCGAGGATCTCACCGAGGAGTTCGTATCCGAATACGTCTTCCCTGCGTTCCGTGCTTCGTCTCTCTATGAGGGGTACTACCTCATGGGCACGTCGCTGGCACGCCCCGTCATCTCAAAGGGACTCGTGCGTGCAGCGATCGAGACTGGTGCCGATGCCATTGCCCACGGAGCCACAGGGAAGGGGAATGACCAGGTCCGATTCGAGTTGTCTGCGTACGCGCTGAAGCCGGACATCAAGGTGATTGCACCTTGGCGTGAGTGGGACATGAAGGGCAGGGCCGATCTCATCGCCTACGCAGAGCGGCACGGGATTCCGATTCCGGTCACGCCGGACAAGCCCTACTCCACGGATGCGAACCTGCTGCACATCTCCTATGAAGGTGGCGTGCTTGAGGATCCGTGGACAGGTTCACCCTCGAACATGTTCGCCATGACAGTGGATCCAGAGGACGCGCCCGATCAGGCTGAGCATGTGACGATCGGATACGAGCAGGGAGATGCTGTATCGATCAACGGCGTGCCGATGGGTCCTGTCGAAATACTCACGAAGGCGAACGAGCTCGGCGGCAAGCACGGTATCGGTCGTGTTGACATCGTCGAGAACCGTTTCGTTGGGATGAAGAGCCGCGGCGTCTATGAGACGCCCGGCGGGACATTGCTGTATCACGCACATCGCGCTGTCGAGTCCTTGACGTTGGACCGCGAAGTGGCCCATCTGCGCGACGAGCTCTCGAACAAGTACGCGGAGATGGTCTACAACGGATTCTGGTTCGCTCCTGAGCGCGAAGCTCTCCAGTCGTTCATGGACGATGTCCAGAAGCCAGTGACCGGTGAGGCGCGCCTGAAGCTGTACAAGGGTGCGGCGACCGTTGACGGAAGACGGTCGGACAAAGGCCTCTATGACGAGGCTACGGTCACCTTCGAGGCAGACGATGTGTATAACCAGTCAGACGCGGAAGGCTTCATACGCCTGCAGTCGCTCCGTCTCCGAACGTTTGCGGAGAAGAGAATTGGCGAAGGTGAGTAGACGATGACCCTCTGGTCTGGTGGACGCTTCGATGACGGCCCAGCAGCGGCGCTGTGGCAGTTCACGGTTGACACGGCGGATCGAAGAATGCTTGTCGATGACATCAATGGGTCGATCGCGCACGCAACGATGCTCGGCCAGGTGCATCTGCTGACAGAGGACGAGACGGCTGCGATTCTCGACGGTCTTGCGACGATCATGGATGAGGCTGAGTCAGGAAAGTTCGTGTACCTCGACACCGATGAGGACGTGCACTCCGCTGTCGAGCGGAGACTGGGCGACATCGTTGGGGACCTCGCTGGCAAGCTCCACACGGGGCGGTCCCGTAATGACCAGGTCGCTCTCGATCTCTTGCTGTATCTCAAACGATCGGCCGACGACAGGGTTGCTCAGCTTCGGGCATTCATTTCGGTACTCGTAGACCTTGCTGAGGCGGTTGGTGACACGATCGTTCCCAGCTACACCCATCTTCAGCAGGCACAGGCCATTCCCTTTGCTCACCATTTGCTCGCGTACGCGTGGATGCTGAAGAGGGATGCTGAGCGGTTCTCCGATGCGGTCGTGCGGATAGACGTCTCCCCTCTTGGCGCAGGTGCTTCAGGTGGGTCATCGTTGCCGTTGGACCCAGCGATTTCGGCTGAGCTACTCGGCATGGGTGCCGTGTTCGCCAACTCGATGGACGCAGTTGGCTCGCGGGATGCCGCTGCTGAGTATGTCTGGTGTGCGACCCAGTCGATGCTCCACCTGTCGCGACTGTCCGAAGACCTGCTGTTGTGGTCAACCAGCGAATTCGGCTGGGTGACGTTCTCTGACGCGTACACGACGGGTTCATCGGCCATGCCCCAGAAGAAGAACGCGGACATCGCTGAGCTTGTCAGGGGTAAGGCGGCGTCGACAGTCGGCGATCTGGCAGCCATCGCCGCGCTACAGAAGGGCCTGCCGATGACCTACAACCGTGATCTGCAAGAGGACAAACGCATCGTCTTCCACGCTGATGACACACTTGCTGGTGCCCTCGAAGCTCTCGGCGGCATGGTTTCCACGGCGACGTTCCACACGCCTGAACCGTCGGACTGGGTCACAGCGCTCGACCTTGCCGAAGCTCTCGTGCAGCGTGGAGTCCCCTTCAGACAGGCGCACCACGTTGTTGGCGGTCTTGTGTCGGCCCTGGTTGCTCGGGGCGAATCGTTCGGGGACCTGACCGAGGAACAGTTGACCGAGTTCGATGAACGATTCGAGGCGAACGACCTATCAGCAGTTGACGTCAGCAGGTCCACCGACGCACGCATCACCCACGGCGGGGGCTCGATGGAATCGGTGGAATCCCAACTCGATATCCTCCGCTCGTTTCTTACGAACTGATACTTGGGAGGAACTGCGCCAGGCCATACGTCGAGTCACGCCGGTCCTTCGGAAGGCAACCCTCGCCGCCCGACCGGTGCGTGCAACACCACCCACACCATCGCATGAAGACACAGCCAGCCGGATATGCACCCCTTGCCTGTGAGCAGCTTCTGCGCCTAGGGTTGAACGACAACGAGGGAAGCCGTTTATGGGTTCAGCACGAGTTCAGGGTGAGCTGTGGGGTCGTGCCCCCGAGGATTGGGCTGGCATGCAGGAGGCCCAACATGCGCCTCTCTTTGAGGCGATGCTCGATGCGGCTGGAGTTGGTGATGGCATCAGGTTTCTTGATGCTGGGTGCGGGGGTGGTGGCGCCAGTGTTCTCGCTCAAAGTCTTGGTGCTGTCGTTAGTGGTTTGGACGCGTCGGCGCCTCTGATCGAAATTGCCCAGGACCGGGTGCCCGACGGTGATTTCCGAGTTGGCGACTTGGAGGCGCTCCCGTTTGCCGATGGGTCATTTGATGCGGTTATCGCCGCGAATTCGATCCAGTATGCAGAGGATCGGGTGGCGGCGCTGCGGGAGCTCGCACGGGTGTCTGCGCCTGGGGCCCGTATTGCAGTCGGGTTGTTTGGCACATCGGACAGAGTTGACTTCAGAGTCGTATTTGCCGCCTTGCGGGATTCGTTGCCGGAGCCTCCGCCTGGTGGCGGGCCGTTCGGCCTGTCAGGCGAAGGTGTTCTCGAAGACCTGGTCAAACAAGCAGGCTTGAATGCTCTGGAGAGGGGTGAAGTCGATTTGCCGTTCGTCTACGAGGACACGGAGGTGTTTTGGAGGGCCGTGATTTCAGGTGGACCGCCCCAAGCTACCAAGGACATAGTCGGTGAGAGCACCCTCAAAGAAGCGGTACTGGAAGCTGTCACGCCATACATGACTGACACTGGCGGCGTACGGTTCAACAACAACGCTTTCCAATTCATAATCGCGACCTCAGGGTTCTGAACCAGCCGCCATTCTCAGCACACATGGGCGGTGGTGTTTGCGCTTAGGCGGTCTGAGGTGCCCGATCAAGGAATCCGTCTTGCATCCGCGTGAATACTTAGAGTAGGGTTGCCGACAGGGTGACGTCAGGAAGGTGAGCATTGAGCTGTGTTGTCGCCCGTTGAGATGGTCAGGTGCGGAGCGACGGTGCAGAACGCTCGTTCGTGTACACACCAAACGGGAGGAGTACGAATGAGCGGTCGAAACCGCTGGAGCCTGATGGCTCTAGCACTGATTACGGCATCGGTGGCGATTGCAGGCGTTGCCTCGGCGACAAACAACGACGTTGATCAGACCTACACGGCATGTCTATCCAGCAGCGGGCAACTTGCCAGAGTCGCTGTCGGCGAAGAGCCGGTGAAGGAATGCTCCACGAAGCAAACTGAGGTGTCGTGGAACTCGCATGGTCCAATTGTGATGACCACTTCCGGCAACGCATGGTTCCCTCATGGGCAGTTCTACGTAGACAGGGTTGAGCCATATGAACGGTGGGCAACTGAAACGGTCTTCTTTGTCCCCGTCCGTGCTGTCATTGGCCTGACTGGACCTGGCTCAGTCGACGGCGTCGACTACGGTCTCGAATCGTTTGATCTCTGTGTGATCACCGACAGCAACTATGTTTCCTCGGTCTCGGTCACGGGCATTGCACCGTTCGGACCCGATGTGGACGACGATCAGTACCTGAATCTGTTCCATGAAGCGTTCGCGCCCCCAGGTTTGACAACGGGATGTCACACGTTTGTTGTCAATGCTGCCGTGGGCCAGGGAGCCGGACTGATGGTCGAGGTCACCGACATCAGCGACGGAAGCCCGGTGACGCTGTCGTCGGTGAAGTCTGTATGGACGCCTGAGGCTGCCCAGCCCTGATCGATCGCGCATCGAACGGATGCGTCCATATCGGCATCCATACGCGCCTGTTGCTCTTCGTGCAGCGCTGTCTGTGCGCGCTTGGTTCGCATGCATGGCAATGGGCTTGTGACTCAGCGAAGACCGGTGGTGTTCCGCTGGAGTCAGTGATGTAGTCTTCTCGAGACGAGGAGAATGTCATGTCGGACGAGACTGAGGCGTACGGTCCAGCCCACTTCGGGATGTTCTTGGTTGGTACTGCCGTTATAGCGCTCGTCCTGAGAGCATTTCCAGCACTCAACAGTGTCCCCGAAGAGCCGGACGCAACATGGGTATCACCGGGTGTCCTCGGGGTCTACATTGTTGTTGCTGGTGTAGGCGCACTTGGGGTGGGTATCTGGTGCCGTGTCAAGATGCGCAACGATCCTGGCCGATGGGAGAACGCTGGTGAGGCAACCGCCGCGATTGTTGGGGGGCTTGTCCTTACCGGGATCGGTATCGCGTTGAACCTCTAGTGGTCAGAGCACCGGAACGAACCATCGCTCGCTGAGCTCACAGTCGCGAGCACGACCTACCGATAGCGGCTCTGATTTCCGGTGGTGTGCGCTAGGCAGCTTCCTGCGCCCGCTCAAGCGTGACGCAGTCGACACAGTCAGGGTCAGCGCAGTTGGCTACGACCTCGACAGTCAAGCCACCGGCGCCGAACCATGCCTCCAGTTGGCTGTTCGTCATGGCCATCAGCCCTTCTGATTGAATGGCTGATGGAGTGGCTCTTGGCGTTGTGTGTGCAAGTGTGATGTTGTTCATGCTCCGTAACCTATCGAGCGGGTGTGACACGAACCGCTGATCCGGTACATCACGTCGCCCAAGATGCCTGACTTGTTGCGCCTGATAGCCTGTTTGTCATGGAACTCAAGCGATATGCAGATGCAGCACCATTCATCTTTGGCGATTTCGAGCTCAGAGAACTCACCCCCGACGCCTATTCGGGTTCATCCTTCGCAGAGATCGTGGTGCCAATCGGCGCTGACCGGACTCCCCGGGTATCAGAGAAGGACCACCGCATGTATGTGGGGCTGGTGGGAGACATCGAGTTCAAGGTCGACGGAGAGACACTCCGTCTCGGTCCCGGAGACGTGCTTCACATCGACAAGGGCGAGGAATACGGATTCCACAACGGTGGATATCAAGAGAGCAAGTTGCTCCTCATCCGTGTGCCTGGTCCGGCGCTTCCAGGTGGCGCTCAGCCGTAGAGAAGAGTCGGACGTCTAGCCGGCGTGCGGGAGTACGTAGCGCCAGATCAGTACGAAGTGAACGGTCGTTGCTGTGACCACCATGATGTGGAACACCTCGTGGTACGAGAACACGCGCGGCCACAGTCGCGGCCTGTTGGTTATCAGCAGCACCATGCCGACCGAGTAGATGGCACCACCGACGACTGCAAGCGCTGCGCCCGCCCATCCCAGTTCCTGCACGAATCTCCACGCAATGGTCGTGCCGAGCCAACCCATGGTCATTGCAAGGACCATGGAGAACGTCTGTTTCTCGCGGGGGAAGAATCCGTGCTGGATGACGCCTGTCGCGACGATTCCCCAGGCAACAGCGAGGACTGTCCATCGCAGCCAATCGTCGAGGGTGGCGATGGCAATCGGCGTATACGTTCCTGCGACCATGACAAGAATCATCGAGTGATCGAGGCGCTGCATTCGTCCCTTCCAGGTCTCTTGCCACGGGATTGCGTGGTAGAGCGAACTGGTTGTGTAAAGCGCCACCATTGCGAGACCGAAGACGATCGCGCCGATGCGGATCCCCCAATTCGGTGAGATCACAGCGAGGAAGACGGTGCCGACGATCGCAGCGATTGCAGCACCACCATGCAGGAACCCCCTGACGGGGTTCTGCATCTTGCCGAGCGTCCAGCGGGGTAGTTCCATGGCTATCAGAATATCGGCACGGTGCGGTATCGGGTTGATGTGGTGCTCCGCAGACGCGGGCTCTTGGTGTGAGACGTATCTAGGCTCTCATACCAGACACATCGACCCGGCGTACATCGACGAGGAGCGTGGATGCACCTTCCGAAGAGCCTGAAGAAGCCTGCCTATCAGGTGTATGAGAAGCGGCTGCTTCAGACGCTTGACCGCGATGGTCTGCCGCAACACATCGGCGTGATCCACGATGGGCATCGTCGGTATGCGCGTGCTGAGGGACTTCCCGACTACGCAGCTTCGTACCGCGTTGGCATGGACAAGTTCGTTGAATTCCTCGGGTGGACTGCCGAACTTGAGATTCCCGCGGTCACGTGTTGGCTACTTTCGACGGAGAACCTTGAACGACCCGACGAGGAGTTACGGCCGTACTACGAAGTCCTCATTGAGCTCTTCGATCGCATTCCGGAGACACCTGCGGGACAGAATGTGACAGTTCGGTTCATTGGCAGCATCGATCTCCTCCCCGCGGACCTTGTCGAAGCGACGAAGCGGCTGCAGGAGAAGTGCTCTACTGGGAGCCGTCGCGTCACGATCGCTCTCGCGTACGGTGGCCGGCAGGAGATTGTTGATGCCGTGTCAGAGCTTGTGGCGATGCTCGCCGCCGACGGAATGGAGGCGGCTGCGATTGCTGAGCACATCGACCGTGATGCCATCTCCGCACGTATGTATGCCTCTGATCTCCCGGATCCGGACCTCGTGTTGAGGACCTCGGGTGAGGCTCGGCTGTCAGGATTCCTGCTGTGGCAGGCCGCATACGCCGAATACTCGTTCGTCGATGTCTACTGGCCAGCATTCCGCCATATCGACTTCCTCCGCGCCATGCGCGACTTCACGAGGAGAGACAGACGCTTTGGCCGATAGGGCCGGACGATTGGAGTTGGACGGGACGCCTTGCGTTCCGCTCAACTCCCAAGGAACGCGGGAGCGTTCCCGAACGCAGAAGGCGTTCCCTCTAACGGGAGCGCAGGTCGAGGGGGATGTGTTCCTGATCGTTGAATGTGCGAAGGCTCGGAACGTGGCCACCCGCGAGGGGGAGTAGCTTCACCCGAGCGAACGAAGCGTGGAAAAGTACGAACTTCTCCCACTCCCAGGGTGACGGAGGAGTTCCCATCAGATGAGTGAGACACACGGAGTTCGTACCACCGTGGGCGACGATGACGATCCTGCCCGGATCCTGCTCGACGTTCCACAGGCGCGGATCTTCGGCGTTGCGAGTCATACCCCTCGCCCCAAGAAGCTTGTCAAGAGCGGTTGTCACTCGATCGTGAAAGTCGCGGAATGACTCACCGCCGGGGAGACCGTCCCACCACTCATTGGGTGTGCGGTGGCGGGTGGTCTTGAAGATATCGATCACGGCTTCCTCGGTGACGCCCTCCCAATCGGGCATCTGAATCTCAAGAAGATCATCGATCGTATCCATAGCGAGCCCCGTTTCTCGTGCAACAGGCGTTGCCGTCTGCTGGGATCGCGTCGCAGGCGACACGATGAGTTCTTCGGCTGTTGCTTTGGGATCAGACGCGATGCGGGTGGCAGCGAGTTCCGCCTGCTCGCGCCCGAGGTCTGTGAGATGAGGATCGAGCTGTGAGAGGCCGTCTACGGCCCACTGCGGCTGTCCGTGTCGTACAAAAAGTATGTCCATCGGGTGCAGGCTAGGACCAGTGTGCGAGCAGCGACGCC
>PJEL010000256.1_pt1 | contig 64104 bp, 88 predicted proteins | sample 1853271 | NCBI WGS metagenome assembly PJEL01 (sample SAMN08108733, study PRJNA415343) | Invertebrate metagenome, whole genome shotgun sequencing project. | host: Globobulimina | place: Sweden: Gullmar Fjord | collected 2015-08
GAAGAAGAAATTGAAGAAGAGGAAAAGGAAGAAATTGAAATTGGAGAAATTCAAGAAGACTTTTTGCCAGAAGAAATTGAAGTTGAGGAAAAAGAAGAAATTGAAGAAGAGGAAAAGGAAGAAATTGAAATTGGAGAAATTCAAGAAGACTTTTTGCCAGAAGAAATTGAAGTTGAGGAAAAAGAAGAAATTGAGATACATAAATTTGCAAAAATGATTCCTGAGATGGACGAGGATCAGTTCGAGGAGCTGAAAGCTGACATTTTGGCAAATGGATTGAAGATCCCTATTATAATGCATAATGGTGTTATCGTCGATGGGAGGTCTAGGTATCATGTTTGTCTGGAAGTTGGAGTTGAGCCAAGATTTATTTTATGGGAAGGGAAGGAAGAAGATTTATTAACTGATATCGTTTCCTTAAATCTAAAAAGAAGACATCTTACATCTTCTCAAAGAGCAGCATTTGCAGCCGAATTATTACCGGGATTAGAAGAAATCGGAAAATCAAAACAAAAAGAAGGAGGAAAGGGTAAAAAGAAGAAAGAAGCTTTCAGGGCAACAGAGCAAGCCGCAAAAATAACAGGATCGTCTAAAAATTCTGTCTCTGTAGCAAAAAAAGCAAAAAAAGAATCTCCTAAAGTCTTTGAAGATTTGAAGTCTGGGAAGAAAACAGTTAAAGATGCAAAAAAAGAGACAAGCAAAAAGCCTAAAGCCGATCCTTTTACCGATATGGAATCATTGTTGAAATCAAAAATGCTGAATCTTGGCAATATGATTGATGATTTTTGTAAATTTATTTCTGATGAATCAATCACCGCTCCTAAATATCTAAAAAATTTAGATAAAGTTTCCGACCTTCTACAAAAAATAATCTTAGAAATCAAATAATTAATAAGTTTGTACCTCTGAAGGACAAACTTCTTTCTAGATAAAAATTATGGAACTCAGAAGAAAAAAAAGATTGCCAAAAAATCAAGAAATTGTAAATTTTTATAGAGGTATGAAAACTGAAATCTCAACAATCGATTTAAAAGCATGTTTAAAAAGAGTAAATCTGATTGCTAATTCAAAAAGCAATCAGATTTCAACACATTATTGCAAAATAGTGGTTCAAGATGAAGGTGTCACAAGTTTTGAAGCTGTTAACTATAACAATTGCACTGAATATTATTTTGAACGGCTAATGACCCATGTTACCGTTCCAGGAGTAGCTGTTGTTGATTGTACCAAACTGTCAAAGCTAATTCAAAAAGTCAAATATGAGTCAGTTGTGCTAGAATGGATTGACTATCAACTTTTAATCACAGCCGGAAAACTGAAGATAAAAATACCAGCTCTTGACTCTGATTCGCTCCCCAAAATGGAATGGAGTGAATCAAAGAGAAATTTCATCCTACCAGCAAAAGATTGGAAACAAATTTATGACAGATGTTTCTCCTCTATTGGACGAGATGAAAGCCGCAAAAATTTGACGGGGTTGAATATCTTAAACGATTGTTCCGGGACTGTTACCTTCATAGGTGCTGATGCATTTAGGATTGCTGAACAGAAAAAACAAGTTAAATGTATTAATTCGGAGAATATCAACCTGATCCTTCCTGGCACTACGTTTAAAAAGTCATCAAAGATTTTTGATGAAGATGAGATAACATTTAGTTTTAACGACAATCATGTTGTTATGACATCAGGCCAGAAAACATTACAAGTTAACATAATTGAAGCCCCTTACCCCGATCTTAATAGGTTATTACAAACAGATTGCGATCCCCATTCAGTTGGAACTTTAGAATTGTTGGATGCCTTGGAGATGACGAGAGAACTGACAAATGAAGACAAATCTGTTATAATTAAGTTGAGCATAAACGGTTCTTTAAAAATAGAGACTCAAAAAACAGAATTGGGGTGTGGTTTTGAAATACCTGTCGATAGTGTTCGAGAATCTGTAATTGGCCTGAACCTGATGTTTTTTTATGATGCGATCCGGATTTTTAAAAAAAGAGGAGAGACTATCGAACTTTATGTGAAGGACAAACTAAGTCCGGTTGTGATCGAGTCACAAGAATTAGTCGATTTTAAAATCGTAATAATGCCGGTTGCTATATCGTGGTAAACTACTCAAGCTTAGCAGTCTTCAAAAGGCCAAACTTCTTTTCAAACAAAAACTCAAATGAAAAATTCTGATTTTGCCCATCTCCATATCCATAATGAATTTTCGCAATTGGATGGACTGGGAACGGCTGAAGATTATGCCATATGTGCTGAAGAATTGGGCTTTGAATATATGGCTTTAACCAATCATGGCAATATTGATGGAATCATAAAATGGCAAAAAACCTGCAAAGAACACAACATAAAACCTATTTTTGGTTGTGAATTTTATTTTGTTCCTGATATTGAGATAAGAGAGAAAGGTGAGAAAAAGCACCACATGACTATTCTAGCTAAGAATCTAAAAGGCTTGGAGAGCATTATGAGGCTTTTAACTGTTGCGAACGACAAAGGGTATTATTACAAGCCTAGGATTGATTGGGAGACTCTTGGTTGCGAACTTGACAACATCATTATTCTCTCTGCTTGTACTTCAACCTTTCTCCATCTTCCAAAAAATGATGTTGAATCTCTGTTTGAAGCAATGGGAGAGGATATTTATATCGAATTGATGCCGCATCAATTCGAGCTTCAACATGGAACAAATAAATTGGCTCTGGAATATGCAAACGAATACGGAGTAAAAGTTGTTGCTACAAATGATTGCCATTATCCCAAAGAGTCAGGAGCAGCCACACAAGAGGTTTTATTGGCAATGCAAAGAAAAGCCAAATGGACTGACAAGAATCGTTGGAAATTTGAAATTAATGGTCTTTATCTTAAATCTGCTGATGAAATGATTCTTGCTTTCAAGGAACAAGGCCAGATAGATAGAGGTACTGTTTACCGAGCAATGAAAAATACAATTGAAGTTGCCGAAAAATGTATTTTTAATATTGAACAAAAAAAAGTTTATCTTCCTAAAGTCCCTGCATATGAAAAAAGAGATGAGTCAAAATTCTTAAAATCTATAATTAATAGAGGTCTTAAGGAAAGATGCATTGATACAGGAGCCATAAATGAATTGCAAATTGATCAATACAGAGAAAGGATTGATGAGGAATTTAAATTGATTTGCAACCTCAAATTCCAGCGTTATTTTTTGATCGTTTGGGAGTTAATTAGTTGGTGCAAAAAAAATGATATTATGGTTGGTCCCGGCAGAGGCAGTGTTGGAGGCAGTCTTGTTGCTTATTGTATGAGGATAATTGATGTTGATCCGATCAAACATGGGTTGATCTTTGCTCGCTTTATTTCCCCTACAAGAATTGATTTGCCTGATATTGATATAGATTTTGAAGACATCAAAAGGTATAAAATCAGAGAGCATCTTGAGGAGCTTTATGGGGAAGACCATGTGACATCCTTATCAACTTTCATGAGGATGAAAGGAAGATCCGCAATAAGGGACGTTAGCAGAGCTTTTAGTGTTCCATTATCAGAAGTCAACGTTGCTTCCAAATCAATCGTAACTAAGCTTGATGGTGATTCTCGTTCTGATTTCACGATTGAAGATTCATTTAAACAGTTTGAAGATGGAATAAATTTCAAAAAAAAATATCCAGAAGTCACACAATTTGCAATTGATTTGGAAGGGCAAATAAAAAATTCTGGCAAGCATGCTGCTGCAATATGCATCTCCTCGGACGATTTAAAAAAAGGGATCAGGACCAATCTTGCAAAAAGGAAAGATGAATTAGTTTCTAATTGGGACAAAAAAGATGCTGAATATATGGGAATCATGAAGCTTGATGTTCTTGGTTTAAAAACTTTGACTATTTTAAATTACACAAAAAAATTGGTAAAAGAAAATTACGATATCGATATTGATTATAACAAGATAAAACTAGATGACAAAAAAACCTTATCACAAATAAATCTAGGGAAAACAACTGGAGTCTTCCAGCTTGGGACAACTGGATTGAAAAAATTCTGTCAAGAATTGGGGGTAGAAGAATTTAACGATATTGTTCATGCAACCGCTCTCTGGAGGCCTGGAACATTAGGATCAGGATTGACTTCTGAATTTGTGGAAAGGAAACATGGAAGGGCTTCTTTGTCCTATATCCACCCAATTCTACAAGAGAAAACTAAAGAGACACAAGGAATCATTCTATATCAAGAACAGTTAATGTGGTTAATGTATGAATTGGCGGGACTTGAATGGAAAGTTTGTGACGAAGTTAGAAAGGTAATTGGAAAAAGTGAAGGTGGGGAAAAGTTTGCATCTTTTAAAAAGCAATTTGTTGATGGCTGTCTAAAAATGCAGACCTTGGAAAAGAACGAAGCAACAGAATTGTGGGAAAGCCTTTCATCATTCGGAAATTATTCTTTCAATAAAGCGCATGCAGTTGCTTATAGCCTCATTACGTATTGGGATATGTGGTGCAAGACTCATTATCCAAAAGAATTTATGGCCGCTTCATTAAGTTATTCAGATGGCGATTCAAAACAGGATCTGATTGAAGAGGCCAGGAGGCTTAATGTTGAAATTGCCCTACCGAAAGTAAAATATTCAGCGACAGATATTTGGCGAACAGACAAAGAAAAGAATGTCATATACTGCCCATTCTCTGAGCTGAAAGGAGTTGGAGAAAAGACAGCAGAACAAATCCAACACCTGAATAAGGAAGGGTTTTACTCAGGCAAAGGAAGAAGTCCAAACAAAAATGTTTTGTCAATTCTTCATGAAATTAAAGCTTTTGACGAAGATGATATCAATGAAATTGATGAAAACGAATTAAGTAAATATTTTGATTTCTCTATTTCAAAAGATCCAATGCGACAATACCGAACTCTATATGAAAGATTGAAAAATAAATTGACTTCTATTTCATCCGATTCTAAGGGCCTTGATTTGTTGTTTGGGAACATGCTTGGATTGCAATTCAAATATAAAAAAAATGCTCTCAATGGTGTTTATGGGACATTTAAAGACGAAACTGACTCTGCAATGGTGATTTTTGATAAAGAATTGTACGAAAGAGAAAAAGAAAAAATCGAACATTGTGCAGAAAGTTGGGCCTTGTTAGAGTGTAAAAAGAATCACAATTCGAAAAATCTTATTCTTGACTGCCAGGATATATGGAACGAAGATGACATAAATCAATGCAATTTAGAAGGCTTGGAATTGGACCTGATTGGAGATAAAAAATATAGAAGTCGTAATTGCTTAAGATGCCAAGATTGTGAATTGTCAGAAGAGTGTACAAAGCCTATCCCGAACACATTAGGCAAAACCAACATCATGATAATTAGTGAATATCCTGGCTTGGAAGAAGATCGAAACAATGAGATCTTAAAAGGCAAATCTGGGAATAAATTGTGGGATTCCTTGAGAATAGATGATTTGCACAAAGATGATTTTTTTGTATCTTCTGTCACAAAATGCTATCCAAAAGAGACCAAAAAGCCAAAAAAGAAACATATCTCTACTTGTAGCCAATACCTGGAAGAAGAGTTGAAAAGAATCAATCCTCCATTGGTTTTGGCCCTTGGCAACACATGTTTAAAGTTTTTCAAAGACAAAGATTCTGGAATAATGGAATTATCTGGAACTACAGAATGGAATGGGAAGTATGGTTGCTGGATACATTGGTGCATACATCCTAATTCCACAATGTTTGATGATTCTAATGATGGATTATTTGAGCAAAGCATTTCTAAATTTGTCGATAAAATTAGCTATATAACCAATATATATAAAGATTAAATAAAAAAAACTAATTTTTTCGACGTCAGGGTTAATATATAATAGAGGAGAACAATGAGAAGAAAAAGGCAAATCGTAAAAGTCAAATTTGAATCTTGGGGAAAGTGGAAAGATTATGAATATTCATATTTCACAGATTTGAGCTTAAATGTTGAAGACTTGGTTGTTGTGGATGGTGGTGGTGTTTTAAAGGTAGTTATAATTTCTAAAATAAATGTCTCAAAGGAGGATGGAAGGCATGCAGCAAAGTGGGTAATTCAGAAAGTAGATGATTCTTTAATAAAATTAGCAGAGAAAAAGGAGAAAAATGGATAATGATGAGTTGTTAATCGATCCTCGCAAGCTCGACGAAGAATTAATGAAGCAACCAATTTTGTATAAAACTGCTGCTGAAGTTGTCGAAGAAAGGACAAGAGAAAGGGATACAGCAAAAATATCTTTAGACAGCACAGAGGCCGCAACAGGCATCCAAATATTGAGCTCCCCAACAGATTTTGGATTAAAAGAAAAGCCAACTGTCGGATCAATAAATGATGCAAAGGTGTTGGACAAACATATTCAAAAAGCAAAGAATTTCCTAAACACAACCTCTCTCCGGCTGCTTCAAGCTCAAAATTTTTTAAAAGCCGTTGAGATGAAAAAGAAAGCATTGGAGGGGTTGGTGCAATTATATAATGGGCAATACTTTTCTGTTCCAGATGCAGGAAAACCAATAGAAGGAGGCAAAAGAAAATTAAAGGAAAAGATTTCGGAAAAAAACCAAAGGTCTGGATTAAGAAGCAAGAGCCAGACTGACGAAAAAAAAATTGCGGCCATGTCAGAGAAAGGCAGAGAGGCACTTAAAGAGCATTTAGATGAAGAGCCAAAAAAAATATTAAGGAGAAAAAAATGATATTTTTGTGGGCCGGGATATGTTTTTTTTTAAGCATTCCTTATTTTTATATAATCGCTAGGCTTGTATCTAAGGCTTGGTATCGATCGAAATACGAAGAGGCAAAAAATTATGGCTAGAAAAAGAGGCAGAAGCATTGAGGACCGAGTGAGGGACCAAGTTAAAAAACGAAATGATTCAGGCGGGACATTCAGACCAATTCTCAATTTTGATGGAGTTGATCCGAAACCGACTGCTTTCAAAATCGAGAAGGCAGGCAAAATAAAAATATCCATCCTTCCTTATATTGTTGCTACAGATAATCATCCTGATCTGGACATTGGCGACGAAGACTATAAGCTCGAAGTCTATGTCCATCAGGGTGTAGGACCAAATAATGACATGGTACTTTGCAAAAACAGAACTTATGGGAAATCTTGTTATATTTGCGAAGAAAGGCAAAAACTAATAGATACAGGGCTTGAATGGGATAACGAAGAAGTCAGGGCATTAGGCTCTTCAAGGAGATGCTGGTACAATATTGAAGTTCCAGGGCAAGAAGAAAAGAAGATTCAAATTTGGCATAAAGTTTCATGGACAAATTTCGAAAAAAGGCTCATGGGAACCTCCGAAGAAGATTATGAAGATGTTGTGATTTTTGCGTCCCTAAAAGATGGTGCTTATGTCAATTTTAAAGCTGTTGATGCTAAATTTGGTACAACAAAATATTTCGATTATGAGAATTTCAGCTTAGAATCGAGGCCAAAATTAACTGATTCAAAACTGGATGAAGCTTATGCTTTGGACAAGCTTCTGATAGTTCCAACTTATGAAGAAGTGAAAGCCTTATTCCTTGGGGGTGAAGTTCCTGAAGAAAAAGAACCTACTCCTGAGCCTACTCCTAAGCCGAAACCAGGAAAAGAGCCAGTAAAAAGAAGGTCAAAAGCCCCTGAGTCTGAAGAATTGGAGTCTAGCAAGTGTCCTTTTGATCACACTTTTGGATTGGATTGTAACAATCACGACTCTTGTGCTGAATGTGAAGAGGATATGTTCACAGAGTGCATCGATCTTCAGGAAGCAATGAAAGAGCCAGAAGAACCAAAAAAGAGAGTCCTTAAAAGGAAATAATGAAAAAAAAATATATCACGCCAACTGAATATTCCGAAATTTTAGAAAAACGTTTTGGAGAATCCCCGACTTTGACCACAATTCGCAATTGGTGCCTCCCTATAGAAGAAGGGGGGAAGGGTATTGGGGTTAAAGTTGGTGGACGTTGGAAGGTAGATGTGTCCAAATTATCAATAATTCTGAAAGGAGAAAAATGAAAAAACTTGTAGAAGTAGAAGGTGAAGGTTTTGACAAGCTGATGGGGGAAAAGATCACCATCTTTTGTATAAATTATTTTTACACGGGGAAACTTGTTGGAGTAAATGAAAATTATATATTATTGAAAGACCCATCAATTGTATTTGAGACAGGAGATTTTTCCAACAAAGAATGGGACGATTGTCAATCACTCTGCACTGATGAGTTTTATATACAAAAATCATCAATAGAATCTTTTGGAGTTCTAAAGTGATCAGCAAAAAACATAAATTTTGGTCTAGGTCTAAATCTAAGTCTTGGTCTAGGTCTAGGTCTGGATTTTGGTCTAAATTTAAGTCTAAGTCTGGATCTGAGTCTTGGTCTAGGCCTTGAATATAAAAGGAAAAAGTGATCAGTAAAAAACATAAATTTCGGTCTTGGTTTAAGTCTAGGTCTAGATCTGAATCTAAGTCTTGGTCTGGGCCTTGGTCTAGGTCTGAGTCTAGGTCTTGGTCTGGATCTGGATCTGAGTCTTTGTCTTGGTCTAAGACTAGGTCTTGGTCTGGATCTGGATCTGAGTCTTTGTCTTGGTCTAAGACTAAGTCTAGGTCTAGGTCTGGATCTTAAATATAAAAAGGGAAAAGTGATCAATAAAAAACATAAATTTCGGTCTTGGTTTAAGTCTAGGTCTAGATCTGAATCTAAGTCTTGGTCTAGGTCTGAGTCTTTGTCTTGGTCTGGGTCTTGGTCTGGATCTGGATCTAAATCTTGGTCTAAGGCTAAGTCTAAATCTGGATCTGGATCTTGAATATAAAAGGAAAAAATGATCAGCAAAAAACATAAATTTCGGTCTTGGTTTAAGTCTAGATCTAGGTCTAAATCTAAGTCTAAGTATTGGTCTGGGTCTGGGCCTTGGTCTGGGCCTTGGTCTGGGTCTGGGCCTTGGTCTGGATCTGAGTCTGGGTCTGGGTCTGGGTCTTGGTCTAGGTCTTGGTCTAGGTCTTGGTCTGGGCCTAAGTCTTGGTCTAGGTCTGGATCTTAAATATAAAAAGGGAAAAGTGATCAGTAAAAAACATAAATTTCGGTCTTGGTTTAAGTCTAAGTCTAAATTTAAGTCTAAGTCTGGATCTGGATCTGGATCTGAGTCTAGGTCTTGGTCTGGATCTGGATCTGAGTCTTGGTCTGAGTCTGGGTCTAGGTCTTTGTCTTGGTCTAGGTCTGGGCCTAAGTCTTGGTCTAAACCTTGGTCTTTGTCTTTGTCTTTGTCTTGGTCTAGGTCTGGGCCTAAGTCTTGGTCTAGGTCTGAGTCTTAAAGGAGAAAAATTGAAAATTTCTAGGAAGAAAAAGAATACAGGTCCCAAACCTACTGTTGAAATACTTAATTCTGGTTGCACCCCTCTTGATTTGGCTTTAGGAGGGGGCTTTGCATGGAGTAAGGTTGTCAATATTGTTGGTGATAAATCGTCAGGCAAAACATTATTGACATCTGAAATCATTGCTCAAGCAAAAAAGAAATATGGAAATAAATTTGATTGGGAATATGACGATGCTGAATCCGGCTTTAGCTTTGATACAGAGATGATGTATGGATTCGATATGCTCCCGAAAGACAATTATCACTCCATGACTGTCGAAGATTTTATGCACAGAGTCTCTAAAAGGACCGCTGAAGCCAAAGCAAAAGGTGTAAAATATTTTATCTATGCAATAGATTCTTTTGATGCTCTAACCTCTGAGGCAGAAGTGTTACGTTTTGAGCGTATGCTCAAAGCCAAAGAAGAAGGAAAAAAAATAGAAGAAGGAACATACAATCTTGAAAAACAAAGAAAAGTCAATGAATTTTTTCGAGTCGAACTTGATAAAATATTCGATAATAATTTCATGCTAATTGTTATAAGCCAAGTGAGGCAGAAGATTGGAGTCACATTTGGAAAACAAACTTATCGAAATTGTGAAAAAGTTTTGGACTTTTACTCTTCTCAAGTTATATTTTTATCAGAAACGGAAAAGGACAAACATAAAGATAGGGTAACAGGCATCTCAGTCAAGGCCAAAATTGAAAAAAATAAAATTGGCAAACCTTTTCGAGAATGTAATTTTAATATCCTATTTGATTATGGGATTGATGACATTGCTTCCTGTGTTGATTATGTTTTTGACTTGAAAACAGAAAAAGGCAAAACAAGAAAAGCCATCGATGTAAAATGGGACAAAGCAACATTCAAAAGTCGGAGCAAATTGATACAATATATTGACGATAATGAGCAAGAATCTCTTATCTCAGAAGCGGCAACTGAAAAATGGAATAAGATAGAAGAAGATATTGCCCCAAAAAGAAGACCTAAGTACACTTAAAAACGTTTTTAGCCCACTTTAAAGCTAAAAACTATTAAAGTTGATAGTAAGAGGTGGGTTGACCAAACAGATCAATTTAAATGGCTTAAAATGAACCTAAAAAGAAAAGAAAAAGATATCATCAAAATCAATGATTCTTTCCGCTTGAAAATTGATGAGACAAACGTCGTGCTTCAAAGATTCGAAGAGCACACCAAGAAGAGTGGAGAGAAGCACAGTGATTGGTTAGACAAAGGTTATTATTCATCCATTGGGAATGCCCTTTCTTCTGCTGTAGAATTGGATTGCAGGCAGGCTAAGGACCTTGAGAGTATGGCTGCAATTCTTCAATATTGGAAAGACAAATACAGGAATATGACAAAGGAGGGAGTCCAATGATAAGAGCTATAATAGAATACTTACATGTGGTGATATTGGCTATATTTGCTGCTTTCGTGCTTGTTGCATTCCTCATTGGCCCTTATATGTATTCAGAGGGAAATGTTAATAAAAAATGGGCTAAATTTTGCTATAATATTGATCTACCTTGGTATGAGGCAAGGCATCTTTATATAGGATCTGATTGTCAAAAGAAATTTTATCTCAAAAAATGCACAAAGGAGGGAGCCCAATGAAATTAGAGAACACAATAGTCATTTGTATCGCTTCTGTTTTTATTGCCGGATTCATGGGCTTGTTTGGAGAGTCTTACATCAATTTCAAGAAACTAGAAATGGAAAAGAATTGTTGGAGCATTGATTTTCTTCAGCCTTATGTGTATTTGAGAAAGAATACATGTACCGGGGAATGGTCAGAAGAGATTTCCAAGGCTGGTAAGGAGTTGTATGAAAAATATCAAGTCAAGCAGAAAAACAAAAATCAAATGTGAGTCAATATGAAGCTAAACCCAGGAGGTAAGATTTTATTTAAGCCTTGTCTCAAAAAGAAAAATGAATCAAGAGGTTGGGTTTTTGGCCTGAACGGAGCTTTCTACGTCACAAAATATAATCATTGCTATCTTTTTACTGTCAATAGATTTGGCACAATATTCAAGTGGTTGGAAATCGAAATTTATTGGAAAATAGGATCAATTGAATTTAGGAAATATTAAAAATGGGCAGTTATAAAATAAATTTAAAATTAGTGAGAAGCTTCAGTATTGGATTCAGTATCTATTCCCCCAAATTTAACGGATTTTACACAGAATTTTATTTTGGATGCTTTCATGTAGCTTTGCAGAGCAGAGGAAACAAACTATTTAAAGCATCTAATTATTGGGAATGTTAAAATTCCCGCACAACTTAAAATTGAACCTTGGGAGGAATAAATGAGAATAGATTACTGGATGTTTGCAACATGTGCTTATTTGGGCTTTAGCTTAAGTATCTGGGCAGAGATCCCAGAGCCAAATAAATATTTAAAATTTGTGGCTATCCTGGCCCCAACTATTGTTTTTGCTGCATTGTCAGGAGGAAAATGAGAAAAATCATAATTGGAATTGATCCAGGCAAGAAAGGTGCTATTGTTGTCGTGAGAAGTGAGTTTATTGATTGTTACTCCATGCCCCTTATTGGAAAAGACCTAGACGAAAAAGAAATTAATCGGATCTTAGATCTTTCTCATAGGGAAGGACATAAAGTGATAGCCTTCATCGAAAAGGTCCACGCTATGCCGGGGCAAGGAGTGACAAGCATGTTCAATTTTGGAATGGGTTATGGAATGCTTAGAATGGCCTTGACTGCCAATTCTATCCCTTACCAACTAGTCACCCCTCAAGCCTGGAAAAAGGTCATCCTGGCTGGTCTATCAAAAGATAAATCAGAGGCTATCAATTATATAGCAAGAAAATATCCAGATGTTAATTTGATGCCAGGAAGGAAAAGAGTCCTTGATAGCGGGATTGCTGATGCTCTTTGTATTGCTGAATATGGTAAATATCTACAAGGATTAAAATGATTGATAAATTAGATATTCAGAACTTCCAATCCTGGCAAAGCAGCAGTTTGGAATTCTCAAAAGGTGTCAATGTGATTGTTGGGCCTTCTGATTCTGGTAAATCTGCTGTTATCCGGGCTTTAGAATTAGTGAAAAGCAACAGGCCATCTGGAAATGAATTCAGATCCTATGATTGGATTTTAAAAAAAGCAAAAAAGAAAGAAACAATTGTAACTATTTTAAACGATAAAAGTGAGCAAATAAGCAGGATAAAGGGGGATAAAGAGAATTCATATGCAATTGAAGAAAGGGAAAGTGGTTGTTTTCAAGAATTCAAAGCATTTGGCCAAAGCATTCCAGAAGAAGTATCAAAAGCTTTGAATCTAAATTCGATTAATCTCCAAGAGCAACATGATTCGCCTTTTATGCTTTCCGAATCTCCTGGCGAAGTGGCGAGGCACTTAAACAGAATTGTCAATTTGGAAAAGATCGATTCTAGTATGTTGCATGCAAATCAAAGAGCGAAGAAAGTCAACACTGATATAAGCTACAAGAAGACTGAAATTGAGAGCTTAGAATCAGAATTAGAGAGCTATGAATGGCTGGAAAAAGCCGAAATTGATCTGAAAAAATTGGAAGAAAAAGAACTTAAAATTTCAGAATTAGAAACTGAACATGATTCCTTGTTAGAGCTGGTGAATGACATCCTTGAGCAAGAGAAGATTATCAATGAGTATAAAGATAACGCTGCAATTGAAAAAAAAATAGATCATCTTTTAAATCTATTCAGGGAGAAGGATAAAGCTGAAATCTTGCATTCTGATTTAGAGACCATTATCTTTAAGATTGAGGAGACTCAAACCGGGATAGCTTCTTGTGTCAGCGAGATTGGGCAAGAAGCAAAAATTGACTATCTTCTTGCTCTTAATTCAGACTTAATTGAATTGAAAAAGGAAGTATCAAAGCTACATAGCCACTGCTCAGATATTGAGAGCTGTCAATTTGATATCAAAAACGAAAAAAGGAACATTAGTGGCTTGGAAATCGAATTCAGCGAGTTAATGCCTGATGTTTGCCCATTGTGTGGGAAATAAAAGGTTCAGTCACTGTGGCGGAAGCGATCAAGACGTTGATGAGTGCCTTGTTAACTCAGACACTCCAGGAGACACTGTTCGATAAGTAGACGCAGGAAGCATGGAGATAAGTACCATGGCTGCATGTTAGTTGCTAAGCACTTTGCAGAGAATCTTTGCAGGTATCGAATCCTGCCAGTGATTGAGAAACTATTAAAGGAGAATAAAATGGAAATTACAAAGCAAAAAAGAAACAATCTGACTAAAGAAGAAGCAAACAAATTAATTCTTGAACTGCATCTTAGCGTAAAATGGTTCTGCCCTTTGATCAAAGATCAGTGCAATGTGACATGTGTTTGCTATCGTGGAGCCTTAAAAAGAGCACACGCGCACTCTGAAAACGCTCCTAAGCTTTTTGAGGTTTTTCCAAATTGTTGTTCGAATGCTATGTTCATCGAAACTGAGATTTACATGCATTAATTCTGAAGGAGAAAAAGATGTCAAACAAGTTGTATAAATTGAATATCCCAAAAGATGTGCCAAAAATCCTCCTTCCTTTGAAAAATAAATTGATTAAAATGGATGGAAAAAGAGTGAGAATCACTTATACAAGCACAATTAAGGTTGAAACTGCTTTTGAGTGTAATTGTGAAAGCTTTGTCTGTCCAACGAATTGGATTGAAATTGTCGATTTGAATAAAACTTTGTTAACTGACGACTGGTACTGAAAATGAGAAAGTTATTAACGAATAAAGTCAAATGTCTTAAATGTGGTGATATCCTTGAGTCAAAATACGAGCATGACCTTAAATGTTGTGAGTGCGAGTCAATAACTATAAGTGGAGGGACATCATATGCATACAGATCAATAAGCGATCCCGAAACTTATGAGGAGCTATCCACATATGATGCAATTAATGTTGGAGCAAAAATTTAAAAAGAACTTTGTACCTCCGAGGTACAAACTTAAATCAAGGGACATGTAATATGGGACCAACAGCAATATTGTGCGCTGATCTCCACATTAGAGAGGATCAGCCAAAATGTAGGCTTGATGATTTTTGGGAAACTCAGATCAAGAAAATGAAATGGCTGAAGGAGTTGCAAGAAAAATATGATTGCCCTGTGTTGTGTTCTGGTGATTATTTTCATCACTGGAAACCTTCTCCAAGATTGTTATCAGCTTGCATAGAATATATGCCTTTTGTTTTCACAATTCCCGGCAATCACGATTTACCTAATCACAGTTTGGATTTAATAGAAAAAAGTGGCTTATGGACGATGAAAAAATCCAAGAAAGTTGAAATTTTAAGGGTGGAATTAGGCAAAGCTTTCCCGTATTTACAAAATTTCAGCAAACGAGATATAGCCATCCTCCACAAGCTAATAAATCATCCTAAGTCCGACCATTCAGCTTTGTCTGTCATGGGAAAATTGGAAGGCTTTGATTTGGTTCTAAGTGGAGATAATCACCAATGCTTCGATGAATTTATAGTTGAGAATGGCAGAGCAAAGCAAATTCTTGTCAATCCTGGCTCATTCAGTAGACAAACAACAGAACAAATCCACTTCGAGCCTAATGTGGTCTTGTGGTACGCTGGAACAAATGAAATTACATATGTTCCAATACCGATCGAGCAAAATGTGGTCAGTAGGGAGCACTTAGAGAGGTTGGAAGAAAGGGACGGCAGGATGGATGCTTTTGTTTCGAATTTAAAATCTGATTATGATTTAGAATTAAGTTTTGAGGCCAACCTGAAGAACTATTTTAGCAAAAACCGAACAAGGAAAAATGTGGAGGAAATGGTGTGGGAAAGCATGGAGGGATAAAGAGCCTATTATTGATTGCGTCATTGGTCTCTATTCTTGGGTGTAAAGAAATAATTGACAAGGATCGAACTATTGAAAAATGGGATAATGGAGTCATAAATTATTATTTTGATCCTGGATTGTCTTCTATAGCTAAAGAAAGCATAAGATTTTACATGGATGAGTGGGAGAAAGTGGCCAACATTGAGTTTATTGAATCTGGAGAAGAAACCTCTGATGTCTATCACATATCTCCTTGTGTGTATTGGTCGTCCACTGTTGGCTCTAATAATAAGGAGAACCAGATTTGTGTAGACAAAGCAGCTAAATCAAAAGGTGATATGTTAAAGTTTGCCATGCATGAGTTGGGGCATGGTTTGGGGCTGACTCATGAACATCAAAGACCGGACCGAGATGAATATATTATTGTTGATTGGGAGTTCATAGAAGCAAAGGGCAAATTTGATTATAAAATAGTCAATAATCCTTTAATTGATCTTGATTCTGAATATGACTGCAAGTCCATCATGCATTACAGAGGATATGAGTATTCTACCGACGGAGAATCAACAATCCAATTCAAAGATAAAAGCTCAATAGATTGCATGGGCTTTGGTTTGACCGAACTTGACATTGCAAAAATACAATTAATTTATGGAGAACCAAAATGAAAAACTTTACCAAACTTGATACATTGTCTTGGAAAAATGATAAACCTTTTGCCATTTGTTACCAGGATAACGAAGGCGAGACTCCGTCGTTGCTGATGTGGCATTTACATTTTGAAGATAAAAACGATTTCGAAGAATGGGTGAATGAAACTAGGGATATTCATTTTGGGTTCAATCCAAAAGAAACCGCAACCTTTTACGTATAAGGGAGACAAAATGATGTGCTTTTTTCACAAATGGACAAAATGGGAAAGACACACTAAGGAAGGTCAAAGATTGATTAGATTTTTTGTGCCAGATGACATGAAAGGTAAATATGTCCCCTTTACAGAGGAAAGACAGTCAAGAACCTGCTTAAAATGTGGGAGAATACAGGATGAATTAATAATTTAATAAGGAGTCAAAAAAATGAATGATATCCAAAAATTACAAGAGATAAAAGAGGAAATTGAAAAGGCCAAAATTAGTAAAGCAAAATCAGAAGGAGTACTGGATAATCTGATTAAGCAATTAAAATCTGACTTTGATTGTGACAATTCGGGAAAAGCAAAAAGGAAATTAGAAACTTTTAATTCCAAAATTGAAACTATACAAAGTGAGCTGGATGCTGGGATAGAAGAACTAAAGGAGGAATATGATGGATGGTGATTTAGAAGAAATGGTCACAAAAAACATTGGTGAGGTTCTTTTTGCACTAATCAAGTCAGGTAACAGAACTCGTGATGCTGTTGAAAAATTAATCAAGGAACATAATTCGAACCTTATTATTGTCAAAGATATGCAAAGAGCAATCATCAAATTACAACTTAAAATAGGAGAATTAGTCGATGAAGAATAGAATATATTTTATTTTGAGTATAGTGTTTTTAGTTATTGCTTTTGTTTTTGCTTTCAGGGCTGGTCTTGAAGGTTGGGGCACATTTGTATCTATGTTTGTCTCTACAATGTTTGATAATCTTTGGAGTCGAGACCTGAAAAAGAATATAAAATTATTTTGAAAAGGGAAAAATGAGATGTAATTTTTGTGGGAAAGTAATGAAGAAGTGGCGTTTATTGTAGCAAGTTCAGCGGCATATATGTGATGAATGTATAGAGGCATGCAACACTGCAATGGTTGACATTTTAAGAATAAGAACCAAAGGATTGAACGAGTTAAAAGTCTATATAGACAAAACACATATCCAAGATGAGAAAAAAATGAACCTTAAAAATTTCAGAAAAACAATAGATGATAAAAAAGCTGTTCTTGAATCAGTTAATGTCAGGTTGGAAGGTGCTGAAGATAGCCTTGGCTCTTTGAACAGAGACTTAAAATTCTCAGAACAAGCATTGACAATTCTCCAAATTGTTGCAAAGCAAACACAGGAGCAACTTGAGTACAGGATATCCGAACTTGTATCCTTGGCTCTTGAATCTGTATTTGATGATCCCTACAAAATGAGGTTAATTTATGAAACAAAAAGAAACAAAACAGAAGCCAAATTATCATTCGAAAGAAATGGAGAACAGCTTAATCCTTTATCCTCTACTGGTGGTGGGGCAGTGGATGTTGCTGCTTTTGCGCTACGGGTTGCGCTTTGGAACTTGGCTGATCCGAAGACTGACAATGTTCTTGTCTTGGATGAACCGTTCAAACATCTATCCAAAGGACTCCTCCCAAGAGCCGGATTGATGCTGAAGGAAATATCTGAAAAATTGAATCTTCAAATCATAATGGTGACTCATTTGGATGAGCTGAAAGATGATGCTGATAAGGTTTTTCAAGTAAGTATTAAAAATGGAATTTCAAAAGTAGAAGGTTTACTATGAAAATAAATCAAAAAAAAATAAATGATGCATACAGCCATAGTAATCGGATGTGAGGGCATAGGAGCAGACACAAAGGAAAATTCCCATGCTCAGGCCATTTTTGAAAACTCAAATATCGAACTTTTGGGAGTAATGGACCAGGATCTGAGGACTGCAAGAAGGGCAGCAAGAGAATGGAAAACAAAATTGTATGATCCCTCTGTTACTATGATAACCCCAAAAATCATCGCTGTGACAGATCCGGATCAAAAGAAAACATTCGAATATGTAAACAACAATTTTGATCCGTGGTTAATCGTTACAGAATTCCCGCTTGGAAGAAATTATCAGGAATGCAAAGAAATAATTGAAAATACAGATGCCCCAATAATGGTCAATTGTGTTAGAAGGTACGAGAGCAAGCATCAAGACATTGCAAAAGCAATGATGCCAATTTTAAGCACCAAAACATTGCAAAAATTTGCCTCTTCAAAGCACCAAGTATACAGTTGTAATGTTGTTTATAGTTCCCCTCTTGATTGCCTCCACGCATTGGATTATATGAGTTTTTGTTTTGGAAAATTGATGACTGCAAAAGTGACACATATGGTAAAAAGTAAAAACAATCAAATATTTGGATTCGTTGCAGAATATGAGGGTTGTCCACAAGTGACGTTTAGTCCCATCGATAGCGAACAAATTCAAATATTTGAAATAGATATTTACACAAATTTGGGAAAATTCTCAATCGAAACAGGTGGGGAGAATGTGCGCTTTAGGCTCAGTGAGTCTGGAGGAATAAGAGAATTTGGATACTCAAGAAAGACAAATATAGATAAAAGGCTGAGTCTAGTATACTCAAGAGCTGCAACCTTTTTGAGGAATGGCGGTAGAATAAATTGTACTGCCAAAGATGCCCTGAAAGTTTGGCAGGATTACAATACAATCCACCTCAATCATCAAGAATAATTATCCTGTCAATTTGCTTTTCCTCTATCGCCTTGTTGAGTTGGACAAGGGTGGATTTTGAGTTCAATATTTTTTGTCTATCCATCCCATTTTCAATATTGATTTGGATAGTGTTTCCTACCAATATACAACCCTCTGTATCCCTTTTGTAGTTACCTATATGGATAAGTATACCTTCAAAGCCTGGAACGTCTATAAGCCTTGGCAAACAATCAATATCGAACTTATTTTGATAGTTCATAGCCATTGGGGAAGTATAGTTCATTTCAATTCCATATTCGCCCGCTGGAATCCTTGTACTTCCTAAAACTTTTTTGTGCCGAAAAGGAGGCTCCAAGGTGGCACAAAAGAAAGTACCATTAATGTAGATAATTCCAGTTGTGGAATAATGGTTATCATAAAATCTCTTCAATATCATATCCATTTTATTTGGTCTCCTCTTTTTATTCCTGGGATTTTTTTAGATCTGACCATGCTTGTTTTACTACATCCGTCCATACAAGATTGGCAATGTCCTGGACTTTTTGATCTTGGTCTGTAATGTCTCTATGGTCAGGGTTGCAAACATGTCTATGATGTGACTCTGAAATCATTTTTCCGTCTTCAAATATTCTCGTTGTTTGCCTTATATGTATATTTTTGTACGGTTCAGCTATTTTTCCAATTTCAATTATTGTTTCTTTTGTTAATGCCATAATTTCCCCTACGTTTTGTGTTTTATTAAACTTTATAACAGATAGATAGTCTGACATACCTGCCGCTACCTGCTGTGATATCTTTTGGTGTGGCAGTGGCCTGGCCAATGAATCCAATTTCAGTGTCGCTAGTTAGGCTATAACACGTTATAGCCTCTATAGAACCCCCTAATTGCAAATATGTCGGCCCTGTAGATTTGAAATTCGCATTTGAAGTCTCAGGGAGCCCCCGAACGCGCATTTCCCCGCTGGCCCCAACAGTGCTCACGTTAATAAAATCTACGTCAATAAAATATCGATCCCCCATTTTAGTGTAGTAGCCGGTTGTTGTCACAGGAGTGGTAGGATCTGCGTCTACTGCACCTAAGGTTGCTGTAAAAGTCCCTTCCTCATAATCATCAAGAGTATTCGCTGCTGCTGTGTCTGTTCCAAAAAGAATACCAGTTGCGGCTCGAACGTTTGCAGCAACATCAACTAAGCCTGCGTTTGTTATCGTCATGCGGGACGTCAGTGTGCCGGCTGTCGTTGCTGTCCAAAAAGTTAGATCTCCACCAATTGCATTTTCTGCTGGCGTTGCGTCATCAACATTAGCTCGTATTTTTGCTACTTCAGTGCTTAAATCTGTACCATCATCAGCAAAGAATTTTAAATTTCCGAGAATATCATTATCAAGGACAATGGCAATATCTCCAAATGTGGCACCTCTTGATTTGCGTAAATTAAGACTCGACGCACCTAGTGTGTTCACATGTCTAGTAGCTGTCATGGAACCATCAACATCGATAGGGAACTCCGCTGTTGAGTGTCCAATAGCCAACTGACCATCTAAATAAGCATTGTCTCCACTTGTGACAGCCAATAATTCATTGGTATCTGCTGCTGTAAGCAAATCCCCACTAGATTTCCCCAAATTTGAATGCGCCATATATAATCCTCTATTTTAAAAAGTTATAATCTTGATCCAGTAAACCATAATAACTATCATTGAGAGTAAACCATGCAGGTCCTACCAAATAACTAGTTACAGTTGTGATGGTGCCAATGGAATTGCTTCCTTGATTGTAAAATGCCTCACCTATGAAATTCCCTTCATAAACCCCACCACCTTGAGTTGGCTCAGAATAATCAATCAACCTCAAACTTGGAATATCTATTTCAATTTTATCGATCCCGCTTTCAAAACTAACAATTAATTGATGTTCTAATTGACTCGTAAATTGAGTCCATAAACTATTACTTTGGACAATTACAGTCCCATCAATAGCAAATCCAACTTCCTCAGTTCTTTTTATCTTATGTGGCGTATTTGTTGTTTGAAGTGTATACCTAGCTTCAAGGTTATTCGTAACATTTATATTCAGATTCAAGAAATCTGGATTTGCAACCCCATCCAGACTAACAGAACATTGATCCCATTTGAAAGAATCCTCAGAGGCAAATGTTGCTGAAGTTTTTGAAGCTTTCACATAATTCCTGCCGATCAGCCCCAAATCGCATTTTACCAACTCCCCTGTGGCAATGCCCAGATTCAATGATTGACCTTGTAGATCCTGAAAAAAATAACTGTCGTTTTCGTCTTTATTTACCTCTATCGTCAATGGTTGTGTGGAGGCAAAAGCACTATAGTCGACAGAATGGACACCAAGTGTGTACTTATGAAGGCCCCCTGACCACACATTGGCTTGTTGATCAAACATAGTTTTAAAAGCTGTTACAATCCCCAATGGCCCACCATTGAACGAAATTGCCCCCTCTATGAATCTTTTCCCTTGCAATGATTTGCTTTTTGAGAATCTGCTATATTTTGATTTTACTTGGATTCTGTCTATCTTTTCGGTCAATGACTCCTCTATAATTGGGAGCGCAAAACTAGAGGTCGTATCAATTCCACCCCAAGTATTTTGGAAACTAAAATTTGCAAATCCTTTTGTTGTATATCGACTCATCTAGTTACCAGAATTAAACTACCCTGAAAATCTGTAAACCGGTTAGGAACATTTTGATTGAATGGTCTTATTGTGTTTGCTATTCTTACAGGTATGTTACTTATTGTTTCAGCAGTTATTGATGCATCTACGCTGCTGTTGATTGTAAGGTACAAATCCAATTGAGTATCCCACCAACCGTTCATTGTATGAGCATTGATGCTGCTTACGTAATCCAATGGAAAAAAATATTCTTGGAATGACCCAACTTTGGTAAAAACATTTAATTGCCCACCATAAGTGCGGCTAAATGTTTTTGATTTATTGTCATTTTCTGAATATCCCCACCCTGGATAGAGTTGTGCTGTGTAAAGGCCAATTGTATCAGCTAAAATCCATGTATATCTATCAGATATCATATAACCCCCAATTCAATAGTCCCTTCCCACTCTGTCTGATAAGGCTTTGGCAAGCCCTGAAACGGCTGTTGTTGTGATGTTATGTACACAGAATAAATATCTGTTTCAACAAATAAAGATAATTGTGTTGTATTCATCCACCAATCATTAATTACCCGTCCATCCGAACTAGGAATATTTTGAACCGGCAACACAAAGCCATCAACAACAGACCAAAGCTGATTTGCTTCCTTGCCTCCGATTGTCCGGACCTCATTGAGAAGCAGTTCTGTATTTCTGCTTGCCTCCCAATCTACATCAAAAGTGATTGTAGTGACACTACTGTGTAAGCCAATCATAAGTTAACAATCTCGTTTGCTGTGAATTTTGTAAATCCTGTTTCGTAGTCAGGACTAATTTTTGTAATTTGGAACAAGGAATCTGAATTCAATAAGGATAAATGTTTTACTCTGTTGATGTCTGTTATTTCCATACCTAGAAACCTTGGAGGCAATTCCCCCTCTAAGATCGTATCATTAAGCGTTACATGCCTTCTGACTGCATTCATAACATAATAAGACATCACAGAGGTTTCTTTTATATATTTTGTTTTAAATGTCAGTTCTTTTTGTATATTTGCTGCATCAGCACTATTACAAAAGGGGTTGTTGCTTTTGTCTACTGTTATGGATTGATCGTATTTACCTGAAGCAAAATTGTAATCATAATCAAATTTCAATCTTTTTGCTTTTTTTGATTGATAAAAAATGGACCCAATTGGATTATCTTTAATTCTTAGGCTATTTGCTACAACATCACTAGTTGTGATTGTGTAATCGATTGAAGCTTGAACTGTGGATGATTCGGCATAAGTTCGGAAATTGATATAGCCGCTATCGCCCATCCAATAATATGTTGCTACGGTTTTGCCAAAATCATCCATAATATCTGATAGGCTTTGTCTTTCTCCAAAAAAACATTGCATGTCGAATGATTGTGTGTCTGTTTGGGCTTGGCTGTTTTGTGCTGTGACATAATTAAAACTTGTACTATTTATTAAATTCTCAATTATTTTGTTTGGGTTTTCGGTTATTGCAATATCAGAACAATTTACTTGCATCGCATAAATAGAATAGTTCCTGTATGCCTCTGACTTGAGAGATAGAGATAAATCAAGTGAACATGTTGTCGAGACGTTTGAAGACTCACTACCTGAAGCGGCAGTTATCTCTAAATATTGTCGTTGATTCCTCAAAAGGTATTTAGCATTTCCTGGATTTGCCGCTGCTGTTGACGCAACATCAGAACTCGCAATTAAAGTCATTGACCCAACTTGGCTTATTTGGGAATTTATAGGACCTGTGCCAGAAGATATCCTAAATCTGACAGTATGAGTCCCAAAATTATAGTTGTCTATCACAGATGATAAGCTAAGTCTGGTAATGTTATGAATCAATTCTGCTGGTATTATATTGTTAGTTATATATGGATTGAAATCATTTTGGTCCGTAGTGGAATGCAATCCGTTCCCGATAATCCTTTTACCATATGCAAGAGAAATGTTACTTTCTGATGCAATTTTTGAAACATCATCCGCTAAACTATTCTCCCATTTAAACAATCCGGTATTCAATCTATGTTTTTCGTTCAGCTCAAAATGATAAGAACCTGATACTTGATTTGTCGATCCTGATTGTTGCGTCCATGACTGCCCCAACAAGTACACATTAAGATCTGTAATGTCTCTAAATGTTGATGAATCGTGATTATAAAAAACACTTGACACATGGTTTTCGGAACTAACATTTCTAGGACCAAACAGAACTTTGATGTCACAATCAACAGGAGTCATATAAAATGGCCTTGTATGTTTCCCGTAATACAAAGGGTAACCCATGTCAGCCCCGATAACTTCAGGGTGAACAACTGTATAACTATCAACAATTGATTCAATCGGAATCTTAGGATTTCCATCTAAAAAATCATCATAAACAACTAAATCATATATATTTGGATTGTTTGCATCCCTCTCAATTCCTCTGACTCTGCCCACATGAGGGGTAAAATTATCAGAATTGACAAACACTTTCACAAATGTTTGACCTTTTATTAACTTATTTCTGTTTTCGGCCAAAAATCCAATAGAGGAGGCAAGAGTGATTCTGTAATTAGAGGCTTTGCCCATACCTCCTTGATAGTCTATCTCCCAATCAATTTTAGGATATGTGACTATATCCGCACTGGGGAAAAGGAATGTGGTAGAAGCATCAGAGGCTTTTACCCTGAATTCCATATCCAGCAATACACTTGTTGCGCTTCTGACTGATGTTAATGTTCTCATATTCTCCCGCTCGCCTTCAACTCTTCAAGTAAACGTCTTAATTCGTCTGATGTTGCTTTTGGGTCAATTGCTGAAATATTAAATGTCATCTGCATTGCCTGTCCTGTTGCTTTCCCAACTGACTCCCCGACATGAGCCTTGATCAGTCCTGCATTTGATTCCATGCCGGGCAACCTTACAAGTTGGTCTCTTGATAGTGCACCTGTGCCTTCAGCAAAGCCAAAAGGGTTTAGCACCTTTTCGACTAGTCCCTTCGCACCACTACCTCCACCACTAAACAAGTCTTTAATTGCCTCTACAAGATTCCCAAGGGCCTCCCAAATCGGTGTAAGGATATTTTTCAATCCTTCAAAAATTGGTTGAAAAATCTTTAAAAAGTTACTGATAATTGTCCATAGATTCTTTAGTGCTGTCACCAATCCGGTAAAAATCGGTTTAAAAACATTAAATATTTTGACAAGCACCCCAAAAAAAGCAGCAAGAGTTTTCACGATTGCATCAAAAATTGGTTTTAAAACCTCCAATACGCCAATAATAATCTTCCTTAGGTTTTCCAATGCCGCAATGTGTGCCTCTACTGCTCTTCCCCATGCTACTTTTGTCGCCTCAAGCAGAGCAGTTGTTAACTTAAAGGATTCTGTTACTGATTTAACAGCAAAAATTAATGTTGCTAGTATGGGTTTCATGATTGTCACAAATACTTTTATGACAGCAGCAATAATCCTAATAACCCATAACAATATTGGTAAAAGCTCTTGAATCAACTCCAACACAGCCTGCAACAATGGCATTAATTCAACTAAAACTTCCAATATTGTCTTGATGATTGGGACCAGCTCTTGAATAATTGGGATTAAGATATCCAATACGGCACTGATTATCCCCCCAATCCCTTCTGTTAGCTCAATCAAAACAGGCCCAAGCTCATCCATTATCATTTCAATCAAAGGGATAAGTTTTTCAATAACAGCTTTAATGATGGGCTGCACTGCTTTCGACATTTGGACAACAAAGCCAATTATCTTTTTTATTAATGGGACTAAATCTTTTGCTATTTCTTCAAAAAATGGTGCCATCTCTTCAATTGAATCTGATAAAGCATCCAGGACCGGGACGAATGCCTCGATCACAGGTCCAACAACCTTCCCAATTGTTTCAAAAACTCTATCTAATGCCCCTTTGAACTTTTCATTGGACATAAACAAGTTTGTAACAGAATCAATTAATCCACTAAATACAGAACCAAACACAGAGCCGATATTATCCATTGAGAATATCTCTCCAAGTCCTGTAGTGACTTTATCAAAAGAAATGTCAAGCAAATCGCCAAGGCCATCAAACATTCCTTTATTGGTGCCACCTCCGCTAACCCCACCAATTATTTTTTGTAAAGCCTTGTCGAAACTTTTTGCCTCTTTATTTGCTTCTTTCATCCTCCACGAGAAGCTTTCAAAAGCAATCCCACTTTTTATTGCCCACTGACCTGCTGCATCCAAGGACTTAGTAACAGTATTCCCAGTCAAAGTCATATCCAAGCCTTGTGACATGAGATCTGCAATACCCATCTTTTTTGCGAAATCAGTAAGGGGCTTAAAAACCTTGCTGAATCCTTTTGAAACCAATTCGCCAAAAGATTTGATCAAATCATTCACTATTTTATCAATGTTTTCGATGGAAGTCCGAAGATCATCAAAGAATTTACTGATTGATTTTAAGTGATCTGGGAAATTGACAATCAAATCTCTCAACCCACTAAATGCAAAAGAAAGAGCTTTCAACACTGTGTTAGCAATATTCAGCATAATTTTTGCCAAACTGCTCCAAGCTTCAATATAGACATCAGCAATCAAATTGCCTAATTTAATCAAAAGAGGAAGAAGGAAGGAAATTATATCAAATACTGATTCGAATATTTTAACAAGACTATCCCATATCTCACTTACGACAGGAGTTGCAACAATAAACTCGCCAATCACTCTCAAAAAAGTTCCAAACGTATTAATGATTACCTCTATAACATCCGCAACAAACTCCATTGCAGAGGCCATGCCTTCGAATATTGCATTGAATGTCCCTTCGTTATTTTTAACAAAAGCACTTGTAACAGTAACAAGTGCCGTAAACCCCTGGACAACTCCCCTTAATACTTTGTCCATCGTTGTAAAGATTTCTAATTTCAATCCAGATAAAGCGGAATTAAAAATTGTAATATCTCCATCCAGGTTATTCAATCTTGTTCTAGCAGCATCAAGAGCTGTATTGGCTTCTGTTTGCTTGTCTTTAAAATTCCTTATAGAATCGCCACCCTCTTCAATCAACTTAAAGAATTTTGGCGCTGTTCTTGCTCCCAGAAGAGTGAAAATATCGGACTGTGTCATGTTCGCTTTGTTCAACACATCAACAATATCCGCAAACTCATGAGTTGCTGGATTGATCTGATCAAGAGTTATTCCATATTTTTTAAGAGCCTCCATTGCTGCTGGAACCGGTTTTGCTAACCTAGCAAAGGCCATACTCAGAGCAGTACCGGCCATTGTCCCACGAACACCAGTTTCAGCCAAAGCTCCAATAATCTGTGTTGTCTCTTCAAAAGAACGATTAAAGGCGCTGGCAGTCTGACCAGCGAACTGCATAGCAAAACGGAAATCTTCAAAATTCTGAGGGCTTGAACTGATTGTTTTATTGATAAGATCAGCAGCAGCTTGGGCCTTCAACCCCTCCTTCTTAAAAACGTTCATTTGGATAGCAATCAGGTTGGCAGAATCAGCCATCTCAACCCCATTAGCAGCAGCTAAGTTCAGGGCTTGACCAGTGGTCTCTATGATTTGAGTTGTACTTTGCCCAGCTCTACCTAACTGTTCCATTGCAGCACCAGCTTCTGAAGCAGTAAAAGAGGTTGTTGCACCTAATTTCCTGGCCTCTTCTGTCAATGCTGACATTTGCTCTTCTGTGCCCTTTGTAACTGCCTTTACAGTGGACATTTGAGCGCCAAATTCCCGTCCTTCAGCAATAACAGAACCAAAAGTGGCAGATAAAGCGCGCAATGCTTTCCCTGCAAGCTCTAAAGCTTGATTCATAGCAATTACTTTGCCCGCAAATCCTGATAAAGAGGATTGGGCCTTGCCTGCTCCTTTTACGCCAATGATGGCTTCTATTTTTTGTGCCAATTTTTATCCTTTCCCAGTTTTTGCTGTAAGGCTTTTCTGTTTTTGATATATCGCAATTTGATCTTTGATAATGTTGAATATATCTATTTCGTAATATGGCTGCTCAAGCAGTGACTTACCATTGGGAGTACACCATTGAGCTACACCTCCCAGTGGTGAAGAGGTATGGCAATACTGATAGATCTCTAACCATTGGAAAGCGGTCCTGTTGTAATAGAAGTCTTTTCCTGTGTTTTGCTTTCTGATGATCCTGGCAATTGCTTTCCCAACTCTTTTCTTTCTGCCCCCATGACAGAGGATATCGAAAATATTTGCATCAACACTTGAATAGACAACATTTTTAGTTGACTTATTGTCACTAAATCTTCAATTGTTGCCTCTCTTTTTTCTCCCCCTGAGCCTTCGGTTATGATCTCTAACCCTTTTAGATCCTTTGCATGGTGCGGTAAAACATCAGCTGTCACAACTTCCAATTCTGGATTATTGATAGGATTAGACTCCATCAGCTTCTTTTTCGCACTCTCAACGTCTCCTTCCTCCATGTAATCCTTTTGAAAGATCCCAACCATTTTTTGAAACGCCCAAAACTCAAGAGGCTTTACTCTACAAGTCAATCCTTCACTTATTTCAAAATCCTGCCAATCTAAATTTAATAACATCATTATCCTATTGTTTAATTAATTGTGCTTTTAAGCTCGTTTAAACAGCATTAAAAGCGAAAACTTTTGAAAAAGGCACCTGAGTACCCTTTTCAGTAGAAACACTTTTAAGGTCTTAATAACCAGTCCAAGTGTTGACTAATGTAATTTGCAAAGCCGTGTTGCTAGTTGTCGAGAACATGGCCCCCGCTGTAAAACTAGCCTCAATCAGCCCCGGCCCAGCATTTACAGGCTCGTATGTTTTGAATCTCATCAATGGGATATCAAATTTGATCGTATTTGGAGCATCAGCCCCGGCAAAAGACACAACAAAAGGAAGCTCAGAGCCTGCTTCGAATGCTTGCCAATAACTGTGACTTTGGAAAAGCATTGTCCCAGTAATCTCAATAACCTGTTTTCCGGTCCTTTTGATTTTCCGAGCAACAACAGTATTTTGCAAAGTATGTTTTGCCTCCAGGTTGTTATTGATGCTAATAGTCAAATCAGTAATATCAACAACAGCAGCAGCATTAATACTAGCCGACATCTGATCCCATTTGAACGGTTTTGCAACTGTATAAGTGGGCGTTCCTGCTGCTTTCCTAGTAAATCCCGCGCCAATAAAACCAGCAGTCATATCCATCAATTCCCCGTTGGCAATATTGAAATTGAGAGTATTCCCACACATGTGTTGGAAAACACCGGCTGAGCCCACATCAAGGTGCTGTTCGATAGTAAGAGGGTTTGTTGCGGCTAAAGCATCAAAATCAGTTGTTCTCGGTTTGAACACATGAGTTTGAATCCCTGTTGCGCTGGTTGTCGAAGTCAACCCAATGACTGACTTAGTAAACCAGCCCATCGTTATTGGATTTGCCTCCATCGAAATATCACCCTCAAATGAATGTAATCCACCATGATAAGGCGACTCAGCAAACCTTGAATAGTTTCCCTCTTCGATTATTTGATCAATGTTTTTGACCAAATTTGACTCTGTTACTGCAATAGAGTCCAAAGAGGTTGTCAAACTTGCTCCGAAACTATTTTGAAATTGAACCATTACATGGCTCTTCATCCCATATCCAGACATTTTTATCTCCTATTTTTTTATTGTCTCTTTTCTTTTGACGATTTCTTCGATGTATTGCATTGCTAAGTACTTCTTTTTGAGCGCCACAGGAATATCGATTTCAACATCAGTAATAACATGACCAAGATCAGGATTTAATCCCGTTGGGCCAATGTACAAGACTTTTTCAGTTTTCATTACACTAAATCCTCCGCAATTAAATTAATTTGATACATCTGAAACGTATCTTCGATACTATCCTGTATCCCCAGTACATCCTGATCGATAGGAGTAACATCGAACCCTTGAATATTGCAAACTGTGTTTAACAGATTGCGGTTGCAATTTACAGCAGTCATGACCTTAGTTAGAAGCTTATCCACATCTAACTCCCCTTGATGCCTATTCCCACCATGAAGTGTTTGAACAACAATTGGGAAAACATAATCAGCCACCCAAGGTTGAGTTATGTTTGCCCTTCTTGGAGTTATATTGATGGTTGGCCTTACAACTCCAACCCACGGAACCCTGTTCCTGTTAGAATTAAATGTGCGATATAAATCGACATTAACCCTATCAGTCACTAAGGCTGAGTCTGAAGACAAGATTGTATGTAGTGCGCTTGTCACTGAATTTACATAAATCATCTATCTCCTTTCCTCAATCCTTTTCGATACGAAATCATAAGATGTTCCCCAAATACTGGAACAATTATATCTCTATTTGCTTGTGCATTTGTTGGAAAAATCTTCCTTCTCGGAATCTTTGCCCCTGGATGCTTCACAGATTTAGCAAATACAGTTTTCCCCTTAAATTTAAATTTTAGTGCTTTCCCTCTTTTTGGCCTAATGACATGAGGCTTTATAGAGGCACCTTTTTCATGGACACTAGAATAATGGACACCCGACTTAATTCTAGCAAAAGAAGGGCCTGAACTAATTTCCCATCTTCCTTTCAACGCTCCTGTGTCCTGTAATATCTTAGCACCACCACCGCCTTTTCTTCTGTTTTCTTTTGTTGATTTTTTTAGAGCCTTCCATTTAAGTCTAGTGTCACTGTGCAAGCCCCCTTCAGCCTGGAAATTTCTTCCAATCCAACCCCTATATTGTACTGCTACTTTTGCAAAAGCCGGCCTCTTGTTTTGTATCCCATTACGAAGGCCCTTGATCCCATTTGCAAATTTTTTCACACCCTTAACTCTTAATGATACTTGCATTATATATCCTCATCCCATTCTGCTTGAATTTTGTCCGGATCTATCCTTTGGTCAACTGGCTCTCTCATGTCAAATACGGTCTTATAATCCTCTGTGTTGCTCCACACTTGATTCAATTGGTTTCCTTGTGCAAATAATGCAGTACCATCAGTCAAAACCATAGGAGCATTATTTGTGCAAAGGTTTTCAATAATCTCATCAAGATTATCTTTTATTTCCCCCGAATCATCTTGGTTTTGAGTTTTTAATGCATACTTATAATACCCGTACATCACATTAAGGAGCTTAGCTGTTGCATTGTTACTCGAAAATGGAAGAGTAAAACAAGCACCAAGATTGATATTAACCATGTTCCAACCGTAATAGAGATAATCAGAATTGACTTCTTCGTCTGTTGATCCTCTCAAGCTGTATTGGGCTGTGAAATCAGCAAATGATGCATAATAAGTTATAGCCATATTTTTACCTCTTAAGTGTCATTGTCTCTAACTTCAACAGGAGTTGTTTCGGCCCTTGTTGACAGGCCAGAGGTGTCTGTAATCTCTAACCAAAACCTCCATCTCCCTGATGTGTCTATGTCAGAGGTTGATGCTAGATCATATGTAATTGTATCCGAATTAGTATTTACAGTTGCTGAAAAAGAGCCAGTCGTCCCGCTTGGCTTTATGTAGTTGAATTTGGCAGAACTAACCGCATAAGCGCTGATATCGATGCTTGCTGAAAGTTGCAACTTGTCTCTGCTATTGTAAATTGGCATTAACTCCTCCTTTATGTGTCCCTGAAATCAGACCCAATGTCGATCTTTGTTGTTATCTCTGAATCAATATCTAATTTTGTCTTTACTTCTGAATTCAAATGGAATACTGTTTGTAGTGTTGATTTTATTGTAATCAATATCCTTTTTATGATTTCAGCGCTAGTGCTGATCACCTCAGTCACACCGACTGAATCTGCAATGACTCTTAGCATTGTTTTGATAGTTGCTAATGTTTCAGTAACGCCAACAGAGTCTGTTATATTCCTTAATGCTGCTTTTGATCGAGTTAAAACTTCAGTTATGCCAACAGAATCAGCAACACTCCTTTTCATTGTTTTAAAAGAGACTACCGTTTCAGTTACTCCCAGTGCGTCAGTAATAGTTCTTAATAATTGACCACTCAGCCCTCTAACTACTGTTTCAGTTACTCCCAGTGCGTCAGTAACAACCCTCAGCATTGTCTTAAAAGAGACTACTGTTTCAGTTATCCCCAATGAATCAGCAACAACTCTTAACATTGTTTTTTTCATGACAACAGTATCTGTTATTGCTCCGGCATCTGCTATAACCCTTTGCATCGTCTTGTATGTTGTCAAAGTGTCAGTCACTCCCAAAGAATCAACAACAGTAACCGCAACCACACTAGGGCCTGAACTCTGCATTTCAAATGCACCAATGCTCGGAGTTGACCCGTCCCTAGCTCTACCTAACAAATCTGTTGTTATGCCTGCAACTGGATTACCAGCCGCTCCTATCGCATTTGAACCACTGAAATCTTTTAAATCTAAATCCGGTGGGGTTGCAGTATAATCTTTGAAATTTGCCGCATAATCAGTTGCACCCCCCGAAAACGTTACAGCATTCGTTCCATCTCCGTCATCACTAGCATTATAGTCTATTGTCCCAGATACGCTATTAAAGTCATCAGTATTTATAAATATTGCATTGCTTGTAGGAGTCGCTGTGCCCCCCGGTTCATTAATCCCGTTGCTGAACCCCTTTATTGTATTGAAACTTATAAGTGCTGTCCCATTATTTACAATTATTCCATTTGATCCGGATGTTGTATTGTTGATAGTATTATTATAGATATGCATGTCAAATCCACCGCCAAAATCTTGCACATCTATTGCCGGACCACCAACCATCTCAAAAATACAATTTCTGACTGTTATTTCATCACGTTCCATTGAAACTGTAGTACTTGAGTCAACTCCTTCAAATTGTATATTGTCAATAACAGTAAAATCCTGAAAAACTTCGTGATAAAGTGTGTCTGCTCCTCCATAAAATTTTGTACTATCAAAAATCCCATCAGCCGGGAACTGATCATTGTTTGACTCCGTACCACCTCTAGGTGACCGGTATGTCAGAAAATACGTTGCATTCGTTGTCCCGAATTGTGTTACAAAAGTTGTTGTATCTTTTGTTGAGTCGTCATGATCATAGTAACACTCGCATGATACATTCAGTGTGCCAGTAACCAAATTACTGGTATTTAGAAATGTTGCACCTGTAAAAGCCGCCTCCATTGCTGATTGACTAGCCCAGACATGATGAACACTTGTTATAGCTGTGCTAGCTTGGTCTGGGGTCGCTGTACCATCTACATCAATTACATTAAAACTGGTTGTGCTATTGACAGCAGTAATAAGACAATTGATTGAGTTATACTCAAACATTGTTCCTATCCCAATGTTGCCAGTTTGAGCCACGCTAGTAGTAGCCACACCTGAAGTTATAGCTATGTTGCCTGCTCCAGTTTCTAACGTTCCAGTCCCAAATGGACTTATACTAAATGGCACAACTGGCATTTAATCAATCCTTAACTTATCAAGTTGATCAATAGTGCAACACTTTAATTTACTCTTAAGTGTTGCCGTGGCTACGGCTTTTGTTGCTGTCTTCATCGCTAATTTGTCAGTGCTTGACATATTTTTTGCTGTTGCTTTATATTTTGCCTCTTTTGTTATTTTTTGAAAAACCCCAGGAGAAATCTCAACTTCAAATTTTTTACTTTTTTTGTAAAATCTCGTTTCTGATTTGGCATCATAGATTTCCTGCATCGCCTCATTTTTTGTCAAGTTCGGAATGTGTACAATATCAAAAACTGCATACCCAGGCCCACTCAACTCCACATCATCCTCTTGGACTTCTACAATATCACCTTCATATGCAATGTCTTCTCTTAATGTCTGTGCTGTGATACAAACTATTTGTGCCATATCACGCCCCCAATGGAGTTATCTCCCAAGTGATTTGCAAAGTATCCGTTGAGGCCACCGAAGCTGTAGGACTTACTTGAGAATAGGATTGTTTATATGTGCCATTTCCAAGAGTAGCTTCGTCAATAGGAAATCCAGAATTGGTCATAAGAGAGCCTTGTGACCACAATGAGATGTATTGGGCAACATTATCGTCACTTGCATCAAAAGCTCCTTTAACAGCAGGATACCCACTATTCATGCCTTGTGCAGCTCCCAGCACTGAATTGACAGCGGTAACAGTTTTAACTTCTGAGCCAAATCCAATCCCCACAATCATTTGCCCATTTGCATTATCCACAGAGGTTTCAACTCTTGTATCGGGGCATAATGCTTGTGCAATAAGAGCATCACCTCTATTGGTCACAATATTATGGTTAACTCCCATCGCTGGTATCATGGGCTGAAAAATCCGTTTCAATGGGTTTGGATTTTTCATGTATTTTTGAACACTATATTTTGTTACCAGAGAGCTGTATTTTTTATCATATTCAGGTCCTCTATCTGGATATTCATCCCGCAAATCATCAAACAAATGTTGTTTATCTGGAGGTATAGTTTTGAGCCTCCATGTGACTTTCCCGGTCAATCCAAATTTATCAGCTGGCATTATAATCTCCTTGTCTTACATTACTGGATCAAGATGACACGACTCACACAACTCTACCGGCCAAATTATCCGATTTTTTAAAATTTCCAATGGCTCGTCAACATGACCAACCGGTTTTTTGGGATTAACGTCTAAACAGCAAGTCGAAATCGTGCCGTCAGACAACACACAAGCCCATTGGTTTTTGGGCCAAGCACAATCCCCTTTTGGAGCATAATCCGGCCAATCTACTTGTCCAGCCCAATTCGACGCTGATTGGATAGGTATACATCCTAAATGCTCCAAAATCCCATAACTATGGGCCAAATTGGTATGCTCTGCTGTTTTTCTTGTGGCCTTGTGAATTGAGATATGGACTAAAATCTTATTCTCAGCCAAAACTTTTATGACATCTTCAGTCAACAATATCCCATTTGTAGACAATTTTATTTGAACACCTTCTAAAGTTTCAGCAGTTTTAACGGCATAATCTAAAAAATTAGGATGCATTAAACTCTCTCCGCACCCATGCAGCCACAATTCATGTGTATCTTTTTCAAAAGCCTTGCATAATCTTAATGCTTTATCGAAATGGTCATCACTAATAAATAAAGCATTGTCTTTTCTGGTCAACCCTTTGTTACACGGGCAATAGACGCACTTCAAATTGCAATCTGCGACTATTTCAATTTGGTGAATTACTCTCATGCCTTCCTTTCTCTAATTACACCTAAAAGTTCAGACAATACAGTTGTGTTGTTCTGTATTGTCTCATTTGTGTTGATTGTAATTCTTTTCAGATCTTCAAACAATTCCTTCATGTAATTCTGTGTTATTTCACTCCCTTTCTGGCTCATAATTATCTTATTTAATCCTACACTATGTTCAATGCAAAGGCCCTGCTGTCGGTCCCTGTCTGCCTTGAAGACGTCAATATCTACTATTACTTTACGGTAAAACAAATTAGACTCTTCAAGTATTTTCTCAACAATTAAATTCATTCGTTTTTGGGAAGCAGATAATTTATACCAAAAAAGGATCAAAGGGACCACCATCATTGTTGCAGCAATCACAAATGATATCAAATCGAGCTTCTCTTTCATCCAAAGGCCTTTTTAATTGCATTTTATTTTTTTTTAAAAATAGAAGGAGTGAACTTTTGAATCACTCGGATTAACCTGCCAACATACCCATTCATAAACTTAGTGAGCTTTTTGTTATCTTCCTCCCCCTCTGTTGCATTGACAAACATCTCTAAAAGAGTGAAAAGGCCACCCAGAACAGCAAAACCAACTCCAACCACTGGATAAGTCACAAACAACCATTCAAAAGCTTTATTTAAGATCTCATCAAACATGTTTTTCCTTTTGATTAAACGACGTTATAAGCATTTTCTTTTTAACCCACCTCTTACTATCGACTTGAATAGTTTTTTAGCTTTAAAGTGGGTTAAAAACGTTTTAAAGGTACTTTTCCTGATCACTAAAAGAATCAAGCTTACTATTTGTCACGAAATCTATCAATGTCTTGACATCTTCTTTTGTCTCCAATGCCCCTTGTATAAGTTGAGGCTGGCTATTCAAATTATCCCCCATCCCAAGCCGAGAGAAATCTGCAAGGAGCCTAAAATCATAAGCTTGGTTGTTTGTCAACAACTGAGCCGATTCTGACACATATTGTAAGGACTCAATTATCAATCTCGGGATACCCAATTCGACCAACCCTCTCCAGCACTCCAGAGCCAACTTTGCCCGTCTTATCATCTCATCAGTAACTTGCATTTTAGTCCATTCCAACTCGAACCTATTCTTATGGGCCAGATCTCGAATCCAAAGAAATCTTGTCAAATGCCTATCCCAATGCTTTGCAACATCACGCTCCATCAATGGGTAATTCCTTTGAAATCGTCTACGTCTTGTCTCTTCTGTATCATATCCATTGTGGACAATTGCGCTTTCTTTTGGATTAATCATATGGGCCAAACCAGCACCTTTGTTTATTGCTGTTTCTGGATGTTCATGAACGACACCAAAAAATTTAATTCCTTTATTGTTCCGGAAAATCCTAGAAGGGAAATCAGTTTTAATGACTCCTGCTGGATCGATAGAATAATGCATCTGTGGAGTGGCGAAGGAATCAAATTGGTGATTCTTCAGATATTTTACCATATGCCCCGGCCATGACCACAATTCATCGTCATCTATCCACAAAATCCAATCTTTTGTGGCTTTATCAATTGTCAGATTCCTTGCTTCATCAAATCCGATTTGAGTTGGGGAATCAATCTGAAAAATCTGAATATTTTCCTCAACGTTATAAGGCGCATTGAATGCTCTTTTTGCAATCATTCGAGCCATAACCAAATCATCAGTAGTACCGTCGACACCAATAATCAACTCGTGAATAATTCCACTTATTGATTTAATCGTTTTAGCCAATGAATCACTGCTTCCCTTGACAATCATACAGCAAGAGACTGTTTGCCTTGGATTCTGGATTCTGAATTTATTTGGATAATCAATATTCCCGATTCCGTCTTTCTCTTTTGCTCTTTTCCAGCCCCAGCAAAAGTTTCCCATCTTTTCAAAATGCTTAATTCCTGTATATTTTGTAAAATTAAGAAAAAAACTGTTCTTTTTGCCGACCATATCCACAATATCTTGCTCTTCAAAATTGTGCACATGCTCATATAGGCCATCAGAATGTCCACCATCCTCTTCAATTGGGCCAATAGGGGTGGACATTACAATCATTCCATCTTCCTTCGCTAGACTCTCAACACCTGCCAAAAAAGGTTTATGGTCCCATATATGTTCTAAAACTTCCAAGCAAAGAACCACATCAAACTCCATTCCCCACTGCTCAGGAGAATAGATGTCTTTCTTAAGATGGACATTTTTGATTTTGTTCTTCTCGACATACTCCAGGCCAACATCGACTTGTTTATTGCTAATATCAGAGCCATAAAAGACCAAATCAGGGAACATCGCAGCAAAAGCCGTTGTAGATTGGCCCACACAACACCCATAATCCAACACTTTTGAACCTTTCTTGAGTCCTTTCAGCCTCTCTATAACTGGTTGCATCCTAGGCATTGAATAGGTGACATTATGATTGCCTAGTTCATGAGTATTGCCTCTGTCTTCATGCATCCCAGCAACATCTTCATAATAATCAACAGTATTCTCCACAGAATCCTTAGAAGTATGGATAGTCCTGTCAATTTCTGGAGTCTCAAATCCCTCTGCTTCTGCTAGTTCTTTGGCGGCAACAAAATCACTTGTGTAGAGGAAATGGAAATATAAAGACTTTTTATCCTTTGTCAGTTTCTCGAAATCTTCCTCAACAATTTTCTCAAAAGCTTTATATGAATTCTCAAGAGAATATTTGTCTTTTTTCTTCAAGGCCAGAGAATGGTGATGATCCCAAATCTTAGGATTCTCATCTAAATTGATAATAGTTTCTGTAAATTTATCGAGATCCGTCCAAATAGCTCCACCACTTTCTAGAGTCTCAGGAAGGGCACCCATTGAGGTTGCAACAAAAGGCGTACCTGCTGCTTGCTCTTCCATTGCTGTAATGCAACTTGTTTCTTCAAATTCGGTAGGATAAACATGTAGCCAAGCCCCTTTCATTGTTCGGGCAAGGTCTGCTTTCGAAAGGAAGCCAACATTATCAACATTAGGGAGTGCGGCACACCGAGAATAGCAATAATTATACAATTCTGCCATTTGTGGGGCTTGGTTGTCATACCCAGCAACAATCAACCTAATTTCAGGATCGTGCTCATACAACTTTTCCATTATGCCGCCCTCTTTAACCAGATTCACCATCCCCCGTTCTGGCCTTGAAGTGTAAATTATGGTTTTTGATTCTTTTTTTGCTTTTGGATCTACCGGAATGTCAAAAAGCCCCAAATCTATTCCATTTGGTAAGACTCCGGAAAACTCTTCTTCAACCTGATAAATAGACATGATTTGCTTCCTGTGCCAATCTGAAACACCCAATACTCTAGTTGTGTTCCACATCATAGCATTGATAGGCTGGATATATCTCTTCAAGGCAAGGTCGTGCGTCCAGAAATAATTCAGTTTTGAATTATAATCAATGTTGAATATTCCCGGTGCTCTTTGTGCCAATAAAACATCGTGAGGGATATCAGAAGCGAGTTGGTGGAATCTATCTCCAAACGGATATTGCTCTGAAGGTTGGCCAATAGGGATATAATGGACGCCCTCTGTTATTGAAATTTGGCCATCAGGGACATTGCAAAAACAGAATACACTATGGCCTGCCTTTTCTGCTAATTGTGCCATATAAAAGCCCATCGTTTCGGAACCACCCAAACTTTTCCCACTCGCAATGGTCTCTCCATCGAACGGCATACCTGGAACATAGATGAATATCTTCATTCAATCCTCTCTTTTGTTGTATTGATTATTTATGATTGTCTTTTAATCATATTTTTTTGTTCGAAAAGAAGTTTGTCCTTCAGAGGTACAAACTTATTAATTATTTGATTTCTAAGATTATTTTTTAACCACAACTACAAAAATCATGCAGACCTCTTTTCCATTTCGATCTCATTGAACAAAGACATCCAGTGATTCCGGACAACTTCGCTCCATGTTTCTATTTTTATCCCATCATCCTTCCAAACTTCACGTTCCCCTTCACAAAACAGCTTATACCCGATATAATCAGCAACCGTATTCTTCAATGAGCCAATTTTGTTCACAACAGAGGTGCATCCACAATAACGGGCCTTAAGAGCATTCAAGCAAAACAATTCTGATTGAGGATTTTGTAGAGGCAAGGCCCAGTATTCAGCTTTCCAGTATTCTTTTTCAATTCCATCTTTCGTCAATTGGCCTAACCACTCAATATCTTCTCTATCAGCCAATTTATAGAGTTGCTTTTTAAAATCAATCCCTCTATTGCCCATTATTTTGTCAAACATCTCGAAACCATAAGCTATTTTTAGCTTTAGGTCTGTTTTGGAATTGTTTTGAATTTCCGGCCAATCTTGCAGCAATTGTGACAAGCCTCTATCGGGTGAACTACAATATAGAACTGTATTTGGGATCTTCTCTGCTTTGTTTTTGTCCAAAGAAACAGTATCAACCCCCAATGGGACAACTATTGACCGCCTTGCATCAGCAAATAGGTGTCTCGTTTGCTGAAAGCCTGACATATTGACAAACCTGTCAACAAGGTTTGTATCCCACGGCTTTTCCACTTCAGCAGACATATGGATTTTCATAAAACAATCAGCCCTCTCTATCCAAGGGACATTATCCTTAAATGTAATAAAGATGTCACCTGTGAATATTTCAGCTAATGATCTATTTTTGTATAATACGCCATGTTTTTCAATGGTTTTGTCCGGATCACTCCCATCTAGCTTCTTGGAGTGATATACTGTCGTTATGAAGCCTTGTTTCACCAAAGCTTCCGAAAAAAGAACAACTGCTTCTTCTGACCCACCTAGAAATGTTTCTAAATCATATGGAGACCAGCCACCAGCCACTTCGTTTGTAAATATTTTGACTTTCATTATTTCCTTTTCAAAGACCCAACACTTTCACCAAAAATCTTGTCATGGACAAGCTTTAAAAGAGTTTTGTCTGAAGGATTGCCCTTGAATTCGACACCAATATCTTTTGCTGCTGCCTTTAGTTGCCTGCTTTCATCAATATTCAAAAATTCATTGTATGCTGCTATTTTTTCATCAATTCCAACTTGAAAATCTTCAACTTGCTCTTCTTTCTCTTCCTTCAGTGCTTTTATCTCATCTTGTAATCTTGCAACGAGTTTTTCTGCTTCATTTTGCAATTTTTTTTCGTTCTGGACAAATTTATTCGGTACTTTTGATAATGCCATTTTTCATCTCCTTTTGTATCTAATTGAGGACAAGAGAGTCGGCTCAAATCCCGACTCTCTCATGATTAAATTACTGACTACAACCTGTCCAAGAGATCAAAGAACCCAAAGAGGTGCTTGTGATCTTCTCATCTTGATAATAGCCAACTTCAATCTCTTCAGACTTCTTTTCAGTGTTGAATTTGTGACGCTCAACAGTCATATTAGGAAGTCCAGGTCGTCTCCATCTAAATGTATAAGCAAAAGATGGGAAATCGATAGAGGCTTTTCCAGGGGTATAAAACATCAAGACATTATCACCCCAGATCCTACTCAAAGACTGTGCTTGGCCTTCGTCAGTGGTATTCTTGAAAGCATCCGCAACCAAAACCTCATCAACCTCTAAAAGTTGAGCTGCTTGTTGCCTTGTTGCATTTTTGCCACCACCTGTAACACCGGTCCCGTTGATCTTGTCAATTACTTGAGCATTCCTTGAAAAATTTCTCCAAGCATTGCCAGAAAAAACAAGTTTGTTTGGACGATATGCAATAGTATCTTGTTGTTGATCCATTGCTGTCCAAACATCTTCCAAAGGGCGACTATTGGTATAATCAGTCCAAGCGGAGCCAACTGAAAACTGGGTAGAGACATTTGTTGCTGTTGTCCCTGCCGTTGCTGCTCTGATTTCCCAATCCAACATCAATTGGTCAGTCAAAAACTCAGTTCTCCCCTCTTGCAAATCACGCATAAAAATAGCATCTGCATTGACTCTATCTTCCAAAGTCACAGAAGCCTTCAAGGCGTAATTTTTACATACATAGCTGTCAGAACCAACCTGAAAACTAACTAAATTAGCTTCATCACCCGGCGCTCTAACAGTGTTATTTTGACGAAACATATCAGCCTGATTATATGTCTTAATCATGTCTGTTTGTTTCGGAACAGGAATCATTGGAAAAATTGCGTCAGCAACAAATCCAACAGGTCTGTAATTCATCGCAATGTTAGATAAATGCTGATCAACATGCAATGACCGTCCTTGTAGATATCCACCCATCTTGCATCTCCTTTTTAGTACATTACATCAAAGCAATTGGTTGCATAGTGAGGAGTCGCAAGATTTAAAACACATGCGAACGTTGAACCGGAGTTCCCGGCAGCAGAAGCTTCAACAGCTCTTGCTATAAGTAAATCACCTGAATTGCCTTGGATTGCAAACCCAGTACTAGCTTTTAATGACTGACCAACAGTTATGACGCCGCCAGCTTTAACATCAACCTTGCCATCAACAATACCTTCACAAGTTCCACCAGAAGTGGTCCCTGTAGTTAGTACACATTGTGCGGCAGTTGAAGCAGTTGCGACAACCCCATTCGCCATATCTACAAACTTATTTAAGGTAGATGACAAGTCAGATTGTGCAGTAAACTCTTGATTTGCAACAGCAGCTTGATACAAATGAGGCGCTGTAAAATCAAAAATACCTTCGTGGACACTTCCAGAAGTGGCAGCAATCAAATTCCTACCCACCACATAATCGCCCTCAGTTGCAGCAATCATATACCCACTGGTCGTAACAGTTAAACGTGTATCTTTTGTGGCCAATGCTTCTCCAGCCACAAACTTCATAATTCCATCAGTCCCAATAGTAATATGCTCAGTGTTTTTACCGGCATATTGCAACAGGCCAACAGCAGCAAGACCGGTATTTGCTAGCTTGCCAGTAGCATTCGCAACAGCCTTGTACAATGCTCCTGTACCTGCCACTACGCTATCCAGATCCTCAGTGGCTTTTAAGGCCCAAGTTCTGAATTGATTTTGAATTGCCATAATTTCCTTTTTAAAAGAATTAAATTAAAAATTTACATTGTCGCCATAGAATGTGCTTTCTCGGCCCACTCCAAATATTCATCTTGCAATCCCGGCTCTAATTCAGCCACTAGGTCGCTAGCCTCTTTGTAAGAGATGCCCTTATCCACTTGCAGCTTTTTTGCTTTTTGTGAAAATTCCAGATCAGGAGACTTATCCTCCCCTTGATCTTTATCCTGGCCCGTCTCTTCCTTCTCAAGGGTGTAAGATGTCGCGACTTTTCTTGTTAATTCTGGACTTATAGTCAACTCAGAATTTTCAGAAAATGTTGCTTTTTGAGAATCTAAATGCTCCTCAATCTCGTCCCTTATAGCTGGTGTGAGCTTTCCTTTCTTGACATCCTCGCTATAAGTATTCAAAATGCTCTCTTTCCTTGTAGAAAAAGTCATTTCGACCTCTTTGTCCTTATATGCAGTGATTTCTTTTTGCATATCTTCAGTCAATTTTACTTTCCCAGTCTTCTCCAATTCAAGAGCATCCTCCAGTTCCTTGATTTTTGCTTTTAAATCTTCGCTCTGAGAAAGCTCCACTTTTACCGTAGTTGGCTCAGTGGTTGTTTTGTTATTATCGCCCATTTTTGTTTTATCTCCCGAAAAAAATGGTGTTGAAAAATTTAATGATTTAGATGCATCTACGTCATCCCCGGCCATAGTAGCAGGATTAAACGGAGTATCTGACAAAAATGCTTGCAAGTCATCAAGGGTTTTGACCGCTGGCAAATCTGCACCAATTACCGCAACCGCTGAAATAAACCAGCCGAAATGCCGTATGTGATCCATTTCAACTGAAACACTAGTGAAACGTTGTGCCTCAATCGCATTAAAAAGTATATCGGGCAGATTCACAAAATTAGCAATAATCTTGTCGCCCTTGACTTTGAAATCTACAGCTCTTCCAAGAGCTGGATCACCGTCATCTTGATCAACGATGATTTGGTTTGTACTATGGCCCAATTTTATAGGCGGTTTGTGCTTTCCACTCTCCAAAAGCGCCATAGTATTATCCACTATCTCCAACAAATCCCCAGCTACGAATTTATTGCCTTTCCACGTTCCTACTCCAAATATTTCCACTCCTGTCATATCTGGCATATTATTCCCTCTTTATTGTTGGTTAAATCGACCTACAAACTAAAAACTATTCAAATTGATAGTAGAGTATCCTTTTATCTCTTTAAGCTCCCTAGGAAGCTAGAATTCACTATTTGCATTGTCCACTCTATTGAGACATTTGTTCCGGATGCACTTCCTTTCCCTTTGAACTCAATGTCTGTTGCTTCAGGGTAAGTCAACGGGATTCTTCGCCTATTTGAAAATGCAGTTTCAAATACATCATAATGGTTGTCGGGAGAAAGCATGTTTCTGGCATCTGTGAATCCCGAATAAGTCTCAATATTATTTCGAGAGAACATTTCAACTTGCGCACCTTTGCCTTCATTTGTTGTTATGTTGATATCATAAACTATTGCTTTCTCAAATCTAGGGACAGTATAAAATGCTTGATAAGTTTGCCCTGTTGCTGATTCTATATGTGCATATACGCTAGAAGGTACGCCTGCTGTATGATTTGATGTTCCTAGCCACATAACACCTAAGTTTTTTACAGTGGGATCATCAGCCAAGCATATCATCCTATTCACCCGCAGGACTGGACTTGTCAGTGGTACCGGTGTCCTACCTGCCAAACTTACAACCTCTGTGACTTCAGCAAAGGATGTTGTGAGATAATTAACCCACATGTATTCAGCCCCTGTTCCCCCATGGGTATCTTGTGTCCCAACAGCCGAAACGTACATTGTCTCTGGAGTTGGCGGAAAAGCATAATCAACTCCCCCTGTCCAAACTGTTCTACGAGTCGTACTCAGCGCATCAACATGCCCAAATTTGTGGTCATTCCTTAAACCAATAAATTGGTTTAACGCTACCTGAAATGACAAATCGCCAATTGGGTTGCCATTCGCATCATTTATAACAGACATAATTATCCCTCTTTTGTTACAATCCCTCCAAAGCCGGGACTAGGTTGGACACTCGTGATTCTATTGCTCTCTTTCCACACGTCGAGAACGGTTACAGGAATTAAAACAGATCTACAGTTAAAATGATTTGGAGGTGTGATCAAACCCCAAATAGGATCAGCCTTTGGGTAAGTTGTGTCATCATATGCTTCACAAAAGTTCGTTGTCCTATTGTCAAGAATGGAGCTATATTGAAATGCCTCTACAAAATCCCCTAATTGAGGATCATTGTAGACTGACATCTGTGCTTGGTTGAAGATAGAGGACATATTTGTCCGAATGATTGTCTCTAATCTATTCCGGATCTCAGGTGTTTCTGCTTTGCCTAGAAAACCGGGCAATTTATCGAACATTTCGTTAATCATCTCTATATTGCTCTTGTTGTCCCTTATTCCCCCCATTAAGATCTCTTGGATCTCTGAGAGCATATCCTCAGTTACATCTTTTGTGTTTTGAAACGAATCTTGCTTAATCCACTTGTCTGCTTGCTGTAGAGATATGCCATCAACAAAATGCAGAACAGAGGGAACATCTTCAGAGCAAGCCATATAGGGAGATAAGGACAATTTAAGCTTTATTGTATCCCTTATTTCCTTTGGTGCATCCTTCAATGTTCTTTTAAGCGTGTTCTGGGCTTCCTTCCTTCCTAGCTTATAAGTGTCTGTGATATTCGTTTTAAATATTTGGTTCATTTTGAATTTGGTGCCAGGAGTAACGAACGAGTTATAGACACTTTCTGTTATTGCTACAAAGTCGATTTTATCCCTGTCCTTAGGAAGATCAGCAACAGCCTTGTCCACTCCTTGTTGTATCTCTGACCATACTTTATCAGTTATGGTATATAACTGTTCTTTGAAGACGTCCTCTATCTTGTCTAGGGACGTCTCTAATGATTTATGATCTATCCTGGCAACAAAGCTTTGTGGCTCTTTGAACTTTTGCTCTTGGATATAATGCTTTTCAATACCTGGGTGTGACAGTGTGTCCAGACCTTCAGCAATTATATCTGTTATCGTTCCCTCAGATTCAGTCAATTTCTCTTCAGCCTTAGCCTTCCCTTTGGGGAGTTCTTCAACTTTTCCCGGCTCATCTACTGGCTTTTTGTCTTCAGGCATTTTATCCTCTTGCTCAGCAGGTACAGCAACAGCCAAATCTGATTCTTCTCGATCGGGGTAATTCAACAAGTCTCTTGTCCTCATTTCGTCATCAAAGGTATTTTGTACAGCTCCCTTACTGACAGCATCAACCCATGCAACAGCAATTTCTCTTGCTTCATCCAGGGTAAAAGGGTCAAACTCCATCCTAGGATGATCTATAATGCCAAAATTCCATTCAGCTAATTGATTCCATAATTGCTCATTGCACGTATCAGCTAGATACACACCATCCTCATTCAAAGTCATCATAAATGTTTTGAGTTGGGTATCTCCCAATGCTCTTGAACCAGATTTCCCCCTATCGCTGAATCCCAATAGATCAGGAATCATTATTGCTTTTGCTATCTCTGTGTTTTGCCACCCTAGAGCATCCTGATAGGCTGTTGTGTCGTTCCCTTGCTTAACATCTATGTCATAACCCAAAGGAGCTATAACCGAGCTATACATGCCCAGATTCTTAAGCACATTTTTAAAGTTTACGAGTTGGGGGTCAGATAATGAATTGGCTCTCTCATTAGGAGTGGCAACAGTAAAACCACCAGCCATTCTTTCTAAAAATATGTTCCAGAACTTTTGGAGGATGTCTTTTGACCAATATGCCCTGTATGCCGCCTTTAATTCTGAATCCCCATAAGCACTATTGTATTCCGGATGGTTAACCATGTAGATAAACTTCTCTGGATTCAATTTCTTTGAGCTTCCATCGATCTTTTGAACTATATGTTTTAAATTTCCAAATTTGTCTGTGATGAAATCGAATGTATTATATGGTTTTGCTTTCAGTTCTTTCAAAAACCATTTGTCTTTATTTTCGAATTTACCCACATCAAAAAGCTTTTCAGATACAGAATATCCATAAGCTTTTGCAAGCATAACTGTACGCATAGCACCAATCCAGGTGCCTTTCATGTGTCTTATGTTCTTTTGATAGAATTCTACAATCTCATCCTGGACAGGATCATCATTGACAGTCTCGAACCTAAAATTCCTGGAAATAATAATGTTGATTCTCAAATTATACGCTGCTTTAACCTGAGGATCATTTAACATCTTCCTGTAAATATGATGCCCTTTCTTTTGTACTAATTTATCTGGGTTAAAACTCTCGAATCCACCCATCATTTTCAACATCAACGATTCATCAGCAATAGCAATATCCCTATCCATCCCGGCTAGCGGAGTGTCGGTTTTTTGCTTAAATATTTTGCTTTTTAATCCAAACATAGTGTTTTTAGTTTGTGCTCTCTTCAAATTTTATTCCATCACATTTTGATGGAGTGATTTTAAGCTCATTGTTCAACTCCAATGCTTCTTGATACGTCAATTCAATTTCTTTTTCTTCCTTAATTTTTATTGTAATCTTTCTTATTTCTGCCATAATATGCTTTTGCTCCTGGGTAATCTGGTATTTGCGCCCAATGCGTTACGCTCCAATCATACGACTCTTCAGAATATTTTAAAAATCCATAGGGTAATGTATAATTGCACATTGCCACTTCAAGCTCATCTAAAGGCTCAGAGCTTTTAATGACGACTAAAAAATCATCACATAGACAACCAACTTTGTCCTCTCCAAACTCTTCCTTCCAATCATCCTCAGGAAGCCTATCCTCTATGCTATGCCATTTTATTTCAGCTTTCATAATTTTTTTACAATTTAAGTTTGTACCTCAGAGGTACAAACTTCTTATTTTGCTCTAAGTCTCTCTTTGAATTGAGCTTCTTCTTTATCCCATCTCTCCATTCTCTCTTTAAATTCAGAGGAAAGATTAGAATATTTGCCAACTGGTTTCCCTGGATAATCCACCAAATGAAGATTATCGACACTTGATACAATGAAATATCCATCACCTTCAACGCATATTGGGGCATTTCTATAATATCTATCAAACCACTCAGGTCTCATTCCTCACTCCTATACAAAGTTTAAATTCCTAAAGCCTTCCCAAACACACGATACAAAGTCAAAATGATTAAAGTAAAACCAATACAACAACCAACGATTAGGTTGGCCTTATTCCTGGCTTCATGGCGGTTGTAGATCATAAAAAACACCAATCCAACAATACACGTTGAAATAGCCATGTCTTCTGAGTGTATCCTATTTGCTAAAATCTCCAACCATTTCATAATGCTCTTTTGTTACATCCATTAAAAGCTCAATAGCCTGCTCTTGTGTAATTGAGCAGCAAGAATATTGCTGTAAGACCAACATTATTTTATCTTTTAATCTAACCTCTAATTCAAATTTAAATGTTGGCGATTTGCTCATTTTAAAAATCACTCCATACTTCTTGCTCTATTTCCATCATTCCGCCAACTCCAACATCAGCATAGACTTCAGTTAAACCAGAATTGGTAACACCACCCAAATCAGAAAACCCACCAGACAGGGTATCAACTATATCATCGTGGTCATATTCCCTCTCATCCACTGAAAAAGCCGCTAATTCATCTATTGCTACCTGATTCCAAGGGGCTGCAATGAATCTAACTCTTCCCTGGGATATCCAACTTGCCAATGGTTTTGCTCTCACAAATTTTTTACCGCTTGATGGGACTCCCATCACTGAATAACCCGGTAATTCATCTACAAGCATATTAATTGCTATCTTGCCTGTTGCCCCACCTTCTTGCTCTATTGTTTGCCTTACCTGTTGCCCGTCTAACTTAATTTGTTGCTTGATTATCTTTGGCACTTTACCTGCTCCCCACCTTCCTCTCTGGACATCTAATACATATAAAATCCCATCCACAATTCCCATCTTTGCCCCTACCGTATAATCCGGATCTTTCATTACTCCTGGCAATGGCTCTTCTGTTGCTGCCAGATCCCAACGCCTTACTATGTCATGACAAAAAGCAATAGGGAATTGATCAGGTTGTACGATCTCTATTTTCGATGTTTCAAAGAATGTTTCTCCTGTTCCTGAATTCCAGTTGCCCTTTTCAAGTATTTTTCTTGATATCGGATCTAAGAAAGCTAATGATTTGCGGTACTCTTCAGCATCCAGGTAAGGGTTATCAGACAATCCTGAAGGAATGAATATAGAATCTGGGTTTTTTGTCAATGGATCTACATATCTCTTCTTGACCCATTTACCTTTTGCTTGTTGTTCTGGGAGAGGGGGGTTGGAGGCACATCGAAAACGAATAGGCACCTTTTGTAGTTCTGGCTCCATTGTTTTTCTCATCCTTGAGAAAAGAAACAATGCTTGATTCTCTCTCACAGATACGGCTTCATCAATGCCGACGAATTGGTATGCAGCCGACATGTAGTTAAAATGATCCATAGGAGAATCCAGATAACCAAAAGACAAAGTGGCACCAGAAGGAAAATGCCACAATCTCCCCCCATCCTTTGATTTTGCGTTAGTATTAGTTAACCATTCTGAAGCCCTGAACATCAGGGAATCCGGTTTAGATAGGTTCTGATATGTATCTCTGATTAGAAGAGCATTGTATCCTGGCACATCAACATACTGAAGAGCAGCCATCAAAAGGGCATCAGAATTGTGCGTAACTATAAAATCATCCGTAAGAAACAATCCATCAGGGTGATCTATTTTTATACAAGTCGCTCCACCAGTCCCAACTTCACGAATACTGTCAATCTTCCTTTTCAGTTCCATTCTTCCAGCGTTATACTTGCCTGCTCTTTCTTTTTTTCTTGGTAAAAAGAAAATATCTGCATTGTCAGGCATTCTAATGTACAATGTATAAGCTGTTTGACATTCGACTATAATGCCATTCTTGTCTTTATATTTTCCTGGTTTGTCAGTTATTGTTGCTCGGCCACCCAAACTAGTAACAAGCCATTTCGCATCTTCTGTCAATTGTTTGCTCACAGAGGTATAATAAGCTTTCCCGTCTTCCGAACAATAACCATCTGTATCCATTAATCCACGCAATAACTCTAGTCTATTTTCAACAGAATCGTATTTGTATTGCTCAGGAATAAACTTATTATGAGATCTCGCCTCCTCTAGGCCATTTTTGTTCCACCAATAAATAAACTCTTTTCTCCCCTCTCCCAGGATGCAATGCTGGTCTTTATGACTACTCCAATCATATTCCGCCAATGACTTGAGTTTTTCTAAAATTTCAATATCTGGTTTTGAATACTTTACTGCTTGGTTGTACACTCCTCCATCACCCAAGAACACACCTAACATATAAGGATGGATTTTCTTCAAATCATATCGATATGATTTTGTAAACTGAACTGGTTTTGTCAGAGGGATCAATATTTCTCTGCCATCTTCTATCATTTTTTCTAATTGATAAGTCAATGCCAGTTTCCAAGAAAGACCCGATTTCCATTTTCCTTTGCCCGAAACACAATATTTCCAAATATGTCCCGCTGTCGTCATTGTGCTTGAGCCGTCCTTAAAACTTATTCTATATAATTTTTGTTCGCCTTGTGGATAAACACCTATCACTTGCGAAATCCCTCCGGATGGGTGACAAACTTTGTTGCCCACTTCAACATTTTCTATCTTCCTAGGACCAAAGGGGGTATAAACGTAACTATCATTGCTTAGAGCTTTCCCGCCACCCACTTGCCCACCGTAAAATACATCCCGATCATTCAACCATAGAAAAGCTTGCTGCTTTTCGGTTGGCGTATGAGGAATATAATCAGACAGCTTTGGCACCATCAGATTGTTCAATGTCTTTGAGTCCGCCATTGTCCTTTAAGATTTGAATTACTTTACTTCTTCGTTCTGAGCTAGACAATTCATCAATATTTGCTTTTCCCATCACTATTGGTTTGTCCTTGTTCCCTGTCAATTCTATTTCTTGTGAGTTTCCATAACCACGTTCCTTACCCTGTGTGGATAAAAGATATTTGACCGCAGATAGATCCTCATTTTTGACCAAAGAAAACAAAACAGACTCTCCCATATCTAATATTATCTCTTTTTCTGCCAGCCAGGCATCATAAATTTTCGGATATTCTTTTATGTATTTCTGCACAGTCAGCCATTCGCACCCTAGTTTCTTGGCTATCGCTGATTTTATACCACCTGTTCCTTTCATTGCTCTTATGAATTGTTTTTGTGTATACTTGCCTCTTTTCTTTTTTCTTACAAGACTATTCATTTTTATTTTCTATACTTTCAAGTATGGCAAAACGAAATTACCCTCTTTAAACACATCCGGCGTGTGTTTAAAGGACTTCAATGCTTTTATTTGTTGTGCCGATTTTAAAGAATCAATTTTCTTATTTTTTAGAACAATTTGAATATGTTTCCTATTCTCTCGCGTTGCTCTATTTATCATCACTCGTTTTGCTAATGTGTACGAGCTATTTATTTGCGGCAATATAAAACATTCAAAATCAATTCCTTTGTACACTTGCCGCCCGATGGAATTGAAAAATGCTCTCCAAATGATATCTATATTCGGTTTACAATTGCCCATTGGCGTCAATGGTTCCGGAGAAAAAGGAGTAAACATCATCATTATCAATACTCTATTCTCGGCTCCTCCTTTTTTTAAATCGCATGATTTAAAAATGTCTTTTATTGCCAACAAATCGGATATGACTGTTTGTTTTGTTTCCCAAGGGTAACCGACAATATTAAATATTTTGATGTTTATAGCTTTTTCACGTTTCACATCATACCATGATAACATTTTATCTTTGATTTGTTGGTCTGTGACTTTCTTTTTTACCCTTCTCCTGGTTTGTTCAGATAATCCATCCCAAGCAGTAACATAACGGCCTGACCCAGTCACCTGTAAGCCCCTCCAATCGTCTTCAATGAAAGAAACGTCTACAGCATCATAATTCTTGCCTCCTGTGTATAAGCGTATATGCGAATATTGACAAAATGTACACTTATTACGACAACCAACAGTCTGTTCATTACCAATTAATTTATGCATTTGCCGCATCTTATATATAGACAATAAATCCGGATCATCCTCTTTTCTCCATACGTTTTCAAGCTCAACACCTAATAGAATATCATTAATTTGTCCTTCTGCTCTCCCAAAAACAGCAATGTCGATATAATCGTATATTGCCCATATATTTATGCATCCAAACCCACCTACAATCACCTTGCACTTATCTTTATTTGGTTTGTGCCTTTCAAATGTATAAATTAAATTTTCAATATCCATTACACTCGTAATAGAACAAAGGCAATAATCATAATCCCTGATTTGACTAGGGCTTATAATCGAATAGTTATCTGATAATTCCGAAAGAATATGCTTAAATCCGTGATATGGTAATTTATCAAAGCTATTGTCCCGATTACCTCTGTTGACCTTTTGGTCTAAAAGCAAAACACCTATTTTCATTTTTCAATATCATGGCCGCAATTAGGGCATTTTATCGTTCTCTTTTTTGCGTCGAGGGATTCTGAAAAAATATCTTCTTCATTGTTACCTTCAAAACAATCATCAAAGTCTAAAAAATTACCAGCATCTTCAAATTCAAAATCAATTTCAGTCAAAAAATCGCCAATCGCTTCTGGATCAACCCAACTAGCGTTGGATTCTTTCAACAACAACAATTTTTTTGCTTCTTTTTTAGTTTTTGCCAAGCATCGAGTAGCCGGCAAAAGCGGAATTTCGACACCTTCGCTCTCTAATCTCATCAATGCTTTTTTTCGGTGATGAGCATCAAAGCAATACATGTCCTCTCCATACTTCCAAACCTGCAAATTATTTACAATTCCATATTCGGACAAAGACTTTGCAAGTTTATCTATTCTCGAAGAATCTGTTTTCTTTAAACTTCTTCCGTCGCTCAAAATCTGAAGATCTTTCAGTTCATGAAAATCAATTTTAATTTCACCTGTACACAATATTTTAAGTTGTTTGTTTCTTACTTTTCTCACCAATTCCATTTTTTGTTTTCTCCTCATTTTCTATTTTACTAAAAAAAACACATATAGGAAGAAGTATTGCTAACTGATTTTTCCCTCATTTTAAGTTATTGTTATCCTTTTTCTATAATAACGGAAATTTCGGGAAAAATCGGAAAACATAGATTATAGGACAGATTTTACTTAAAATGAAAATGCGATTATTCCCGATACTGCTCTTTTTACGTTCTATGGTGGGTAAAAATTAATAACTCAGTTGTTGGAGGTTTAGTATTCAGTACTGTTTGTTTTTCGTTTTTAAGTACCTTGTATCGATTTTGTAGTTTTAAATGGGGGTAAAAAGGACGAGATTTTGAAAGGTGTTACCTACCTATTTTTAATTCAAATCGATTCTAGGTATGTTTAAACGTTAAATACGGTATATTAAAACTAATCTAACTGTTTCGTTTTTGTATCGGTTTCAGTTTTATTCTTTTTTGTTTTTAAAAAGCTAATCATTTCAGTCATAAGTAAAATAAATTAACTTTCTTTTCTTTTTTTCTTTACTTTTCTTTTTTTTGGAGTAATCTTTAATTTAACAACTCAGCAATAAACTTTAAAACTCTTAACTGGAGAAACAAAATGAAAATCTCAATCGAAAAATGGGAACGATTTAACAAAAATGTAACATTTGATCATTTCGAAGGAACTTTTTGCAGCTTCTACAATGAAAGCGCTGAAAAAAATCTGCATATACACCACATGCCTGATGGATCTGTTAGATTATTAGATGATGATTTGCATTACGTGTACGACGACCTTGACACTGATGAAGAATTGGAAGCAATCCACGAATTAATGGCCATCTCATAATAACAACCGCCGGTTAACCCCGGCTTAACAACAACCTGGAGACAAAATGAAAAAAGAATTAACTTTCTCAAGCGGATTAAAAACCTTCATCGTAACATACAAACAAATTATTTCAGGAAAATTAACAACGTTCGAACCGTTGATTTGCAAGGAAGTTCGATTTCATCGCTGTCCAAAAAACACAGAGATGTATCATGTAGAAGGACTAGATGCCCCTTTGACAGCGTTTCACCTTATAGAGTACATAGAGTATTCATAAACACAAAAATCAAGTCTTAACTGGAGACAAAATGAAAACTTTGAAAAGCAAAACTGAAATAATGAACGAAGTCGCATGCTTAACTAACGGGAAAGCATGGAACAAGAACGAAACTTACAGAGTATATTACAACAAAGGATATGCTGTAATTGAAGACGATAATAGCATAAATATTGATGCTGTTGGCAGAGCATGCTTTCAGGGTGTAAAAGACGCCCTGGAGTCTGCTGGACATAGCACTCATCGATAGCATTAACACAGCCGGTTAACGCCGGCTTAACAACAACCTGGAGACAAAATGACTTATAAAATACAAAAAGCGGCAGTTGAAGCGAAAAAACTTGGGTACACTCACATCGCTAGTGTGGTTAAAACTCACTATACCACAACATATCACAACGTCAATGACATAGACACTGTAATACACCGTGGTTGGGACGCTGCTCCAAGATTAGGCAACTTTAATTGTTCGCAAGGGGTCACAACCCATGAAATGAATCAAATTTGCAAAAAAGTGATATCACGAAAAGAATGCTACGCTCTTTTATACAACTAACAACCAGTCAGTTAACGCCGGCTTAACAACAACCTGGAGACAAAATGAAAAACCAAAAACGAATGAAAGGAACAAAAATTGAAAAACTGATTAATAGCGTAATAGCTCAGCACAATAAATTTAAGGCAAGCAGGGAGACAAAAATGATTAGAATAAAATTAACAAAGAAAGAGCAAAAACACTTAACAGATACTGGCCTTGAATCAATAACTCTGTTTAAAAGAAACAGAGTTAAGCAGATCAAGCTAAGAAATGAATTTCTTGATATTGAACCTTGCTCGGTTTGCAATATGATAGCTAAAAAACTTGGATTGGAATAAGCATAATATTTAATTCGAAACTCCCTTAATTGGGAGTCTGCCAGAATTAAGCAACTGGTACTGACGAGATAGCTTAAAAAGAGATTGAGTAGCCTACGGGTTACAATACTAGATCCCAGGGGGATTAGAATCTGACTAATCCCGACATCCCTTAAAGATAAAAATCCAGCCTTCTCGAATGTGGCCAGACTGGATATATGAGTAAGCAAAAGCTGAAATCTTTAAGGTGATCATCCTGCATAGACAGAAGACCATTAACAGCGTTGGTGGTGTAACAATAGCACCTGAGAGGGTGTTATAGAGTCAATTAGACAATTCCGTTTAATTGGCTCTGTTTAACCCTCTTTTTTGGAGAATCAAAATGAAAAAATTCATAACTGCAATCTTATCTGCAATGGTGCTTATAGCATTATTGGGTTGCATGACAGATTCGAAAATTGCGTCACAGAACCTTTCGAAAGCTGCTGAAATGTTTCAAATCAACAGAAGAATAGTTTTCTATAATTCGATATTAGATGTTTATATGCTGTCTATCGAAGGTAGATGTGCCATAAAATCTGATCGAGCAGATAATCAATTGGAAGTGACATGCAAAACGAGCGAGCAAGCGTACAAAAAACATTTTCTTGGTATCTCAGATAATGTCACATATTTTGTTGAGCAATTAAGCAGCGTGGAGGTTGGTGTTTATCATTATAAAGTTATATTCAAGCCTGAATCCATCATCCCTGATGTTGATTTGGTAACATCTGATTAAGCAATCAAAGCCGGTTAACCCCGGCCTAACCCGAACCGAGATAGAAAAAATGAAATTAACTAAAAAATGCAATTTGGTTATTTTAAAAACAATGAGGAAAAGGAGGAAAAAATGTATTGGACGATAACTTTTGCCCATTGGGGAATACTTGTTGTGTGTTTGATCGGGTTAATTTTGATCGAAAGCGGATCAGCAATTCTAAACTGGATATGTGACAAAGATGACCAACCAGCTTTTTTCGAAAAGTTTTGGAATTTTTTTAAAAATATTGATGAATTTCTTGCGGCACTGTTCATTTCGCTAATTGTGATTCCAAGCTGGCCTATTGCATATCCTGGCTTATTGTTATTTGGGATTATTTATTTTGCTCGATATCTTTTGCGGCTGGAAAAGAAATTAGATGGATTAACAGAAGACAAAAATAGTTAAATCATGAAAAACATAAAATCAATCCCATTTCTAGACAAGTTGAGAGGATTTCAGAAATCGGCAATTCGATGGATGGATTATAAAAATGGCATTGGGTTATTTGCTGATCCAATGGGCTCAGGCAAGACAATTGAAGCTATCGGGTATCTTGCCCTTTATCCTGAATTGAGACCGGTTCTTGTGATCATGCCGGCGACTGTGAAATTGAAATGGGAGAAAGAAATAAAAAAATGGTTGCCAGAAGACACTCCGCAGGTCATTGACGGCAATAAGCAATTCGAAGTGACAGGCTCAATAATCCTCATCAATTGGGACATTATTTACAAGGGGAAAAATGTTTTTAACCCAAAATTTGCCCTTGGAAGTAGCAAAAAAGAATATATAAAAAAATATTGGGCCAGAGATGAGCTATTAGAGACTGACTGGAAAGTCGTGGTTGGAGACGAAATTCATAAAATCTCTAATAGCAAAGCGGCAAGAACAATAGCTTTTAAGCAAATTTGCAGGAAAAAGAAAAAAATAATGGCCCTCTCTGGTACTCCACTTGAGAACCGGCCAATTGATTTTTACAACATTTTGAGAATCCTGGACCCTAAAACATTTGGGAATTGGTATGATTTCACCATGCTTTATTGTGGAAGAAAGCATAACGGCTTTGGCTTTACTTACACTGGATCTTCGAAAACAGAAGAGCTACACCAAAAAGTAAAATCGATTATGCTAAGAAGAGAGAAACATATCATTTTGCCTGATTTGCCTCCTCTTCAAAGAACTATAATACCAGTCAAAATCGATAATAGAAATGAATACCGGAAAGTTCAAAACAACTATATTCGCTGGCTAACTTCAAAAGAAGGAGCTGAAAGTGCGGCAATTGCTAACAATGCTCTGCATCTATCTCGAATTGAATCTTTGAAGCAATTGGCAGTGGAAGGAATTTTAAATTCTGTGATGAAATGGATTGAAGATTATTTGGAATCGGGTGAAAAGCTTGTTGTGGGCTGTATTCATCGAGATATAAACGATATTTTATATAAGAAATTTAGTAAAATATCGACACAATTAATTGGAGGAATGTCGAATGCAAAAAAAGAATCTGCAATTTTCAAATTTCAAAATAATCCAAAAACAAAATTGATCATTTGCAATATCATTGCAGCTGCCGAAGGTATCGACCTGTATGCAGCTAATTCAACTCTGACTATTGAATATCTTTGGAAACCTGGACCGCATGATCAATTTGAAAATCGAGTTCATAGGATTGGCCAAAAGGCTGATTCTGTGAATGCTTATTATCTTATTGGTGTGGATACAGTGATGGAGGATATTGCGGAACTAATCGACAAGAAACGAATGATTATTGATGCTGTCATTGATGGAAAAGAGACATCTGAAGAATCACTTTTTATTGAACTTTTGTCTAAAATGAAAGGAGGCAAATGAAAATATATTATCTAGTAAGCAGTAAGGTGCCGATTGGCACCTTACAGAGAACATGCCGAATAACAGGAGTCATCAAAAGAAAAAGTGTGGCAGAAGCAGCATTGAGGAATTTCAAAAAAATAACGTTGCCGGAATTTCATTCTTATTTGTCCATTGGCTGGGATTGGAGAGAAGCACCGTGTGATAAACTACTTGAATATGTATCTTTGCAAAAATTAGATGAAGACCATAAAATTTTAACCAATTTAACTCGAAGTGAAATGAAAGGAGGCAAATGAAAAAACGGAATTACGAAAAAAAAGAAGAAAGACAGAAAATCTACAAAGCAATTGCTCTTTTCATCAAAAATGGAGGACAAATAAAAAACATACCTCCACGATGGGAAAGAAGATTCCACATGGTCGGAGCAAAAAAACCTTAACAAAAAGGAAAAAATGATCAGAAAAAACATGCCTGATAATTACAAAAAATACATCAGTTCGTTGTCATATTTCTGGAGTCAAAAAACAAATTTACCGAAAAAAGAATTGGAAGCTGAATGTTGGTTTGCTTATGCCAAAGCATTGAAAAATCACAACCCAAACAAACCATTCAAGCCTTACTTGAAAGCGTTAGCAGTAAATGAGATGGTAAAGTATACAAAAAAATTCAAAAGCATTCCTAGGCTTTCATATGAGCCAGAGAGTAACATTCCAGGGCCAGAATCTGAAGCAATCTTTAGAGATACAATGTCAAACTTGTCCAATGAGGCAATGGAGATAATCAACATCGTCATGGATTGCCCTGATGAACTTTTGCAGATGATCAGGGCTGGGAAAAACAAAATGACAAAGCAAAAACTTTGTAAATATCTTGTCTCAAAAAAGGGTTGGAAAGAAATCCTTGTGTTGCATTGCTTCAAGGAGATTGCTGGAATATGGACATAAAACTGTTCTTAGATGACTACAATATCTCATACCGGGAAGGTGGTAAAAATTGGTCTGAGGGCTGGGCAATGATTAATTGCCCTTTTTGCGGAGACAGTGGATATCATGGCGGACTCAATATCAAAGGGGCGTATTATAATTGCTGGAAATGTGGGAATAAACCCATATCTATATTGATAATGAAGCTCTTAAATATAAAAAGCTTCACAAAAGCAAAAGCAATTATCAGAGATTATGCAAAAAATTTTGTGAGAGAAAAAGTCAAAAAGAAAAAAGGAGAGGCAAGTATTTGTAAGCTTCCTTTTGGTTGTCACCCTTTGCAAGAAACGCACTGGAATTATTTAAAAAAAAGAGGTTACAGACCTCTGAAGACAGCAGAAACTTGGATATTGATGGGAACAGGCCCCATAGGTGATTACAGGTTTAGGATAATTGCTCCAATTTTTGTGGATGGGGTGATGGTGTCTTATCAAGGGAGAGACATAACGGACAAGCAAACCCTTAGATACAAAGCATGCGCTTCGAAAGATGAGATAATACATCATAAGCACATTGTCTATGGAATTGATTTAATCAAAGATGGAAAGTGCATAATCGTTGAAGGCATCACTGATGCTTGGAGGTTAGGGCCTGGAGCAATTGCTTTGTTCGGAAATTCGTGGACAGAGGAGCAATTGTTGTTCATCAAAAATCGAGTTAAAGGAGGATATATTTGTTTTGATCCTGATTCTGTCGGAAAAGGGACAAAACTAGCATTAGAGCTTAATGCCCTTGGGTGTTGCTTCTCTGTCATTGAGTTAAAAGAAAAAGATCCTGGAGAATTTAATCAAACTGAAGTTAATTTTATAATGGATTTAATAAAATAGGAGATAAAAATGGGAATTGATATCACAATCAAATTGGCCAAGGGAATAAAACTAGAAAGCAAGGATTTCAACAAAACGATTTTAGACAGGATTGAAGAAAACGATTTTAGGATAAATGAGATTGATTTTGTACCAATTGGTGGTCGTGGTAGTTATTGGGTTGCCGGCAGAGAGATTGCCACCATCTGTAATGAGGTATGGGGAGTAATAAACACAGATAAAATCCCATCATCAGAAGATCTGAAACCTTTGATTGAGGATGCTTTAAGATTCGGAATTGATGAGAAAGAAATCAAGCTATATTTGTTTAAACAATACAGTTAAATACTGGAAAAATTAAACTTTCCACTTTACTTTTTCCATCTTGAGGTTAATATATTATAGGAAGTTTAATTTTTCCTATCAAAAGATTTTGGTGTTCTGTTGGCCGCAGACGCAAGCAGAAGTTCTTGTTCAACTTCTGGCATCACAAATCTCTACATATTAACCTGAACAAGAGGACTCCAATGAGTAATGCCAAAAAAAGAAACCAATCTTATTTAACCTCAAAATCATTTATCAGATTTCATACCGACATGGCCAAAATGTTGGGAAGAAACAATGATGCTATTTTTTTTCAATTCTTAATAGACAGAGAATCTTTTTTTGATCCTGAGGATGGATGGTTCTATTTAACAGAGTTGACTAGAGAGAACAACACAAATATCTCCTCTTACAAACAAAGAGAAATCATAAAAAGATTAAAAGAAAAAGGCATCATAGACTTTGAAAGAAAGGGTTCGCCTCCATTAAGTTATTTTAAAATCAACCATGAAGAATATGATTCCCAATTGTTAAGTTTCTTAACAATCGAACCTTTAGAAACTAAACAATTGATTGTTAAGAAACTTAACAAACCTAACTATAAGATAATAAGTAAAAAAGATATAACCAATAAATCTTTTACTAAAGTAAAAGATTGTACGGTTGAAAAATCAACCTGTGATTTTGAGATAGATGATTTTGTCTTTAGAAGAAAATTGAGAAAGAAACTTCCTAAGAAGAATTTATTGGTTGAATCATGGAACTCCTATGAACAAACCAAAACACATAAAAACCCTGAAACAAAGGTCTATAAGAATTCTATCAATCTTTTGAATCTCCTAAAAAGTGGTAAGTTTGGTTCTAAATGTCCTATTAATGGGAACTTAAGGATCATGCTAAAAAAGAAAAATCCTAGTTTACTTACTACAAAATGGACTGACTCTATGATCCTAGAAGCCTTTGAAAGAGCCTCTAAATTGTACTTAAATGATCATAAGCCTTCTAATAAGGCTGTTCTACCCAAAGACCTACCAACTTTAATCTACAATCCACGCACTAAAAATTCGTACCTTTTAAGGAGCTTTCTGGACGAGCCTGATTTAATTACCCAAAAAGAGGAGGCCAAAGAGGATTGGATGGATTGGTGGATACAATCCGACATCACAAGTGACTCTAAAGAACTCAAGGATATCCTGTCTGACCGGCTTGTCCAGATTAAGAAATATTGGGAAAAATTGGATACTCTTCCTGACGAATTCTTGGATGATCCTTTTGTGAAACGTCTTGGAGGTAAGAGTTGGTGGGAATCCAAAGCAAAAAATATCAACTTGATGGTGGATTATAAGGATTTTTTGCTTGAAGAAAGGAGGGACGTTGAATGGTCCACTACAATGATCGGCCCCGGTAAGCCACATTGGAGGGGCAATTTTATGAAATATTTAGCTGATGTTCACATTGGCGGTGATGTAAATAGATCCTATTTATTTGTAAGGTAAAAATTATGAATCAATCACAACAGGAGAAAAGATGGAAATAATATGTGCAAACTGTAGGTCGTATCATATATGTGAAGTGCGCAAATATTTTTTATCCGGTCGTACACCTGCACATGAAATGCAGAAAAAAATCGCACGAGGGCCGGATCATTTTGCCAATATGTCAACTCGTATACATAAAGCTCTAGCAGAGAATTGCAGATTTTGGGCAGAGGATGATATTGATTAATATAGATAATGACTCAGATAAATGGGGGTGACATGAAACGAAGATGTGATTACCATAGATTCAGTGATGATAGGTGCGAAAATGAAGCGATCTATGGCAACCCATTTTACGCGCCATTTGACGACGAATTTCCGGCCACTGTTGTATTGATAAAAAATTCAAGATGGTGCGCTTTACATCGTCAAAAAGGGGATAAATTGATCAAGTATAAAAACAGATGACTAACTCAATCACAATGGATAAAGATGAAAACATGTAAAACATGTCACTATTGGCAAGACTATAAAGAAAGAGTTTTTGCGATGGTAAACGAGAAATCAGGCTACCATAGGAGAGAAGTTGAGCTAAGGAAGTGCAAATGGATGCCGCATCCGTCTGTGAGTCTGGATAGACACATTTATACTCCAGCTGAATATTTATGTAATGAGTTTACCGATGAATGAGCTAACAGCGAGATGCATTAAGCTTGATACGTATAGAGATATTGGCAGAATTTTAAAAACGAGAACTCAAACGATTGGAAATCGACAACAAACTTGGCAATTAGGGGCAATTTGTGATTATGAAAAAAATGATGGATGAATCTGTTCTGTTCTTGGTGTTGCTTAAAGAAGAATTTAAAAAGCTTTGATTGGAGATAGAGATGAAGTTTGAAAAGCCAATGGGATGTATTCTATCACTGAGATAATTGTAAAATTAATTATCTCAGTGATAATTACAGTTTATATATTTTGGAGAATATCAGTAAAAACAACACAAGAACAACGAGAGTGTATGATACAAGACATGGGTTTTGAAGATTATCTAAAATACCAGAACCGAAAACAGGAGAAGAAATGAGGGTTTATGATATTTAAATTAATATGTGGTAATTGCGGGAATCATGTTGAATGCATCAACCAGCCTGACTATGATAATATTATTGCAACAAGTATATATCATTGCAATTTCTGTAAGCGAATGAAAGAAACCAAAACGGAAGTGGTTGAAATAGTAATTCAATTACCAATGTCACCAGCAGAACAACAGGAGAAGAGATGAAGAAATTTTGGAAAATAACTGGAGTGTTATTTAATATTATTACAATTTGTGCGATGTTTGCAATAGTCTATGTAGTCCATATTGAGCGGGGAGACAGGAATGCAAGGATAGTCATATTAGAGAGCAAAGTTCAAATATTGGAACAAAAAATAAAACCAACAAAAGTCACTGTGACGGCTTACAGCCCCAGAGAATCAGAAACAGATTCAACACCCTATATAACAGCATTTCAGACAAGAGTAAGGCCGGGAATAATTGCAGTAAGCAGAGATTTATTCAAAAAGGGCTGGGTAGAGGGAAGGAAAGTCTATATTGATCAATTTGGGGTGTTTGTGATTCAAGACCTCATGCACCACAGGAAGCGTCAGCAACTGGATATCTTTTTCTATTCAACGAAAGAAGCCAAAAAATTTGGAGTGCAAAAAACGACAGCAATTTTATTAAATATTTAACCTATTGGAGAAAAATGAAAAATAAAAACATAACTTTTGCAGGAAAAAGAACCTTTGATCCGAACAGCGAAGATATTGCCGAAGCAACAAAAGAGTTTTTGGGCAATGGTGGTGAAATAAAAAGAATAAACAGATTAGCATATGCGGACTTCCCAATGCAGATGGCAATGTATACAAGGGATTTCGGAATAACGGCAAATGTAAGAAGTAAACATTTTTTTGGAATAATCAAAGGTGACGAATGGAGATAAAAACAGCAGAAGTGAGCATTGAAAGAGACATTGCAACTGGCTTAATAATGTCTGATGAGTTTGCTTCTGAGTTCAAACAAATCTGTAAATTTGACTTGTTCCAGAGCAAATACGCAAAGATTATCTCGAAATGGTGTTTGGCTTATTTTGATCAATACGGAAATACACCTAAGGAAACGATTAAAGGCATATTTGAGAGCAAAAGAGGCCAACTCGATGATACTACCCTTGAGTTGATAGATAGCTTCCTAGGATCGATATCAGAAGACTTCAGCCGAGATAAATTTAATTACAAATTCGTTTTAGATGAAGCTGAAATTTATCTGAAGAAAAGGAACATAAATGCTTTATCTTCCTTGGTAGATGGCCTTGCATCCCAGAACGAGATAAAAGAGGCAGAAGCAGAAATCGCGAACTTTTATAACATTTCAAGACCAGAAAGCAAAGGTATAAGTCTATTTAAGGATGCAGAAGCAGTCTATAAGCTCCTAAGCAGAAGGGACAAAGATGAACTTTTTAGATTCAAAGGCAAGCTTGGTGAAGTTGTTGACCCATGTTGCCGGGGTGAATTCTTGGCTTTTTTTGCTCCTGAGAAGAGAGGTAAAAGTTGGTGGTTACAAGAAACAGCAATGACAGCAATAACAAAAGGGAACAATATTGCTTTCTTCTCCCTAGAGATGGATGAGGCAAAAATGATAAATAGATTTGCTCAGTATTTCACTGGGAGGCCAACAAAAAAGAAATATATCGGCTGTGATATCCCTTATCTATCTGGGAATGAAATAAAATACACTAAATCTAAAAAAGGCTTATTGACTCCGAGACATGCTATGGAGAAGCTGAAGGACACTAAATTGCTTACAAGAGGTTCTGAACTAACTCTTATCTGTTGGCCTTCGGACACAAAGACTGTAAATGACATTAAGTTCCAACTCGATGTCTGGAAGCGTTATGATAATTTTATTCCAGATGTTATAATTGTTGATTATGCCGATTTGCTGGCACCTACGGACCGTAGGATGGAATACAGGCACCAAATTGACTCCATCTGGAAAGGTTTGAAAAAATTAGCACAAGAAACACATTGCTTTGTAGCAACGGCCTCTCAGACAGCAAAAGATACTCAAAAGAAAAGAATCAGAAAGGACAGCGCATCAGAAGACAAAAGGAAAACCAGTCACCCTGACCGGATACTGGCCTTGAATCAGCTAAATGATGATGCTGAAAACCTGATAATGAGAGTGTCTATCTTGTTTGACAGGCATGATTCAGATCAAGCCGGGAAAGAAGTAATTGTTTTACAACAATTGGCAATTGGGAAACCATACTTGGGAAGTTTTATTTCAAGAGTGGACGAAGATAGCCAAAAAAGCGTTTTAACGGCTCCTGTTCCTAAAAAGTAGCCCTTATCCACCTTACCCTATAGGAAAAAGTTAAGGTCCTTTTAAAGCCCTTTAAACTATCATATAAGTGGTAAGGTATTTTTAATTAAATTTTTGGATAAATTTTTGGAGAAAAGAATGGAACCAGAAACAATGATGATAAACAAAGTTGAATATGTTAGAAAAGATTCGATCAGGCAGGAAAATGTCGTTTTTGCAGGAAAAGAATCCGTAGCAAGTAGGGCGATTGGAAATAAAGTTATTGTTAGGAGCGAGAATGAAGGAATAAATGCTGGTATTGTTGTACTTGCCGACGAAACAGGCATTGAATTGACGTCATGCCGTAGGATTTGGTATCACAAACCAAAAGACAAAAAATTGAGTTGGTATGAGGGTGTTGCAGTGTCTGGACTGGATAGTTGCTCAAAAGTGTCTGGAACTGTCAATTCAAAAACAATAATTGAAGACTATTCGATTACTTTATGTAGCGAAGATGCTTTTAAATCTATAATGGAGATAACGCCAAATGCTCAAAGTTAAAGAAAAATACCCTACTCATGGTGATGATGGTTATGATGATGGTTATGATGATGGTTATGATGGTTATGGTTATGGTAGTGGTAGTGGTGGTGGTTATGGTGGTGATGGTTATGGTTATGGTAGTGGTGGTGGTGGTGGTTATGGTGGTGGTTATGGTGGTGGTGGTGGTGGTGGTGGTGGTTATGGTGGTGGTTATGGTGGTAGTGGTGGTGATGGTTATGGTAGTGGTGGTGGTGGTGGTGGTGGTTATGGTAGATAAAAACGGAAATCGATTAAAAAATTTATAACCTATTGGAGAAAAGAATGGCAAAGAAAGACGATATTTATAAAAGAATGAAAGCAGCAGCAAAGGACATGAACGAAGTCATTGGCTTCCAAGATCCGATCCCCTTGACCCTTGCAAAAGAAAAGATGTCAAAAGTGTTAGTAAAAGCTTTTGTTGAAGTCGCGGACCCGAAAACTGACACCGCAATACTTGATGAAACCTTGTATGTCATGGAAGATCTTGGCTGCGACATCAAAGACTGGATTGATGAAGAAGAAATTGAAGAAGAGGAAAAGGAAGAAATTGAAATTGGAGAAATTCAAGAAGACTTTTTGCCAGAAGAAATTGAAGTTGAGGAAAAAGAAGAAATTGA
>PJEL010000257.1_pt1 | contig 64082 bp, 64 predicted proteins | sample 1853271 | NCBI WGS metagenome assembly PJEL01 (sample SAMN08108733, study PRJNA415343) | Invertebrate metagenome, whole genome shotgun sequencing project. | host: Globobulimina | place: Sweden: Gullmar Fjord | collected 2015-08
GAAGAGAAGTTTATGAAGTCTATCTGCGTATTTTTAGGCGCCAATGTCGGTGCTAACCCTGTTTATGCTCAAGCGATTCAGCAGCTAGGGGCAGAGCTGGCGCAGCGCAACATTACTTGTGTGTATGGTGGCTCGGATACCGGTTTAATGAAACTTCTCGCCGATAGTGTACTGGCGGCTGGCGGTGAAGTGATTGGGGTCACGGTGAAAGCTCTACACGATAAAGAGATCTTTCATAATGGTTTAACCCAACTGCACATAACGGCCAACATGCACGAGCGTAAATCTATGATGGCCGAGCTTGCCGATGGTTTTATTACCTTTCCGGGGGGCATAGGCACGTTTGAGGAGTTCTTTGAGGTGTATACCTGGAAGAAACTCGGCTTTCATAACAAGCCGTGTGCACTGCTGAATGTGAATAACTACTTTGGCCCTATGATTCAGATGCTGAATAACGCGGAAGAGGAAGGTTTTTTACAGGCAGAAGATAAAGCCTTCTTAGTTCAAGGCAATAATGTGGTTGAGCTGTTGGATCAGATGCTAATTAATTAAGCGCTGATCAAACGGACAATGTCTAACCGAATCAATCTGTATTTTATCCGCGTCAGAATGGCGCGGGTTAAATAAATAGTTATAGCTCTCAGGAATAATAGCACTAGGCACTTTTAATAATACGCTGCTCGCCGACATTAACCATTCATCGCCAATTGCCCGAGTATACTCTTGATTACTCTGCCAATCAGTCATTAAGGCATCCTGACTTAGCTGGGCAATAGCAATATCTTCTTCTGCAGTGACCGCTAATAGCTGGAAGCTGTCAGGCACTTCATCCGGAGACAGTTCAAAATGCACCAAGGTTTCCAGCATCGCCAAGGCGACACTTTCCCCTAGATAAACGATTGGAATACCACGATTATGCCAACGTCCAGCAGCCTTTAAACCACCAGCACCGGTTAAATCGGCATAATTACTAATACGCCATAGTTTCACGCAAAATAACCCGAATCAAGCTGCAATAACTGCTCTTCAACTAAGCGCGCCCCAGCTTCTGTTTTCATCACCTCGATGGCATTCATGCCTTCAAAGCTCTGACGAGTTTTATGCAACCACTTCATGGCTTTTTCTTGATTGGAAAAAACGGTTTGCGCTAAAGAATAAATACTGGCAACACGTAATAAGCGCCCAGATTCATCAGCAGTTAATTTATCATTCTTACTCTTGCGGTGTGATAACGTACGAGGAGCGACAACCCAATCGAGTTCGCCTTTATCAAAGCCAAAGGCATAAAGCACAGAGACGAGTTCTGGCTGAACCCCATCGCGACTGATACGAGCAATATCCGCGTTGGTATAAATTTCGGTGCCTAGCTGCTTACCCATTACTTCAAAAGCACGGAGCTGTAAGCCGCGGTGTTTTGAGCTTTCTTGAATTTCTAACTTGGGGCGATATTCAATGAAGTTATCTTGCATGATTCCTGCTCGAGTAATTTAGCAATATGCCAATTATAGCTGGCATATTGCTAATCATGCAACTTTAGCCATGATTCACGGGATATTCGACAGGGACTTACTGGGCTAAAAAGTGCTCACGGTAATACTTCATTTCTGCAATGGATTCTAAAATATCGTCCAATGCTTTATGCGATCCACTCTTCTTAAAGCCGGGTAAGATCGAAGGCTTCCAACGCTTAGCCAGCTCTTTTAAGGTGCTGACATCAATATTGCGATAATGCATATATTCTTCTAAAAGTGGCATTTGCTTCACTAAAAAGCGGCGATCTTGGTGAATGCTGTTGCCACATAATGGTGAGTGACCTTTTTTTACATGCTGCTCAACAAATTCTAGCGTCTGTTTTTCAGCCTCCGCCATGCTCACTGTGCTGGTTTTTACTCGCTCTACTAAGCCAGAATTGCCATGAGTTTTGACGTTCCAAGCATCCATCTTTGCCAGCTCAGAATCTGGCTGATGCACAGCAATGACGGGGCCTTCAGCGACGATATTCAACTGATCATCGGTGATAATAGTCGCGATTTCTATAATCACGTTATCTTCAGGATCCAGTCCTGTCATCTCTAGGTCCATCCAGACCAAGGTATCGGTTCGACTCATTTTTGCTGCAACTCCTAATCAATGGATGTAGTTTAGCAACTTGCGTCCGCCGCGGCCAACACGGACAATAGCGCCTATGGCCAAAAGAAAATTAAATAAACGTCAGAAATGGCGTATCGAAAAGATTCAACAAGAACGTACCGACCGTGCGTCACGTAAAGAATCAGACATTACTGAGCAGCTAACCGGCAATGATTTAGGACCTGAATTACAGGGCATGATCATCGCGCACTTTGGCACGCAAGTAGAAGTCGAATCCTTAGAGAGCATAGAAAAGGGCATCTTTGATGATACTCGCCGCTGCTATATGCGTGCGAACCTAGGTTCTCTGGTGACGGGTGACAAGGTTATCTATCGCATGGACAAGGATGAGCTCGGTGTTGTAGTCGCAACCCTACCTCGTGAAAGCGAGCTATCACGGCCGAACCCTTATAACGAGATTAAACCCGTTGCCGCCAATATCGACTTTATTGTCTTGGTGGTTGCCTGTGAACCCGTGGTCCATTCCAATCTTATCGATCGCTATTTAGTCGCTGCAGAGAACTGCAACATCGAGCCGATTATCCTGCTCAATAAAACCGATTTACTCGACGAAAAAACCGGACCTTACATGCATAGCATGATGGCGGATTATGAAAAGCTGGGTTATCAAACGATGACCTTGTCGATCAAGCAAGAAGATGGCTTAGAAGAACTGAAACAGAAACTGAATGATCGCATCAGTGTTTTTGTTGGTCAGTCGGGGGTAGGTAAATCTAGCCTGATTCAAGTACTGCTGCCCGAGCAAGAGTTAAAAGTGGGCGCACTTTCTCATGCCAGTAAAAAAGGTCGTCATACCACTACCACGGCGCGTTTATATCACTTCCCTGCGGGGGGCGATTTAATCGATTCCCCAGGAATTCGTGAGTTTGGTTTATGGCACATGGAGCCGGATGATGTACTGTATGGCTTTAAAGAATTACGCGATATGATTGGTCACTGTAAATTCCGCGACTGTCAGCATGAGTTAGAACCTAAGTGTGCGATTCGTGAAAGCTTGGAAGAAGGTAAGATCAGCCAATCTCGTTTTGATAGTTATAAACGTATTTTGGCAACGCTTGGGGAATTTGATAAAGGCTTTTAAATAAGCATAAAAAAGGCTTCGAATGAGAAGCCTTTTTTAATTTCTATTCTAATAAACCGTTACTACCAAAAGCTCTCTTGTTGGTTCGGTGGTGTATCGTAGCTGTTATCTAAACGCTCACGCTCTTCTTTTATTCTATTGATTAATGAGCCCGAGGTATTAATCACAGGTTTGCGGGCATCTTGATTCTGGCCCTCTTCGTTAATGAATTTTGGTCCATTACCTCCACTGCGTGATTCAATGCCCTCTTGAGCTTGCTTATTTAATAACACAATTGCTATACGACGGTTAATATCACTCTCAGGATTATTAATATCGAGAGGGGCGGTATCGCCCATTCCTAAAATTTGTGCGATTTGTGATTTCTCGATTCCCGCTTCCATCAAAGCACGGCGAGCAGCATTTGCACGCTTAGCTGATAACTCCCAATTCACATCGTCCTCTGGATTATTTTGATAATAAGCATCCGCATCGGTATGGCCTGTGATCGATAATTTATTTTCTACTGTCATCAACATAGGGGCCAGTTCATACAGAATATCTTCGCTGTAATACTTCAATACCGCACTACCCGCGTTAAACATGGGGCGTTTTGTTTGATCAACAATTTGAATGCGCAAACCTTCTGTCGTGATATCGATGGTCATTTGATTTTTAAATGGGCTCAACGTAGGGCTGGCTTCAATCTTCGCTTCAATCTCTGCTTTTAATTGCTCCAAACGTTTTCTTTCAATCGCTTCAGCTAAGCTCTCGATTTCTTCTGCTTGCAGAATCTTTTCAGGATCAAGGGTTTCAGACACAGCCGTTTCATCGGCGGTCGTTGGCGTTCCCCCTAGATCAATCACATAGGGGCTCGGAATTCGTTTACCATCTTCCCAAGCTTGCGGATCTTGGAAATAACCCGCGATGGCTTCACGCTCTTGCTCATTGGATGAATTTGTTAACCAAAGCACAATAAAAAGCGCCATCATCGCAATGGCAAAATCGGCCATGGCGACTTTCCAAGCGCCACCATGCTCTTCATGGCGACCCTTTTTAACCCGACGAACAATGATATTACGCTGGCCTAGGTTCTCCATTCATAGCTCTCCATTAGCGGCCACGTACCTTGCTATCCACTTCATCAAACGTAGGACGACCATGGGTGAATAAAGATTTACGACCAAATTCAATCGCTAATTGGGGAGCTAAACCGTTCATTGAAGCGATGATAGAAGCCTTGGCGGCATCGTATAATTTTATTTCATCCTCTGCGATGTGTTTCATGCGAGTACTGATCGGTCCAACGAGACCATAAGCAAACAATACCCCCATAAATGTCCCAACTAATGCCGCTGCAACGTGCTTACCAATGACTGCGGGGTCTCCGCCAATCGATGCCATGGTAATAACAATCCCTAATACCGCAGCCACAATACCAAACCCCGGCAAAGCATCTGCAACCTTACCTAGCGCCGAACCGGGTTGTTCGAGTTCGTGAAGGCGCGCATCAATTTCTTGATCCATCAAGGCTTCTAATTCGTGGGAGGCTAAATTACCTGAGGAAATAATTCGGAAATAATCGGCGATAAATCTCGCTAATGCTTCATTCATTAAGATCGCGGGATAGCGAGCAAAAATAGCACTGGAGTGTGGATTTTCCACATCCGACTCAATAGCCATCATACCTTCGCGCCGAGACTTATTTAAAATATCATAAATTAAACCTAATACATCCAGACACATGGCCTTATTAACTTTTGAACCGAGTACCACTTGTGGCATTAACTTCAAAGTATCAATGATTAAGTGAAAAGGGTTTGATATTAAATAGGCACCACCAGCAGCGCCCATAATAATCATGACTTCAAATGGCTGCCATAGCGCGGCTAGCTGGCCATGAGATAAAACAAAGCCCCAACCAACACTACCAAATACAACGATTATTCCAATTATAAACAGCATGTGAACCGTTCCAGGTTGTTCAACTAACGTCCTTAAACTTTAATATGATGGTAAAAGTCATGAAGGAAAATAAGCAGCTTCGGTGAAACTGACTATAGTAAGTAAAGGTTATATTTAGAGTTTTCTCAAATTTACAGATGACATTAAATACAAGTAAGTCACTTTCATTGCCAAACACTGAAGATTGGCAATCGGTGCAAAGTTTTCACAAATTTCCAATTCTGCCCAGTACGCGCTCGGCTTTCCAACAGCTTATGCGTAAGGCGAGCTTGAGCTTTGATGGGTTAGCTAAAATAGCAGAGCAAGATCCGGCGATTTGTTTGCAGATGCTATTACGCATTAAAAAGCGCAATCCCGCTAGTCTTGATCAAGTTAGTAGTGCGGCAGGGTGTATTTCACTTTTGGGGATGGAAGAAGTCGTTCGCTTAGTGAAACAGCTTCCGGTTCTAGAAGCGATACCCCATAAGCGCTCAGAACGTAATTATATGGCATCCCTACATAGCGCTGTATTGGCTGGCCAATTAGCGGCCTCTTGGTGTAAACATAAACCTGGGCTTAACCCACATCAGGCTCAATGGGCCGCTATGCTGACAACCGCTCCGTTTTGGTCGTGGCAATTGCGACAGGTTAGCAACAGTCAAAGCATGCTCAATGAACTGAGTTTTGGGAGTGATATTATACCCGCTTTAGAAGCTAATTTTGGCAGTCTAACCAAAGGTCGCTTAGCTCAATGGCGTAAGCTTTCACATACTTTAGCACTGCCGACTATTTGCCAGTCCTTATGGCATCAAGAGCGTTGGCCAAAAGCAAAAGAATGGCAGGCATTATTCCTATCGCCTCTTAGCAAGATCGATGGTCACCGTGCGCTGAAGCATCAATGCCAGCAACCTGAGTTACTGATCTTTTTTGCGAATATCTTAGCCAGCCAATACCGTATCGGCGCCTATCGACCTAAGAGTCATCGCTGGTTACGCCTGAGTGCTCATTTTTTAAATAAAGAACCTCAGATCATTCACCAAGAAGTTATTCAGCAGAGTATTACCTTGGCCAAGCATGGGCGCATGCTAACAACGGTGAATAGTTTACTGGCCCCTCGATGTGACTCCCTTCCGATTAGCCCTGTTTATCATTGTGAAAAGGCGGTGGCTGAAATGAAGATGGAGAGAGAAGGCCCTAAAGCGGTAACGAATACGGTAAAAAAAGCGCGCCAAGTTAATCAAAAGCTCCTCAAGAACCTAATGACTCAGCTAAATGAAATGCCTGAAAGTTTTGGTGATCTGCATTATTTAATGCGCTCTGTGCTGAAAGGGGTGACCGAAGGGATTGGTTTAAAGCACGCCTATATCATGGTTCAGAATAAAATCGGCACCGCGGCTAAAGTTTATTATCAACAGGGATTAGCTGAAACAGATCCGCTTTGTCATTTTAGTATTGAGCTCGATAGCGCCAGTATTTTCAAAAAGATGTTAGAAAAACCAGCCAGTTTGATGATTACCGATCAGAACCGGGAAAAGATGCTTAGGGGAATAACTCCTGCTCAGCTTAACGTATTACCCGAACAATTTATGATGATGTCACTCTTCTCTAACAAGAGGCCTATCGGAATTGTTTTTGCAGATTTGGGCAGCGCTCCTTATAACCCGCCGATGCAACCTTCGGAATATATGGCATTCAAAACCCTATGCGCGGCCGCAAGCCAAAGCTTAGGAAAGCTGGCACTAGCGACTCAAAGAAAAAACAAAGCGAATAAAGCCTTAGTAAATAAAAACCGGGCCTGACAGCAGTCATTTGCCAGAGTACAATGCGGTAAGTTTATTGAATTTTTTGACGGATAAAATGATGTCTGCCTACCCATTATTACTTGAACCTGAAGAACTGCTGCCCCACCTGGGTGATGAGAATCTATTAATCATCGATCAAAGCAAGATAGAAACCTACTTGAATGCTCATATACCCAACGCGATTCATTTAGATTTTAAAGATTTGCAACTCGGCCAAAAGCCAACTCCCGGTGCGCTACCAAGTCTTGAGCAACTCAGTGTTGTTTTTTCTAACCTCGGGTTGACCTTAGATAAGCACGTCATTGTTTATGATGATGAAGGCGGTGGTTGGGCTGGTCGTTTAATCTGGGCATTGGACATGATTGGCCATAGCCGTTATTCCTACCTAAATGGTGGTATTCATGCTTGGTTACAAGCGGGCTTAGTAACCGAACAAGGAATGCAATCCATTGAACCCAGTGACTATACCGTCGCAGAACTTAATGATGATTTTCAACTCACGAAAGAGCAAATCCTTAGTCGCTTAGGACAAGATGATTTTGCTGTTTGGGATGCTCGCTCAGAAAAAGAGTATAGCGGTGAGAAGATCATCTCTATTCGTGGTGGCCACATTCCTGGTGCCGTTAATTATGAATGGACCAAGGGAATGGATACCGATCGTGGCTTGCGCATTAACAATTTAGAAGCCTTTGATACTCTTTTGAATTCTATGGGTTTAACAAAAGACAAAGAAATTGCGACTCATTGCCAAACTCATCATAGATCTGGATTCACCTATTTAGTCGGCAAAATATTAGGCCGAAATATGAAGGCTTATGCAGGCTCTTGGGCTGAGTGGGGTAATGATACCGCTACGCCAATCAATGCAGGTAATAAACCTTAAGATTCAAATTTAGCAATCGTTTTTATACATTAAAATTACAGGATTTATATTTTGGCTACTTCAATTAAAGACAAGTTATTTATCGCATTTCAATATGCAGTTCCTCAGCATTTATTATCACATTTGGTCGGTTGGTTTGCAGAAACCCGCATTGAATGGATAAAAAATCTATTCATTAGTAAATTCATCAAACAGTTTAATGTAAATATGGAAGAGGCCGAGCGCCAGACCCCTGATGCATTTGAAAACTTTAATGATTTTTTCACCCGTGAATTAAAACCTGGCATGCGCATCATTGATGAGAATAGCAATGCCATTGTTTCTCCTGCTGATGGTGCTGTCAGCCAACTTGGCCCCATCGAAAATGGTCGAGTATTTCAAGCTAAGGGCCAGGATTATTCTTTAATCGAGTTATTAGGCGGCAATAGCACAACCGCTGATGAATTTATGGGCGGACAATTTGCAACGGTTTACTTGTCACCAAAAGATTACCATCGTCTTCATATGCCGGTAACGGGTACCTTGCGCGAAATGATTTATGTACCAGGAGACCTATTCTCGGTTAACCAAACAACCGCGCAAAATGTGCCACGTTTATTCTCTCGTAACGAGCGAGTCGTCGCGATTTTTGATACTGAGCTTGGACCTATGGCACTGGTATTGGTTGGCGCAATGATTGTTGCAGGGATTGAAACCACATGGGCTGGTCGTATTACGCCGTTTGACCGCAATGTTCGTTCAATTAGCTATCCGACTACCGGAGAGAGTCAGCAACCGCTAACGATAGAGAAAGGTGAAGAGATGGGGCGTTTCTTCCTAGGTTCGACCATCGTCGTCTGCTTCGCTAAAGACAAAATGCATTGGCTAGAAGAAATGCAAGCTGAGCGTCCATTACGTCTAGGCGAAAGCATGGGTCTTACTTTGGAATAAGTAAAGATTGAGTACAGCTTAACTCTACGTCTTGTAAGCCTACTAAAGTAGGCTTACATTATTTATGTTTAATATAATTAAAACCAACCTTTATCACCACAACGTCTAGACTATTAAAAACCAATAATTATTAGGTAAATAATATTCATGGGAAATGTCTGTCAGCTGTATTCATTTCTAAAGGCTCTATCTTTAAGTTTCTTAATCTCTTTACCCCAACTATGCCTGTCGCAAGAGATAAAAGCAGGGACCACCTCTTTTCCTCCGTTTTATGTTGTTAATGACGATCAATCAGCTTCCGGTATTTATTTGGATATAATGGAGCAAAGTCTAAAACATGCAGGACTAAGCTATCGTTTAGATATCTACCCAACCAAACGCTTATATCGAAACTTAGGCATAGGAGAAACACACTTATTTTTAGGTATAAAAGGTTCTCCAGAATACGATAACAATGTGCTTTATAGCAAAACCGCTATCTCTCAAATACAGATGCGCATTTATGCCAAAGGAAGTACTCCACTCCCTCATAAAAAAGAAGATATCAATAATCGAAGCATCATCACTATGCGTGGTTATGGCTATGGCGGACTAGTGAGCTACTTTGCCGATCCAAAGAATAATATTGAAGTAACCACAACCACAAAGCACCGTGCGTCCTTTTTAATGCTGAAGAATAACCGCGCCGATTATGTTATTAATTATAAGCACCCATCGGAAACAGCATTAGCTGGGCTTAAAATTTCAGGTTTAAAATATACGAATTTTTATGATGCTAAGGTCTACTTCATTGTTTCAAAAGAAACTCCTAATGCTGAAGTCGTTATGAAAAAGCTTGAGCAAGCTTACTTAGATCTCGTTAAACTTGGCCAGCTAGAATATATACACAATGATAATTAACTGAAGATAAAATAGTGTCTGCCTGAATCTTCTATTCGTCGCGCTGATACATTAAATACCTGGCTAATTAAACGCTCCGTCATCACGTCTGATGCAGGCCCTTGAGCAACCAACTTCCCTTTCTCTAATAGCCACACTTCATCCGCCAAACTAAACGCCTGATTCAAGTCATGCAATACAATAACGACGCAATGCCCTTCACTGGCTGCCTGTAAACAAATTTTCTGTAGTTGCTGCTGATGCTCTAAATCTAAGCTACTGGCAGGCTCGTCTAATAACCAAATGCCTTGGCCTTTTCCACTGTTGACCATATTCGATAGCTGTAAATATGTGCGGGCAATTTGGCAACGCTGCTGTTCCCCTCCAGATAGTTGGCGAAAATCCTTGTCTGCTAATGCTTCGATTCCCCACTCTCTGATCACCTGCTTAACTTGCTGTCGCTGCTGTAATTTCGTTAAAGAAAAGGGCAGAGTTGCGAGTGAAAGAACCTCTTCAACTTCAAGCGGGAATTGCAGTTGGCTGTGCTGAGGTAAATAGGCTAGATGCTGGGCGAGCTGCAACGCCGAAAAATCAGCGAGGTCTTTTTCTTGTAGTTTAATGCGACCATCATGGTCTAATAACCGAGCCATCGATTGTATTAAAGTCGATTTACCTGCACCGTTTGGCCCTAGTAAGGCAATGATTTTACCCGCCTTTAGTTCGCCGGAAATGTTGTCTAAAACCTGCTTACCATTGCGATTCAGACTAACCCCTGCTAATGACATTACCATTGTAGTCGCCTCCCTTCCCGTAATAATAACCAGATGAACACAGGGGCTCCTAATAATGCGGTGACAATACCAATGGGCAGTTCTGCAGGAGCGATAATGCTACGGGCAATGCTGTCTGCAATCACCAACAGCGTCCCCCCGAGAAAAAATGATAACGGTAATAAATAACGATGACTTGCGCCAACCAACATACGTCCAATGTGCGGTGTGACCAGCCCAATAAATCCGATAATGCCACACGCCGAGACGGCCAAGGCGGCCAGTAACGCCACCAGCACGATACTTTGTATTTGCAAGCGCTTCACATCGACGCCCATGGTATTCGCTTCTGCTTGCCCGAGTAATATGGCATCCAACTTACGATGCTGCTTAGGCAGCCAAAGACATACAATCAGCAGGGCCAATGAGCATAACGTTAACCAGAAATAGTTTGCACTGGCCAAGCTCCCTAGCGACCAGAATGTGATATGCCGTAGTGCACTATCCGTCGCCAGATAGGTCAATAATCCAATCAAAGACGCCGCGACGACGTTGATGGCGATACCGGCCAAAATTAATAGCGCCATGCCTCCGGGTAGGTCATTGCGGCCTAGTTTAAGTACAGCAACAGTGGCCAATACCCCTCCAATGAAAGCCGCGATAGGAATATAATATTGAACTTGAATATCAACAAAGTCGGCTAGTACGATCATCAACGCGGCTCCTAGCGCTGCGCCCGCAGATACTCCGATTAAACTTGGATCCGCTAAAGGGTTGCGCACATTGCTTTGAATCAATACCCCTGCCAAAGACAAACTTGCTCCAATAACAAAAGCAAGTAAGACCCTAGGAATACGGATATCCCACAGGATTTTGCTTCCTATTTCACTGTACATAAGGGTTTGCCAATCAATCGAGCCGAGAAATAAGGCGCCGATACAAATGCCAAAGCTCAAAAAAATGCCCAGCAGCCAGCCGAGTGGCGATATTAAAAGTTTTTTAATCATGAGTGAACAAGGCTAAACTAGCGCCTCTCATTACCTATAATCAGGTCAAAGTAAGGTTGAACTATGCCCATTCTATGCCATAGCGACGAAATAGCTGAAGGAAAAAGTAAAGGTTTTCAAATTGGTGAGCATTTTCTTTTCGCAATTAAGAAGCATGATCAGATTTATATCTATGAAAATTCCTGCCCCCACCTAGGTATTCAATTGGAATGGCAGCCTGATGAGTTCTTAGATATCGATGCAAGTATGATTCAATGCAGCAGTCACGGTGCATTATTTAGAATAGCGGATGGCGAGTGCCTATTAGGCCCCTGCCAAGGCCAATCATTAAATGCTATAGATTTCAGCATAGAGAATGGCCAAATAAAGGTGTCACTATAAAATAAAGCGATACGGATTTCGTACCGCTGCGACCTCATTGATTTTACAGTTCTTCGGCGACATCTTTTAGCTTGTCGGCAATACCATCAACGGTATCTTTAAATTTATCTTTTGCAGCATCCGTTGCATCTTCTATTTTATCTTCGACAAAGTCGGTGCCACGGCTTTCCATTTTCTCAAGTACTGATTGCTCTTTAAAGGGATTAGCGAACAGATCATTCCCATGATAAATATTGGCACCAACCCAACCAGCAATAACGAGTACAGGTAACGAAAAAACACTGGGTAAGATTCTCATGTAAATATTCCTTATTTTTCAAAAATAACGTTAAATAACAACATCAATTGCATTATTCAATAACATTCCCTGCGGCTGAAATTCAACCTGATAGGCTAGAACTTCAACCCCAGAGACCAGAGCTTCTCGCAACTTCGAGGCATATGCTGGATCAACGTGCTCTGCAACTTTTACCTGCTTAATGCCTTCGTGAGGAACGCAAAAGAATAAGATACTACGCTGCCCTTCGGCTTTCAAACGCATTAAGACTTCCAAATGCTTCAAACCTCTACTGGTCACTGCATCAGGAAAATAGCCAACATTTCCTTCTGTTTTCTCACTTTCCTTATTACCCAATAAAGTAACACTTTTCACTTCGATATAGGTTAATGAAGCATCTTGTTCTGCGGAGACTAAAAAATCCAACCGACCTTCATCGACTTTGGGTTCTGCTTTCAGGCATTCTGCAGACCTAACTTCAATCTCTTCAATGCGATTTTCCAAAAGCGCTTCTTTTACTAATTGGTTTGCCCTCGCGGTGTTAATACAGGCTTTATATTGTCCTTCGACTTCAACCCACTCCCAACTCAAAGGCAATTTACGTTTGGGATTTTGGCTATCGAATAACCACACCTTTGCGCCTTCATCTTTGCAGTTGGTCATCGAGCCGGTATTCGCACAATGAGCCGTGATTATTTCCCCCGCTCTCTCTACCGGCGTTACCAGTTCAATATCCGCAAGGAAACGTTTATAGCGTTGAATTAATTTTCCGGTTAATAGCGGACGTTCGTATTCCATTATGAAGTGACCTCGCGCATTGCCAGCCAGTTTTTTATGCGGCTAACCGCCTGCTGTAAGCGATTAATGTTGGTGGTATAAGCAAAACGCACATAGAGGTTGGCATTTTGTTCGCCAAAATCAAAGCCTGGAGTTAAGGCGACACCGGTATCTTGCAATAACTGCTGGCAGAATTCCTGAGTATCCTGGGTTAAACCACTGGCATCGGCATAAATATAAAACGCGCCGTCAGGCACCACGGGAATTTTAAAACCTAACTTAGGAAGCTCTACTAACAAATAGTCCCGACGCTGCTGCAGCTCCAATCGACGTTGCTCCATAATACCCAGAGACTCATCACTAAACGCCGCCAAAGCGCCGTATTGAGCTGGGGTAGGTGGTGCTAAAAATAGATTCTGAGCTAGGCGTTCTAAGACTGGCACATAATGCTCAGGTACAACCATCCAACCTAATCGCCAGCCCGTCATGCCAAAGTATTTAGAAAAAGAATTTATAACCACGACATCCTCCCCTAGAGCCAAGGCCGTTTGTGGGCGCTTACCTTCTGACTGTTCATCCTCTAGATCGTGGTAAGTTAGGCCGTGATAAATTTCATCGACCCAAAGCTCTCCTCCTAAAGATCGAGTTTGAGCAGCAATCTTCTCTAATTGTTCGTGAGGTATCATGGCTCCCGTTGGATTGGCAGGACTCGCCATCAGAACCGCCTTGCTGGAATTAGCTTGCCAGTGATACTTAATCTGCTCTGCCGTTAATTGGAATCCATGCTCTGGTTGGGTAGCAATCAATCTTCCGTGGGCTTCAAATACTCGAGCAAAATGGCGATTGCAGGGATAACCGGGATCAGCCAATAATAGCTCGTCCCCCGCTTCCAGGCGTGCAGCCATTAATAACAATAATGCGCCCGATGCGCCTGGTGTTATGGCAATGCGATTAGCAGCCACCTCAACACCATAACGAGACTGATAAAAATCAGCAATCTGCTGGCGTAATTCAGGTAAACCTAAAGCGGGGGTATAATGTGTTTTGCCTGCATTTAACGCCGCGATGGCTGCTTGAGTAATCGGCTCCGGTGTTGTGAAGTCAGGTTCTCCTACCTCGAGATGAATGACATCCACTCCGGCCTTAGCAAGGGCTTGGGCTTGCTCTAAAATCGCCATAACTTGGAACGGTGCGATCTCTTCTGTACGTGAGGCAAATCCAGTCACACGATCCCCTTAAAAACGTTAAAAACATGAATATTCGTCATATTGTGCCAGAAATGACCTTTATCACCACTAAAGTGTTAATATAATTGAAGAAATTTGTTTAAGTATATAGTCAGGAAGGCTTTTATCTGATAGCTTGCCTGCGTTAAAAAATAAAGCGTTCAGACTCCGGACGAACGTATGGAATAATGCTCGGGTCGAGACACGTTCGATCCCCGTAGCGATATGAGGCTGCTGCAATTATGCCAGAAGATAATAAAGCTTTTGCTATTACTACCTTTACCCCTTATGAAGAGAAGGTCGGTGAAGAGTACATGAACATCGAACAACGTAAACACTTCAGCATGATCCTTGCGAGTTGGAAGCAAGAATTGATGGAAGAAGTTGATCGTACTAAAGAACATATGCAATCTGAAGCGAATAACGCGGCAGATCCAAACGATCGTGCGAGCCAAGAAGAAGAGTTTAGTCTTGAACTTCGCGCCCGTGATCGTGAGCGTAAGTTAATCAAGAAGATCAATAAGACGCTTGAGTTGATTGAAAAAGATGAATATGGGTTTTGTGATGAGTGTGGTGTTGAAGTCGGCATCCGCCGCTTAGAAGCCCGCCCAACAGCAAACCTATGCATCGACTGTAAAACATTAGCCGAGATTAAAGAACGCCAGCTTGGTGTTTAGCGGTCTAGTGCTTAGACGTCAGTTGATCAATCACTAAATGCTGAACCGTTCGACTGACTCTACGGCCAATATTCCTTATATTGGCCGTTTTGCTCCCTCCCCTACTGGGCCATTACATTTTGGCTCATTATTAGCCGCACTCGCCAGTTATTTTGATGCCCGCCATCATAGTGGTAAATGGTTAATTCGCATTGAAGACCTAGACCCTCCGCGAGAAATGTTAACGGCTAAAGAACAAATTTTAGAAGCCCTCGATGTTTATCAACTTTATAGTGATGAGCCCATCGTTTTCCAGAGCCAACGTTATGATCTTTACCAGCAATCGTTAGAGCAGTTGGTGAGTCACCAGGCTGTTTTTCCCTGCACCTGCTCACGTAAACAACTGGCCAACTCTAACGGCATTCATTTTGGCAACTGCAAATCTCAGAGCGAGCAGTCATCCGATCTATTTGCATGGCGCTTTGATTGCCAATATAGAACGCATTCAGACTTAGCGACTTTTAAGGATACTTTGCAAAAAGACTTCAGCCAGTCCCTACAACTCGACATCGGGGATTTTGTGGTTAAACGCAAAGACCAATTATGGGCTTATCAGTTAGCCATGGTAGTGGATGATTACCTGCAAGGAATTACCCATGTCGTTCGAGGAATCGATTTGATTGATTCTACACTTCGACAAAACATGCTACAGCGCGCTTTAGACTACCCTATTCCGCATTACGCTCACATTCCAGTGGCGTGTGGCGATAACGGCCAAAAGCTCAGTAAGCAAAATCTAGCTCCCGCTTTGGATTTAGATGACCCTCAAAGCAACATTTGGCGCGCTTTGTCTTGGCTTAGACAAAACCCGCCAGAAAGTTTACGCCGAGCGAGTGTCAAAGAAATGTTAGCGTGGGGAATCGAGCATTGGAATATTACAGCGCTATCAGACATTAAGAGCCAAGCCGCTATCTAATACCCCTTAAAGCCCACGTTATGTTACCCTCAGTAACACTATTATTAACATCAATATAGCGAAGAATAAGAGCCTGTTATGTATGACTATCGCGTCGCACTGCTATTGGTAGTCGGCCTATATATTTTTTCACCGGTCATTATCGATTGGTGGCTTGCGCCCAATGGTGCTTGGTATCACCCCTTTGCTTTTTGGTTTTTATTAATCGCTGTTTATATCTGGGTTGAAAGTAAACGAGGCCCTGATGAGTTTTAGCCTTATTCAGTTGAGCTTCGTCGTTTTTGGCTATCTCTTCTTCTTATTTGCTGCGGCCTACATCGTGGAACAAGGCTGGATCCCTAAGCGCTGGGTACATCACCCAGCCGTTTATGTCCTTTCTTTGGGGGTATATGCCAGTGCTTGGGCTTTCTATGGATCGGTCTCGATGGCTGATCAATACGGTTACGGGTTCTTAGCCTATTACATGGGGATAAGTGGCGCCTTTATCCTCTCTCCCATATTGCTGAAACCCATTTTACATATTACTCGGACTTATCAACTTAGCTCCCTCGCAGATCTTTTTGCTTTCCGTTACCGTAGCCGTTTGGCTGGGGTCATGGTCACGCTATTTACTTTAGCTGTGGCATTACCCCTACTAACCTTACAGATAGCCGCCGTCGCCGAGAGTATGTACTTACTCAATGCCGATTTACCTACGACGACTTTAGCTTTTGGCTTCTGTATAACCATGGTGATCTTTGCCATCTTGTTTGGTGCTCGCCATGTTTCGCCACGAGAGAAGCACGAAGGCTTAGTATTCGCGTTAGCCTTTGAGTCTCTGTTTAAGCTAATCGCGATTACAATTTTAGGCATCACCGCCTTATTTTTTGTCTTTGATGGCTCAGGTGATATGGAATCTTGGCTTGCCACCAATCAAGAGCAACTCATTAGTCGCCATACTAATTTACAAGAAGGCCCTTGGCGTACTCTGCTATTAGTTTTCTTCGCTGCGGCGGTCGTCGCCCCCCACATGTTTCACGTCACCTTTACAGAAAACATCAATCCCAAAGCGCTACGCCCCGCCAGCTGGGGTTTACCACTATTTCTATTGCTAATGAGCCTTTCCGTGCCCCCGATCCTCTGGGCTGGAGTCTATCTAGAGCTTGAAGTCCCCCCTGAGTTTTACGCTCTCGGTATAGGTATGGCACTCGAATCAGAACTATTGGTTATTATGGCTTTTGCTGGCGGTCTCGCCGCTGCATCTGGGGTGATTATTGTAACGACACTCGCCACCGCAGCCATGTTTTTAAATCACATTGTATTACCGAGCTACAAGCCAGGCCCTAAACAAGATTTTTATCAGTGGCTATTATGGGTTCGACGCTTCCTTATTGGCGCCATACTGTTAGGCGCGTATGTTTTTTATCGCTTAATCGGTGCTGATTTAGAAATTACCCTATTGGGCATTCTAGCCTTCGTTGCCGCCATGCAGTTTTTGCCTGGGGTATTAGGAGTGCTTTATTGGCCTACCGCTAATCGCTGGGGGCTTATTACAGGTTTGAGTATCGGTATTATAGTTTGGCTATATACTCTGCTACTCCCCTTATCACAGCTAACCTTAGGTTGGGATTATTCAATCCCGCTACCTGCGACTGATATGGATAACTGGCACATCGCCGCCATGGGCAGCTTTGCCGTCAATCTCGGCTTATTCGTCATTGTCAGCTTAACTACAACGCAAAAAGACTCTGAGAAAACCGCCGCTGAAGCTTGCTCTGTCGATACCATGTCACGCCCTAGCCGCAAGCCGCTCATTGCTAGTAACTCCAATGATGTGATTGTTTCCCTCAGCAAACCCCTAGGACGGTATGTTGCCGAACGAGAGGTTCATCAAGCCCTAGCCGATTTGAATCTGCCTTCTTATGAAGATAGACCCTATGCGTTACGTCGCTTACGTACACGCTTAGAAGCAAACCTTTCCGGCTTAATGGGACCAACCGTGGCCCATGATATTATTACCCGCAACCTTCCCTTTCAGGCGAATGCTGAACTTAGTGAAGATATATATCAAATCGAACAGCGCATTGAAGGTTTTCACGATCGCTTAAGTGGCCTTGCTGGTGAGCTGGATAACCTTCGACGCTACCATCGACAAACCTTAGAACGCTTACCCATTGGAGTTTGCTCACTATCTGATGATGGCGAAGTGCTGATGTGGAATACCGCAATGGAAGAGCTCACGGCGATTACCCCTGGTGACGTAACCGGCTCACGCTTAACCGCCGCAGCCGAGCCTTGGGGAAGTATGCTGAATGATTTTCTACTAGATAATGCAACTCACCAACATAAAAAACGTATTGAGCAGCAAGGGCGTCCTCACTGGTACAACCTACACAAGTCGATTATTAAGGCCAGTGGCGGCCAGCCCGGCGGCATTGTGATCTTGGTTGAAGACCAAACTGAAACTCAGATGCTTGAAGAGGAGCTGATGCACAGTGAGCGCCTCGCCTCTATTGGTCGTTTAGCGGCGGGAGTCGCCCATGAAATTGGTAACCCTATTACAGGTATCGATTGCCTAGCTCAAAGCATGCGCTATGAAACCGATAACCCTGAAATTTTAGAAATGGCGGATCAAATTCAAGAGCAGACCAAGCGTGTTACTCGTATCGTACAGTCGTTAATGAACTTCTCTCATTCTGGCCACCAAACGACAGAACATTTACCGGTTAATATCACGACCTGCATCGACGAGGCGATTGGCCTGTTACGCTTAAGTAGCCAAGGTCGAGATATTGAATATGTGAATGACTGCGACTCGCAATGGCAGGTAGTCGGTGACTCTCAACGTTTGGTTCAAGTATTTATTAACTTATTGGGTAATGCCCGCGATGCCAGCCCCGATTTTAGTACTATCCGTATTACAGGCAGTGTCGATCCTTACCAAGCTACCATTCATGTGGTTGACCAAGGCAGCGGTATCCCTGAAGATAAGCTAGATCACATATTCGATCCTTTCTTTACCACCAAAGAAGTAGGCAAAGGCACCGGCCTAGGTCTCGCATTGGTTTACAGCATAATCGAAGAGCACTATGGCCATATTAGTATTGAAAGCCCAGTGCCAGCCCACATATTAGAAGATCAACAGCAAGACACTTCATTGCCAAGTAATGAAAGTGTTGGAACCTGTGTCACCCTGCGCTTACCTAAGGTTCAGGACAAATTGCTTGAGGACAAATCCGAATGAGCCGTATTTTAGTCGTTGAAGACGAAAAGATAATCCGCCAAGCGGTTAAGCGTTTATTAGAGCGCCAAGGTCATGAAATTTTTGAAGCGGATTCCTTACATGTCGCTAAAGAGTTGAACTTCGCCGATTACGACATGATCATCAGTGATTTGCGCCTACCAGGTGGTAACGGAACTGAACTGATTGAACTTGCTGGTGAAACGCCCGTATTGATCATGACCAGTTACGCCAGTTTAAAATCTGCCGTTGACGCGATGAAACTAGGGGCAGTCGATTATATTGCTAAGCCCTTTGACCATGAAGAAATGTCATTAACGGTTGAGCGCATCCTTAAGCAGCGCAACCTTAGTCGTAGCAATGAAGTACTGCAAAACGAAATTGAAAAAGAATACCCCGTCACCGGGATAATTGGCAGCTGTCAGCCGATGCAAAATTTATTTACCAAGATCAGTAAAGTCGCTCCCACCGATGCGACGGTATTAATTCAAGGTGAATCCGGCACCGGTAAAGAACTAGTCGCCCGTGCATTACATACCCAAAGCCGCCGCAAAGATGCGCCAATGATCTCGGTAAACTGCGCCGCCATTCCTGAAACCCTAATTGAATCCGAATTATTTGGTCACGAAAAAGGGGCCTTCACTGGCGCAGCGACCTTACGCTTAGGCCTAGTCGAAGCTGCTGATGGTGGCACATTGTTTTTAGATGAAATTGGCGAGCTGCCTTTAGAGGCTCAAGCCCGCCTTTTACGAGTATTACAGGAAGGTGAGATTCGCCGAGTTGGCTCAGTTCAAAGTAAAAAAGTCGACGTTCGTCTCATCGCTGCTACCCATAGAAACCTAAAAGAATTAGCCTCTAAAGCCGAGTTCCGTGAAGATCTCTATTATCGCCTCAACGTTTTAGAGCTTCACCTGCCCCCTCTTAGAGAACGAGGCCAAGATGTTATTGAGCTGGCTGAGTTCATGCTCGAACGTAGCTGCGAAAAAATGAACAAGGGTGCGATGCAGTTAACAGATATCTCACGCCAAGCTGTTTTACAGTATCAGTGGCCGGGTAATGTACGCGAACTGGAAAATGCCATTGAACGTGCAGTTATTCTTGCCGATGGTGATGAAATCACCCCAGAGAATATGGCCATTGATGTATCACCAGATCAATTCGTCCCACAAGCATTAAAAGAAAACTTATTAGAGCCAGAAGCAGCCAATAATGCGGAAACGAACCAAGGAGATTTATCTCTAGATGATTATTTCATGCATTTCGTCTTAGAGAATGAAGATGGTATGAATGAAACCGACCTTGCCCGTAAACTGGGGGTTTCTCGAAAATGCTTATGGGAACGTCGTCAGCGCTTAGGCATTCCGCGCAAAAAAGCGACTAAGTCCAATTAAGACTGAGACTTTGGCCACAAGTATTTCGGTCATAAGTCGCCAGCGAAGTAGCAATCCGTTCTCAAATTCTGCATAAAAGGTAACAAATCATCGCGCCAATTTGTTACCACCCCTCCAAGTTATTTCGTAAGTCGTTGATTTCACTAAGTTTTTAAAAGTTGGCACGGCACATGCTATATCTAAAGTATTAATAACAACAATGTTGCTCAGATAATAAAAATAAAATTAGAGCAACATACTGTAGATCGGCAGTAATAAAAATAATAACGCTGATCAAGAGCTTAAAATAATAATAAAACCCCGGGCTCACTAAGCATCAATTGCTTTGCACTCCAACTAGAAGTGTAAAGCAATTGGTCCTTCATTTATCTCTCTTGTCTCATCCTTCTTCGATTTAAAAAAACAGATTTAAAATACTTTCCATTTATTTAGACCTACTTAAATTTTGAACTTGTTTGCGGCGCTTTGCTTTGAACAAAGAGCAAAAGATGTTTTACCACGGAGAACACAGAGCCGCTTCGCTACACGGAGAAGGGCAAAGAAAAGATCAACCCTGATATAGACAAAAAAGAATGCCCCACTATTTATAGCAACTAGCTCATAACTCTCTTTAGTCTCTACTTACTCTTCAATTACCTTTCTTCGCTTTTCCTCCGTGCCGCGCAGCGGCTCCGTGACCTCCGTGATGCATTGCTTTTTCAGCGCCAAGATTAAGTCCTTAACAACCATTCAGCTTAAAGCCCCCAACGTAATCCAACTTTTGGCCTCAATTTGAATGAGCAAACCGTCAACAATCCCACCACCAGACAGCTACCTGACTTTAATGTCTTTGCTCGCTTACTACCAAAATCGTCAATCATGGTCAAAACTGGCGCACTTTAGGTAACAAATTACATTGTGTTACCTAATCGTTACCTTTGTTACGAGTGAACATTACTCCAGGTAACACATTTGCCGTAACAAATTGCTGAAAACAAAGTAACAGTACTGCTAAGTCATTGATTTTAAAGGGTTTGAAAAAGTTGGCACGGGTTTAGCTATATATTAATTATATAGCGTTAAGCACTAATAAAAATAACAAAGCTAAAACGCAGGATTGACGATAAACGCAAAAATAAAAATAAAAATCGCGTTTCCTGAGATCAAAAACACCCATTAAGAGGTGGCCTCATAATAAAAATAATAACGAGGCGTAGCAAAATTGGTTGTTTTGAGTGCGAAGTGAGTACTACTTACCGCACACATAATAAGAATAATAATGGAGCTTTAAGTTCCTGCGTATTCAAAACAGCTAATTTAACTTAACCGGGTTCGACACCAATAAGAATAATAATCGTCGAACCTAGGTTTACTCCTTCTTTTCTCTTTGATTTATCCCCCTGTATGCTACTAATCCCGTGAGAAGCTTTGAAAGCACTAAGCCATCAGGTAAACTCGCATACCTCAATATTGAACATTAATCGCTAATATTCAGGCAACCCTAGAATGTCCATAGTTAATACTGTAGCGCGCTTCTTTAATCGAAATACTAAAAAGACCGAAGAAGAGTGCAAACCCGAGATTTTACAGCGCAAGCAACATGGTATTAGCCGCCGCCAATTGAGTGAAAATGCTCTAAAAGTTCTCTATCGATTAAATAAAGAAGGCTATCAAGCCTATCTAGTCGGAGGCTGTGTTCGTGATTCAATGCTCGGGGCACATCCAAAAGACTTCGATGTCGCCACCAATGCAACCCCAGAACAAGTAAACCAGCTATTCCGTAATTCACGTTTAATTGGCCGTCGCTTTAAATTGGTTCATGTATTATTCGGCCGAGAAGTGATTGAAGTCGCAACCTTCCGCACTTCGCCGAAAGAAGAACATAATAGCCAGCAAGCCAAGACTGGTGATAGTGGCATGATTTTGCGTGATAACGTATATGGCAGTATCGATGATGATGCTATGCGTCGTGATTTCACCATTAATGCTATGTATTACGCAGTTAATGATTTTACTGTTCATTCCTACGCCAACGGTTATCAAGACGCGCAAGATAAGTTGATTCGATTAATGGGTGATCCAGAAACTCGTTATCGCGAAGACCCTGTACGTATGCTGCGCGCCATTCGATTCGCGGCTAAGCTCGACTTTGAAATCGAACATGAAACCAAAGCGCCGATAAAAATGATGGCGCCGCTGATGGAACAAATTCCAGCGCCACGTTTATTCGAAGAAGTCTTGAAACTATTCTTATCAGGCAATGCGTTAGTCACTTATCGTTTATTGCGTGAATATAAGTTATTTGGCGAGCTATTCCCGTTAACAGAGCAATGTGTGGCAAATGATGAATTCGCCGCACGTTTTGTTGAACAAACCATGATTAATACCGATACTCGTATTCAATCAGGTAAATCCGTTACCCCTTATTATTTCTTTGCTGCTTTACTTTGGCCTTCGTTACAACGCGTTCAAGCTGAGTTCTTAGAGCAAGGCTTACCGCCTCAACCAGCCTTACATAAAGCGGCGAACCGAGTCATTGAACAGCAGCTTAAACGCACTTCTATTCCTAAACGCTTTACAATTCCGATGAAAGAAATCTGGGATATGCAGGCGCGTTTAGAGAAAAAGAAAGGCAAAAAAGCCGGTGAAGCTGCTGAAAGCAACCGCTTCCGCGCCGCTTATGATTTCGTTTTATTGCGTGAGCAATGTGGTGAAAACCTAAGAGGCTTAGGTAAGTGGTGGACCGGCTATCAAGAGAGCGAAGAATATAAAGAGATTGCCGCTAATCGTAAGCCTGATGAGCGCCATACAAAAAAACGTCGTCCACGTCGTACCAATCGTGGCTCAGCCAATGATCGCCAACGTTCGCGTCGTCCCGAAGCATAGTCTTTAGCAGGCGGATATTATGGCTTTAGCATACATAGGACTTGGGGCTAATCTTGATCAACCTCAACAGCAATTAGAACAAGCTCTTAAAGAGCTTGCTCGCTTGCCTGAATCTAGCTTGATTGACCAGTCGTCTCTTTATCATAGCAAGCCTGTGGGGCCGCAAGATCAACCTGATTATGTTAATGCCGTTGCATTAATTGAGACTGAGCTAGAACCTTTAGCGCTGCTCGATGCTTTGCAACAACTTGAACAAGACCACGGCCGTATTCGCAAGCGCCACTGGGGAGAGCGCACTCTAGATTTAGACATCATTTTAATCGATGACCAAATCATTGATAGTGAGCGCTTACAAGTACCCCACCCATTCGCTAAACAACGTAGTTTCGTACTTTTTCCCTTGTCTGAAATCAATCCACAGCTGACCTTCCCTAACGGCATGTCATTAGAGCAATTGCTCACTGAGCTGGATAATGATTTAATCCGCATCCGCGCATAATCTTAGCGCCAAGTTCCACTTCAAGTTATGAGATTTCATCATAATAAAGAAAACCTGAGGCACAGCATGAAGAATGTCAGTATCCGCACCCTTAGTGATTGTAAAAGCAAGGGCGAGAAATTCAGCGTATTGACCGCATACGACGCAACCTTTAGCCATCTAGCGAGCAGCGCTGGCATAGAAGTATTATTGGTAGGCGACTCTTTAGGCATGGTTTGCCAAGGTAAAGACAGTACCTTGCCCGTTACCATGACTGAAATGGAATACCATACTCGTTGTGTGGCTCAGGGAAATCAAGGCTCACTTATCATGGCCGACATGCCATTTATGAGTTACAGCACGTTAGAACAAGGCCAAGCGAACGCCGCCTTATTGATGCAAGCTGGCGCTCACATGGTCAAGGTTGAAGGGGACGACTGGCTGGTACCGCTAGTTGAGAATCTTGCTCGCCAAGGCGTACCTGTGTGTGCCCACCTAGGTTTAACCCCGCAGTCAGTCAATAAGCTGGGAGGATATCGCGTTCAAGGGCGTGATGAAGCCAAGGCTAATGCCATGATTGAACATTCAAAAGCACTCGCCGCTGCGGGTGCTGACTGTATTCTATTAGAGTGCGTCCCGAGTAGTTTAGGCAAAGCCATTACTGAAGCCGTCGATGTTCCTGTAATCGGCATTGGTGCCGGCCGTGATACCGACGCCCAAGTCCTAGTGGTCTATGACATGCTAGGGCTGAACGCAGGTCACACCCCTAAATTTGTTAAAAACTTCATGATTGATGGCCGCACGCCGCAGCAAGCCATAGCCGCCTATGGTGAAGAAGTGAAAGCAGGAACCTTTCCGGGTTCCGAGCATGAATTCGCTTAATCAGAAAGAATATTAAGATAGGTTGTTCGATGAGTTTGTTAACCGTTTCTAGCGTCGCTGAATTACGTGAATTTGTTCACCAGGCCAAATTTAAAGGCCTGAGCGTAGGCTTTGTACCCACTATGGGCAACTTGCATGCGGGCCACATGAGCCTGGTTAAGCACGCCAACAAGCAATGTGATGTGGTGATTGCCAGCATTTTCGTTAACCCACTGCAGTTTAACGATCTAAGCGACTTAACCAATTATCCTCGCACGCTAGAGCAAGATCAGGCGTTATTAGAAAAGAATGGCTGTAGCCTGCTATTCGCCCCGACTGTAGATGAGATGTATCCCAATGGCCAAGGAAGCCAGTCAATTGTATCGGTTCCTGATGTTTCCATGGGTTTATGCGGCGGCGCTCGTCCAGGCCACTTTGATGGTGTGGCGACCGTTGTCACTAAGCTGTTTAACATGGTACAAGCGGATAAAGCCTTCTTTGGTGAGAAGGATTTCCAACAATTGGCCGTGATACGTAAGATGGTGGCTGACTTATGTATCCCTGTCGACGTAGTCGGTGTTCCTACTGAACGTAATAATGAAGGCTTGGCTTTAAGTTCTCGTAATGGCTACTTGTCGGCCAATGAATTAGCCCTAGCACCTGCTATCTTTAAAGCCTTGCAGGATGTGGTCAACGCCATTCAGCAAGGTAACGACTTTGACTCGACATTAGAGCAAACCCAGCAAAGATTGAATCAACAGGGTTTCAAAGTTGACTATTTGGCGTTATGTCGCGAAAGTGACCTAAAGCCCGCCACTGCTGAGGATGATCAGCTTGTGGTCTTAGTGGCTGCCTTTTTAGGCAGTGCGCGCCTTATTGATAATTTGCCATTTCCGTTGAATCGTACTACCGATTAGGGCATACTTCGCACCGCCTTCGATAAGGCTATAAATTAACCAATGAAAACAGAGACTTTTTAGGTCTGCTGATTCATTGAGACGTAACCGGATTAAAGGTTTTTTCTATGCAGTCCACTATGCTGAAAGCCAAGATACATCAGGCTCGAGTCACACAGGCCGTATTGAATTATGAAGGCTCCTGCGCTATCGACGGAAAGTTGTTAGAATTGACAGGCATGCGCGAATTTGAACAAATTCAAATCTACAACATGGAAAATGGTGCTCGTTTCACCACTTATGTTATCCGTGGTGAAGATGATTCAGGTATTATTTCCGTAAATGGCGCGGCAGCACGTTTAGCTCAGGTGGGTGACCGCTTGATCATTTGTGCTTACGGCACTTACGATGAAAAAGAGCTAGAAGAGTTTAAGCCTAAAATGGTTTATACCAACGCTGACAATACCGTAAGCCATACCAGCTTCGACATTCCCGTTCAGGTTGCTTAGTCGAGACTCCCACGATTAAGATAATTTGACGCCAAATACGCCACACTTGCTGTGGCGTTTTTGTTTCCGCAAGATTTCCCTCTTCATAAATCTCGGCAAATGCACTCATTGCACCCTGTCCCAAGGCTGCACAAAGGCTTATACTGCGAATAATACTGATATCCGACTCATATAAGGATTGTTATGAGCACGCCTCTACAACGTCTCGACATCTGGCAGCAGCTACAACAACATTTTGATGACATCCACCAACAGCACATGCTGGATTTGTTTAAGCAAGATAATCAACGTTTTGACCGTTTTAATATTGAAGCCGCCGGTCTGACGTTAGACTATTCAAAAAATCGCATTTCTCGCGAGACGATGGAACTGCTAACAATCTTGGCGAAAAAACGCGACCTGCCGCTGCAAATTAAAGCGTTGTTTGAAGGCGAGCTGGTTAACCGCAGCGAAAACCGCCCGGCTCTACATACTGCTTTGCGTAACTTCAGTGACCGCCCTATCATGGTTGATGGTATTGATGTAATGCCAGAAGTGCGCGATACAATGAACCGCATGGAAGAGTTTTGCTGGAAAGTTCGCCGTAAACACTGGCGCGGTTACTCCAACAAGCCTTTTACCGATGTCGTATCCATTGGTATCGGTGGTTCGTTCTTAGGGCCAAAACTCGCTTCCAGTGCGCTAAAACCGTATAACGATAATCAAATCAATGTGCATTATCTTGCCAATATCGATGGCTCGCACATAACTGAAATTCTAAAACACCTGAATCCTGAAAGTACTCTATTCATCGTTCAGTCTAAATCTTTTGGTACTCAAGAAACGCTTAAAAATGCCCTCGCTTGTCGTCAGTGGTTTTTAACTAATGGTGGCACGGTTGATGACTTACCAAAACACTTCGCTGCCGTTTCTGCCAACGTAGAAAAAGCAGTTGAGTTTGGTATTGCAGAAGAAAATATCTTCCCAATGTGGGACTGGGTGGGGGGGCGTTATTCTTTATGGTCGGCCATTGGCTTACCATTAGCCCTGGCGATTGGCATCGATAATTTCCGTGAGATGTTACGCGGCGCCCATGAAATGGATGAGCATTTTCGCACCGCTCCGATGGAAAAAAATATGCCGGTGATCATGGCCTTATTAGGGGTTTGGTATGTCAATTTCTTTGGCATTAACTCACAGGCAATTTTACCATACGATCATTATTTACGTGGTTTACCCGCTCACCTACAGCAACTGGATATGGAAAGTAATGGTAAGTCCATCGGCATTGATGGCCGTAAAGTTGATTATCATACCGGGCCAATTATTTGGGGTGGTGTTGGTTCAAATGGTCAGCATGCTTACCACCAACTTTTGCACCAAGGTAGCCACTTCTCTCCCAGTGATTTTATCGTGCCCATGCGCAGCCATAACCCCATCGATAATTTCCATGCCATGCTCGTTTCTAACGCCTTGTCTCAAAGCCAAGCATTATTAACCGGTAAGACAGAACAGCAAGCGATTGATGAATGTTTGCAAGCGGGTATGAGCGAAGGTGAAGCGATTGTATTAGCCGCACAAAAAGTTATTCCAGGAAATCGTCCAAGTAATACGATTTATTTTCCTAAATCCACACCTCATTCTGTCGGTGCATTAATCGCACTGTATGAACATAAAGTTGCAGCCCAAGGCATGATTTGGGGCGTTAACTCATTTGATCAATGGGGCGTCGAACTTGGTAAAGATATGGGTAATAACGTTTTAGCAGCGCTTGAAGGTCAGGTGAGCAGCGCTCATTTCGATAGCTCAACTAGCGGCCTAGTTCAGGCCTATAAAAAAATGCAGGACCTTTTGTAAAGGAAATGATAGGCGGCACTTTTTATTACTTTTATGCCATTTTAAAAGTGTCGCAATTTTCAACCCCTCCTTAGTCAACATGAGCCAAGTCCATACTTTTTCACTAGCCAACTAGAACATTTGTTTTTAGATATAAAATTCCTTAGAGCATTTTGCTTTTTCCCTTGTCCTTGCCTGCTTCTTGAACTAATTATTAATAACCTTACAAGCAAGTAAAACCTTATTTATCGCAAGGAATAGCAATGAAGTTTATTCTCAGCCTCTCCATCAGATACAAGATAATGGCTATCGCCTTAATCGGAATTTTAGGCCTTTCTGTCTATTTATTTTTCTCAATAAAAGCGCAACAGGGAACGGAAGTTCAATTAAACAAAATTGAACAAATCATTTTTCCTACGATTGAGCGTGTCGATCGAAGTGGAGCCTTATTATTTAAGCTACGTAACCAATTAGGTACTGCTTTGAGCGAAGAAGATCTTGACCTTGTATCTGATGCTGAGGTATCAGCCAATAATTTAGATTTATTACTCAACGAAATTATTGAAATTAATAACAAAGACCGCTTAAAGAGTGCTACTCAACTACAAAAAAGTTACCGAGCATATAAACAGCCCTCAGTTGGTTTAGCTCGTGGAATGCTTGAGGGGACTATTGATTTTACTCAATTAGCAAGTGAAGCTGAAAAAGTTAATAAATCCTATGATGATTTTAGTGCCGAGCTTTCTAGATTTCGTGAACAAAGTTATACAACATTTGAGCAGACGATAAAAAGCACCAACGAACAAAATAAAAAGACAGGTTTATTTGGATTAATTATTGCTCTTATTGTTATTTTTACTTTAATTTTATCTGCATGGTCAATTGCTAATATTATTACAAAAACCATTAATCGCATCGTGCATTCACTCGCAGATATGTCCACTGGTAAAGGCGATTTGACAATACGTTTACAGACACGCGCTCAAGATGAAGTGGGTGATCTTGTCGAGAACTTCAATGGTTTTATTACTCACTTACAATTATTAATAAAGGTAATGGCTAATTTAAGTGAAGGGGTTTCTAGTGGCGCTGATAAGGTCAAAAGTATTGCCGGTAAAACCCAGCAAGGCATTCATCACCAACAAGATGAAATTAATTTAGTCGCTACTGCCGTTAACGAAATGGCTGCAACCGCCCAAGAAGTTTCACGAAACGCAGAAGAAGCTGCCAGTGCAACTCAGCAAGCCCAAGAAGGAACACACCAGTCTCAAACAATCATGGCAGAAAATATTACATCCATTTCCGCTCTCGTTGCTGATGTAGAACACGCTCGCGAAGTTATCCAAAATTTAGCCAAAGAAAGTGCATTAATTGGCAATGCTTCTCAGGTTATTCAAGGCATTGCTGAGCAAACCAACCTATTAGCTTTAAATGCTGCAATTGAAGCAGCTCGAGCTGGAGAGCAAGGCCGAGGATTTGCTGTTGTTGCTGATGAAGTACGCTCTTTAGCGGGTAGAACAGAAGAATCCACTACGGAGATTCAATCCATCATCGAACGCCTGCAAATGGGAACAGAGAAAGCCGTAAATGCCATGGAAAGTAGCCGTGAAAAAGCGGTCAAAGTAGTTGATCAATCTCAAGCAACTGAAAGCTCACTCATCCATATAATGACAAATGTAGATACCATTAATAATATGAATGGCCAGGTTGCTAGCGCCGCGGTCGAACAAAGTACGGTTTCAGAAGAAGTAAGTGCGAATATCGTGAAAATTAATGAAGTGTCTGAAGATACTGTTGAAGAAGCTGCGAATACTTCTAGAGCTTCTTCAGAGCTGGCTGAACAAGCACAAAACCTTCGCAAAATAGTGAACGAGTTTAAAGTGTGATCCGATAAATATCCCGCTACAATATGCCCTAAAATTCAACCTTCATCGTTAGGGCATAATTGATAGTGGATAATTCAGATAACGCTTTCCAACAAGACTCACTACAAAAAGACTCTCTTGTAACAAATACGGTTCAAGCGATTCGCTGGCATGAAGATAAGCTAGAACTGCTAGATCAACGAATCCTTCCTCACCAAATCGAATATATTTTATTAACCAATGCCAAAGATACCGCCCGAGCAATTACCGACATGGTAGTACGCGGTGCCCCTGCTATTGGCATTACGGCAGCTTATGGTGTCGCAATCGCCGCGCGCAATAATGAGGACCTAGAGATCGCCTATCAACAACTGGCCGAATCTCGCCCCACTGCGGTCAATTTATTCTGGGCATTAGAACGTATGCGCAAGGTTTCATCACAGACCTACCCTGATTTAATCGCAGAAGCGATAGCCATTCACCAAGAAGATATTCAAGCCAATATAAAAATGGGCGAGCTCGGTGCCGGCTTAATTGCAGACAATAGTCAGATTTACACCCATTGCAATGCCGGTGCATTAGCAACCGGAGGCTACGGAACCGCATTAGGGGTTATTAGAGCCGCTTTCGGTGATAACAAGCTTACACAAGTCTATGCCGGTGAAACCCGCCCTTGGCTACAAGGAGCCCGTTTAACGGCTTGGGAATTGATGGCAGATAGCATTCCCGTAAAGCTATGTGCTGAAGGCGCCGCGGCGCAATTATTTCGCCAAGGTCAAATCGATTGGCTCGTCGTCGGAGCAGATCGAATTGCCGCCAATGGTGATGTGGCCAATAAAGTGGGCACTTATGGTTTAGCTCTGCTTGCCAAGCATCATGGGATTAAAGTGATGATTGCTGCTCCAACCAGTACCATTGATATGCAAACAGCTTCGGGTGAAGACATCGATATTGAACAACGCCATAGTTCAGAGTTAACCCATCATAAAGGCCAAGCCATTGCACCCGAAGGCTGTGAAGCAATTAATCCTGCTTTTGATATTACCCCTGCAGACTTGATTGATGTTATCGCTACTGAAAAAGGGTTAATCCTGCAGCCTAGTCATGAAACTGTCGCTATGTTGATGTCACGCTGATCCCGCTTTGGTGAGTTGTTAAACCTATTGAGTAGCCTATTTGAGCACCTAACTTTGAGCAAGATGCTGCTCCAAAGGGTATAATGCGCCAAACCACTCATTCTTTATCATGACTTAATTATCTAAATTCTGGAGTTCATCATGACAGATGTCGTTATTGTTGCCGCTACACGTACCGCAATCGGTACCTTTGGTGGATCACTTGCTAGCCTTCCTGCAACCGAGCTAGGCGCTACTGTAATCCGCGCGTTAATCGCCAAAACAGGGATTGCCGTGGATGCCATCGATGAAGTGCTAATGGGCCAAGTATTAACCGCGGGCTGTGGACAAAACCCCGCACGCCAAGCCGCAATTAAAGCCGGTATTCCAGCAACTGCATCCGCCATGACCATCAACAAGGTCTGTGGTTCCGGTCTTAAAGCGCTTCATTTAGCCGCACAAGCGATTAAAGCAGGTGATGCCGATGTCATCATCGCCGGTGGCCAAGAATCTATGTCTAACTCCGCTCACGTACTGCCAAATTCTCGTAATGGTCAGCGTATGGGGAATTGGAATATGGTCGATACCATGATCACTGATGGTCTTTGGGATGCTTTCAATGACTACCACATGGGCATTACCGCAGAGAATATTGCGGAACAATTTGAAATTCCTCGCTGCGACCAAGATGAGTTTGCCGCACAATCTCAAGCAAAAGCCATCGCTGCCATTGAAGCGGGTAAATTTAAAGATGAAATTACTGCCGTGACCATTCCGCAACGTCGTGGTGATGACATTGTTTTTGATACCGACGAAGGCCCACGTGCCGTTACCGCAGAAAAGCTATCCGGCATGCGCGCTGCATTCAAGAAAGAGGGTACTGTCACCGCAGGTAATGCATCCTCATTAAACGATGGTGCCGCGGCCGTAATGCTAGCCAGTCGTGAAAAAGCAGAAGAATTAGGTTTGCCAATTTTGGCAACTATTTCTGGTTATGCCAGCGCTGGCGTTGATCCAACCATTATGGGGACAGGGCCGATTCCTGCGGTTAAGAAATGCTTAGCAAAAGCAGGTTGGGATATTAACGACCTTGATCTTGTGGAAGCGAATGAAGCGTTTGCAGTACAAGCACTATCGGTAAATCAAGGCCTAGAATGGGATACTAATAAAGTTAACGTCAACGGTGGGGCTATTGCTCTAGGTCATCCAATCGGTGCTTCCGGTTGCCGTGTTTTAGTTACGCTATTACACGAAATGATTCGCCAAGATGCTAACAAGGGTCTTGCGACTCTATGTATTGGCGGCGGTATGGGTGTTGCGCTATCGGTTGAGCGCTAGACACCACACGAGTATTACTTTGCCCTATGGCTGGTAAAGTAATACTCTCTTTAACAAATATTAAAAATAATAATTAAGAGAACATAAAATGAGCCAAGCTTCCGATGAACAAAGATTTACTTCTTTTGCCGAGTTTTATCCCTTCTATCTGAGTGAGCACAGTCACCCAATGTGCCGAGCTTTGCACTATATAGGAAGTATTGGGGTATTAGCCATTATCTCTTATGCGATAGCAACGGGAGATTATATGGCGCTATGGTTTACACCATTAATGGGATATGGATTTGCTTGGGTCGCGCACTTTTTTATTGAACACAATCGCCCTGCCACCTTTAAATATCCGCTATACAGCTTTATCGGTGACTGGGTTATGTTAAAAGACTTCTTTCTAGGTCGCTTTCGTAAGTAACCGTTACGCTTTTTCTATCACTAGCTCGGTTGAATAATTATGCACGCCAAAGGCTTCTTTGGCCTGCGCTTTACGAATTAGTCCCCAAACGATCAGTCCTGCAACTAAATTACCGATGGATGCGCCGAGTAACAAACCTTCAAAGCCATAATACTGGCCACCGATCCACGCGAGGGGAACATAAAAGGCTGAAAGCCTTACTAGGTTCAATAACATTGAAACCCCAGTATGTTGCAATGCATTCAATGCCGCATTGGCACAAAGCACAATCCCCATTCCCGCATAACCAACCGGCATCAACATCAAATAATGACCCACCTTCTCAATTACCACAGGGTCTTGAGAAAAGATCATGGCGATTAACGGCGAAACTAACCACAGTAGTAGCCATACCGCCAATTGCCAAATTAAAATAAATTTCACCGAAATCGACAGTGCCTGCCAGATTCGCTCATGCTGACCTGCCGCAAAATTTTGACCAACAAATACGGGAATCGTCGAGGTTAACGCCAAAATCACAACAATCGCGAAAGGCTCTATTCTGGCCCCAACCCCAAACGCGGCAACCGCTTGCTCTCCCATCGGAGCAATCATGGCTAACAAAATACCACTGGCGATGGGCACTAAAACATTCGTCACTATCGCAGGAATACCAATTACCGTTAACCGCTGCCATATACTAATAAGTTCTTTAAGCGTGAGCTGAGCCCAATGTAAGAGATCTATTTTCGCCAGTGAATAAACCATGACGACCACAACGATTGCCCAACAAATAGTACTCGCCAAAGCAGCTCCAGCAATGCCCATGCCTTCTATCGGGCCGACCCCAAAAATAAGAATAGGATCTAAAATCGCGTTCAATACCGCCGAACCTAACATCATCATACTTGGTAACTTGGTATTACCGACCGCGCGCATGCTGCTATTGATCACAATCATAAACATCATCATCCAAGCACCAGGCCACCAAAATTGCATGAACTGCCAAATAACCGGTAATAGTGTCGGCTCTGCGCCTAATAAAAGAAATAATTTATCATTAAAACTTAACCCTAGCGCTAGCATGATACTGGCAATGATTGTGGTTAATAATAAACTGGCAACGACATAATGCTGAGCCCTTTTCTGCTCATTCGCGCCAATCGCTCGAGCGATTAATGCTGATGAGGCTATCCCTAGACCAATTGCTAAATTCATGACCAGCATCGCAATCGGCATAGTAAAACTCACTGCCGCAAGGCTGGTCGTTCCCAATAAGCCGATAAAGAACATATCAACGAGATTGAAGAAAAATACCGCAATGATACCGATCACCATCGGCATAGTTAACTTGTATAGGACACCACTTACGGGCGCAGAAACGATTTCATCTCTCACGGATTAACCACCAATGGAACGACTTTATATGTAATTATCCACTGATAATAACAGATCAAAAAATAAACTGTTCGAACTGATTGTTCCAACAATAAGCCTATTGCCGGTTAAATTTAGATACTCTCTAAGTTAAATGCTGTAAAAACTCTGACTCTCGACTGTATAAATGATCGTAATTCATCTAAATTAACAGTCATATCTATGCTTAATTCAACTATCGATAACGCGGAGTTTATAATGAACAAAGTAGCACTCTCCTCATGCTTACTCACCAGCTTGCTTTCTATCGCTGCAACAGGCCAAACCGCTGAAACCAATACGACATCTGATACTCAAGCGCCAGCAGTACCACCACAAGCACAATGGTCTGGTAGCTCTGAACTGGGTTTCATTCAGACCAGCGGTAATAGTGATACCCAAAGCTTTAACGGTAAATTCAATATTGTCCGAGACTTACAGCCATTAAAAACGGCATTCAAAGTAGAAGCCCTCACCAGTGAAGAAAGTGGTGATCCATCAAAAGAAAAATATCTATCAGAATTTAAGCTCGATTATTCATTAGGTGAATTCGACTATTTTACTTCACTATTATCCTATGAAGACGATCGCTTTAGTGGTTATCAATACCAAAGTACTGTATCACTGGGTTATGGTTATCGTGCTTGGAATGATGAACAAGGAAAGCTTGATCTAGAAGTCGGTCCAGGTTATCGACGTAACGCTTTAGAAACTCGTAATGAACGTGGTGAAAAAATTGAAGAAGAAGCTGTTGGCCGCTTCAGCCTAAACCTCGAAGTTAAAATTGGCGAAGGCGCAAAATTCACCGAGGTGATTACCATTGAAGGTGGCGATTCAAACGTCGTATATAAGTCAGATATGGGCTTACAAAGTACTCTTGTTGGTACTCTAGCAATGAAGATTAACTATCAAGTGAAGCATACTGACGAAGTTCCTGAAGGTACAAAAAATACCGATTCACTCGTTGGCGTAACATTAGTTTATAGCTTCTAACTTTTTATCGGTATCTATAAGAGCTCATGGAACTTATTGGCTTATTCTTCTCAGCATTGATTGCCGCCACATTATTTCCAATGGGCTCAGAAATTGTTTTATTAGCGCTCTTAGACCAAGGCCATAATGCAATCGCTCTTTGGCTTGTGGCGACACTGGGCAATAGCCTAGGCAGCTGCATAAATTATGCGCTCGGGTATGGCGCTAGCCGCTATATCGAACAAAAATATCAAGATACTCGTTCATGGGCACAGGCCCAAAACCTTTACAATCGTTATGGTTACTGGAGTTTGTTATTAGCTTGGATGCCGATTATCGGCGACCCCATAACGTTAGTGGCCGGCTTAGCGAAAACACGTTTCAGTTTATTTATACTGCTGGTCATAATAGGGAAAGGAGGGCGCTATGCTCTTTTGATAGCGCTGGCCCAAGCTGCAGGATGATCAAGCAACTATGATTGCTCGATAACTTTATGCTAGAGATTGAATGCGGTTTTGCTTAATGATCTGCCATCGAGCAAGTTGATCTCGAGACAGTAACGCAGGCATCATTTGATCAAGTTGATCGAATAACTGTTGGCGGTCACTTGCACTAGGAATATTCCACTGCATTAATTGATTTTTAATCGGTGTTAATTTTTTAACCAGCGCTTGCTGTAAATTAATATTCTGCTCCGCTGTTAACGATAACTTCTTGGTTAAGCGATCCAGTTTTTTCGCCATTCGCTTTTCCATCTTCTCTATCAACAAATTACCCGCTTTAAGGTTTTGTTCTTCAGTTAAAACCGTTTGTAACTTAACAACCAGAGTTTCGCGTAGGACCGAATATTGCTGAGACTTTTCAGCTTTATCAAAAGGAGATTTTCTGACTAATTGGAACTGATCCCTATAATCATCGCGAATAGTTTGAACCAATTCTTCTTGATTGTCCGTTAAGTTAAGCTGATCCCAATCAACGATTTGGCCATGCTGACCTTGCGTCGCCATAACGACCGATGTGACACCGATGGCCAGCATTAAAGTAATAATTATATTTTTCATCATCCAACTTCTTATTGTTATTTAGTTGTTCTATATGGATAGACAACCAATATAGACTTTCGTTGATATAAATACGTCATAAAAAAGTAAAGAAGAGTCAGTATTAACGAGCCCGTGTGCAAGATGTTATACTAATACGCTTATGTACATCGCAAGATATTAGTAGCAGACAGTTATGACAGACGATGATGACTTCTTCCTGCAAGAAATGCAGGGAGTAAAAAAGATCCAGCAAGCTAAAAAAGCTGACCTTGCGCAACCGCATAAAGCGACAGAAGCGCATAAGCTACGCCAGCAAGCGGCGACTCGCGAGCAGATTAGCGCAGACCCTAATCACCTGCAACATTATGAAGTTGAGCGCGTGCAGCCACATGACGTACTTGGTTTTAAATGCCATGGTATTCAAGATGGTGTCTTTCGCAAATTACGCCAAGGTAAATACCCGATTGATGCTCGTTTAGATCTCCATCGCATGACCATTGAGAAAGCCCGCGAAATGGTTTTCAGCTTTATCAGCGATTGCATGAAATACGATTTACGCACCGTACTCATTTTACCGGGGAAAGGCGATCGTAATGTTGAAGACCCCGCGTTATTAAAGAGCTACCTTATCCACTGGCTTCCCCAGCTAGAAGATGTGATGGCCTACCATACTGCTCAGCCTAAGGATGGCGGCGCGGGTGCTATGTACGTTTTATTACGTAAAAGTGAACGTAAAAAGCAGCAAGCACGAGAACAGTTCAGCAAAGGGCGTTATTAGCGCCCTTATTTTTAGATTGTAAAATTCCATCAAAATCTCTCCTCTAAACCAGTAACGACTGGCTTCATTTTCGCATTAATCATATTATTCCGCCTTTAACCTTAACCCGTTGGCGATACTATGCTTAAAGCAATCCTAATTCTTTCCCTAGCCTTAACCACCATGGCGTGTGCAAATAAAAGCATACCTAAAGACATGCTCAATAAAGACTTATTAAAAGAAGCTCAGCCTCTATATAAAATGTGCTTAGCCGATTACAAAAAAACTATGTCTGACGATGAAGCCAAGAAAGCCTGCACAGAAAAGCTTAAAAACAGTTACGAAAAAGTTACGAAAAGTTAATTAGCACAGCAAAAAAATACAAAGTGCTGACTATACTGGTGGGTAGGAGGATCCTTTATGCCCTTACCCTACCAGGCTCTTTTTTTTGATCTCAGCGGTGTATTATTTGAAGGCCAGCAAGCAATCTCTGGTGCCAGTGACATTGTTCAATACGCAAGAGATACGGGGCTTACATTAAGATTCGTCACCAATACCGCCTCTAAGTGCCGGCAACAAGTTATCGACCAGCTTGCAGGATTCAACATCCCAATCGACCCAAGTGAACTGTTCAGTGCTCCTCAAGCCGCGAAATCCTACATTCAAGCACGTAACTTACGGCCTTACTGTATTATCAATGATGCATTAGCGACAGATTTCTCCGACATAGCACAAGATAATCCGAATTGTGTACTTATAGGTGAAAGCAAAGATAAATTAAACTTTGCCAACCTCAACAAAGCCTTTTTACTTTGCCGGCAAGGATTACCACTCATCGCCATAGGGAAGAATAAATATTACCAATCAGCAGAGGGATTGTGCTTAGAAGCGGGTGCCTTTATCCATGGTTTAGAATGGGCCAGCGGCCAGCCCGCAATCATCATGGGCAAACCTTCTACCGAGTTTTTTAAGCAGGTCGTCGCTTCAACTCCCTTTAAAGCTGAGCAGTGCTTAATGATAGGGGATGATGTGCAAGGTGATATAATTGCCGCGACGCAAGCAGGGCTAAATGCCTGCTTAGTGAAAACGGGAAAATTTCAAACGAGCGATGTCGAACAATTACCGGAACATGCCTTATTAATCGACTCCATCGCCGATCTCTACTGACAGCTTCTGTCATAACTTATCCATACACTGGCCTAACATTCATTTTATAAAGGCCAAAAAATTGAAATTAACTAGCTTATTCACAACCCTATTCTTCTCGCTTTTAATAATTGCATTTTCACTTAATGCCAAGGCAGGCCCTAATACTCAAACAACAATCGCGACTGAAGTTGTTATTTTTGAAACACGCGATACTGTTACCAATAAAACGCTTTTAACTGCCGCAAAAGCGATGGAGAAAACGATTCAATCTTGGGAGGGTTTTATTAATCGTGAACTGGTTAAACTAGGTAACGGCAAGTGGATTGATATTGTTCATTGGCAAGATATGGCTTCTGCACAAGCGGCACAGGAAAAAGCCATGCACAGTGAAATTTGTTTAACTTTCTTTTCGTTAATTAAAGAAGACAATATGCAGATGTTTCATGGGGATCAAAAGTTGATGCAGTTGCAGAAAGGTAGCTTATTAGGAAATATTCAGTAAAGATATATCTACTTCGCTTTAAGGACAAAATAAGAAGGGTTACCCTGCTGTTTTTGTCCTTTTATCAGCAGTTACTCATCAAATATTAGGTTCTCATATTCTTGTTTAAGCTGCATTAATTCAGCCTTAGCATTTTCTGTAAATGGATTATCTTCCAGGTTTATTTCTGCTGATTTATCCTTAATCGCTCTTATACCGACCGGCACAGATTTTAGTTTATTATAATTTAGATTAAGAGAAGTCAGGTTTTTGTTATTAGAAACATCGATAAATTCGATTTCGTTACCCCACAGACTTAAATTTGTTAATTTTTTATTATTAATTGTAGAAAGTGTTTTAAACTGGGCCGAACTCATATGAAGCCATTCAAGGTTTATATTATTTGAAATATCAAGACTCTCTATTTTTATATCTAAACCCATAAAAAAAATCAACTTAGATAGCTCTGAAAGATCTATTGATTTTAATTCAGATGATAATATACCTAAGTATTCAAGTTCAACTAACTTGCTTAATTTGATCTCCTCAAGATCTACGCCAAAAATCAATAGTGTGTTTAAATTTACAAATTCAGTTAAATCAATCGAGCTTCCTTCAAACCCAGCTAAAGTCAATTTCGTTAGTCCATCCAAGCCTGAAATATCAATATCGGCAGCTACAACATCAAGTTCTTCCAGTAATACATTCTTAGTTAAATCAATATAACTTAACTTAGATCCATCATCATCCGAATAGCCATCCCCTATACTTAGCGCTAGCTTTTTTAAAAAGACAAACTCTTCAATACCATCCGCACTATCTAAAATTTCATTTCTGCAATTCGAAACAATATCATCTTCATATGAACCGGGTTCATGCTCTTCAAAGCATTTACGAATATAATCATAAGGACTACTGCAGTCCAGCTCAACTACCTCATCAACCCAGCTTGATTCTTGCTCTTCAATGCATGCTCGTAGGTAATCACTAGTAATCGAGTTCAATGCTAGAGCCGTCTCTATCCGTGTAATACATGAGATAGCAATCGACTCTATCTTAACGGTTCCATCGTGTACTGGACTAGAGACTATACACAGTTCATCCGCTAGATTTGATTCAGCCAATAAGGTAAATTTTTCTCCATAGGCAATATCAAACAGAAACTCTTGATCACTGCTTAGCATAATCTGCTGATCATTTAATATTAACGTGATATCACCACGCACATTTTTAATGTCTCCAGCAATACGGAACGCCTTTGTCACATCATCAGGGAATTGATCAAGTTGATCGTGAGCACCGTCACCATCACTGTCTGGGATTGAGCTGTTTTCACTACACGCGGTTAATAGCAGAAGCAAAAAACATAAAGAAAGAGCAGAACGCATAATATAAATCCATTTAGACTAGAAGCTAGCTGCACAATCCTATGCAGCTAGGTACTCATAATTAATTAACTTAACGCAAAAACAACTGGTAAGCGGGATTATCCGACTCATTCCAATAGGTATAACCCAGTTCGGTTAGATACCCTTCCAGCTCTTTATGCTGTCGCTTATCTTTTGGTACTTGTAGGCCGACCAATACACGGCCATTGGCAGCACCATGGTTGCGGTAATGGAATAAAGAAATATTAAATTTCTTACCCAAAGATTTTAAGAACTGCAATAACGCACCAGGGCGTTCAGGAAATTCAAAACGATATAACAACTCATCATTCACCGAGTCCGGCGCATGACCACCCACCATGTGACGGATATGATATTTCGAAATTTCATCTTCGGTTAAATCTAATACCGGGTAGGCCTTCGCTTCCAGCTCTGCCAACAATTGCTGGCGTGCTTCTTTCTCAGCACCTACTTTCACACCCACATAAATCTGGGCGGAATTATCATCACGATAACGATAGTTAAATTCGGTAATCGGGCGCTTGCCTAACAGACTACAGAACTGTTGAAAACTTCCCGCACGCTCAGGAATCGTAACCGCCAAAATAGCTTCACGCCCTTCACCGATCTCAGCAACTTCAGAGATATAGCGCAAACGGTCGAAGTTGACGTTCGCGCCGCTCAAGATAGACACTAAATTTGCGCCTTGAATGCCTTCACGTTCAACGTACTTTTTCATGCCGGCTATGCCTAACGCCCCTGCAGGTTCACACACCGCACGGGTATCATCAAAGATATCTTTAATAGCGGCACATAACTCATCCGGAGAACAGGTAATCACTTCATCGACATAATGACGGGCGATATCCCAAGTATTTTTGCCTATTTGAGCCACAGCAACACCATCGGCAAAAATGCCAACGTGAGGTAAAGTCACTCGTCTACCGGCCGCGAGGGCTGCATGTAAACAAGCAGACTCCGTTGATTCAACACCAATTATCTTGATTTCTGGGCGTAAGAATTTCACATAGGCGGCAATGCCCGCAACGATACCACCACCACCCACAGGGACGAAGATAGCATCGATAGGATCATTCAACTGACGTAGGATTTCCATGCCAATCGTGCCTTGGCCGGCAATGACTTCAGGATCATCGTACGGGTGAATATAGGTTAAGCCCTTTTCTTCCACCAGCTTTTGCGAATAAGCAAAGGCTTCGTCGAAGGTATCGCCATGAAGAATCACTTTAGCACCACGGGCTTTACACGACTTCACCTTAATGTCTGGGGTGGTACGCGGCATAACGATGGTCGCTTTAATGCCTAGCTCTTTCGAAGCAAGCGCCAAGCCTTGCGCATGATTGCCTGCCGAGGCGGCAACCACACCCGCGGCCTTCTCTTTATCACTGAGTTGTACAACCTTGTTATACGCCCCACGAATCTTAAAAGAGTACACAGGCTGCTTATCTTCACGCTTCATCCAAATATTATTGCCCATGCGCTCCGATAAGAAAGGCGCAATATGCAAAGGCGACTCAATCGCAACGTCATAAACGTTAGCGGAAAGGATCTTCTTGATATATTGGTCTAGTAACTTAGAGCTGGGATTGGCTGAAGCACGAGCTGTCATGATCTATACTTTTTTAGTGTATGAAAACAAGCATTGTAGCGAATAAGGATTTATAATGCTTGCCGTGACCTTATTTAATTTTGCACCCATATTTAGAGCCTAACCATGTCATCATCTGCAAATACACTAACTTCTGATCAATTAAAAGCTGCCGTAGGCACTGCTGCCGCTGAATATATCAAGCCGCACCTAGAAACTGACTCCATTATTGGTGTCGGTACGGGCTCTACAGCGAATTGCTTTATCGATGCCCTCGCCGAATTTAAGCACTTATTTGATGGTGCTGTTGCCAGTTCAGAAGCGACGGCAGAGCGATTAAAAGGCCACGGCATTCCTGTTTATGACCTTAACTCAGTAGTTGAGCTCGAGTTTTATGTCGATGGGGCTGACGAGATCAATCACCAACTTGAAATGATTAAGGGTGGCGGTGGTGCATTAACCCGTGAAAAAATCGTTGCCGCAGTGGCGAAAGAGTTCGTCTGCGTCGCTGATGAAAGCAAACTGGTCGACGACATGGGTGTATTTGCCTTACCAGTCGAAGTTATCCCAATGGCACGCAGCTATGTCGCCCGCGAAATGGTTAAGCTTGGTGGCGACCCTGTTTATCGTGAAGGTTTTATCACCGATAACGGTAATATCATTTTAGATGTTCATCATTTCAAAATGGCTCCAGGCTCTAAATACGCACCGAAAGTGCTAGAAGAGCAAGTTAATCAAGTGACAGGGGTTGTCACCAACGGTTTATTTGCCATACGCCCAGCTAATACTTTATTACTAGCGACTCAAGAAGGTGTTAAGCAAATTAAGGCTTAATCGCATTCGTAAAAATAGCAAGGAGCTAGGCAGAAAATGAAATCATGGGTTAAAGCACTGTTAATCAGTGCTGTTATTCTAATTACCTGTATTTTTTATCTGCCGACTCTGGTTAAGCAAGGTTTAAATTCCTTACTACCTTGGGCCATGGAACAAGCCGAGCTAGAACAAGTTGAGCTTAATATTAATCATTTAAGCTGGCATGAGCTCAACATTCAGCACCTTAGATTTTCAGCCGTCGCTCAAGATAGCCAATTCTCTGCGCAAAACCTTCGTATTAATTTTACTCCCTGGGGATTGGTCGCGGGAAAGGTTAAGCAAGCAAGTATTGAAAAAGCCCATTTAAAGATTCAACCCTCTAAGCGTATTCGTTCAAGTAAGCAAATGACTACGACCAATACTGATACTTCCACTAACAAGCGTGAGCAAGAATCGGCTGCCTTTATTTTGCCAAGCTTAGCCGATGTTTTTCAGCAACTGCCTGTGGATAAAGTAACGATTGATGACTTTAAGTTAAGCCACCCACAAGGGACTGTTCAGACTCAATTATCACTTAATAAGCAAAGACTAACGATTACAAACCAGATTCAATCGCCCCAACTAACTCAAGCGCTTCGGCATAGCTTAAGCATCAACGATCAGGGGGAAATAAGCAGCCTGATTTTTATCGATCAACAAGCCGCACCGATATTCAATCTGCAAGCCAACTGGTCTAGTCCGAATCAAGCCAGTGATAAAATACAGCTTGATTTACAACAGAGTGCCGATATTCAATCTTGGCTCACGCTATTTAATCGTCAACAACTGGCCCATAAGCTTGATGCAAAAGTAGCCATTCAAGCGTGGAACCTTAAACTGCTATTACCCAAATTAGTTGAAAACCCTTATCAAGCACTTAGCCAATTAAGTGCAGAAGGCTTATGGCAGGTTAAAATTGACGACTTTAATATTTATGATTTTTCTAAACAAGAAGACATTATTGAACAAGCAGATTTGGCGATAAACCTACACACGGACATCGATCACCAAAGACCTGAACAATGGCAATTTACGTTAGAAACTTTTGACTTGTCTGGCGAGATCAATCAACTCGCGCCTATTAACTTAAGCGTTCAACAGCACCTTAAGAAAGGCATAAAACTGGGCTGTTCTTTCCTTACAAAAAATACCGAATGCCAATGGCAAGGCAAGCTAGTACAAATCGTTTCAGCCGACCAGCTAACGCATAAAACAGAATTAAACCTAGCGGGTCAATTCAAAGATCATCCACTTCAAGGGCGAAATTTTAATAGTCAGCAAACGTTTTCGCTAACGACACAACAAGAAAACTCGCTCTGGCCAAAACTCAGTAATAACAGCCGTGGCGAAATAGTATTGCAAGGGCAGCAAGCAGAAAATAACTGGCATTGGCAATTGAGCTTGCCTTATGGCATTAACAATAAGAGCCAATACTTAGAGCCTATGCTATTCGGTGAAGGGAAGAAACAAACAAGAGCACAGTTATCTGAGGTTCATTGGCAACTGCTCTCCGATTGGCAAATTGCGGGGATTAATGCTGAACTCACCCAGGCAAAGGCCTTTAGCTTCGCCATTAATCAATTGAAATGGCGACATAAAAATCAAGTCGTTGAACTCGATAATGCCAAAGCGAGCTGCAACCTCGACTGGTTAAAATTGCAATACTCTCCTCAGTTACGCAGTCAGCAGGCATTATCTCAATTGCCATTGAACTGTGATTGGCAGTTGGCTAATAAAACCAGCCAATGGGATAAGTGGCCACTACCTGCTCTTATGTTTAAAGGTGAACTCGACCTTACCTCTTTAGATTTCTCACAAGCCAAACTCGATGCGCGTATGAAGTTAACCGGGTTAGCCAATAGTCTTGATTTAACCCTACTCGCTCAGCATGATTTTAATCAGCTGCAAAAAGGCAGTGCCCAACTGTACCTCAATAACCTTAAGCTTGATTGGCAACAGTTGGGGCTAGCAAAAATGGCGCAGCTGACTCAAGCACAATTATTAGCAGGTTCACTCTCGGCTCAAGGCTGGTTTCAATGGCAGCAGTATCAACCCGATATTTTTGATGACAGCAATATTGCTTGGCGCTGGCAGCCGGACCTAATGCTACGCATTGACGATCTCGCCGGTATCTATCAACAACAAACGACTTGGGAAGATATTGATATTCAGCTTGCCCTTAGGCGGCCTTTTTATAAAGACTACCGAATTGATAGTCAGATATCGGCACTCAGTATTAACCCCGGTATTGAAATCGCCAATGTACTCGCGCGCAGTACTACCACGATTCAAGATGATTTATCTCAAGCCCTCGTCGTCATCGAAGAAGTACATTCCGATGTCCTCGGTGGCCGTATTAACGTGCCACTAATCCGCTTTGATACCCGAGAGAAAGTGAACTCATTTGGCATTGAGGTTGAAGGTTTGCAAGTTGAACAACTGGCGGCATTAGAAGCAGGTTCTGGCATAACCGCCACGGGTAAGCTCGATGGGGTATTACCTATCATTCTATTACCCGAAGGTCCGCAAGTGCCAGCCGGCAGTTTATTTGCGCGCGCTCCTGGAGGCATCGTACAGTATCAAGGACAGACAGCGGATAGCCTGAAACAAAGCGATCCAACCGTGGGCTTAGCGATGCAAGTGCTAGAAGACTTCCGTTATGACAAGCTGCAAACGAATGTTATTTATCAGCCCAATGGCGAACTAAAATTAGGCCTGCAGTTCCAAGGACATAATCCAACCTTTTTTGATGGCCAAGCGACGCACTTTAACCTGAACCTAGACTATAACTTACTCGACCTACTCTCTAGCTTACGAATTAGTAATGATATCGTGCAAAAACTTGAGAATAAGTACCAATAATGCAAAAGTAGAAGCATTAGCAGAGACATAAATCGAGACAGACTGCTGCACTACAGCAAGGGGAAAATAATGAAAACGCTCGCCCTAATACCACTGATCCTTTTAATCAGTGCCTGCACAGTAAAAGTTGCTGCGCCAGATAAGCCGATCACGATTAACTTAAATGTAAAAATAGAACACGAAGTTCGAGTTAAGGTAGAAAAAGAGCTCGACGATTTATTCGCTGAAGATAGTGACCTCTTTTAATCACCTCTAAACCGATAAGATAAGAAGGAACATATTATGACGTTAAAATCTTTATTCATGGCTACCTCTCTCTTGGTGATGAGCCAGATTTCATTCGCGCTTACCGTTGATGAAGCGCAAAGCCAAGGCCTGCTAGGGGAAAATGCCCAAGGTTATTTAGAGATGACACCTCGTGGAAATGCCGAAGCTAAATCCTTAATGGACACGGTTAACGCTAAACGTAAAGCAAAATACCAAAGCATCGCAGGTAAGCAAAATACGACGCTGAAAGATATTGAGAAAATTGCTGGCGAAAAGATTACTAGCAAATTAAATGCGGGTGAGTTTTATAAAGATGCTGATGGCCAGTGGCATAAAAAATAATTCGCTCGATATTTTTTCAAACATTAGAAAAATAAACGAATAATTAAAATACAATTATAAGGAATACTACAATGGAAATGTCGACGATAATTACTCTAGTCGTTATTGCTGCTTTGATCTTTTATATCATCAGCATTTATAACAACCTAGTTACTCTTAAAAATCGATTTGAAAATGGATTCTCTCAAATTGAAGTTCAGCTTAAGCGTCGTTATGACCTTATTCCTAACTTAGTTGAAACGGCAAAAGCTTATTTAAAACACGAGTCAGAAACCTTAACGGCCGTCGTTGAAGCCCGTAATGAAGCCATGGCAGGCCTTAAAGCAGTTGCTAGCGATCCATCCAGCGCTGCTGCAATGGGAAAATTAGCCGGAGCTGAAGGCGCACTTGCCGGAGCGATGAGCCGGTTTAATGTTACCGTTGAAGCCTACCCTGAGCTAAAAGCCAATACCAATATGATGCAGTTGACCGAAGAGTTAACCAGTACCGAAAATAAAGTCGCCTTTGCGCGCCAAGCATTTAACGATGCGGTTACCGCATATAATACCTATCGCCAGTCTTTCCCACCGATCTTTTTTGCCAATAAGTTTGGTCATACTAAAGATGCTACGTTATTAGAGTTTGAAGATAGCGTGCAAATTCAAGCAGCACCTAAAGTTAGTTTCTAATGGATTTTTTCGGCCATCAAGATCAAGCGCGTAAACGCACTCGTCAGTTAATACTGTTGTTTGTGCTCGCGCTTTTTACCTTAATATTTTTAACCAACTTGCTGGTCGCGGGATTCCTTTGGGGCAATCCCGATATATTTCCTAACTTAGCCAGCTCAACAGCTAGTTCAATTAAAGATCCTTCCTTACTCGACATATTTAATTATATGTCGTGGCAAGCTTGGTTATTAATTTCAGCTGTCGTCTGTAGTTTTGTCGGTTTAGCTTACCTGTATAAAGCGGTAAAACTCAGTGGTGGAGGTTCTTCCATTGCGCAATCATTGGGCGGACGGGTCTTACACCCCGATACTGAAGATTTCTACGAAAAGCGTTTATTAAATATTGTCGAAGAAATGGCAATTGCTTCCGGCATGCCGGTGCCACAAGTCTATTTAATGGATGACGAAATCGGCATCAATGCTTTTGCCGCAGGCTTTCAGCCTTCAGATGCCGTCATCGGTGTGACAAAAGGCTGCTTAACAAAATTATCTCGCCTGCAATTACAAGGGGTCATCGGTCACGAGTTTAGCCATATTCTAAATGGTGATATGAAAATGAATATGCGCATAGTTGCGATTCTATTTGGCATATTATGCATTGGTTTATTGGGCCGTCTCATTATTGATATGGGTTCCCGTCATAGCTTAATGAGCCGAGGCCGTAATTCTGGCAGTGTTTTTTCATCATCCTCAAGCAATAAAAAGGAAGGTGGTATTCCCCTCTTTTTTATTGGGTTAGGTTTTATGGTACTGGGTTATAGCGGTGTATTCTTCGGCAAACTGATTCAAGCCGCGGTTAGTCGTCAAAGAGAATATCTAGCCGATGCGAGTGCAGTGCAATTTACCCGTGACCCACAAGCAATTGCGGAAGCCTTAAAAGTTATTGGTTATGGAGGAGTAGGCTCTGCCATTGGTCATAGCCGCCGCGAAGAATTTAGCCATGCATTTTTTGGCAATGCCATCTACAGTCACTTCTCTAATCACTTTGGTTTTCTAGCGACCCACCCCAAGTTAGAAGAACGCATTCGCAGAATTGATAAACATTGGGATGGTGAATGGGTTGAACCGCAAACATTAAAGCAAGCTTACGACGAGTCACCTTCACTTGCTCCAAAAGCTAAAATCCGTACCGAAGAGCTATTAACAGGGATCGCAGCCGCCATGACCGCTGCGATTGATTTTGATGCGCCACAAAGTGCGAGTGAAGATAAACGCCAGCAAGATTCTGCCAATGCGGAAGAAACCTTAACCTCCGCGGCCCATGATCCAATGAAAGCCAGAGCGTTATGCTATGGACTGTTACTCGCCCCCAGCAATTCATTAGTACACGATCAGCAGCTAGAACTGATTCGCCAATACTGCGTTGAAGACTTAGCCCTGCAAGTTAATTCATTATTGCCCGCCATTTTACAGCTGAGTGATAGCCAGCGCTTACCCATAATCGATAAAGCGATACCAGCACTTAAAATGCTGACAGCGGATCAATATACCGAGTTTAAGCAGCTATTGATTAAGCTGGTGCAAGCGGATGGCAAGATTGATTTATTTGAATGGTGCTTATACCGCATGATTCTTCAATATTTGAATCCAGCCTTTGGTAAAGCAAAAGAAATTAAAGCCAAGCATAGCAATGTGAAAAAGCTGAATAACGAGATAGAAACCATCCTATCTTTCGTCGCTAATCACGGTCACGATTCGCTCGAAGGTGCCATGGAGAGTTTTAATATTGCCGCGGGCATTGCCGGTTTCGAAGATTTAAAGCTGCAGGCTAAAACGGAATCCTTCAAAACCTTTAATGTGGCCCTCGATACCCTCACACAAGCCTATCCACACGTGAAAGGTCGTATCATGAAGGCATTGGCTGCCTGCGTCCGCGTAAATGGCGTAGAGGTGGCTGAGCGCGAGCTGGTACAAACCATCGCAGCGATTTTAGAATGCCCTACCCCAGATCTTTTCGACTAACTACTGATAATAACGACACAGAGTTTTTTACACTTGGCGGCTTCTCACCATGGAGCCAAGCCGCCTCGACTGATAGAATGCAGCCAACTTTAAAATTCACAGTGTCATGACGGATTTATTCTAATGAAACAATACTTAACTTTCGGCTTTGTGCTAGCGGGCTTGGTCAATATCTTTGGTGTTTTGGGCTTTTCTTTAGGCTTTCAAAACGAACTATTAAATAGCTACTACCCACAAGTTTTCAGCAACTTTGGTCTAGGAATGATCTTGGTTTGGGGCATGGCATATATCGCAGTCTCAACCGAGCATCCTCGCGCATCACGCTTATTATTCGTTTTCTTCGTAGAGAAGATGGTGTATGTCGGTACTGCACTTTATTTCTGGTTCGTGATGAAGCCCGATATTATGCTGATGTGGAATGAATCCATCGTCACGACTATCTTCATGGTGATCTACGGCATTAACGATTTGTTATTTGGACTAATGTTCTTATACGCATGGCTTCAATATCGCAAATAAGTTTAATCACTTAAGCCCAATTCGAAGCAAAAAAATACCCGTTAAGCACAGGCCTAACGGGTATTTTTTTGTCTTGCAAATAATCCAAATGAGTTAGTCTTCCAACATCATCTTACCTAGCAAGGTATGGTATAGCTCTTTATCGCCAACCACCCCTTGAACCTGCTGCTGATGATCTAGCTCACCGGTACTTTCCATAACAAAGACAGAATGGTCTGTATGGAAACGAATTTCCATCACATCACGCATCGGGGTATCAGCAGCAACACAAGTTGGTGCAGCGGTTAACTGTAAAATGTCGTCTCCGACCTTCCATTCTTGTGCTGTAAATTCTTCACCACGGTAATAAACTTGCTGCTGATCTTCACTTAACCAATAATCGTGACGCTTACTTAAACAATAATAATTGTCTTTCAACGACATCTCACTAATCGGGCGCATAATTGATTGCGCTTGCAATACATGAATAGGATTAGTGTGAGCAACAAATTGCTTTACATAATCATTTGCTGGATTTAATACAATTTGTTCAGGTTTACCGTGCTGTACAATTTCACCATCTTTCATAATCGCGATATTAGTGCCTAATTTCAGCGCCTCATCCAGATCATGACTCACAAAAATAATTGTTTTATGAAGCTTTTCTTGTAGCTGAATGAGTTCATCTTGCAACTGAGTTCGGATTAATGGATCTAACGCAGAGAAAGGCTCATCCATTAACAAAATATCAGACTCAGTAACCAGAGCGCGCGCTAAACCAACACGCTGTTGCATTCCGCCAGACAGCTCACTCGGCTTCAATTTAGCCCACTGCTTCAAGCCAACCAGTTCAAGTTGAACATCAACTCGTCGTTTAATTTCTTTTTTATCCAAGCCTTGAAGTTCCAGAGGCATAGATACATTTTGCGCCACTGTTAGCCAAGGCATTAATGCAAATTTCTGAAAAACCATAGAGATACGTGCCATACGGATGTCTCTTAAGGTGTTTGCATCAGCACTTACTAAATCAATAATTCCGCCATCGTGCTCAATCTCAATTGACCCACGCGTAGTATCATTTAAACCGTTAATGCAACGCAACAAGCTCGATTTGCCTGAGCCTGACAATCCCATCAAGACACAAATTTCACCTTTCTGGATCGTTATATTCGCGCCCTTAACACCGACGACTAACCCAGTTTCATTACGAATTTCTTCTCGTTCTTTACCTGCATCTAATAAACTTAAAGCTCTTTCCGGTTTATCACCAAAGATGACATCAAGGTTTTTAATATTAATCATTTGGCTTGCCCCGCTTTAAATAATCGATCTAATAAGATCGCTAATAAAACAATCGCTAAACCTGCTTCGAAACCACTAGCAATATCAACTGTATTCAAAGCACGCACTACGGGCTTACCCAAACCATCAGCCCCGACGAGTGCGGCAATCACTACCATCGATAAAGACAACATAATGCACTGAGTAACCCCTGCAGCAATACTGGTTGCAGCAGCAGGTAATTCAATGCGGAATAATAATTGGCGCTTAGTCGCACCAAAGGACTGCCCGGCCTCTAGAATATCTTTTGGCACTTCCGATATACCTAAGTAGGTCAATCGAATCGGTGCGGCAATAGCAAAAATAACTGTAGAGATTAATCCAGGTACAACACCTAAACCAAATAGGGTTAGGGTAGGAATTAAGTAAACAAAAGTTGGCACCGTCTGCATTAAATCTAATACAGGCTGTAATGCGCGATAAAACAATGGATGGTGCGCTGCATAAATTCCAATCGGTAAACCAATCAACATGCACAGTAAGGTTGCATACAGTACCAGTGCTAAGGTCTGCATCGTCTCAACCCAATAGCCAAGGTTCCAAATCAATAGTAACGCGATAATAGAGTATATCGCTAAGCCGGTAGAACGGCGGAAATACAGAGCAATCGCAACCACGATAACAATAAAAGCAATGGGATTCAGCCATAATAGTGCATCAGTAAATAGGCTAATCAGCCATTCTAATGATTCAGAGATTGCATCAAAAAATGATGCACCATTATCAACTAACCAGTCGACAAATTTTTCGGTGTAATTACCTAACGGTAATTTATACTGTTCCATGAAGATCTGTGTTGCGAGCAGTTATTACTACTCGCAGCCTCTTACTGTTATGAATGGTGGTTACGATGTTCTTTGCAAGCTATAACTTACTTTAGCTTAGCAGTCGCAGCAGCGAGTGCAGGCTTACCATCTAAAGTAGTAACATCAGCTAACCAAGAGTTTAAGATAGCTGGATTTTTCTTGATCCAATCTTTTGCTGCAACATTAGGCTTTTTGCCAGCATCTAAAATTGCGGCCATCACTTCATTTTCCATCGCTAGAGTAAAGGTTAAGTTCGTTAGCAACTTACCTACGTTCTTACATTCGCTGGTATAGCCTTTACGTACGTTAGTATGAACATTGGCGCCACCTAGGTTAGGACCAAAGAAATCATCACCACCTTCAAGATATGCCAACTCAAAGTTTGAGTTCATTGGGTGTGGCTCCCAACCTAAGAAAACAATCGCTTTATTACGACGAGTTTGACGCTTAACTTGAGAAAGCATACCTGCTTCGCTCGACTCGATAACTTCAAAGTCTTTTAAGCCAAACGCATTGGTATCAATCATAGATTGAATCAAACGGTTACCATCATTACCTGGCTCGATACCATAAATCTTGCTATCAAATTTAGCGCCAAATTTTGCGATATCAGCAAAGGTCTTAACCCCTGCGTCATATACTGACTTAGGAACGGCTAACGTATACTTAGCGCCTTCTAAGTTTTTATGAATAGTCTCAACCGTACCTGCTTCTAGGTAAGGTTTAATATCGGCTTCCATCGTAGGCATCCAATTGCCTAAGAAAACATCGATATCTTTGTTCGCCATAGACTTGTACGTCACAGGAACAGAAAGAACTTGAGTTTTGGTTTTATAACCAATGCTTTCTAATACAACAGAAGTCAAAGCTGTGGTTGCCGTAATGTCCGTCCAACCCACATCGGCAAAGCGAACTGTTTCACACTCATTTGCTTGCGCAATGCTTGCACCCATTAAGCTTGAGGTAAAGATACCTGCCGATAGTGCTAGTGTTTTCATTTTCATTTTTTGCTCCTCAGTTATTTTTCTTGTTGTAATTAATTAGTTTAAGTTTTGGACTACTTTAAAACTTGCTTCTCTGTACAGTTTTCCAATCTTTCTCCATAGCGACCTCTACTGTACTTGGTGACAAGCAGGAGTCTCCTTTAATTAAATCAGCAGCACGTTCAGCAACCATAATAGTGGGTGCGTTCAAATTGCCATTGGTTATTGTGGGAAAAATTGATGAATCTACAATACGTAAGTTATCCACACCGTGAACTTTCGTCTCTGGATCAACCACTGCCATATCGTCAGTGCCCATCTTACAAGAACAGGAAGGATGGTAAGCACTTTCTACATTGGCACGTACAAACTCATCAATTTGCTCATCCGTTTGAACTTGCTCACCCGGCTGAATCTCACCATCACGGTATTGGTCGAATGCTGGCTGACTAATTATTTCTCGAGTCAGCTTCACGCAGTCTCGAAAACCTTCGCGATCCACTTCTTCTGATAAATAATTAAATCGAATACTTGGGGGCGCTTTAGGATCAGCGCTTATCACTTTTACAGCGCCACGACTCAAAGGCTTATTATGACCAATGTGTACTTGGAAACCATGACCATCAAATGCCGCTTGGCCATCATAACGCATCGCTGCAGGCAAAAAGTGATACTGCAAATCTGGCCACTCAACACCTGGCTTGGAACGAATAAAACCACACGATTCAAAATGATTCGTTGCGCCCAATCCTTTCTTAGTGAAGAACCAACGGCTACCGATTAAAAATTTACTCCACAAATCTATCTTGCCGTTAAGCGTAATAGGTTGCTTACATTTGAACTGGAAATAGAATTCAAGATGATCCTGTAAGTTCTCTCCCACACCCGGCAAGTGGTGCTGGCATTCAATACCCGCTTCTTCTAATGTTTGCTTCGCGCCAATACCCGATAGCTGCAATAAATGCGGCGAACCAATTGGGCCCGCTGATAAAATTACTTCTTTGCTGGCATTAACTTCTACAATTTTGCCCTTACGTTCGTAGCGAATTCCCGTTGCCTTTTTATTACCGGCCTTTGACGATAATAAAACTTTATGCACTAAGGCGTGGGTCACGACAGTTAAATTTGGACGTGAAAGTGCAGGTTTTAAATAAGCATTTGCCGTTGACCAGCGCACACCCTCTTTAACTGTCATATGCATAGGGCCAAAGCCCTCTTGCTGCTGAGCATTATAATCAGCTGTTTCCATATAGCCTGCTTCGACACCGGCATCGATAAAAGCTTTATACAGAGGGTTCTGCATCTGATTGCCGTTATTAACACCCAGCGGGCCTTCTGTGCCTCGGTATACTGAAGATTCTGGCTGCTGATCCGCTAGCGCCCAAGCTTCCGACTTTTTAAAATACGGTAAACAATGAGAATAATCCCAGTCCGTTGCGCCTTGTTCTGCCCACTCATCAAAGTCTTTAGCATGGCCGCGCACATAGACCATGCCATTAATCGATGATGAGCCGCCAAGCACTTTGCCTCGAGGGCAATGCATTTTACGGTTATTAAGATGCGGCTCTGCTTCGGTTTCAAACTGCCAAGCATACTTTTTCGTATTCATAGGAATAGACAAAGCCGTCGGCATTTGTATGAAAATACTACGATCGCTACCACCTGTTTCTAATAATAAAACAGAGGAATTCGGGTTTTCAGATAAACGGTTAGCTAATACACAACCCGCTGATCCGGCACCCACAATAATGTAATCGTAGTTTTCTTTACTTGTCATATTACGAACAACCAAGCTTGTTAAAATATAAAATCATTTATAAAAATCAGAACTAAAATGGACTTTCTAGAGTCTGCATTCCGACATAAACTGATTTAATTTGTGTGTATTGGTTAATTGTAGAAGTTCCATTTTCACGGCCGATACCCGATAGTTTATAACCACCGACAGGCATTTCAGCAGGCGAAGCACCATAAGCGTTGATCCAGCAGATACCTGCTTTCATTTGCTTAACAACCCTATGGGCACGGCGGATATCATTAGTGAATACTCCCGCGGCTAAGCCAAATTCAGTATTATTAGCGCGCTTAATCACTTCGTCTTCTGATTCGAAAACCAGCACAGACATCACAGGGCCAAAAATTTCTTCTTTGACGATTGTCATATCATCAGAGCATTCGATAAAAACAGTCGGCGCTACAAAGTTTCCATTTTCAAAACCTTTAGGATGTATTTCCTGACCGCCAGTTAGCAAAAAGGCACCTTCTTGGGTGCCTTTTTCTATGTAACTTAAAACTAACTGTTTATGATTTTTAGAAATTAGAGCTCCAAAATTTGTTTCTGGATCCATCGGATCACCGGCAATAATATTCTTTTCAGTACGCTGTTTTAACTGCTCAATAAATTTAGGGTAAATATCTTTCTGTACAAATACACGAGTACAGTTGGTGCAAACTTCACCTTGAGTATAAAAATTGCCTAGCATCGCCGCTGATACGGCCTCATCAATATCGGCATCAGAGAAAATGATAAGCGGTGATTTTCCACCCAGCTCCATCGTCACGTCTTTTAAGTTGCTCGCGGCGGCGGCCATGACTTTTTTACCAGTACCTACTTCGCCCGTGAACGAAACTTTTTCGATATCACTGTGATTGGTTAACCAAGCGCCTACTTCACTATCGCCTTGCACGACGTTAAAGACGCCCGCAGGTACTCCGGCTTCAATGAATATTTCAGCCAATTTCAAAGCACCGTGTGGAGTTTCTTCAGAAGGTTTGAAGATCATACTATTACCGCAGGCCAAAGCTGGCGCTGCTTTCCAGCAAGCAATCTGTAACGGATAATTCCACGCACCGATGCCAGCACATACACCTAGTGGTTCACGACGGGTATAATAAAAATCTCCATCTAGATCTTGCTGTGTACCTTCAATACTAAGTGCCAGCGCGGCAAAATATTCAATCGAATCGGCACCGGTTACAACATCAACTACAGAGGCTTCTTGCCAAGGCTTACCGGTATCAATGACTTCGATTTCAGACAGTTCATCATTACGTTCACGTAATAAAGCAACCGCCTTCAATAAAATACGATTACGCTCAAAGCCGGTCATTTCTGACCAAACTAGAAAACCTTGTTGGCTACTTTTTATCGCAGCATCACGGATTTTTTCGTCAGCAACCTCTACCTGGTAAGCTAATTCACCCGTGGCTGGGTTAATTACATCAAAGGTCTTACCACTGTCATTATCGAGATAAGCACCATCGATAAAGTTTTTTAACAACATAATTATTGGCCTGACTGGCATTGAGTCGCGATAAAAGCCTTACACAACTGCTCTGCATGTTTAAATTCGATATCACTGGTTTGACTTAAACTGCTGCGCAGCCATAAACCATCGATCATAGCCGCCGTCATACTGGCCGCTTCGATGGCTTTTTCCTTGTCTGAAATTATTTGTTTATAAGAATAGAGTAGATTACGCTGCAAGCGTTTGCTATTCACGGCTTGCAGGCGTGCAAGCTCAGGGTCATGTAACGCTTGGGCCCAAAAACACAGCCAGGTACGCGTTACTGAGGTAGATTGTTGAAAACAGTCGAAGTTAGTATCAACAATCATCTGTAATCGTAATTCAGGGGTGAGAGGCTGCTCGCAATTAGCAATTTGCTGTAACAAACCTTGCTTAAGCTGCTCTAGAAGATGACGTATAGTGGCAAGAATAAGACCCTGCTTACTACCAAAATAATGACTAATAATACCTGCCGACATTTCTGCTTGTCGGCTGATGGTCATAATGGTGGTACCTTGAAAGCCGTGGCTTTCGATCGATTTTATCGTAGCTTCAATTAACTGCTGCTTACGTATTTTCTCTGTACCGACTCTAGCCATAATACTCTTGATTGAACGTTCAATTGAAACAATTCTAACATCTGAGCTTGTTATATCAAGGGTACAAAGAAAGTGGGGGGAGCTGCAAGTGCTTTAAAACAGCACTATTAATGGCTTTTCTAGCTTTGCGCCCGGTGCCAAAGAGACGACAAATATTCCATTTGCACCTTAGCACGACGCCACGCAACAAGATCCTGCACACCATAAATAGACAGTATTTTATTTTCTAAATTCGTTATGACTTTAGTGCCAGCTTTCGAATTCTCTTTAATATCCTGGAAAAAAGCTGCCAGATCCCACAGAGGATGAGCAAAACCTGCGTATTCCCAATCTAATAATTGCAATCCCTCCGCGGTATAGAGCCAATTGGCTAATACGGGATCTAGATGACAAAGACAGAGCTCACCTGCAGGTGGCTCGCTCATAGCCACTTGCATCAAAGGCTTCATCTTCAATAACTCATCTTCAGGATTCTTACTCTCAATAACATCCCAATAAGATTCAGCGGTTTGACTTATATTGACCTCAGCCAGTGATAAATCAATCGACACTTGGTGTAAGGCTTTCAGCTGTTCAACCATATAGGTCAATAAGCTATCACTGATAGCCGATGCATCCTGTAACGTTTCGCTGACCACTTCGCCACTAATAAAATCACGAATCCAATAACCATCATCGTCACTGCAATAGCGCAGTGAGCTGGTGAACTGCAGACTCGAGACTAGCTGATGAATGGATTTTTCAACGTGTCGATTTATTCCCAGCGCTTGGGTATTTTCCGCACTAATGCGAATAATATATTCACCACTCTCAAGTGATAGCTGAAAACATTGATTCGTTAAGCCGCCACTTAAGCGCTTAACTTGTTCCGCTGTAACAGGCTTAGTTGTTAAGCCCCACAGTGGCCAATCATCGAGCACATCGGATAAGTTAAGCATTGGCAGGAATAGCTTCTTGTTGACGATATTCTTTTAACCACATGAACCAACCGATTACAGCCAATACCACATAGATAGCCATTAACAGAGCCGTTAAATATAACTCTCTATCAATATATAAATAGATGGCAACAACATCAATCACGACCCAGTACAGCCAGTTTTCTAGTACTTTCTGTGCAACCATATAGGTTGTAATCACAGCACCCCAAGTCGTAAAAGAATCGAGATAAGGTAATGCAGCACTGGTATTTTGCTCTAAGCCATAGCCCGTCGCCAAGCTGGTCAATACAATACCACCAATGATTAAGCCATGACGTGATAACGACCAAGTTTTAATTTCGACCGTTTTTTCTAAGCTTTTTTCAACCAATGCATTTGAACCTTGATCGGCCTGAGCTTTACCGCGCCAAACCCACCAGCCATACACCGCCATTATTAAATAATAAACATTTAAGCCTGACTCCATGACCAAGCTAACATCCCAAAATAACCAGCTAAAAATAGCAGTACTACCAAAAGCGGCATACCAACATAAAATATTCTGGCGCATGGCTAGAACTAAATAAGCGACACCTAGAATAACAGCAACCACTTCCCAAATACTCATAGCTTGAGCAGCAGAAAGTACGCCTTGATAAAACTCATTCATTAACAAATTCCTTATTTTTGTTCGCTAGGCTTTTACGCATCACCGTGAGGATTTAAAGCCGGATCTAAATTGGCCCCGATAAACTTACACACAAAAATGGCTTTACCAAATTGTTCATACGAACGGCGCATTTCATCTTTTAGTGTATCCATCACCAAATCATAATCGCCAAAGACTTGAGTGCTCATGGTATTGCCTACCACGCTTAAACCTTCGGTCGCTTGAAGGCGTTCGATAAAATCTTTGATCGCCGGAATATAATCGTCCGCTAATGGGTACTTGCTGATTTCTACTGATAGTTCCATAACGGACTCCTATATTCTTATGCTAAAGGCTTAAAAAGAGTAACGAGCTTCAATACCGACTAAACGAGGCTCACCCAACTGAACCCATCGAGTATTACTATACCCATCGCGAGGATCATTACCGAAATTGAAGCCACGTACTTCTTGTTCTTTACCCGTTAGGTTACGCCCAAATAGAGCGGCTTGGAATGGCCCTTGTTGAAATGCGATTCGAGCATGCCATAGCACATAAGCTTTTGACTTTTCATCATGACTATCGGAGAAATAAAATTCATCTTTAGCTTCCGATTCTAATGAAAAGGTTAGCGCTTCTGTCGCAGAAAAACTCAACCCTGACGCTAAGCTGTATTCAGGAGCTAATGCTTGAGCACGACCTTTTTTATCGATCATCTTACTCGCATCATCATCATCTTCAGCACTGATTTCATAATCGGTAAATTCAGCCTTTAAATATCCGAAGGATAAATCCCAACGTAACTGTTCTAGCACCTGCCATTGACTTTCAATCTCTATGCCCTGGTTTTTTCCTTCGGCAGCATTCGCAATAAAATCGGTGAAGTCTGGTGCTTCACCCGTTTCTTGGGTAACGAAAGACTGCTTAACCTGCTGGTTTTTACGTTGAATATAAAAAGCGGCGATGCGCGTTACTAACTCATCATTTAGCAGTGATGATTTTAGACCAAGCTCAAGGGTATTATTATATTCGGTCTCAAAAGTACGCTTATCTTCACTGATAACACTGGCCGAGTTTGCCCCACCGGCTTTATAGCCACGAGCTAAAGAAACATAAGCCAAGTGATCATTATTCACTAAAGACTCTAAAGTAAACTGACCACCCAATAACATTTCAGTTTCATCACTGCCCGTGGATAAACTGTTTTCGAAATCATTCTGCCATTGCTCAACGCGTACACCATAAATGATGCGGCTCTGATCACTTAAATCTGTGGTTAATTCGGTATAGAGAGACGAACTAGTAACATCAAGGGTACTGGTATACTGAGGATCTGGAGTGTAGTTTCGAGTTAGGTTTTCGCTGCGTACTTGGTGATAAGCACCCACTACCCAATCAGTAGAATCCGAAAAAATACGGCCATTTTCTGCAGATAACAAACGAATATCGAAACTATTTCGTTGATAATCACGTAAATATTGATCAGCATAACTATAACCCCAAACACCAGGGTTCATATCTAGACAGGCTCCTTGGCTTGTATCGCAGCTGCCTGTATTTTCATCATACTGTCCATAAGCCCAATCTACGTCGTAGCTATATTCCACATCACTTTTAGACGTGGTTAATTGCGTTTCTAAAATTACTGTACTGTTCAGCTTAGAATCTAAGTTCAAAGCAAAAGCATGAGTTTCTTGGGCATCAACCCCCGGCTCATCTGAGTACGTCGTACGATTGTTATCAAGACTAAAAGCATCGTAACCATTATCTATATCCGCATAAAAATAACTTAGACCTAGGTTGGTATTTGCTGATAGCTGAGCCGCTAATTTACCACGCGCGACGACTTCATCGATATTATTAGTATTTTCTTTATCTAGAAATTCATTTTCCATATAACCATCAGATTGATGGCTATTAATCGCCAAACGACCTTGTACATTATCCGTAATAGAACCTGATATTGCCGCGCTTTCGCTGTGGGTATTGTAATTACCCGCTTTAACAGCCACATAGCCTTCGGCTTCTTTGGTCGCGGCCTTACTCTTAATATTGATCATACCCGCTAAGGCATTCGCGCCAAAACGAGTCCCTTGCGGCCCACGCAATACTTCAACCTGCTCAACATCAGATAAGGTCGCCGCACCACCTAAACCAGTCATATCGATACCATCAATCATTAAACCGACTGATGGGTTTAGCGGATCAATAAACTGGCTACGTTCGCCAATACCACGGATTTGAAAATAACGGCCACGAGACGCACCAGAAGAATAATTAACATTCGGAGCAAAACTTAATACTGATTCAAGGTGCTGTGCACTACGCGCTTCAATATTATCAGCACCGATTACAGTCACAGCTTCCGATAATTCCTGGACATTTGAGTTACGAAAATCCGCACTAACAGTAACGGTATCAAGCTCAACAGCATCTACAGGCTCTGCACTGGTGGCATTCGCACTCGTCAGCATTGTGGTAATCGCCGATGTAATGGCAAGAGATAAAGGTAAGGTTTTCATTAGGTCTGCCTCAATAATACGAGAAGACCCGGTCGAGCGTAGCAAGCGTGAAGTGTCGATTAAATGCGCTTAAATCAATTCAACTGCCCATTCCTACGCCGGTATTAACCGGATCAGGTTCTAGGAGTTTGCATGGCATCTCAGGCTTATTAGAGCAAAGTCAGTTTGATAAGAATCACTCTAGTTCGCCACCCCCTGGGATGACGCTATGATAATGCATCTAGTACCAAATAAGAATGACTTATACTTATTCGTTATTCATTTGCTGATCTTCAGCAGCTTCTGCAGCCGCACGATCCGCTTTTGAAATATACGCGGGCTTGCCATCTTTTGGTGCTAGCTTGGCATTCGCCTTTTTCATTTTCTTAGTTAAGATCTGCTTGATCTTCTTCTTACGGTTCATGACACGACTTCGCAGTATTGATTGGGTATGATCATTTGAGTCGCGATTGTAAGGCCTTACGCTACAAAGGCAATAGCGCATCCTCATATGACAGCCTTAAAGTTCACTAAAGATTTGAAACATTCATGAAAGACATCAGTATTTTAGGCAGCGGCTGGCTTGGGTTACCTTTAGCGCAAGCACTACTGCAACAAGGTTATCAGGTCAAAGCGTCTTCTCGCAGTGACGAACGCTTAAGTCAGATTAGCCAATCAGGTCTGTCCGCACACTATTTTGATATTGAGAAAGAAGACTCTGATATCCGTTTTTTGCAGGCCAACATGCTTATTATTAATATCACCTCAAAGAATATTCTAGCATTTGAACGACTTATCAAGTCCATAGAGAGCTCTGCAATTAAACAGGTGCTATTCATCAGTTCAACTTCTGTTTATAGAGATTCTGATGACTTACAGAAAGCCAGTATTACTGAAGATAATTTAGCCGCATTAAAGCCCTGCGATTTATTAACCATTGAGAACTTATTCAGATCAAATTCTCATTTTGAAACGACCATTATTCGCTTTGCCGGCCTAATTGGTTATCAACGCCATCCAGGGCGCTTCTTCTTACAAAGGAATTCCGAATCAAACACATGCAAAGCCATTAAAAACCCGGATGGCTGCGTGAATATGATTCATCGCGATGATTGCCTTGGCATTATTGAAGCGGTACTTAAAGCAGAATTTTGGGGGGAAGTGATTAATGCTTGCTCTTCACATCACCCAAAGCGACGTGATTTTTATACTGCGGCCTTGCATCACTTGGCAACGATTCAGGCTTCATTTAACGAGGTGGGAGTTTCTATTGGAAAGGTGGTGGATAATCATAAAGTGAAAACGCGACTAGGATATTCTTTTAAATACGATGATTTGCTCGATTTTGAATCAATGCCATTTTACGAGCATTGATTCAAGCTAGCAAAAATTAATCGTCGTCACCTAGTGATTGCAAGAAGCTTCTGCCAAAGGTGTGTCCTTCATCCAGCGTTCCTTTAAGCCAACCAAAGCCATTTTGAACCTGAGTGCCTAAAGCGCGGGCTGTTAGGCCTAGCATATTAAGGTTCTCAACTTCTTCATCGTACTCTTGCTGAAGACGCGCTTGGTCTTCCTCGTTATCGGTCGAGCCCAATTCAGATTGTAAAACCTGTAAGCGGGCACGCAATCTTTCCGACTCTTCATGAGAAGCCAATAACTCTGATTTCAACTGCTGTGATTTCTCGTCTTCTTGCTGGAAGTTTTCTAATTGCTCATGAATCTCGTCAGGATCGGCTTCTAACTTAGCTTTAATATAATACTCGGTGCCGTTCCACTTTTCTTCTAAGGTCTCAACCGTTACAAACCCCGCCGTTAATGCCACCACTTCTTCTTTGGCTTCCACATCACCTTCAGCATCTTCCGACATTTCGAATTTCGAAAAAATATGAGTGCCTAGTTCAGCTAATAAATCACGCTTAACTTCTTGCTTAGCCATCTTGCGACTAGAAATTTTACTGTCGGCTTCACTGGCTATATAGGTATATTCACGAATATAGGTTTGAGAATCAGCCCAAAGGTTTAGGGATAGAATTGCGCCGATGACGGTAGATAATATTTTTATTGCCATATCAATCTCTGTTAAATGTCCTTTTTATAGTTAAGGCATTCTAAGCTGAATGGCGCTGAATATTAAGCTTTTTAAACAATTAGTTTAATTGATTAAACTGGCTACGTTCGTACATCGCTACAATCGTAGGGATTTCTTCTTCCGCACAACTATCATCGCGCAAACGACGAGAAATTGAGTCGACAATATAGCTCACGGTTTCCGCTCCAGGGTGGCAAATTGCCGGTGTTGAACCATATTCGTCGGTAATCCATACCCAGCTACCACCAAATTCTAAAATACACAGGTCACCTAATAAGAAGCCCAAGCCATCCAGCACCTCGGTTTCTTTGTATTTTTTCACCTGTGTATCGTCTTGCTCTTTCCATAGATCGATACAACGCCCGATACCGATATAGCTCTCGGTACAGCCATAATGCTGCAAGATTTCACTGCCAACTTGCTGCCAGTGTTGTTTGTTATTCTGCATGCGCTCGGAAAGTGGCTCAACGTTCATGACTCATCCTCAAAGAACAATTTTCTACTAAAAGTATCCATGCTGAATAACGATTTTCTGACTAAACAGCACCACTGGTGTAATAAACTGCAATACCCACACCAACTACTAAAACAACTGTAGTGAAGATCACTTTAAGTACGATCTTCTTAATAAATTCTTCCGCTTCGTTACCTTTGATCACTTCAGCATTTTTGTCAGTCGACATTCTTTAATCCTTAAATTCCATATTTTTCTATTACCTTCATAATAACTTATTTATATCATTGCTAAAAAGCAGGCAAATAAAAACCCAGACCAATTGCTTGGGCTGGGTTTTTATTTGAAGCTATAACTTTTTAAAAGTTAGAACTCAAATCGTAAGGCTTAGATCGCAAAGCTATGACGCAATACGATGGTCTGAATACGATCAGGACCGGTAGAGATGATGTCGATTGGCGCGCCAATCGCTTCTTCTACAAAGCGGATGTAAGCTTTAGCATTCTCTGGCAGTTGATCCAAAGATTGTGCGCCGACAGTGCTTTCGCTCCAACCTGGTAAGTCTTCGTATACTGGGGTGATCTTATCGAACTGATCAGCACTCGCAGGAACACCCATCTTGTTGCCGTCTGCATCTTGGTAACCCGTACAAACGCGAACCGTCTCTAAACCATCAAGAACGTCTAACTTCGTTAGGCAGATAGCGTTAACAGAGTTAACACGAATTGCGTGCTTAACCAATGCAGCATCGAACCAACCACAACGGCGTGAACGCCCTGTTGTTGTGCCTTTTTCGTGGCCCACTGTCGATAAGTGCTCACCCACATCGTCGAACAATTCAGTTGGGAAAGGACCCGAACCTACACGAGTCGTATAAGCTTTAGTAATACCCATGATCTGATCAAGGTACAAAGGACCAACACCAGAACCACAAGCAACACCACCAGCAGTCGTATTTGAAGAAGTTACAAACGGGTAAGTACCGTGGTCGATATCAAGCAAGGTGCCTTGAGCGCCTTCAAACATGATGTCGCCGCCAGCTTCACGAATGTTATGAACCAGTTCAACGGCATCAACAACAACGTCTTTAATCTGCGCAGCCCACTCGTTACACAATGCTAGGGTATCTTCGTAGCTTACCGCTTCAACGCCGTAGTAGTTAGTCAAAGAGAAGTTATGGAATTCCATTACGTCTTTTAACTTGTCAGCGAATTCTGGCTGATACATATCACCAATACGCAAACCACGACGAGCAACTTTATCTTCGTACGCTGGACCAATACCACGGCCAGTCGTGCCGATTTTAGCGTTACCACGCTTGATTTCACGCGCTTGGTCTAAAGCGATGTGATAAGGCAAGATCAAAGGACAGGCGTGAGAAATACGTAGACGTTCCATTACTGGTACGCCACGCTCTTCTAATGCGCGGGCTTCTTTTAATAAAGCGTCAGGCGCAACAACCACACCGTTACCAATGATGCACTGAACGCCTTCACGCAAGATGCCCGAAGGAATCAAGTGCAATGCGGTCTTAACACCGTCGATTACTAATGTGTGACCTGCATTGTGACCACCTTGGAAACGAACAACCGCAGTTGCTTTCTCCGTTAGTAGATCAACAATTTTACCTTTACCTTCGTCACCCCATTGGGTGCCTAAAACGACAACGTTCTTGCCCATCGAATTCAT